>OGLE01001650.1_pt1 | contig 16812 bp, 12 predicted proteins | sample 1572671 | NCBI WGS metagenome assembly OGLE01 (sample SAMEA2581923, study PRJEB24529) | metagenome | biome: Human gut stool | place: China | collected 2011 | reverse complement strand
TCCATCCCGTAAGCCCCGATATTCTGCACCGGGGTTGCTCCCACATGACCGGGTGGAAGCCGTGGATATCGTGAAGGGTGAAAGGGTGACGATTGATGCCGAAACATGTCGTTTCAGTTACCGGGACTCTATTTTTAAACATGAGTGGAAGAACCGTTTTCTAGTAACGTATGTCACTTTCCGTTTGGCAAAACATCCCGAATTCAGATTACATTATGGGAGCGTGAAAGATGAAGTAAACCGTTTGGGTGAACTTTCATTAAAAACGATACGGCAGGCCATTATTCGTATACGGGAGGCTAAATTGCCGGACGTGAAGGTATTACCTAATGCCGGGAGTTTTTTTAAAAACCCGATGGTTGAACGTGCCGTTGCGGATGCCTTGCTGGAAAAGTATCCTGCGCTGCCGATTTATACCGTGGATGAAGGGCATGTGAAATTGGCTGCCGGGTGGTTAATCGAAACTGCCGGATGGAAGGGAAAAGTTGTCGGCCATGCTGGGGTACACGACAAACAAGCGCTGGTGTTAGTGAACACGGGCGGGGCAACTGGCATAGAAATTGCACATTTGGCTAACGAGATAAAGAAATCCGTGTTCCTTCAGTTTGGAGTATGGTTGGAACCGGAAGTAAACGTGATATAAAAGTGATATTAAAAATTCTGTGATTGACGATTCAATGATTAGGAGATTAAAAAGGAGGGGTGAGGTTGTGGGTGGAAATCACGTAATCGCAAATCATTAAATCACTCAATCGATAGGATCTAAAATTAGAACGGGATGGTAAAATATTCGGAAGAGATAGATATTCGGGGGCATTATACGGATTTGGAAGGACGGTTGATCATGAAGTCCTTGTGCGATCTGTTTAATGACGTGGCGAACGTACAGACTTACGCATTGAAAATAGACGTGCCCACGTTGAACGAGCAAGGATTGACATGGATGCTGCACAAATTACATATTTTGATTAACCGGATGCCGGAACAGGGGGAGAACGTGACGTTGGAAACATGGCCGTCGGGTATTGATCGTTTATTCGCGATTCGTGATTTTAGAATGGTGGCAGGAGAAGAGGTTTTATTGCGGGCTACTTCAGAGTGGATGGTGATAGATGTAAATCGTCGCCGTCCCGTGCGTTTGCCGGCTTGCGTGACGGAGACCGCCGCTTTCTGCGTGGATGGTATTCGGGAAATTCCTTTCGAGTTGGATACGAAAAAAATGCCGATAGACTTCGAAAGCACCCGTCGTTTCACGGCAACATACGATAATATCGATTTCAACAAGCACGTCACTCAAGCCACGTATGTGCGCTGGGTTACTAATTCTTTGTCTTACGAGTTCTTGAAGGACCACGAGATCACGGAGTTGGAAATTATTTACGAACATGAAGTGTTGCCGGATAGTGTTGTGTGTGCCGGATGTCATGTTGAGGAGGAAGAAAATCGTGTGAAAGTATATCACCAAGTGAGAAATGAAAGTTTGGATAAAACGCATTGTTTTGCTGTTAGTTACTGGAAAAAACGGTAAGAATTGGGTGTATCTTTTACTGTTTATTTCGTGAAATTCGGGTTAAAATACCGCTTATTTGTTTTGCGATAACGAGAAAATACTATATATTTGCGCCGTTAAAAAATGCCCAAGTGGTGAAATTGGTATACACGCTACTTTGAGGTGGTAGTGGCCGTTCGGCTGTGCAAGTTCGAGTCTTGTCTTGGGCACAAATACCCTTCTTAATCGATTGATTTTGAAGGGTATTTGTGTTAAAGAGAATCCCTGTTGGAATGATTACGATTTTGGATATCGTTTTCTTTAAAGCCTGTTTAAATTTTGTTGAACAAACTTTTGTCGTTGTTTGATTACCTCTAGGTCATGCCAATGTTCCTTCAATGTTCCTATATGTCTTCGTCTTGATTTGTGCCGCGTTTAAATGTGTTTCCTCCGGCGATCACTCGCAAGTGACACGGAGAAAGCACGGAGAAGACACGGAGAAAACCTAGCCAAACAATAGAGTAACAGCGTATTATAAGAGTAATAAAGCACTTGTTGTCTGATAACCATCTTATACCGAGATAGTTGATCTAAAAAATACATATAAATTCGAGAAATCCTCTTCATGTAAGGGGGTATGAAATAAAAGAAGGCAACCCCAAAGTCTTGTTTAAATGGCTTTGGGGTTGCCCTCTTTTATTTTGATTTGCAAGACTTATATTATTTATGCTCTTCAATCCACAAACGAGCATTTACAAACGCTTCAATCCACGGGCTGACTTCATCTTCCTTCCGATCCTCGGCATAATATGCCCAGTTCCACGGGTGAAGAGAACGTTCCAAGTGAGGCATCATTGCCAAGTGACGCCCGTCTTTACTACAAATAGCTGCCGTGGCAAAAGGTGATCCATTCGGATTCGCCGGGTAAGTGTCATGGCTGTATCGAAGTGGAATATTATATTCTTCCTGTCCGTAAGGTAATTGGAATTGTCCCTCTCCGTGAGCCACCCAGATTCCCAAACGAGATCCGACTAATGACTTCAACAACACGGAATTGCTCTCCACGACATCCACGCTCAAGAATGCGGATTCCAGTTTGTGGGATGCATTATGCAACATCTTCGCCTTCTCGCCATGTTCCGGGTAGACCAAGTCTAGCTCAACCATCAACTGGCAACCGTTACAAATACCCAAACTCAAAGTATCTTCACGTTTATAGAAGTTTTCCAAAGCCACCCGAGCCTTTTCGTTATATTTGAAAGCTCCGGCCCATCCTTTAGCAGAACCAAGCACGTCCGAGTTCGAGAACCCACCAACAAACACGATAAAGTTCACGTCTTCCAAAGTCTCTCTTCCAGAAACAAGGTCTGTCATGTGAACATCCTTCACGTCAAAACCGGCCAAGTGCATCGCCCATGCCGTTTCCCGCTCGCACTGACATCCTTTCTCCCGGATAACGGCAGCTTTTATGCCCGAAGGTTTAACACGGTTAACATCCAATCCATATTGGGAAAGCTTACCACTGAATGAAGGTGCAAACTTGTATTTCAGATCATGATTCTTATAGTTTTTATATCTTTCAAGGGCCAACTCATTGCCACTCTGACGACGATCTAACAAATAAGATGTCTTAAACCACAAGTCTCTTAATGACGAAATATCCAAGTGGAAGTTTTTACCGTCTTTCTTGATATTCAACTTTCCGGCCTTACCCAAGCGTCCCAAGAAATTGTAAGCCACTCCCGCTTCATCCAAGATAGCGGCAACCTTCTTGCAATCCTTAATCTGTACTAGTACACCCGGATTCTCCGCGAACAAGATCTTCACGATGTCCTTTTCAGCTAGGTAAGAAAAATCAATATCCAATCCCAAGCGATTATCGGCAAAACACATTTCCAACAAGGTCGTGATCATACCTCCGGCAGAAATATCGTGTCCGGCTAAAACATACCCTTCCTCAACCAAACGCTGTATTGCCATGAAAGCATTCACGAAATAATCGGCATCCTTTACATCCGGGGTCTCTTTACCTACCCGGTTCAACACTTGAGCAAAACTGGAACCGCCCAATTGCAATTTATCAAAAGAGAAATCAATATACACGATTTCAGAATCTTGATCCGGTTTCAGTACCGGAGAAACAATCTTCTTCACATCGGTAACCTCACCCACGGTAGAAATAATCACAGTTCCCGGAGCGTACACCTTGTCCTTTCCATACTTTTGCGTCATAGAAAGAGAATCTTTTCCCGTCGGGATATTGATTCCCAACTCAATAGCAAAATCACTGGCAGCTTGTACGGCTTTATATAAACGGGCATCTTCTCCGGCATTTTTACAAGGCCACATCCAGTTAGCAGACAACGATACACCTTTAATTCCCTGTTCGATAGGAGCCCAAACCAAATTGGTCAAGGCCTCTGCAATAGCCAATCTCGAACCGCAAGCCGGATTTGCCAACGCAGCTACCGGAGCGTGTCCGATGGAAGTGGCAATACCTCTTTCTCCACGATAATCGAGAGCCATGGCACCCAAGTCATTCAAAGGTAACTGTAAAGGTCCGGCGCATTGCTGACGGGCCACACGACCGGTAATAGAACGGTCAACTTTACTTGTCAACCAATCCTTACAAGCAACAGCCTCAAGCTGCAAAACTTGCTCGATATATTCTTCAACTTTATCTTCACTATATTCAACATCGGCGAAATGTTCTCTTTTGGTTTTATCCTCCATCACTGTTTTCGGGGGATTTCCGAACATATCCGTCATCTCCAGATCAATAGGCTTCTCTCCGGTTCTGGCGTCCTCAAACACGAAACGATGATCTCCCGTGGTCTCCCCGATCACGTACATCGGAGCCCGTTCCCGATCAGCCACACGCCGCAAGGTCTCCACGTCCTTTGCTTTCATTACGAGGCCCATCCGTTCTTGGGATTCATTTCCCACGATCTCTTTGTCGGAAAGTGTAGGATCACCGACAGGCAATTTCTCCAAGTGAATCAATCCACCTGTTTCCTCCACCAGCTCGGACAAGCAGTTCAAATGTCCTCCTGCCCCGTGGTCGTGAATAGAAACAATCGGGTTTACATCGCTCTCGGCCATAGACCGGATGGCGTTACATACCCGTCTTTGCATTTCCGGATTGGAACGTTGCACCGCATTCAACTCAATAGCGTTGGCATATACCCCGGTATCTACAGAAGAAACGGCACCACCCCCCATTCCGATGCGGTAATTATCACCCCCAAGAAGCACAACTTGTTCTCCGGCTTCCGGGGTCTTTTTCATGGCTTGTTCTTTATTACCAAAACCGATACCACCCGCCTGCATGATTACCTTATCGTAACCATACGTCTTTTCGTGTTCCTCATGCTCGAACGTGAACACGGAACCCACGATAAGGGGTTGTCCGAATTTATTTCCAAAATCAGATGCCCCGTTAGAAGCCTTGATCAAAATATCTTCCGGAGTCTGGTATAACCATTTTCGAGGATCAATAGCTGATTCCCAAGAACGCCCTGCCTCCAAACGCGGATATGATGTCATATAAACTGCCGTACCTGCTAATGGAAGAGCCGCTTGTCCTCCTGCTATACGGTCGCGGATCTCTCCACCCGAACCGGTTGCCGCCCCATTAAAAGGCTCCACCGTGGTCGGGAAGTTATGAGTTTCCGCTTTCAATGAAATAACCGTGTTAATATCTTTTTGCGTGTAGAAATCCGGTTTGTCCGGTGTTGCCGGGGCAAACTGCACCGTGGCCGGTCCTTCAATGAAAGCGCAGTTATCTTTGTAGGCCGAAACAATCCGGTTCGGGTTCGTTCGGGAAGTTTTCTTGATCATGGAGAACAAAGACTCTTCCTGTTCTTCCCCATCAATAATAAACGTACCTCCGAAAATCTTATGACGGCAATGCTCGGAATTCACTTGTGAAAAACCGAATACCTCGGAATCTGTCAACCGACGGTTCAATTTCTTGCTCAGACCTTCCAGATAAGAGATTTCATCTTCATTCAGCGCCAATCCCTCCTGTTGGTTATATGCCCGGATATCCTCGATATACACGATCGGGTCCGGTTTCTTATCAATAGTAAACGTATCTTGATTCAGACCCTTGTAAAATGCTTGAAGCATCGGGTCAAAAGCCGCTTTTTCATCTTCCACACGAGTAAACTCCTCTATCCGCAAAATTCCGGAAATACCCATATTTTGAGTAATCTCCACGGCATTAGTACTCCACGGGGTAATCATTTCCCGACGGGGTCCCACGAAAAAGTTCTCCAATGAATTGCTTTGAACTTTTTTAGCCCCACTGAATAACCATTCCAACTTACTTACATCTAAAGGGTTTTCCGATTCTTTATAGTGTACGGCATACACTGTTGCATCTTTTTGATAGAATACTATAGCCATGTGTTTTATTTGTTTATTTTCAACTACACGTATTTGCACCGCGAATATAATAAAAAGCGGGCAAATAAACCTATCCGATCTTCAATTTATGATCTCAGACTTTGGAGATATTTTAAAGTGAACACCTTTCGGCTCCATAAAGTCTGCATAATCCCGCGTAGCGCAAGGTAAACCAAGAAGGCCAACCATAACATGTGATTATTCGTAGCCCCGGAAAAACAGTAATAAATCACAAAAAAACTACCGGAAGCGACTAACATAGACCATAACATAAAACGGGTAGCTGTAGCTCCGATCAAAATTCCATCCCACAAAAAAGCAGCAAATCCTGCTAGCGGAATAGCAAGCACCCAGTAGAAATAATGTCCGGCAGTCTCTATCACGATCTTGTCATTCGTCAATAATCCCAAGAAATTTTCTCCTCCAACCCCGTACAATAACGTGAAAACCAACGACAACCCAACACCCCAACCAAACAATGCCCTTACCGCTCGTTTCAACTGTATCAGATTGCAAGCACCCACGTAACGTCCCGACAGCGCCTCCCCCGCGTAGGCAAAACCGTCCATGATATAAGAAAACAAGGTAAACAACTGCATAAGCAACGTGTTAACAGCCAGAATTACATCTCCTTGACGAGCTCCTGTTGAAGTAAAAAATGTAGTCACCCCAATCAAACAAAGTGTCCGGAGAAATATATCCCGGTTCACGGCAAAGAAACGCCGCATAGCAATTAATTGAAGACTTCCTTTAAACGTCATTCGCCCCCACAATTCTTTATAATTATAAAACCAAAGCCCCAAGGCCATCATCACCCCCGAATATTGAGCGACAACTGTCCCTAAGGCCACCCCCTCCACCTTCATCCCGAACAAAAAGACGAAACAGGAACTACATACAATATTAATCACGTTCATCACAATGGCAATATACATCGGATAACGGGAGTTCTGCATTCCGATAAACCACCCCGTGAAACCATATTGTGCCAACACCGCCGGAGCCCCCCAGATACAGATTCTAAAATAAGTGACCGTATATTGTTCCACCTCCGCACTCGTGTCCAATAGCCGAAAAGCCAGTCGCTCTATCGGATATTGCAAAATCAACATAGCTAGGGCAGAAAACAAGCCGACACTCACCGCCTGTACTAGTATCCGTATCTCTGCATCCTTATCCTTCCGACCGTATGCCTGCGAAGTTAGCCCACTGGTACCCATTCGCAGAAAACCGAAATTCCAGTAAAGGATATTGAACAACAATCCACCCACAGCGATGGCACCAATATAAGCTGTCGCCCCTAAATGTCCCACGATTGTCACGTCTACCAATCCCAACAAAGGAACGGTAATGTTAGACACGATAGAAGGAATAGCAAGATGAAGTATTCTGCGATTCATTGCTTGTACCCGATTGTATTCCTTTCTGATGTCATACTATCCAACATGGTAGGCGTGAACATTTCAACATCCTGTTTCGTGACCGAATGTTTCACATCCACGTCATTCGCTTTCTTATTCTGGGCCAAGCGCTGTACCCGATTCCGAATCATCATCTCTGCAACCAGTTTGATTAACCGGGCACTGGCATGACTACGTTTTTTATTCGCGACAATATAAGATATAAATTGTTCCATATGTTGTTGAGCCGTTCTCGTCATCCGTGTATTATCCGTGGCAAGATCACGTTTCAATATTTCCATTAACTGATCAGCCGTATAATCCTCAAAAACAAGAATATTAATCATATCAGAAACCTTTTCAACCTCGTCGTTGATAATCTGACGGGGAGGATCTTGTTTCGCATAGATCACGTTATAAGCCCCCGGTTGTGTTGCCAACTGATTCACAAGAATCGCCCTTACCCGATCCCGGAAACCGGAAACTTCATTCAGACTACTGGAATCTTCATCGAAGAAAAATAACCCTCCTTTCGATTGTAATAGAGCCATACCGATACTTTGTATAACATCTTCCTCGGTCAACCCGAGTAAACGTTCTACTTTAAAACTTGTAACCTCACTTTTATCTATAATCCCCATAGCTTTATAAATACGGGCAATAATCCGAGCAACTGTTCCTTTTCCCATTCCGGAGTTCCCGGTAAAGCACCATTGTAATGATACACGGGTATTTAGTTTCGTCCCTTGTTGATTATAATGACGAGCCAAATCCACGAAATCATGAATCTGTTTTTTGAGTTTCGTCTGTCCCACCATGTGATCCAGATCCTTCAAAGCCGAGGCAATCTCTTTCTCGTCGAAAGTATCTTTATAAGAATTGGGTAGCTCGGAAGTTGCCGTCGGAATATCCACGGCCATCAATGTCGTAATCTCCTTTCGAGTAAGTTCCCGCTCCTTCCTGATCTTCATGGTTCGAGCAGATAGGTTGTGAATGGCTTTATCCACCATCTTCTCGACAAATAAAGCATTTCCAAAGAATTTGTCATGCTCGTTACACACTTGGGAAACCAAGGCTTTAAACGCTTCTTTCGCTTTCGGGTGCAAGGTATAATTCTTTTCCGCCACTTTTTGAACCGCAATCTCTAGCAACTCTTCCGGCGTGTAATCGGAAAAATGGAAATGATACGGGAAAAGAGTTTTCACTTTCGGATTTCCAGCCAAAGCTTTATCCATCGCTTCCGGATCACCACTCAATATAACAATGGTATCTCCATTATCGGTAGGCGACAACTGCCCGAAAATGACACTCAATGCCGCTGCCCCCACATTATCCTGAAACAAGGTATGAGCATCTTCCAAGAAAAGAATACCCCCTCTTGCCTGTTCGAAAACATACATGGCAATCTGCTGCGGGGGAATAGAGCCATCACCGATAAGCTCACCCCTGCTCCTAACAGTTACCATAGAGCTTTCCAAAATCCCGGCCGACTCGAATATTTCCCCGAGCATTCGAGCCACGGTAGTCTTCCCAGTTCCCCGATTCCCGGTAAACAACATGTGCAAAGGCGGAATCACATCCGCATACCCGTGTTTCTGTCTCTCCCGGATAAAATAGATATAATTAATATAACTAATCAAGCTGTTTTTCAACTCTTTCGATCCAATCATCTCATTCAATGCATCAACAGACTTACTAGGATCCGGTTGCTCCGGAGCGTCGATGTCTTCCACTTGAATTAACATCATATCTTCCTTGGTACGTGTTCCCTTGTGATTCGACATCAACCGTTTCGCCATCCGTGTCGAAGCATCATCCAGCCGCTCTTCTATAAACCTACCATTGGAAAAGCCGGATTCCCTCACGGAACAACAATCTTTCAACATATCGGAGAACTTATCCTCAGCCTCTGGAGTAAACTTAAATTGCCGTTTCTCCAACATTTGATGAGTGATTTCCATCAATTCCTCTGCCGAATAATCATCAAAAACAAACTGGTAAGGGAAACATTTCTTCATACCGGGAACACCTTCAACAATAGCCTGCAATGTCATCACATCTCCCGCCATGACAACCAACAAAGAAGGTTGCTCCTGCTCCAGAATTCCCAACAACACGGTAAAAATACGCATAGCCGGATCATTCGGGTCGTTGGTCGGGTACAATTCATCCGCATCCTCGATCAACAGAATACCGCCCATACTCTTCGCGATAGCCTCCCGGATCAACTGTTCTTCCGCATCCATTCCCGGACGGGTAAAATCCTCTCTCTTATACCGATGCACTTTACCGTTTGACAGTACTCCCAAACGGTAAAACATCTCTCCCGTGATCTCGGTAACCAAATGTTTACCTGTTCCCGGATTCCCCATAAGGATCATATTCAAAACCGGAAGTTTATCGTTAAAACCGTTCTCTTGTCGCATTTTCACGAATTCTGCCAACTCGTACATCCGGGTAATTTCCTCTTTCACTTTACGCAATCCCACTAACTGATACAATCGGGATAGAGCCTCTTCCTTATCTTGTGGAGTTGAGGGTACACCTGCGACCTCGTGTACCTGCCCGTTAACTTCTGCAATTTCGTCCGTAAAATTATAGGGTAAATCCTGCTCCCCGATCGAAAACTCCAAATGTATCACCGGTTGATCAAAACATAACACATCAACCCTATATTTCCCTTCTTCCCAAAAATTATTCAGCCCTGCCCCTAAATCCAATGCAAAGCAAAGCAAGCGCTTCCCTTCCCGATTCGGAATGTAATAATTTCCTTTAGCTACTCGATTAGCTTTTAGTATTCCGTTAGCGTCAAACACGTTAATCAAAAATTCATACGTCCATTCGCTCGATAAAAAATTCTCTGCCACCAAATAAAACCGAATATCCTCCAACCCCTTGGCAGAAAAAGCTTGATACGAGTGAGGGCGCTGCACATCAGGAGCTTCCTCCACGCATTTGTCAAACCCAATATCCAACAATTGAAAATAATCCCGGAACAAATCATGCGGTTCCAACAAATGGATTTCATCCGACACCCCGGCTTGCCCGTTTATCATCACTTGTACCCGATAAGCTCCTTCTTGAAACCTAAAGTCTGTAAAGTCCTCGACAGAAAAAGCAGTTGAAAATTGAAAAACAGACTCCGTTTCGGGGATGGTAACTTTTCCTCCTTTTTGTGCCACCAGTACAGGTTGCTCTCCATGCATATATATCAAAGCCGCTCTGATCTCCGCATCCCAAGGTTTTTCATCAAACTGCTTGTTTATCACTTCCGTGTCCACGAACAAAGTTTCGACCTCGTTCAAGCGGAAAACCGTACGATAATGCTTGTTTCCGGTAAAATCAATTACCTCGCTACAACTTGTGCGAATACTCTTGAATTTGAAATTTATATCTGTAGCAGTCTGATCTTTTGACGCTTTTGATTTTTTGGCCTTCTCCACCATAACTCGTTTGTTTTACATTTATTTTTCAATCCCCCCATCTGATCCTCCCTTGCATCCAAAATTAGTTTTATTTTTTATAAAAGACTACTTTTGCAACGTATTATTTAAAATCAAAAAGTATGCTAAAACATATTGTCATGTGGAAACTCAAGGAGTTTGCCGAAGGAAAAACAAAAGCAGAGAACGCCTTAATCATGAAAGAGAGTCTGGAAAGACTAGTCGGTATCGTTCCGGAAATAAAATCCCTACAAGTTGGCATTAATGAAAAAACATCGGATATGGCATACGATGCCGTATTAATCTCCACATTCGAAGATACGGATGCCCTTGCTCGTTATAAAGTACATCCGGAACACGTGAAAGTCAGCAATTATTGCAAGAAAATCAGAGATAGTCGTGTATTTGTTGATTTTCACGAATAAAAAACAAATCAAATAAATTTGAGGAGGGAACTCAAACATAAAGCTTTATCCCTCCTTTATTTTCCTAAAAATGCACACCTATACTATCTAAATACTTTTTATTTTCATCCACTTGATGAATTGATTCTAATATAATTTCGCACAATATTTCTTCTGAAATCTCTTGACCTATATTCGTTGAATAGATTGTTTTCCCATTTTTATAATAAAGAAAATACTCGATTCCCCCTACTCGAAATATTTTAAAATCTCTTGAATCTGCATCCTGCAACCTTTCTGGGAACCATTTTATAACCTCTCCCCAATTTTCTGAAAATCTACTTAAAACCCAAGAATCTTCTTTCTTTTTCGCAAGCAAACTATATGCTAGACATCCGTCTTTTGAAATTGCAAAATACAAATCATCTGACACTGTAAGACTCTCTAGTATTTTTTCTGGAGAAGGATCCTCATAAAAAATAGCCGTATCAAAATCATAATATGGTAATAATGTAATATTTGTGCTATCTATATTTAAAATTTCAGCAAAAGAAAATGGGATCGCTGTCATCCTACTTTTTCCAGTAAACCCCAGAACCATTTCTTTGAGATCCTTTATAGCATGAATTTCCCTACTGGTTAAAGCGACACCTAATTCGGAATTTTTTTTATTATCATTTATTGCAATTGAATAACTGGATAATAAAAAAGCAATACTGATCATACATATTTTTCTCATACGTAATTATATACTATTTACACCAAACATAAGATTTTAGTTTGGATTTTCCAAATCGCTTTTAAACATCAGCCTCATACTTTGTTATTTCTTATAAAGTAACTACCTTTGTACCGTTAAAATATTGATAGCATTAGCTATTGTTTTGAGGGCTAAGAAAACGACCAAATTTCAAAGACAACCTCGAAGAACATTAGTTAGTGCCTGCGTCTTGGCGTGGGCATTACTCTTGTTGTGGTTGTCGGGTGCTTGGTCGTACCTCTTAGTCAGACAAGGTAAGTCCACGCCTTTTTGCGTGTTCAAATAATAGGTGTGCTGTCGCATTATTCACCTATAAATACACGTAAAATGGAGAAATTACTCTTAGCCTTGTGTTTGTTATTTGTAAGTTGTGGCAATAACAAGAAAACAGAATCTACCACACAAGAAACCTCGCAACCTGTTACTGAAACAAAAGCGGCAAAAGAACCTAAAACATTAATCGCTGGTGATGAACTTACATTCCCAAGTAAAAACGGTGGAGAAGTGAAGTTCCTTTTCAAAGAGATTAACACCATTAAGCTATCGGACGGAACATATAATCTTGTTCTGAAAGTTCAAATCAAAAACAACTTAACCCAGCAACTTCTTATAAGTGATGTTTCTTGGAAGCTAACAGATACCGATATGATAGAAGTTGAAGAATCTGGGGTATATGATTCTGAATTTGAAATGTTCAAACCCGCAATGTTTTTCTTCACTACCGTAGATGCTGGTTTCGGAAAAGTGGAAGAAGTAGGCTACAAAGTAAACAAAGGAACTTACTACCTTAGTATATGGGGATATACTTCTGCAAAGATTGAAATACGGGATTAAGATTCCGTATTTTTATTTTTCAGAGAAGGCCCTTTCAGAGATTCGTCCACCAAAAAATTGAAAAGATTGGTTGCTTTTGTATGCTCTATATACAAATTGAAATCTTCAATTTGCAAACCTGCTTTAGTTAAGAGATTCTTTACTTGATTTTTTGTGAGGTTTTTCTTTTGCGGTATTTTAATGTAAAGTTCTCCTTTCTTATGTATATCAAAGCCATTAGTTATGTTAGTACAGGTAAATCCACTTTCACTTAAAAAGTGCTCAAATATATCTGTGGCTATTGGGTACAATTCACCACAATTTTCTTGCTGGTGGGACTTCAACATCTATTTTTACTATTTGATAGTTACTAATTGTTACTTCATAAGACTGTTCGGTAAGACTGACAGCTTCTTCGTCTGTAAAAATAGGAACTTTAATTGAAGTATCCGTAATATTCCAACCTAAATTATGAAGATTTTTATACGCATTCCTATTTTGAAGTTCCTCAAGTAGCGTTTGGTGTACTTGTTCTACAACTTCATTTACTGTTTCACCACGTCCAAAGAAATACTGTAACTCTGGGCAGTAACTACAATAGGTATCCCATCTCGCAGGTTCCGGATGTTTGAAAACCACGAGTTTCACTGAAACTGTTTCCATAAAATTAATTGAGTTTATGTGCCAGTTATTGTTCTATAACTAACACGGATTAAATTCTTATCAATGATTTTCTTGAATTTAATTTCCGGTGAGTTTTTGCGGGTGTTGTAATTATACTCGAACTCTGCACAATACTTAGAAAGGTGTTCCCTACTCGGTCTATGGTAAGTTCCCATTATTGACCGCTTCAAATGTGACCATGCACCTTCAATAGTATTAGTGTGTACCTTACCACGAACATATTCTTTACGTCTGTGATTTACTACATCATGTGCATAGTCCGAGCATAGTTTAGTGTATGCCCACCATTCATCGCTGTTTATATGGGTTCCTTTCTTAACTCGTTTGTGGATAATTGGCTCTAAGGTTTTACGCTTCGCATTTGGTACGGGTGTAATGGATAAACGTCCACCACGTTGTACAGCACCAAATACGGGAGTTTTATTCTCAGAACCACGACCACGTTTGCCCTTTTTCTTTCCACCAACATACGTTTCATCAACCTCGACTGTACCACGTAGCTGGTTATCGGAATTACGATGTTCCAGCATATAACGAACCTTGTGTAATAAATACCAAGCGCTCTTTTGTGTAACACCGATAGTCTTGGACAACTCAATAGAGCTAATACCTTTCTTAGATAATGAAATCAGATAGAAAGTAAGAAACCATTTCTGTAATGGGATGTTTGAGTTTTCATAAATTGTACCCGTTTTCACCGAAAACTGCTTTTTACAATGTGCGCACTTGAAAGTTTTCCCGTTTTTATAACGGTATATTTTCTGTGCGTTTCCGCAATGCGGACAAGTTGGAGTATTACCCCATCTTCGTTTCTCTAAATACTTTCTACAAGAATCCTCATCGGGAAACTGTTTAAAGAAATAGAATAAGTTAGCGTTATTACTCATATTTCACCGAAATTTACTTGAAGTTACAAAATTTCGCTGAAACATCCAAATTACTAATCAACAATATCTTATGTTATTTTTATAGTGATAACTAATGATATTTTTATAGGAATAACTACTTTTGTGCCCATGAATACAGATAGTTTACGCTTTAAGAAATACCTAAAATTTAGAGTAGAACCTAAAAGATGTCCTACTCATAACAAATCTGCCCACATATCAGTAACCCACATGGAGTATAAGATTACGGATTGCTGCTGTTCGGAGTTTGAGTCTTTTTTGAACGACCTTTGCGAAAAATACAGGGTTGGCATCTTGTTGGGGAAGTACAAAAACGTCCCAAGGAAACGCTTACGACCACCTCATCAAAATCATCAGTAGAATGTTTTTCCGATAACTCTTGTAATTTTTGTATTACTTCATCAAAAGACTTACATCTTTGAAAAGATAAATGCCGAGAACAATAATCTCGGCATAAACCACGTTTATTTTTATCCATTTTTATATTAGGTTAGTATTGTATATAATTGCGTTATTTAATATTAAAATTAAAAATAATTTTCAATAACGGGTCATCCCTCACCCCTAACTCCGTCCTGCCAGCAAGGTAAAAGTACTTTGACTCCAACACCCCACCTATCACTTCAACCTCTCTCAACAAATTTAAAACATTATAACCGAAATTCAAAACACGGCGACTATCAATCGTCATGTTCTCATTCTGTAAGTTCCCGATACAGAACCACTGCGGGAATAAACATTTCCCACCAACGTGGGAATAACGTTCTCCGTCAAGCTAGTCAATTGGTTACCCGTGTTGCTGTAAACAGGTTATCCTCTATCATCCCGGTAGCCGTCCATTGCAATGTTTTGATGTTACTGTTCCAGCAGACGACGCCTCCTCCCGTCGAGCTCTCATAACGCGACCTCCTATTGAAGGGCCTCTCTGCAAGCCAAGGCTCACGGCTAATTCTTGTATTTGAGGAGAACAATAAAAAAATTTCTCAAACACATATTGGTCTATTTAATAAATTTCAGTACAAGAACTTATTTCAGACAAGTTCTAATCAATTATTTCGAACATACAATTCAGCCCAACCGATATTGAACATTTTATTCCAAGACTTTAAAGGATCCAATGGATTGTCCAAATTTTCAGGGATAATTACCAAAATTTTTTCATGTACTTAGGTTGCTCTTACTCGTTACTGTAAGCGATTGATTATAATTTCAAATAGCTATATTTTAGATCTCAACTAATAGATTTAGTTTTATGCGAATTTAAAATAGTCCGATTTTCTTTAAGAATTTCGGACATTTTGTTGTTGCATCAAGAAGAATATCGTACCTTTACACTATTAATCATTTGAATATAAAGATGGTGCTAACAAAGGAAATACGGAATATTATAGATAGAAATGGACCGAATAAACTTTATATGGTACGTGATTTTGTCCATCTTAATAACGATGGACTGGTTACTCGTGCTCTTTCCCGATTGGAGAAAGAGGGAGTGCTCATACGTCTTTCGCAGGGTCTTTATCTATATCCTTTACGAAATAAGTTCGGCGTACTTCGCCCATCCATTGAAGATATAGCATACGCCATTGCAGAAAAAGATAAAGCCCGCATTATCCCTTGTGGATTGACTGCTTTGAATAAATTGGGACTTTCCACGCAGGTTACGATGAACGCAGTCTATTTGACAGATGCCGCAGCACGAGAACTTACTATCGGGAACCGTAAAATCATATTCAAGCGCAGTGTACCCCGTAATTTTGCCTATAAAACGGATTTGTTTCCACTGATAGTCGCTGCCATGAAAGAATTAGGGAAAGATAATGTAACCGACGAACAAGTTGCTATCATAAAACAAGCCATTGAAAAATATGGCAATACGGATGAAATCAGATACGATTACAGCATTGTTCCGCAATGGATTAAACAAAAACTTGCATTATGAATTGGACTAAGTTCACAAAAGAAGAGCAACTTACCATTTTGGCTAATGTTGCCGAAAATAAAGGGATTGTTGACAATGCTGTTGAGAAGGACTATTGGGTCAGTATGGTATTGCGTGCCATATTTTCTTTACCGTATGCTACAGCTTTTGTATTCAAAGGAGGAACGAGCCTTAGTAAAGGTTGGGGATTGATAGAACGATTTTCAGAAGATATTGACCTTGCAATAGATCCCAAATATCTTGGCTTCACAGATATTGCGACTAAAAACCAACGAACCAAATTGCGGAAAGACTCCAAGAAGTTCATAGATGGCACTTTTGCGCTCGACATTGAGAACAGATTAAAAGAGTTTGGGTTATTAGGATGTTGTAAGGTCATAGTCCCGGAAACATCTGTCAGCGACCTCGACCCTGTAGTCCTATTTGTCGAGTATAATTCGGTGCTGCAAACAAAAATGCAATATATACCGGAGCGAGTCAAAGTTGAGATAAGCAGTCGTTCACTCATGGAACCGTCGAAAGAGGTTGAAATGCGTTCTATGATAGAAGATGCCTATCC
>OGLE01001639.1_pt1 | contig 16946 bp, 7 predicted proteins | sample 1572671 | NCBI WGS metagenome assembly OGLE01 (sample SAMEA2581923, study PRJEB24529) | metagenome | biome: Human gut stool | place: China | collected 2011 | reverse complement strand
TCTACAATTGCGTACATTTCTTATATATAATGTATAAGTTAGCTCCGTCGGGTGGTCTCTAATCACTTAGAAAGCACTTGGTCGAACCCGGTGCGGAATAATCGGGCACAAAAGTACTCTTTTTATTCTAAATAGACAAATGTTCTTTTGCTTTTTTGTTCTTTTAATGCAGATTGTACTTTTAGATTATTGGAGAAAAACTGTTTCATCAAGGAGAAACAGTCCGTGTAGGGATGGTTTCTGTTACAAAATGAATTTCAGAACATAGATACCGGCCAGCATCAGCGCCATTACAAGACACGCGAATATGACGAGTAGCACAAGACTGTAAGTCAGCATGAGGATAGTGCGCCAAAAGCTTCTCCACCAGGTGCAGCGGTACAATTGTTTGTAATCCCAACAGAATAGGACGAAAATAAGCCATAAAGGCAGCTCATACAAATCGTCTACCTTTGCGTACCCGTTGAAAGGCAGCACGATGATGCTTAGCAGGAGTATCTGGCAAGCTATGTAGGCTTGTATGAACACATGCTCCGTGGTATTGTAGTTTAACTTATATTTCCGGCGTCGGAAGGCAAGTTGGGTGGCAAGTGCAAACAAAGGCAGTGTGGCAATGATGCGGAATGCCTTGTTTCCGTGTCCCCAGCTCTTCATCAGATTCCATACTTTCATTAGGAAAGGAGAGTTCTGGAAGACTTTTTCCAGTCTGTCTCCCACTTCCGAGGTGTCGTTTACAAATTCATCGATGAGGTCGCCATCATCGCTGTTCTGTTCGGATACCTGTGTGGCAGAAGTGGAGTCGTTCTTCTCTTCCAGTTTGTTCAAGCTTTTCTCCAGGCTTTTTATAGTGATGGCGAGGGCTCGCTTTTCCTCTTTGCTATAGGTTTTCTCCATCTTTTTGGTAAGCTTCTCTTTAGCGGCAATGATTTCTTCTTTGTCTGTCTGCTCTGTCTTTTCCGTCTTTTCTTTTTTGCTCAGAGCTTCCGGGTCTACCAGTTGTACAGCCATGATATAAAGGGCTGCAAGAATGAAGAGTGTCTGGAACGGGCGAAAATACTCTACACGCTTACCGCCGATGAAGTCTCTAATCATGTATCCCGGACGGTAGAGGAGTTCCAGAAGGGTACGTCCAAAGCCATTATCTATATTGAAGAAGCCTCCGGCAATGTTTTTAAGGGCGTTGCTTAGCCGGTAACGTGGAGTGTTTCGGCTTTGTCCGCAACGGTTACAGTAGTTGCCGGTATAGGTGGTGCCACAATTCAGGCAGGTGCAGGTTTCGTTGCCAGCGGGAGGAGTTTTTCTCCCTTGTATCAGCTTGATGTGAAATGCGCGTAAGCGTACTGCGCAGGGGTGCCACCATGAGTCGATGAAAGTTTTTGCTTTGTTGGGTAGTATCCTTCTTTTTTGGAGGATACCCCACAATGTCAGTATGAAAACAACCGGGAAGAAGTTGCTGTCATCGGTCATGTCCAGCTCTTCAATAGCCAGCCAGAAGAGTGTCACTAGAAGGAGGATTTGCCAGACGCTTATCCTTTTCTGTTTCCGGGGAGAAGTGGCATGCGCGTTTTCCGGCCGGATGGGATTTTCAATCTTGAATATGGAAGGATACTCCTCCTGAACTGCCAGCAGTTCTTCCAAGGTGTTCATTATTTTCCGGTGTGGGTACTTCTCCAATTCTTTGGCAGTGGTTACTCCGTGGGTGACTCCAGCAAAGTCTACTCCGGCCGCTTGGGCTGTTTCCGCATCTACCGTGCTGTCGCCTATATAGAGGGTCTCGGCTTTGCTGACATGTAGCCGCTTAATGGCAAGGAGTAGCCCTTCGGGAGATGGCTTGGCGGCTTTCACGTCTTCACCACCCACGATGATGTCCATAAAATCTTCAGGAAAATGCTGGTCGAGGAGTTCCTTGATGCGGAATCGGTATTTGGTCGAGATGATTCCGATGCGGGCGCCGGAGTCCTTCAGTGCAGTCAGTACGGACTTGGTTTCCAGGAAAAGCACCGTGTTGACAGTCATATGCGTATCGGCCTCTTTTCGGTATTCTGCCTTGAATCCTGCCAGTTGTCCGGCATCTGTCACGCCGGTGAGGATGGAAAAAGAGTCTTCCAGAGTCTTGCCGATAGTACGTTTGATGTCGTCATCCGTCACCTCTGTATATCCGTGACGGGTCAGTACGTTGCGGAAACAAGTGACGATTCCGCGGGAAGAATCAGCAAGCGTATAATCAAAGTCGAAAAGATAGGTCGTGTAATTCATTGTGACTTTTTGTGACAAAGATAGTGTAAAGTATATTTTTACAAAATAAAAAAGAGGATTAATCGGAATTTTGTATTACTTTTGTTTGCATGAATTCTGTAGAAAAGTGACAAGATGTGTAAGTGTTTTATCCGGTTAGGTTGTTATACTATACACGTTAACCCTATAATGTTATGAATTTGATAAAATCTTGTTGTTTGTTTGTGGTCTTTTCATCCTTTCTGGCATGCACCTCGCAGGTGTCGGATGTGAAGAGTGTGTCTTATACAGAGTTTGTGAATCCCTTTATCGGTACAGATTTTACTGGAAACACCTATCCGGGTGCCCAGGCGCCGTTTGGCATGGTGCAGCTCAGTCCTGACAACGGACTGCCGGGCTGGGACCGTATTTCCGGATATTTTTATCCGGACAGTACCATTGCAGGCTTCAGCCATACCCATCTCTCCGGAACCGGCGCTGGTGACTTGTATGACATCTCTTTTATGCCGGTGACATTGCCTTATAAGGAGGCGGAAGCTCCGCTCGGCATTCACTCTTTGTTCTCTCATTCGGAAGAGTCGGCAAGCGCTGGATATTATCAGGTGCGTCTGAAAGATTATAATATAAATGTAGAGTTGACGGCCACCGAGCGTTGTGGCATTCAGCGGTATACTTTCCCAAAAGCCGATGCTGCCGTTTTCCTGAATTTGCGGAAAGCCATGAATTGGGATTTTACCAATGATTCTCACATAGAAGCCGTCGATTCGGTAACGGTGCAAGGTTACCGTTACTCTGACGGTTGGGCACGCGACCAGCGCCTCTACTTCCGTACACGTTTCTCCAAACCGTTTGCTGCGATGCAGCTCGATACAGCTGCCATAGAGAAAGAAGGCAAGCGGATAGGAACATCTGTCATTGCACGATTCGACTTTCAGACTAAGGAAGGAGAACAGATTCTTGTCAGTACTGCCATCTCCGGTGTAAGTATGGAAGGGGCGGCACGTAATCTAGCAGCAGAAGTACCTGATGATGATTTCGACAAATACCTGGCTGCTGTGCAGGATGATTGGAACGAACAATTGTCCCGGATAGAAATAAAATGCGATGACCGCGATGAGAAAGTCAAGTTCTATACAGCTTTATATCATTCGATGATTGCTCCTACCATTTACAGTGATGTGGACGGCGCCTATTACGGTCCCGACAAGCAAGTGCACCGGGTAGAGGGCTGGACAAATTACAGTACTTTCTCCTTGTGGGACACTTACCGTGCGGCTCATCCTCTCTATACTTTTATTGAGCCGGAACGGGTGAATGATATGGTGAAGTCCTTCCTCGCCTTCTTCGAACAGAACGGCCGCCTTCCCGTATGGAATTTTCAGGGGGGCGAGACAGATATGATGATAGGTTACCACTCTGTGCCGGTTATTGTAGATGCCTATCTGAAAGGTATTGGGGACTTCGATGCGAAAAAGGCCTTGGAGGCTTGTGTAGCTACTGCCAATATCGATTCCTATCGTGGCATTGGGTTATATAAGAAATATGGCTATGTTCCTTATAATGTGACAGATCAGTATAATTCGGAAAACTGGTCACTTTCTAAAACACTGGAATATGCATATGATGACTATTGTATAGCCCGTATGGCAGAGAAGCTGGGCGATAAGGAGGTTGCGGACGAGTTTTATAAGCGTTCCCGTAATTACCGGAATGTCTACAATCCGGTAAGTTCTTTCATGCAGCCCCGTGATGACAAGGGAGAGTTTATCCGGAACTTCTCGCCGGACGACTATACTCCGCACATCTGCGAGAGCAACGGCTGGCAATACTTCTGGTCTGTGCAGCAGGATATTGACGGTTTGATAGTTTTGACCGGAGGTAAGGAACGGTTTGCCCAGAAGCTGGACAGTATGTTTACTTACAATCCTTCTGCAGATGATGAGTTGCCTATTTTCAGCACCGGGATGATTGGCCAGTATGCGCATGGAAATGAGCCTAGCCATCACGTCATCTATCTGTTCAATGCTGTGGATCAACCTTGGAAAACCCAGAAATATGCAGCCCGGGTGATGCGTGAACTCTACCTGAACACTCCTGCCGGTTTGTGCGGCAACGAGGATTGCGGACAGATGTCCGCCTGGTATGTGTTCAGTGCGATGGGCTTTTATCCGGTAGACCCGGTTGGTGGAAAATATGAAATCGGTACCCCCCTATATCCGGAAATGAAGATGCACCTGCCCGGTGGAAAGACCTTTACGGTACTGGCGCCGGCGGTGAGCAAGGAAAATTGCTACATTCAATCTGTCAAACTCAACGGTAAGAACTATGACAAAAGTTATATTACGCATGAACAGATAATGGATGGAAGTGTTTTCGAATTTGAAATGGGGGATAAGCCAGGTCAGGCATGGTACAGTCCCCGATAACCGGCTAACATATGAATGAACATTTCGACTTGACATATAAATCCCTTTTCCGCAGGTATTATACCAACCTGCTGTTCTATGCCACACGCATTGTGGGGGAAGAAGATGCGGAAGATGTGGTACAGGATGTTTTCGTGGAGCTGTGGAAGCGGAAAGATACCATGAAGGTGGGAGAGCAGATTCAGGCTTTTCTGTATAGGGCGGTGTATACCCGTGCCTTGAACGTTCTGAAGCATCGGGACATTGTGAGTGGCTATGAGGCTGTCATGCTCGAAATCCATAAAAAGAGGGTTGAGTTCTATCAACCTGACAGCAATGATGTGGTGAAACGGATAGAGGATGCCGAACTCAGGAGGAAGCTGTCCGATGCCATCAATGAATTGCCGGACAAGTGCCGGATGGTATTCAAACTCAGCTATCTGCATGATATGAAGAATAAGGAGATAGCTGATACAATGGGAGTGTCATTGCGTACGGTGGAGGCCCACATGTACAAAGCTTTGAAGTTGCTGCGTGATAAACTGGGGTATCTGAACCTGATGTTGGCTCTGTTTTTCATCGGGAAAGTAAGTGTTTTTGCGAGCAGCGTTGTTTTATTATCATAATGAAGGAAAGAATGAATAAGTTGAATGAGGAGATATTGGCCAAGTTCCTTATGGGTGAATGTACGGAAGATGAACTTCGTGAGGTGAACGCCTGGCTGGAAGAGTCGGGTGAGAATGCACGCGAATTGTTCAGGCTGGAGGAGATTTACCACTTGGGGAGACTGGGGGATACTTCGAATACACAAGACATAGAAAAGGCCGAAAAGCGATTGTTTAAAAGGCTGGAACAAGAGAAGACGAAACAATACAAGGTACGGAGGATGGTTGGGTGGATACGGTATGCGGCCGTATTTGTGGGCTTCTTCCTTTTGGGTACTTTCGGCTATCTTTTTTATCAGACTTATAGCCAGCCGGAAACATTACTGGCTGTCACCACTCATGATAAGATTAAGGAACTGAAACTGCCGGATGGAACCAAAGTCTGGCTGAATAAAAACACTACCCTGAAATATCCACATGAGTTTGCAGGGAAGGGAAGAAAGGTTTATCTGGAAGGAGAAGGATATTTTGAGGTGATGAGGAATCCGGAAAAACCGTTTGTCGTACAGAGTGAGGTCATGCAGGTCAGAGTATTGGGAACTGTTTTCAACCTCAAGTCTGACAAGGCTAAGATGTCTGCAGTAGCTACCCTTTTGAAAGGCGAAGTAGAGGTGAAAGGTAATCATGGCGAGGGTATGATTATCCTTGCCCCCGGACAGAAAGCCGAGCTGAACGGAATGACTAGGCGTCTGGTGGTGAAGCAGGTGGATACGGGAATCGAAAACTGGCACAATAATGAGTTTGTCTTTGAGAAGGCTGACCTATACACCATTGCGCGTACATTGGAGAATTCGTATGGGGTGAGGGTAATTCTGGCACCGAACATAGATGTAAGCAAGACTTACTCGGGTACACTGAAGAAAAAAGAGAGTGTAGGGGCTGTGCTGAATCTGATAAAGAATGCCATTCCATTGGAGTATAAAATTGTGGGGAACAGTGTTTTCCTCTCCTCAATGAAGTAGGAAGGCCGCACAAATTCGAGATATGACGAGAAGAATTTATTTAATACTAACAACTTTCTAATATTATGCGAAAATTAATCCTATTGTTTTTTTTTGTGAGCAGTGCTTTATGGCTGCATGCCAAAGACTTTACCCGGTATGTCAGTCCTCTTGTCGGCACGCAGTCTACTTTCGAGCTTTCCACCGGTAATACCTATCCTGCGATCGCACGTCCCTGGGGTATGAACTTCTGGACTCCTCAGACGGGTAAGATGGGTGACGGCTGGCAATACGTCTATACAGCGAACAAGATCCGTGGTTTCAAGCAGACACACCAGCCCAGTCCCTGGATTAACGACTACGGGCAGTTCTCCATCATGCCGGTGGTTGGCAAACCCGAGTTTGATGAAGAGAAGCGTGCAAGCTGGTTCTCCCACAAGGGTGAAGTAGCACTTCCTCATTATTATAAGGTATATCTTGCCGAACACGATGTGGTTACCGAGTTCACCCCTACCGACCGTGCCGTATTGTTCCGTTTCACTTTCCCTGAAAATGATCATTCATACATTGTTGTCGATGCCTTTGACAAGGGCTCTTATGTGAAGATACTTCCGGAACAGAATCGTATTATCGGTTATACTACCCGTAACAGCGGCGGTGTTCCCGAGAACTTCAAGAACTATTTCGTGATAGAGTTCGACAAGCCTTTTACTTATAAGGCGTCTGTAGCCGATGGCGTCTTGACCGAGAATAAGGTTGAGCAGGAAGCCGGACATGCCGGTGCTGTTATCGGTTTCAAAACCCGTAAGGGTGAAGTGGTACATGCCCGTGTAGCCTCTTCTTTCATCGGTTTTGAGCAGGCTGACCGTAACTTGAAGGAGCTTGGCAATGACAATTTGGAAACACTGGTTCAGAAAGGTCAGGATGCCTGGAACAAGGTGCTGGGCCGTATTGATGTGGAAGGCGGAACCCTTGACCAGTACCGTACTTTCTACTCATGTTTGTATCGTTCCTTGTTGTTCCCGCGTGCATTCTATGAACTGGATGAGGGGGGAAATCCGATTCATTACAGTCCCTACAATGGGCAAGTGTTGCCCGGCTATATGTATACGGATACCGGTTTCTGGGACACTTTCCGCTGTCTTTTCCCATTCCTCAACCTGATGTATCCGTCGGTGAACAGGCAGATTCAGGAAGGTCTTGTCAACACCTATAAGGAAAGCGGTTTCTTCCCCGAATGGGCAAGTCCGGGTCACCGTGGCTGTATGATTGGCAACAACTCTGCTTCCGTACTGGCAGATGCCTATCTGAAAGGTGTGAAGGTGGAGGATGTGCAGACGTTGTACGAAGGTCTCATCAACGGTACAAAGAATGTCCATCCCGAGGTCTCTTCTACGGGTCGCCTCGGCTATGAGTATTACAACAAGCTTGGTTATGTTCCCTACGATGTGAAAATCAACGAGAACACTGCCCGTACTTTGGAGTATGCTTATAATGACTGGTGCATCTACCGCATGGCAAAAGAACTGAACCGTCCGAAGAAGGAGCAGAAACTCTTTGCGGAACGTGCCATGAACTATAGGAATGTATTTGATAAGGAAAGCAAGCTGATGCGTGGTCGTAATCAAGACGGCCAGTTCCAGTCTCCTTTCTCTCCTTTGAAGTGGGGTGACGCCTTTACTGAAGGTAACAGCTGGCACTATTCCTGGTCTGTATTCCACGACCCTCAAGGTCTGATAGACCTGATGGGTGGAAAAGAGTCTTTCGTAGAGATGCTTGACTCTGTATTTATCGTTCCTCCCTTGTTTGACGACAGTTACTATGGTCAGGTAATCCATGAAATCCGTGAGATGACAGTGATGAATATGGGTAACTATGCCCATGGCAACCAGCCCATCCAGCACATGATTTACCTTTATAACTACGCCGGGGAACCTTGGAAGGCCCAATATTGGCTTCGTCAGGTAATGAACCGCATGTATACTGCCGGTCCCGACGGTTATTGCGGTGACGAGGACAACGGTCAGACTTCCGCGTGGTATGTCTTCTCTGCACTTGGTTTCTATCCGGTTTGCCCTGGTACGGACGAGTATGTATTGGGCGCCCCTCTGTTCCGTAAGGCTACCCTCCATTTCGAGAACGGTAAGTCCCTGACAATTGACGCTCCGGATAACTCACCGGAGAACATGTATATCGAGTCTCTCAAGGTGAACGGCGTGGATTATTCCAGGAATTATCTGACGCATGGCGATTTGCTGAATGGCGGTACCTTGAGGTTTGATATGGGCAGCCAGCCTAATATGAAGAGAGGTACGCAGCCGGAAGATTATCCTTATTCTTTCTCGAATGAACTGAAGAAGTAAAGAATAGTAATAATATAGTAAGAAAAGGGTTGCCTCGAAAATAAGTTGATATATCATTTTGTTATTTACTATCTGTATTATAGGTGTTTTTCTTGAATCAGGTGGAAATAATTATTTACTTCGTTAGTAATATTGAGCAAAATGATATATCAACTTGTTTTCGGGGTAACTCTTTTTTTTAGGATTAATGATAAAAAAGATACTTTTTCAGTAAGTGTATTTTCATTGTCTGTTGTTTTATATAGGAATGCGAGAGAATGAATCTCTCGAAGTAATTTATTGTATAACCTATAAATTGTGTTTATGAAAGACAATTATGCTTTTCGGAGTTCGACGTTCATGCGGGCTTTATTAGTTTTGTTGTTCATGGCAGTTTCTATCCAGTGGGGCTTTGCCCAGTTAAACCTGAATGTGTCTCGCGGTACATTGGGGACAGTCATTGAACAAATCAAGTCTCAATCCAAGTATCAATTTTTTTATGACGACAAGCTGGCTGCGCTGTCAGTAGAAAACGTTAAAGTGAACAATGTATCCATTGAAGATGCTTTGAATGTTATTCTCAAGGGGAAGAACATTTCGTATAAAGTGGAGGACAACATCGTTTATCTTTCAGAAAAGACCGCTACTTCACAAGAAGGTAAGCAACAGGGGAAAGAGCGGACTATTACCGGAGTCGTATCAGATGATATGGGGCCTCTGATTGGTGTGAACGTATTGGTAAAAGGTACCAGCAATGGTTGTATTACAGACCTGGACGGTAACTTTACGTTGACCACTACAGAAGCGAATCCGGTACTTGTATTCTCTTATATCGGTTATAAGTCGCAGGAAATTTCGGCGACCGGTTCAGCTTCCATTAATGTACTGATGCAGAATGACACGCAGATGATTGAAGAAGTGGTGGTCACTGCCCTCGGTATCAAGCGATCGGAAAAGGCATTGTCCTACAATGTACAGCAGGTGAATACGGATGCCATTACTTCCAATAAAGACGCCAACTTTGTAAATTCATTGAGTGGCAAGGTAGCGGGTGTGAATATCAATGCTTCTTCATCCGGTGTGGGTGGCGTATCAAAGGTAGTGATGCGTGGTACGAAATCCATCATGCAGTCTTCCAATGCACTTTATGTTATTGACGGTGTGCCTATTTTCTCCGGACGTGGTACTGCCGGAGGTAAGGAGTTCGACTCTCAGGGTTCTTCAGAACCGATTGCCGACATCAACCCGGAAGACATCGAGTCTATGTCAGTCTTGACCGGTGCTGCCGCTGCCGCCTTGTATGGTTCGGAAGCTGCCAACGGTGCCATTGTCATTACTACAAAGAAAGGTAAAGAAGGTAAGGTGAGCCTTACTGTCAGCAGCAATACCGAATTCACCAATCCGTTTGTGATGCCGAGCTTCCAAAACCGTTACGGTACGGGAACCGGTGGTGTGATGAGTACTTCAGGAGCCATGAGCTGGGGAGCACCTTTGTCTGCTGCCAATAATTACAATTACAGCCCGAAAGATGATTATTTCCAGACGGGTATTATAGGTACGGAAAGTATTTCTTTGTCAACCGGTACAGAGAAAAATCAGACGTATGCATCGGCTGCTGCAGTAAACTCCAAGGGGATTGTTCCCAACAACAAATACAACCGTTACAACTTCACGGTACGTAACACCACTACTTTCCTGGACGACAAGATGACTCTGGACTTCGGTGCAAGCTATATTCTGCAGAATGACCAGAACATGACGAACCAGGGTACTTACAACAACCCGTTGGTGGGTGCTTATTTGTTCCCGCGCAGCAACGACTGGTCTGATATCAGCATGTATGAGCGCTATGACGCTGCCCGTAAGATTTATACGCAATACTGGCCGGTAGGTGACGAAGGTATGGTAATGCAGAATCCTTATTGGATTAACTACCGCAATCTGCGCCAGAACAAGAAGGACCGCTATATGCTGAATGCCGGTTTGAGCTATAAGATTCTGGACTGGCTGACTGTTTCAGGACGTGTACGTTTGGATAACTCCAACAATGATTATACAGAAAAGTTCTATGCTTCTACCAATACACAGCTCACCGAGAGCTCTTCACGAGGTCTTTATGGTATTACCAAGATGCAGGACAAACAGTTGTATGCAGACTTCCTGGTGAGTATCAACAAATATTTCGGTGAAGATTGGTCACTCCAGGCCAACGTTGGTGGTTCATTCTCCGATATACGTTCGGATGCAATGAAAACACGTGGTCCGATTGCTGATGGTGGCGATGCCTTCAGCGGCGAACCGGTAGGTTTGACCAACTACTTTGCCATCCAGAACCTGAGTGCCAGCAAGACACAGCGTTTGCAGGAAGGATGGCGTGAACAGACCCAGTCTCTCTTCGCTTCGGCTGAGCTTGGTTACAAGAACACTTACTTCTTGACGCTGACCGGACGTAACGACTGGCCTTCACAGCTGGCAGGTCCCAACTCCAACAGCAAATCATTCTTCTATCCTTCAGTCGGTGGTTCTGTTGTACTGTCTGAGCTAATGCCTAACTTGAACAAAGATTATCTTTCTTTTATAAAGGTTCGTGGTTCATGGGCATCTGTTGGTAGTGCTTTCTCCAGATATTTGGCTAATCCTCACTATGAATGGAATTCAAGTTCCGGCCAGTGGAGTATCACGACCCAATATCCGTTGTACAATTTGAAACCTGAACGTACCAATTCTTGGGAAATCGGTTTGAACATGCGTTTCCTCAAGAACTTTGAATTGGACGTGACATATTACAATGCCAAGACTATGAACCAGACATTCAACCCGCAGTTGCCTGTCAGCGGTTGGTCGGCTATGTATATCCAGACTGGTGCCGTACGTAACTCCGGTATTGAGTTGTCGCTGAATTACAAGAATACCTGGAAAGATTTTACATGGGATACCGGTATAACCTTCTCCAGTAACAAGAATAAAATCCTGACTTTGGCAGACAATGCCATCAATCCCGTTACCGGTGAGCTGTTCTCTTTGAGCACGTTGAATATGGGTGGCTTAGGTGATGCCCGCTTCTTGCTGAAAGAAGGTGGGAGCATGGGTGACCTTTACTCACTGCGAGATATGAAACGTGATGCCAATGGACAGATTTTTGTGGACCAAAATGGAACGGTTGCTACGGAAGCCATAACGGACCCGGATAAATACATCAAGTTGGGAAGCGTACTTCCTAAAGGTAATTTGGCTTGGCGTAATAACTTCATTTGGAAGAATTTCACAGCAGGTTTCTTGATTTCAGCCCGTTTGGGTGGTGTGGTTTACTCACGTACACAAGCTATGTTGGACTATTACGGTGTGTCCGAGGCTTCTGCCGATGCACGTGATTTAGGTTACGTGTTGGTGAATGGTAGAGATAAGGTAAACCCCGAAACATGGTACGGTGTAGTAGGTAGCGGCACGTCTGTTCCCCAATACTACACTTATTCTGCTACCAATGTTCGTCTGCAGGAAGTATCTTTGGGTTACACCATCCCCAGAAAGTTGTTGAATGATGTGTGCGATATCAAGGTTTCGTTGGTAGGCCGCAACTTGTGGATGATTTACAGCAAGGCTCCTTTCGATCCCGAAAGTGTAGCTTCTACCGATAACTTTTATCAGGGAATAGACTATTTCATGATGCCGGCTTTGCGTAACATCGGCTTTAGCTTGAGCTTTAAATTTTAATACCAAACGATATGAAAAAGAAAAATATTATAAATAAATTGATTGTTGCTCCGTTGGTTATGGGCTTTATGTCCTGTACCGGCAATTATATGGATATCAACTCCAATCCTTATCAACCGGGTGATTTGACTCCGGATGATTATGCACTGGGTTCTGCCATGAGTAACTTGGCAAGTACGGTTATCTCATCAGATGTCAATACGGCACAGTTTACTGATTGTTTGTTGGGTGGACCGTTGGGAGGTTATTTTGCCGATTCAAATGCCGGCTGGTCCAATACAATATCCAATTTTAATGCTACAAATGACTGGACGCGTGTGTTCTTGATAAGTGACCGTATCATTTCAACACTTTACGGTAACTTGAGCACAGTGAAACAAGTATCGGAGAATACCAATAATCCGGTTCCTTATGCCATTGCTCAAATCATAAAGGTTGCTGCCATGAGTCGCGTGACTGATGCGTATGGTCCTATTCCTTATTCTAAAATCGGTCAGGATGGCAAGATTACCATTCCTTATGATACGCAGGAAGAAGTATATAACGCATTCTTCAAGGAACTGGACGAATCCATCGAGGTGCTGACTGAAAACAGAAATGCGGCGTTGGTTGCTTCTGCAGATTTCGTGTACAGTGGTAATGTACAGAAGTGGGTGAAGTTTGCCAATTCATTGAAACTGCGTTTGGCTATCCGTATTGCCAATGTAAGCCCTGCTAAGGCTAAAGAAATGGCTGAAAGTGCAGTGAATCACGAGTTGGGTCTGATTGAAACAAATGCAGACAATGCTACATGGAAGTATTTCGGTACAATTAGCAATCCGTTGTTTGTGGCAGTACGTTACAATGAAGAAGCTTCAGGTGGTGATACCCATCCTGCTGCCGACATCATCTGCTACATGAACGGTTACAACGACAATCGTCGTGCCAGCTATTTTGAGGAATCAAAATGGCCTGGAGAGACTTATGTAGGATTACGTCGCGGTATCAACCTCAGTAAGATGAAAGAGTATTTCATCAATTATTCGCGTGTGAAGATTTCCTCTTCTGATCCCGTGCTTTGGATGAATGCGGCAGAAGTTGCCTTCTTGCGTGCTGAAGCCACTGCAATCTATGGTTTCAACATGAAAGGAACCGCTGCTGATTTTTATGAACAAGGTGTCCGTCTCTCTTTCGAACAGTGGGGAGCTACCGGTGTAGACAGCTATCTGGCTGATGAAAGCAGTGTACCTGCTCTTTACAAAGATCCCGCCGGTCTTAATACTTATGAAAAGAACCTTTCAGCCATTACTGTCAAGTGGAATGAAGGGGCATCCAAGGAAGAAAAACAGGAACGTATCATTACCCAGAAGTGGATTGCGAATTGGCCGTTAGGTAACGAAGCTTGGGCTGACTATCGCCGTACAGGCTATCCCAAACTGTTGCCTGCAACCAGTGAAGGTAACTTGAGTGGTGGAATTGTTGATAGCGAGAAAGGTGCACGCCGTATGCCTTATCCTTCTGAAGAATATACAAGTAATACTGAAAACGTGCAAGAGGCAGTAAACAGCTATCTGGGTGGACCGGACAACATGGCTACTGACGTATGGTGGGCACGCAAATAATAACAATAAATGCTGAATAATTATGAAATTATATAAGAAATCATTCAAAGGAATCGCGCTGGCAGCTTTTTCCGTATTGGCATTGTCTGCCTGCTCCGACTGGACGGATTCAGAGAGTATTAAACTGAAAGAACCCGGAATCGACGAACAGTCTCCCGAACTGTATGCCAAGTATCTGAAGAACTTGCAGGAATACAAGAATTCTGACCATAAGATTGTATACGGCTGGTTTGATAATAGTGAGAAAGTTCCTTTCAGCCGCGGGCAGCACATGTCGGATGTTCCCGACAGCCTGGACGTAATTATCGCAACTACTCCCGATTTGGCGGAATTCGAATTGGAAGATATTGCAAATGTACATGAGAAGGGAACGAAAGTATTCTATTCCATCAGCTATGACAATATCTTGAAGGAACATACCGACAAGGTGAAAGAAGGAACAGAAACATCTGCATTCTCGGCTTATCTGTCGGCTGAGCTGAACAGACTGATAGCTCTTGAAGCACCTTTCGACGGTATTGTAGCCGAGTATCGTGGTAGCAATCCTATCTACATGTCCGAAGCCGACAAGGCTGAAGCAAAGGCAAATCAGGATACTTTCTTCGGTGTGATATCCAACTGGAAGAGTGCCAATTCAGGTAAGCAACTGGTGTTCCAGGGGTATCCTGCCAACCTGATAGGCCAGTCTGTGCTCTCTTCTTGTGACCATATCATCTTGATTACAAATGATGCCACGGATGTTGCCCAACTGGGGATAGAAGCGCTTCAGGCCTTGATGGCAGACGGTGTTCCGGCTGACCGCTTCATTGTATCGGCATCTACCGTCTCTCTGGATACAACAGATAAGACTACCGGATATTACAATGCTTTGAGAGCTCTGTCGGAAGCTGCTTATTGGGTGACAGAACCGTCTGCAGAGTTTACAAAAGCTGGTCTGGCTATTGAGAACATGCAGAATGATTATTACAATGCTACCAATACCTATCAATACGTGAGAGAAGCTATCAATATTATGAATCCTGCTCCTAAAAAATAAAAGAATATCATGAAACTGAAAAGTATATATTTAGTATCGATGGCATTATTGGCAGGTGTATTTGCTGCTTGTAATGATAATGACGTTGAGAATTTCGATAATCAGGTGTATATCAACGGCTCGGCGATGACCAGTACTGTGTTGTTGAAAAACACTGTTTCCGATACGGAAGGTTCATTCCGGATTTCAATGGCCCGTCCTGAATCGCAGGATATAACTATTGCCTTGAAGGCGGACCCTTCACTGGTAGCTACTTATAACGCTACCTATTATGACACAGCCGAGGCTCTGCCGGAAAACTATTATACGGTAGAAACTCCGCAGGCTACCATTTTGGCCGGTGCTGTCATTTCAGACGACATCACTGTCAGCTTCAAGAACTTGACGGAGCTGGACCGTGAGAAGGTATATGTATTGCCGGTTACGGTAGACCAGGCAAGCATCGGAGTCTTGAAGAGCTCCGGTACCATGTACTACGTGCTGAAGGGTGCCGCATTGATTAATACGGTTCCTGATATTACCAAGAATCTGGTTTACGTAACTTGGACCAATCCAGATGTAGCCAATAATATGAATAAGCTGACGGCAGAAGCGTTGATTCGTGTAAGCAAGTTTGACAAGATGCTGACTTCCATTATGGGTATCGAAGGTAAGTTCCTGCTCCGCATCGGTGATGCCGGAATTCCTCAAAACCAGTTGCAGGTGGCTACAAGTAGCGGCAATGTGACCGATGAGAGTCTGGTTATTCCGACAAACGAATGGACACATATCGCTGTGACCTACGATGCGGATGCAAAAACAGTTATAATCTACATCAATGGTAAGAATATGCTGGAGACTACTTTGGACTGCGGAGTCGTGAACTGGGGCCAGACCATGACCGATGAAGGTAACGGATTCTGGATTGGCCATTCATACAATCGTGACCGTTGGTTGGAAGGTAATATCTCAGAGGTGCGTATCTGGAACAAGGTGTTGACATCAGCAGAAATCAATGCAAAGGACCACTTCTACCAGGTAGAGCCGGATGCTGACGGACTGGTTTCTTACTGGAAGTTCGATGAGGGTGCCGGTACTGCCATTCACGATTATAGCGGAAATGAGAACAATGCTACTGCAGTGGAGTCACTGACTTGGACTGCTGTGGAACTGCCCGCCAAATAATTTAGTTATACCTTAATTCAAATAAAAAGATATTGATTATGAAATATATGAATCATGTAAAATCAGGCTTGCTGGCAATGGCCTTTGCATGTGCAGGAATATGCTTTACCGGTTGTGAAGATGATGTTGTCATCAACACCGGCAACAGTGACAAGCTGGATACTGTGGATGGCGTGTATGGCTATGTAAAGTCTGCCGCCGGTGCACGTGAACTTACTCCGATTTCTGTTTTTGGCGACAAGGTTGCTACCGGACATCTCTATTTTGAACTGAGCAAAGCTGCAGAGCAGGATGTTACTGTGACCTTCAAAGTGGACGAAGACGTTTTGGAGGCTTACAATAAGAAGAATGGAACAAGCTATAAAATGTATCCCGCCGATAAGCTGAGTTTGGCGAACGGTGGAACTGCCACTATCAAGGCGGGCGAACAGAAGTCGGCTTCTGTGGAACTGAATATCAATGCCGGAGGCACAATCGGACAGACTTATGCTGTTGCCGTTTCTGCATCTGCCAATAACGGTGTGGAAGTTTCTACAAACAATCAGGAATATATTTACTTGGTAAAGCCTTTGGCTGCTATTCCTGAGAGTATCAGTAAGGGTGATATACTTACACATTGCTTTGTGGAAGTAAATGACGAGAACATCTTGAATATGGGTGAATATACTATGAAGAGCGACGGAAAGCCTTTCTTTGATGTTGTCAGCATTTTTGCAGCTAACATCAATGTGGATAGCAAGACTGGTCGCGTTCATGTTTTCTGCAATGACCAGGTTTCTTTCTTGCTGAGAAATGCGGATAAGTTCATCCGTCCTTTGCAGGCTAAAGGCATTAAGGTGGTGATGA
>OGLE01001638.1_pt1 | contig 16952 bp, 26 predicted proteins | sample 1572671 | NCBI WGS metagenome assembly OGLE01 (sample SAMEA2581923, study PRJEB24529) | metagenome | biome: Human gut stool | place: China | collected 2011 | reverse complement strand
CTTTCTTTTTTAAAAATTAGGGATAGACAATCACTTGGGCCTTTAGCTCAGTTGGTTAGAGCGGCCGGCTCATAACCGGTTGGTCCTGGGTTCGAGTCCCCGAAGGCCCACCACATAGGGGTATAGCTCAGTTGGTAGAGCAGCGGTCTCCAAAACCGCGTGTCGAGAGTTCGAGTCTTTCTGCCCCTGCCATAAAAAATACTTTACAAGTCCGCTTGTAAATGTTATAATAAATTTGTTCTTTGATTAGAACGCCTTAGTAAATGGCCAGGTAGTTCAGCTGGTTAGAACGCCGGCCTGTCACGCCGGAGGTCGAGGGTTCGAACCCCTTCCTGGTCGCCATTTGCTGCTGTAGCTCAGTAGGTAGAGCGCATCCTTGGTAAGGATGAGGTCGGCAGTTCGAATCTGCCCAGCAGCTCCACAGAAAAACCTTGAAACCGCAACGGTTTTGAGGTTTTTTCTTTTTCGCGTGTGTGGTGAGCAAATGACAGAAACCGCAACAAAAACCGCAACGGGGCATAAAAAGAACGCCGGGAGGATCCCCGGCGTTGCTCTTTAATTGTTCCCGCCCTCCTTTGCTATAGCACACCTCTTTCTTTTAATTTTGAAGATACTTCTGCGCAATCCGCAGGGGTTAACTTGTCGATCATTTCAAGGATTTGTTCGCGCAAATTTTCAAGCTCAATGTCCTGAAACTCGATATTCATCTTGTTTTCCTTTCAGTTGCTAATCTCTCCATTATTCCCCAAATGCTCACAGCTTCCCATTTCACGCTTTCCAGCTCTACCTTGTTCCAGATGGTTGATAAAGTCGAGTAAAAGCATTTTCTGTTCAAGTGACATTGTTAGAACGACGGCTTCAACGTCGTTTCGCATTTTTTCGATTTCTGCTGCTGTCATCGCTTTTCCTCCTTGCTTAAACGCTCACGGGCGAGCATTACGCATTCTTCCGGGGTTTTTGTTTCATCCTCCAGTTGAATATTGAATGCTTCAACGACGATCCCGATTTGTTCATCGTTCATTTTCAAGATGATGCGAATGGCCTCCTGCAACTCGCTCTTCATTTTCTTGCTGGGCATTGTAAATTTCCTCCTTGCTTTCTTGGCAGGAGGTCGGTATAATACCGATACCGGCCTCCCTGTGGTGGTTGGTGGTGGCTCCGTGTCTTGCTTTGGTCGGCTGGGACATGGAGCCTTTCTCATGCGATGCTATCTTGATTTTCCGTAGCAGCGGAATGAGAATCAAGCGATTGTTGATCGTTTAATTGCTGACTTAGTAAAGTATCAATCATGCTCAAGACTTCCTGTTTTTGCGCATCATTGAGCGTTTTATAAAGTTCTGCTGCTAGCTGGGTTTGTGCATCCATGTTGCGGCCTCCTTGTAATCCTTCCGTGGTGGTTGGTAGTGTTTTCATGCCACGCAGAACCGGCGGGCGGTGGTGGTCTTGGTGAACTGCTGCGCGAGGTCAGGCAGCGCCTTTTTCAGCGCGGCGGTGTCGATGCGGGAAGAGGTGACAGACTTCCAAGTGATTTTGTACTCGCCTGCATGGACTTCCTCGGCATCGCCCATAGCGGCCTTGATCGCGTCCTTGAGGGCTTCGGCTTCTGCCGCTGCCTCTTCGATGAGAGATTGCAGCTCCCGCAGTTCGCGGGCTTTGCGTTCCATTTCGTTAATGCTCATTGTGTTGTCCTCCTGTCGATTTGTTGGGGCGGCAATCTCCTGAGGCTCTATCCCTTTGGGAGTTTCTATCAATCTCTTCTGATCGTCAGTTGTGAAGCATTGTTTTGCTTCCCCCTTGCTGTGATTATATGATACTACTTATTAAGTAGTTTGTCTATTGACGAATTATCTAATTATTAAGTAGAATATTTGCACATAAATCTACTTGATAAGTATATGCGTTCTGTGCTATAATGCGGATAGTGGAAAAGGAGGTGTTTTTAATGGCAGTATCGGAGGCTCAGAAAAAGAGCGCGCAAAAATGGGACGCTGCAAACCTTGACCGCGTATCTATTGCTATGCCAAAGGGCATGAAGGACATGGTAAAGGCCGCCGCTGCCGTTGCCGGTGAAAGCATGAATCAGTATATCATCGGTGCAACGGAACAACGGATAAACGGCTTGCAGCAGCCCGCAGGAGCGCCGCAAGGCATGGGGGCTATCATTACCCCTGCCGCGCTTAAAGTAGCGCAGAGAGCCGGGGAGACGGTTCCCGCGTTCGTCTCTCGCGCGGTTGATATTCAAGCGAAGCGGGACAAGATCATGCAAGGGCTAAAAACAAAGCAGGAAGAGGGGGAATAATCCCCCTCTTTTCTTATTTGCTGGCTCTCTACGGGCTATTACTCATTTTTGAGTAATAGGAGGGTTTATATTGCCAAAAGGCAAAACGCCGTAGAGCGGCGTTAGAACGCGAAAGCGGGGGCTGTTGCCCCCGCTCTCTATCTATCAGTTGTAATGGCACTAACACACTCTACACGCTACAGTACCTCGCAGCACTGCCTGCCGCTGTACTTCGGGCAGGGCTTCGCAATGGAACAAAGGATAGGCAATCCCGCCGCCCTTTACTCCGCCGTCTGCAGCTCCACAAGCTGATGAATCACTCGTTCCAGGCGTTCAAGAACGATGTCATAGCCAAAGTGAAACATTGCTTTCCCCCCTTCCTCAGTACAGCAGCACGGGCTTACCCGCCGCGCGCGTCATGTTATTGATATTGGGAACGACCACACGGGCAAGCGTTTTGCCGTCCACCACAAGATTGACATTGATCGGCTCGCGGTCGCCCTGCGCAAGTGCCTCCATAACGGCCTGCTTGATGGTCGAAAGCGGCGCTTCTACGTTCGTTCCGCTCTTCTGGTCGCCAAGCACGGCGAGAAACTTTCGGTTCGGCGGGATGACCGCACCGCTGGCAAGCGCCGGGATCTCGTTATACACAGGCGCGGCGCTGTTCAAGCTCTGTGCGGCTACTCCGCGGGTCGATCTGCTCGCCGATACGCGCGTACCGGTAAAACCGGACGTTGCTTTTCTGACTTTGGAATCGTCCACACTATCAACGAAGAATTTGAGCGCAAGGCCGATCGCCGCCGAGATGATGAACGCCGTACCCGCGCTGACGATGCCGAGCGCGGCAAGACCGACGCCGAGAACACCGGCCAACAGGCCGAGCAGAACACTTCGGCCAATGCTGACAAGCCGCTGCGTTCCCTTCTTCGGGTCTTTTCGGACGCTGTAGATGCTCAGCCCCAGCAGAATACCGAGGCCCATGCCGACAACTGTACCGATACCCGGAGACACGATAGAGCCGATGATCGCACCGAGCAGCGCACAGAGAACGACGATAAGTTCGGAAAGGAGCTGTCTCTTGCCGCCGTGCTCCTTGTCATCCTCGGCAAAGCCGGAGATATACAGGCCGAGGATCGCGCCAAGACTAAGTCCAATCACACTGCCGATGAAGCCGCCGAATACACCGCCGAGCAGCGCGCCAAGTAAGGCCGTTACGACGGCGATCATGGCGGTTTCTCCGTCTATGGTCTGCTTCCATGTTTCGGGGTCAAGGCCCACAAGGTACAGCCCCAGCAACACACCGAGGGATAAGCCGATGACGCCGCCTGTGATGCCGCCGAACGCCGCGCCGAGCGTTGCACCGAGCAGCGCCGTTAAAACGGTCAGCCATGTTGCCTTGCTCTTGGGGATAACTTTCTTGTCAAAGCTCCATTTTAGGTCATCCACGACGATCTCAAGCCCTGCGCGGATGGTCTTGAAAATGTCGTTGATCTTTGTAAATACCTTATCGAGCTTTTCCATCATGGGACCGTCATCAAAGTCAAAGTCCGGCGCGATCGCCGCTGTGCCGCCACCACCGGCAGCGGTATTCGTCGTGCCGAGCTTGTTGATCTCATCGAACGCCGCGAGCGCATCTGTCGCTTCCTTCGCGGCCTTGCCGGTCGCATCGAGGGCGGCAGCTTCCTTGTAAAGATTTTTGCCGGATATCTCCATGCTTTTCTTCGATTTGCCGCTCAGGATCGAAAAGATGGTCAATATCTCCGACACGATGGCCGAGAGAAGATTCATCAGCCACGTCAGCGCCGGGATCAGCACATCCATCAGCGGCGCAGCTAATGTCAGCAGCGCACCTTTCAGCCGAGCAAAGGCGGCAGACGCTTCCGCGCTGCTCTCAATGGATGCCTTGATTTGCTTGCGCAAGGCAGCAAGCGCCGCTGTGATAACCGAAAAGACAAGCATACTGCGCGCAAGGCTCTTGACCTGCTCGCCAAAGCGGTCTGCAAGCTTTCCTGCTTTGGCAAACGCAGATGCTTCCTTTTCTCGCTCCTTGCGTTCCTGCTCCGCGTTTGCAATCATCTCACCGGCTGCCAGCTTTGCTTTATCCAACTGCGTGGTCAGGTTTTCCACCGCAGCAGTCGTCTTGTCGTAATCGGCAGAAAGCGTTTTTACTTCCTTCTGCTGCGCCTGCAAAAGCGTTTCCTGTTCCTTGAGTTCTGCCTCAGCAGCAGTGCGGCGGGCAATGACGGCCTGATACTCACTTGAGGAATATCCCTGCTTCTGGATCCACTCTCGGTCATTCAGGCGTTCAACCTCCTGCCGCAGTTTCTTCACACGCTCTTCCGTTGCTTTTGCCGCCTGTGACGCTGCGTCGAGCTGCTTTTCGAGCTTCAGCTTGCTACCCGTTTCCCTTTCGAGCTTGTCATTCAGCTCATAAATCTGGTCGCGCAGCTTAGAGAGCTTCTTTTGTGCTCTGGTTGAATCCATATCGACGGAGAAAATCACACTTCCATCCGCTTTTGCCATTGAATCACTCCTTTTTTCCCATCCATGCACGGATGGTCTCATCATCTGTCTTGCTCAATTTTTCTTTGAGCATCACAAGATCCGCATTGCGGCGGCTCCATTCGCGTTCGTCCTTATCGAGCGCCTTGCCGCGTGCCTTTTTATCCCGGATGCGCACGACCTGTGCAAAGGTACAGTCGCCAAGATCGTTATAGGCCCCGAGGAACGTCCACCAATGGACGCCCCCGGTATTCGTCTCGATATCGTAAGGCACTTCGCGGATATCCCGCCCGAATATCCGGTTGATGGGCGGGACGATCAACGGATAGTCCCGTTCCCAATCAACCAACCTCGGCTGTTTCTTCCCGTTCTGCTGCTCCTGTCCACCGTTCTGAAACCACGTAAAGCGGTCTACGGCTTCCTGTAGATGCTGCGGCGGGATGCTCTCAGGCGCAACATAGAACATTGCAAGAATGCCCTCTGCGCGGTCTGCGCCGTCTAAATCGGGGTCGTTCAGCATCACGAAGATGTCGAGGATCACGCGAAAGTCCGTGCGAATCTCGTAGCTCTCTCCGCCGATCTCGACAGAGGTAGGCAATCCCCAATTCATCGGCGGTATTTCGCTGTGTACTTCTGAATGCGCGGATTCGTGGCTTTCTGCTCACGAGCAAAGGCGCTGTCCGTCTCGTCCATCAGCGCAAGCATGAAATTGCACCACGCGTGCAGGCCGTTCGCCAGCGCGTACAGATTCATGCTGCCGAAAATGTCATCGCACACAGGCGTTTCAAAGAGGCCATCAATGATCTCGCGCATCTCTTTGTCGCGGCGGTCGGCGATATTGAAAATCTCCACGCGGTCGCCGCACTTTCGCACCTCGTCGGCGTATTGCTCTTGCTTTTTGTCGATCGTGTTGAACGCGTTATAAAGTTTCTGGATGAATGCGCCGTCGGTCGGATTGAAGCGAATCGTCACATCACCCTTGACGCCGTGCACGGTGTACTCCTTAACGCCGGAATCAAAATTCAGTTCCATGTACTTTTCCCCCCTTAATATTCATAAGAACAGCTTACGGGAACGCCAATGTTGTCAACGAACATTCCGGCGCGGATGCTCTGCGGCTCTCGGCAAACATTGGTTGCACGGGCGGCATAGTCGTCAAACTCGGCCTTGCGGGTCGCAGCATCGGCGGGGCGGTCGGCGTAAAGGTCTGAATCTCTGTGCCGGTCGGCATACTGGCAAAGCAGCGAAAGCATCAGGCTGTTGTCTTTGTGCTTGGTGCAAAGCTGCTGAAACTGCACCTGATTCATGGGAAGATCCATTTCCAGAAGCTTCGCGTCATCGCTCAATTTAGAGCCGTCCAGCTCGTTCCATTTGTCCACGGCCTCGGAATGGCTGCGGCGGATATGCTCGATCTCCTGAATAGCCTCTGTATAAGCGGCGCTGCGCTGTGCCTTCAGCTCTTCGCGCTGCTGTTCTGCGGTGACGCGGGCGAGGGTTTCCATTTGCACCTGCTTGTTGATCTCACGTTCTTTTTCGTCCAGAACGGACAAGCTATCAATGTAGCTCTTAACAGTATCATAGATTTTTTTCTGGTAGTTCATGGTCAAAATTCCTTTCTCTTATAGGTCAATAATGATGGTAGGTGTATTCTGCGGCGCGTGCTGGTGGACAAAATGCAATGCTGTTACCTGTGTGGGGAAACTGCTGCGATTTTTGCCGTATTGCGCCGCCCAGGTGTCGTTTTCTTCAAGGATGACAAGGGCAACGCCTGACGGAGCAAGGCTGCGCTGATAGCGTTCGAGAGCTGCAAGACGTGATTTAACATCGGACATTCGGTTCATCTCCTTCCAGCTCCGGCAAGTCTAACCGCCCCAGTTCTACGGCTTCATCGATCATCTGATAAAGGGAGAGGGACAACGGGTCAACTCCTTCCACCGGATGAGGGTAAAGTACAATGCGCCGCCCGTCATGGGTGAATGCGCCGTGTTCCCGGAGATAATCAAAGGGATTTTGCTTCGTGTGGTACTCCGCGCCGCCCTCGACAATGAATACGGTTTCTTCGGCGGAACGGGATTTGAGAAATTCCCGCAAAGCTGTAATGCGAGCATCAACGGTTGCCATCGGTTTCGTCCCTCCATTTCTCCAATTCGCGCAATTGCTCCAAAACGTCCGTTTGTTCGGTCAGCTTCATAGCGCTTTCAATCGCAATCCGCGCCGCATTTGTTCTTGCCGCCGGTTGTGCGTCTGCGTCCTTCATGACCTCTTCCAGCGTATCAAGCGCCGGAGATAGTAAGCGCTGCGCCTGTCGCGTTGCATTTTCCGTCAGCTCTTGAAAAGCCGATCTATACGCCTCGCAAAACTCATTGTTTTGGAAATACGCCCGAAGTGTTCTTGATGTAAGGCCGCACTTCCGCGCCGCTTCTTCACGGGATGGGCTGGACAATAGCGCCGCTATCGCTTTCTGCTGATTCTGCGTCAGTGCCATTTTTTTCACACTCCTTTCTCGGAGAATTAAGGAATTTCGCGGAATATATGTCCATGAAATTTGCAAGGCTCATAGTCACGCGCCACGGCTCACGGCTGCGGCGATGGAACACAACAGGCATACCATCACCAAATCGCTTGCTGTCCGTCTCTGCCTGCTGTATCCACTCCGAAAGCCTGACTTGCTCGCAGCGTTTCACCTCGATATGGATACCGGGCAAGCCCACAAGGTCAGGTACTTCACCGAAGGACATAGACCCGCCGCGTTCCACGGTATAACCATACTCCCGAAGAATGGCGGCAAGTTCTCTTTCACCGTCTGCACCTTTGCGCTGTGATCTCTTCCCCATCAGTAAAGTTCCTCGTAGAATTTCATCTCGCGGATTCGACCGCTGAAAAAATGGTTTACATTTCGGTCGCAGTTGCGATATTTGGTTGCGAAATACCTGTCAATCAAGGCAGGGTATGCCTCCGGCTCAATATCAGCATATAGGCCGCCGCTGGATTCCCGGCTGATGAATGGCATATCCTGACAGGCGCGCACGATCTGGCTTGCTCTGATCGGCGGGTGCGGCCTGCCGGTATGTTCTTCGTACTTCTCGAAGTAGTAGCGAAACACGCTCAAAGATTCTTCGATGGTGTACGGGCTAACAGGGTAGACGCTCGCAGTTATTTGAGCAAACTTGTCAAAATCAAAAATCAATTTATCACTCCTTTGCAAAACAAGGGGGGGCGGGGCGCAGCCCCCTTATACTTTGTGAATATCGGAGATATTCCCTTTTACACTTCTGATTCTTGCTTAGTGCTTATTGCTTATTGCTTAGTGCTTCTCTATGCTACCCCATAGTCTGCTATAGGGAGGTATAGGGGGGGTATAGGGGGGGATAGGGGGGCTATTTATCCCCCCATCGCGTCTCTGCTCCCGCCCTTCCGTTTTCTACGGATTCTTGAAAGTCTCTCATGCTCTCGTCAATATATGGGCGAATCACGCAGAAAACCGTAAATGCGCCGGGGCTAAGCTGTGAGGAATCTATTTCCTCGCCGTCAAAGTACGCGAATGCGGTTTTCAGTCCTAATCCCGCGTCAGCGTCCGACACTGACGAAATAGCCGCCCTCTGGTGATATAGCATCTTCCACCACGTCGCACGCTTTTCCTTCTTCCTGTACGCCATTCGTTCAAGTCCTTTCCACGGCATCTGCCGCCAGTAAAATTTCTTTCGCTCTGTGTCGCATGGAGCGGACAAAGCGTGCTTTTTCTTCCTCGTTCGCAGGGAGATAATACCCGGTTGCATTATCACTGAGCACAGCTATTCCCGCGCGGCGCTCGGCGGCAATCATGGCGCGGATTGTTCGACCGTCAAGCCCGGTCATGCTCTCCAAGTTCCGGAGAGGTACGGCGTTCCCTTGCCCCCTGCAAAGCAGATCGGCAATTTTCAGTTGACGGTCAATCTCTGCCGTGTTAGACTTTAGACAGGAAATAGCTGCCCTGCCAAAAGCCGCTGTTCCTTCTGCCCGCTCCGTCGCTGCAACGATGGGGCGGGTGTTTTTGTTTTTGCTCACTCTGCTGCACCTCCATCCGCGTTGAACTTTCGGAGGAGCGCGGGGACATTGACGAGGTACACCGTGCCGGACATGATGTGCGGGATACTCCCATCTCTGCAACCTCGCCGCAAGAAATACTGCGACAGGCCGGTTGCTCGGCTGGCGGCGGGAATCTTCTGGAAGGGTGTTGCCGTCTCAACTTTTACTGTTTTCATTTGCGTTTGCGTCCTTTCTTACAATTTGCAGCAACTTGTTGACAATGAAGTAAAGCTTTGATACAATCAGATACAACAAGTTGTGCTTTCTGATTACAGAATAGCAGAGGACACAGCAAGATACAAGTAAAATTTTGCAATAATGGAAATTGAAAGCGATAATTGATTTTGGAGGTAGTTATGGGGCGCAAAAAAACACCGACTTCAACAATGAATGTGGCGGAAAAGCAGAACACAGACCTTGCAAAAAGGCTGGATAGTCTTATAACAGATGTAAATGCGCTGAAAAACTACTTGGGGATTTCAGCGCAAGCTATTAACCAGTACAGGCTTGGAATATCGCGCCCATCGCTGGAAAACCTTTGTAAAATCGCCGATTATTATCATGTGACAACTGATTATTTGCTTGGGCGGACAACATCGAGGTCGATTAAGGAGGATGTTTTGACAACGGTACAGACGGTAGGCCTGTCTGATTTGGCAGTTTACGCCCTTCAAAGTGATAGTAACAAAAAGAAGAATAGAGATATTTTTCTTATTGAGGACTTTCTAATCCGGGAACTTCATGTTTCTTTTTGGGCGCGATATATTCGCGATTGCGTAAGAAATATAGCACAGTTAGAAACTCTGCGGCCAAAATTAGGTGCTGACCTTGTTGAAGATGAGACTGAATACTATCGGTGGCGAGCCACACAGAGATTTGAAAAGAGCCTTGATGATGCAATTAAAGAGTTTTCTCCTCTTTATGCAGACGATTTGAAAATCGAGGATAGGCGGGCGTACCTTGCGGGGCGCAGGGCAGAGTTTGAAAAACGCCTTGAGCGCATCGTAAAAATGGAGGAAGAGGAGGCGAAAAAAAGTGCCGTCAATCAGACAAAGGGAGAATAAAGCCGGACAGATTTTCTATGAAATTCAGGTATCGCGCGGGCGCTCCCGCTCTCGCCTGACCTCTCGTTGGTATCCGCCGGAGGGATGGAGCCAAAAGGCCATTGACCGCGAACTTACAAAAGTAGCCGCCGAATTTGAGCGCCGCTGCGATAATGGCGAGGCTATCAGCAGAGCCGAACAAAAAGAAAAAGACCTCCTGCAAAAACAGGAGGCCGCGAAGATTCAGACCTTGCGCCAATATGGGGAACGGGTGTTTATGCCCGCAAAGGCCGTCACGATCAGCGAGAATAGCCGGAGCAGCTTTCAAGGCAATCTTGACCGCTGGATATATCCGGCGCTTGGTGAGATGAAAATGCCGGATATTACGGCGGCAAATATATCGGCGCTGCTGCTGGATATGCAGGCACAGGGAAAAGCACACGCAACCTGCATTAAGGTCTATACGGTGTTAAAGTCACTTTTCAAAATGGCGTATCTGTCTGACATTATCCCGAAAAATCCGATGGACAAGGTAGAGCGCCCAAAGCAAAGGAAAGACGAAGTACGAACGCAGGAGCCGGAGGCATACACAGTTGAGGAAGTCCAGCACATTCTTTCCTGCCTTGAGCGGGAGCCGTTGAAATGGCAGGCCATGATCCGGCTACTGGTAGATACGGGAATCCGCCGCGGCGAGTGTTGCGGCCTCCAATGGAAAGATGTTGATTTTAAGGAGAACACAATAGCCATCGCGGGGAATCTCTGCTACACGCCGCAAAAGGGTGTATATCTTGACACACCGAAAAACGGTAAGACGCGAACCATAGATGTTGACGCGGATGTGATTGTCCTTTTGCAGCAGTTAAGACAGCAACAGGCCAGCCACGCCCTGAGTGCATTTGTATTTACGCAGGACAACAGCCCAGAACCAATGCACCCGCAATCGCCTACTCGATACTTGAAGAAGTTTGCTGCCCGATACGGCATTGATGATCTGCACCCCCACAAGCTACGGCATAGCTTCGCCAGTATTGCTATCACCAACGGCGCGGATATTGCCAGCGTTTCGGAAAAACTGGGGCATAGTGACAAGGCCGTAACGCTTCGGATGTATACCCACGCAGATCAGGAAAGCATGAAACGCGCGAGCCAGATTTTCAGAGATGCACTAAAAAAGACGGCTCAATAAAAACCGCAACAAAACCGCAACCGTCACCAAAAAACCGCAACAGATAGAACGCGATAAGCTACAACAAGAAACAGCAGTGAAAACCGGAAAGCATAGTTGTATCAACGGTTTCAAGAAACAAGGTGCGACAAGCGGCAACAAGAAAAAACAGGCGATAAATATTTGGTAAGGATGAGGTCGGCAGTTCGAATCTGCCCAGCAGCTCCATAAAAAACCTTGAAATCGTAATGGTTTCGAGGTTTTTTCTTTTTCTGCGAAGGACCTCAAATGCTCTGATTTACGGGTTCTGCTAAAGATCATGCTAAACATCGTGCTAATCGAAAAAGTGTTTGCATAGAGTGTCATCTTATGCAGAGACCTTTAATAGCTGCATAAGTTTCGCTGCGAGGTCAGGATTCTCCTGAATTAGTTTCAAAATTTCGGCTGGGTCAAGAGTTGCTGCTGTCTCACTCTTTTTTTCAAGTGATGGATAAAAACTTGATTCAACCATCGAGGCAAGCTGCTGCTTTTCGGCTTCAAGCGCTTCATTGTAATGATGCATAAGTACTTCAGGGGATTGCCCAGCGTTAGCAGCGACAAGTTGATAATTGTTTTTCGTCAATCTGATTTTGTGCATCTGCCCTGACTTGCGTAGGCCCTGAAGATCAATTTGATCTGTGATATTCATTGTACTCTGCCATTCCTTAAAGGATTTGCAGAGATTATTTGGATCAACAGGGCGTCCATCGGGTTGACAAATCAGAAAACCGTTGTCCTGATATTCTGGACCAAGGAGTTCTTTCGCTTTGTTGATTTCCGCAATGCGCTCTTTGATTTCTTGAACCAATGGACGAGTTAGGTACTGTTTTCTCAAACTGCCCTCCGTCTTCGGCGTTTTTAGGACAAGGCGGCTTTTAGCGTTAGAAAACTGCTTTGGAAAAACTTTAGCTATTTTTTCTTTGGAAAGAGTTTTGAGGGACTCGTCAGAGACACGCTCGAGAATCTGGGATATCCACATGCTGCCTTCATTAAGGTTAATTGAGTTGATATCGATAGCAACAATTTCCCCCGCTCTGAGTGAACAAATAAAAGCGAGATGTACCGAGAGATGGAGAATGGGATCATTCTGAATTTGGTCGAGAATTTTTGAGATGTGCTCAGAAGACCAGGCTTTGCGCTTCTTGTAGTGCTCAGACGGACCTTTGGTGTTGGGAATTTCCGAGATATAGTTCCATCGTTTTGCTGTTTCAAAGCCAAGAGTAAGAATGTTATAGCACTTTTTTACGGTTCCAGAGCTCAGAGTCGGAATCTCCGAAGCACATTTGCCATAACTTTTGCTTCCACGACATGGTTTTTGAAAAAGATAGTCAATGAAGCCGTCAATAGCGCTGCTCGTAATAGAGCTCATGACCCAATCACCAAAGTAAGGGTAGATGTGTGTTTCCAGATTTTGACGATAGCTGTCGTAGGTCTTGGGCGAGAAGTTCCGTTTCCTTGCATAGATCGGCAAAAAGCGCTCCATGAATTCTCGGTAGGTCTTGCTCATATTGTCTTCATTTTCGATGGACGGAGGCTCGACAACAACTGCTACATTTTCTGCGGCGATTTTTTGAGCTGTTTTCTCAATGGCCTTTTTGCGGCGATACTCAGCAGCCTCATGAGTAATATCAGATGCCCTATTTTGAGTTTGGAGATAGTCGATGTATGCTTTGCGCTGTATCGCCTCCAACTCCGAGGAATAGGATTCCCATTGCTGTTTACGTTTTCCGTCAATCGTCTTATAGGTGTAGACGATGTTGTGAGATGTTCCACGAATAGTATATGTTGCCATAACGGTTCCTTTCTTGTTCGATGCTCTATGGCTGATCCAACGCATTGAACCAAGAATCAAAAGACTCTTTATGAATGCGCAGGCACCGCTTCCCAAGCCGAATGACCTTAAAATCAGCTGTGTGCTCGCAGAGGTAATAGGTCTTGCGGAGACTAATCCCAAGGATTTTAGAGACCTGTTCGACGGTGTAGGTACGTTGAACATTGTTGCTGCAAATTTGGTCAGACAAGGTAATACCTCCTATTGCAGCTTGGAAACCGTTATAGAATGCAATAGTGCCTCCTTTCCTAATTGTTTAGCAGGGTAGGCACATTATACACTCCATAATAGCGGTTGCCAAGCATAAAATTCTTGTAGAGTTGTGATTTCATTTCTGGACCATTTCCTGCGCCCTCGATTCAGGCCGCGTATTTGCAGGCTGCCGCTATGCAGCACTTCCTCGGCAGGTACGCAAGAGCATACTGTCAGCCAATCCTGTATAACTTCCAGACGAATCTATGTGGCCGCGCTATTCTATGCGGTGTTTTCAAGGTTCAAGGCATATCTATTAGCCGTTCACACAATAAATACGGAGAAACATAGACAAATTTTGCAAGTTACAGAAAAAGTTAATAGATAAGCCCTCGTAAAACGTAGTCGTTTTACGAGGGCTTAATATTTGTCCAATAAAATTCTATCACTGCAAAGAAAAAATATCAGCTATCCTGTCCCAAAATACACCTCGCTGTCGTATTTAAGAGAATGAAGGGAGGTGAGATTAGTGAAAAAGCGTTTCTTTTGCATGTCTCTTATTCTGGTGATGCTTCTTTCTGTTTCGGCACATGCGATCCAAAGCCGCAGCATTACCTCGGTGCCCCACCTGAGCTTCGATGGGAATAACGCCTCATGTGTAATTCAGATTGTCGGCGATAAGATGACAGATGAGATTTCGGCGACGATGGAACTCCGGTGTGGCAGCGATTTGATCGCAAGCTGGAACGGAAGCGGATCTGGCATTTTGAAGATGACAAAAAGTGCGGCAGTCAAAAAGGGAAAAACCTATACCATGGTTGTCAATTTTTCCGTGAATGGAATAGAGCAATCCCCGGTTACTATCAGTGCCACAAATGGCTAAAAGATGAATAGTAAAGGGGCTCCAGTTAACGCCTGATAACTTAATATATTTCAATGCCTTACCGAATATTACAGGAAGCGCTAATACCCTCCTTTATACTACCGCCAGTATTAACCAGTCAATTCTCAACGATATTCAGTCGTGCAATGGCAGAGTGATGGTTTTGAACACTATCAGCTATATTGATAACGCCGCGCACCCCGCTGTGATGGGATGGCCCACTACCAGCATTCCGGTCCCCTACAACGCTACTGAAATTGTTTCTCGAGTCAATTAATGGAAAGAAGATGGATTGTATTATGAAAAAAATCAAAAGAGCATATATACTGCTGTTTGTATGCGTCATGACAGTTTGCTTTTCTGGATGTCAAAATCAGTCTGATGTCTCCTCTGAAGATGTAGAAAACTCATTGTTCATGGAATGGTGTAGCCGGTTTCGTGCTTCGAATGAGCCCTTAATTCTGATTACTTTCCCTGATGGGACGTCAACCTCACTTGTAGGTGAGAACGCTGTTACTGCGGCATCGGATATGGAGAAGGCGCTTACGGCGCTTACTGCGGATGATTTTTCTGTTCTGCAAGATTGTTCTGCATCCACAGATGCTCCTTACATTATCGTCTCCGACAATTTAACCGAATATAAGTTTTCACCTACCGATAATGGCGTTATTGTAACAGGAACCCCTGATACACGGGAGGATTTTTTGAGTGAGGATGAATTATTGGTTATAAACGACACTGACTTCGCTAAAGTGGTAGATGGCCTCTTGAGCGATGAATAGTGTCATATATTAGCCGTAAAGACTATGGCTTCGGCTGCTTTTGTGATTGGGCTAATACATACCTGATAAACCCTTGCCATTCTGGAAAAATGGAATGGCAAGGGTTACTTCTGAAAAGCTTAATCAACCTTATTTCCGGTGCTGACAGGCACTACAATTACTGGACACCTTTTTCCCGCTTTGTTATAATACCAACATAACAGGTAGGGAGCCAAGACTATGCTGATTTATCTTCAAACGATCGAGACAGAAGAAGACAAGAGCAAATTCGAAGACATATACCGGGAATACCGTGGGCTTATGTACTATGTCGCCTATAAGCGTTTGCACCATGAACAGGATGCGGAGGACGCAGTACATTACGCTTTTATGAAAATAGCTGAAAATATCAAAATAATTGATCCGGTGAGTCCAAAAACAAAGCAGCTCGTCGTAACTATAGTTGACAACAGAGTGACTGATATGCTGCGAATGAATGGCCGCCATCCCACTGCGGAATATAACGATGAAATTCTTAATCAACTGAGTGCAGAACTTCACACAGATGATTTGCTAACAGAGGCTATTCTTAAGTTGCCGGAGCAGCAACGTCATGTTATCTGGTTGAAATATTATCATGGCTACAATTTGCGTGAAATTTCAAAGATGTTGGGAATTACGTTATCTTGGGCGCAGAAAATCGATCAGAGAGCGAAAAAGCAACTCGAGATACTGTACAAAGAAGGAGGCGGCGAATTTTGATCACTGATGAGCGACTACGCGCGGCTGCTGAAAAATCCAGCAACTTATATCTGCGTTATATGGAAGAAGGTTACGACGCGATTCGTCCTCATGAGTTTTCTGAACCGTTTGAAAGAAAAATCAGAAAGCTGAAAAAGCGCGCAGATCATCCTTATTTCTATAAAATGATGCACAAAGTTGCCGTTATTATACTTGCAGTCCTCATTGGCGGAAGTGCTTGGCTGGCCGTCGATACAGAGGCTAGAGCATCTTTTTTTGGATGGGTCAAAGAGGTGTACGAAGAGCTGTTTATATATCATTTTGAGGATGGGCGTACCAGCAATGAAGGAAAGAATAACTACTATTTAACTTGGATCCCCGAAGGATATACACAGATATTAGAAGATAGTGTAGGAAATACTTCGTCGGTCATTTATATGAATGACGAGGGTGAGATACTGAAATTCTATTATGCAAGTCCGCCAGATGAGACATTCTGGCAAATCGAGTCAACAAATACTGCCGTTGAAAAGGTAACCGTAGATGGCTGCACTGCCGACATTTTGATCAGCGATGACGCTGCTATCGGTAACACAATCGTATGGATGACTGCTGACAACGCTGGATTTTTCATATCCGGATTCTTCACTGCCAAAGATCTGGTTAGGTTAGCAGAAAGTGTTTGCGAAAAATAAATAGCCGTTGTGTCCAAAAACTCCCTCCCTTGTCGTATTTAGTTTTATGAGAGGGGAGGGATGTTTTAGTAGGAAATACAGCGGTAGTAAACTAATTGGTACCCAAAAGGAAGATATTACATTTATGCAGGATTTGCTCGATATGACCTCTGGTGCATTTGTAACGGTCGTTATCGCTGCACTCGGATTTAATCCTCTTGGAGCTTTTGCGGCAGGAGTACTTTTAGGAAAGATTTGCAATATTGGCGGGACGGTGCACCCAGATGGTATCCACGCTATTTCTGTAAGAGTCCTTTCGTATCAGCGCCCCAGCGGTCCGGGGGTTATCGGGTACGGGACGGTAACATAGTTGTACACAAAATGGTATGCAAGCGCCAATCAGCAGAACTATATTGAAGACGCTGATACGGTTGTGTATCGCTGTATGAATGGATAATAACATGGAAAAATTACCTAAGAATATCACACAGTATGTGATAAGCCTTGCACTATTTTTGACCGTTATGATTTTACTTCCAGTCAAGGCATATCCAAAGCACTGGAGCGATTTGCTTTTTATTGCTTTTGGATTTGCATTTTTTGCGCTCCGAGCGGTAGAAGAAAAGAAAAAATCTGCGTGGTTTGATTTATGCTGTGTTGGGGCACTTCTATTACAAGCGTTACAATGCCGATGTATTTACCGGAGTAAACTGCAGGACTGCTGCCGTTTTTCAGTTCCACTCCGCCGCGCTGCGCCGCCTGAACAAAGTCGGCTGCC
>OGLE01001637.1_pt1 | contig 16957 bp, 8 predicted proteins | sample 1572671 | NCBI WGS metagenome assembly OGLE01 (sample SAMEA2581923, study PRJEB24529) | metagenome | biome: Human gut stool | place: China | collected 2011 | reverse complement strand
ATATCATCATCACCGAACAAGGTGTGGCCGACCTCCGCGGCAAGAGTCCGAAAGAACGTGCCCAAGCCATCATCGAAAATTGCGTCCATCCGGACTACAAGAACATTCTGTGGGATTACCTGAAACTGACCGACGGCAAGTCACAGACTCCCCACGCCCTGCGTGCCTCACTGGCCATGCATGCCGAACTCGCCAAGAGCGGAGACATGAAGAATGTGGACTGGGCACAATACAAATAATTCCAAAACAAAGAAGACATATTAAAACTGAAATCCAGTATCCCCCAAATATCGTTGAAGTATCTCCATCTATATCAGATAAAAGGAGATACTTCAACAAATATTTAATATAACGTTAGTTGATATACCCATAGAGGTTACCATAATTTTATATCAATTAAAAACTAACCAAAAAGATATGAATGGCAAAAAATCTCTCAAGTTTTCGCGCAGTAATTTTAGTGCCTGCTGAATACGGTAATCCACTGTCTTGATAGAAATTCCAAATTCAGATGCAATAGCTTTATAACTCATTCCTTTAAAGCGATGCATAACAAAGGTTTCTCTATATGATTCGGGCAAAACAGCAATAGCCTTCTTTATCTTCTTAGTCAACTCCTCAACTTGATAGTAATCCACATTTTCCGGTAGCTTTTGATACTTGTCACTGTAAATAGCTTCAAGACGAAGACTAGATTCTTTTTTGGCTATCACGTTCAATGCCTTATGATAAGTCATCTTAAAAAGATATTGACTTAAAGATTCTTTAATAACCAAAGTCATACGATTCTCCCAAATCCACAACATAACCTCTTGAACCACTTCTTCAGCCTCTTCCACCTCTACAAAACGATGCGCATAGGCACACAGCATAGGATAGTATTTTCTGAACAAACGATCAAATGCCTCCTGCTCCCCTTTACCAAGTTTCTCCAAAAGGATTCCATCTTCCACATTTTTGCCAATTTTCATAGTATCTTTTAAAAATTACATAGCGCAAAAGTACATTTTAAAACATTCACTTAAAAATAATAATAAAAAAAAGCATTTTCGATTAGGAGTCCTTCATTCAGCTCTGCCATATTATAAAAGCCATGAACAAATGAATTTGCAAAAGACCAAATATAATAAAATAGAAACTCTGTTGCCACGCTTCTGCGAAGGACTGGCTACAGAACAAGAAAAACTCTTAATAGAAGAATGGATGGCCGAAGATGAATTGAACCGCAAACAAGTGAATCAAATTCATTCCATCTATTTGGCTATAGATACACTTAACATACTTAAAACCATAGATACAGAAAAAGCACTTAAGAATACAAAAAAGAAAACTCAAAATATCCAATCTCTATATCCGTCCTCAAATACTTCCAAACGGTATATATTAAGAACATGGCTCTCCATAGCCGCATCATTTGCACTTTTACTCGTTTTTTTCTATTTTTATATTATACCCAAAGAGCCGAAAGACAATTTCTTAGAAATTGCACAAGAGATGAAAGGTTTAATACCTAAAGATGAGAGTACGAAAGTTTCACTATTTTTTTCGGACACTGAAAAAATAGAAGTGGACAATAATTCAAAAATAGTCTATTCTACCAATGGACAAGTCAACATCAACACCAATCAATTGACAAGACAAGCTGATAAAGTAACATATAACCAAATTATTGTACCGAAAGGCAAACGCTCACAGATAGTCTTGGCAGATAATAGTAAAATTTGGATCAACTCAGACAGCCGACTGGTTTATCCTACTTCATTTACAGGAAAATACAGAGAGATATTCGTGGAAGGAGAAGCTTATTTGGAAGTGGCCCACAACGCTGATATTCCTTTCATTGTGAAAACTTCGGGTTTTACGGTACAAGTACTCGGTACATCATTTAATGTTTCGGCCTATAAAGGAGAGAAGAATGCATCAGTAGTACTTGTTAGTGGCTCTGTGAATATAGAGGATGAAGAAAAACACCAAATCAAAATGAGTCCCAATGAATGTGTAGAATTAACCCAAAATACTATTTCTTCTAAAAAGAATGTCGATGTAACCGATTATATAAGCTGGGTTAAAGGACTTTGGATTCTTAAAGGAGAACCTTTAGGAAAAGTAGTGAAGCTGTTAGAAAAGTATTATGGAGTAAAAATACAATATGACCATTCCTTTGCTGACAAACGTATTTATGGAGAATTATTCTTAAATAATGACATCAATCAAGTAATACAATCTATCATAGCTGCATTGCCTCTAAATTTTAGTATAAAAAATGATACCATTTTTATAGAACAATTGCATTAACCTTAAAACAGATAAATTATGTAGAAGAGCAAAAAAACAAAAAAATCGGATAATACTACCAATATTATCCGATTAAATCTTTAATCAAATCATCGTTAAATTTATTGACTAAAATCCATGTAAAAGTATGAAAAAGAAAACAATTCTCCATAAATGGGGAAAGGGAATCTATGCGTTTTTGTTATCTATTAACTTTTTTTTATTTCTAATAGTTGTGCCAACGCAACTTCTTGCCTCAGAAGACTATGCCCAACAAAAAGAATTCAGCATCCGCGCTAACAATAAAAGCGTGAAAGAAGTATTGGAATATATAAAAAAGAACAGCGAATTTGTCTTTCTGTATTCCCAAGACTTACTACCAATTCTACAGAAAAAAGTGTCATTTTCTGTAGAAAACAGAAAAATAGAAATCATTTTGGAAATGTTGTGTAAAGAAACCGGGTTAAAGTACACAATCAATGACCGGCAAATCACCTTATTCAAAGCAGTAGAAGAAGAAAAAACACCACAACAAAAAAGACAAATCAAAGTAACCGGACAAGTGATAGATGAAACAGGCATAAGTGTCCCCGGTGCTAATATCAAAGTGAAAAATACCGATACAGGTACTATTACTGATTTGGATGGAAAATTTTCCATCACTACATCAGAAAGTGCAATACTGGTAGTATCTTTCATCGGCTATAAGGCATCAGAGATTCCCCTGCAAGGGAAAGATAAGCTACTAATTAAATTAGTGCCTGATACAGAAATGCTGGATGAAGTGGTAGTCGTAGGATTCGGCACACAGAAAAAAGCGAGTGTAGTAGGTGCCGTGCAAACCATAAAACCTTCAGACCTGCGAGTTCCATCCAGTAATCTCAGCTCTTCTTTTGCAGGTCGCATTGCCGGAGTAATATCCATGCAACGCACAGGTGAGCCAGGAGCCGACGGGGCAAATTTTTGGATTCGTGGAGCTGCTACCTTCAGTGGAACCACTTCCCCATTGATTTTCATCGATGGCGTAGAAGTATCAGCCGGTGACATGAATGCTATTCCTCCTGAAGCTATTGAAAATTTTTCGATACTGAAAGATGCCTCTGCCACAGCACTGTATGGTGCCCGTGGTGCTAATGGAGTAATCTTGATCACTACGCGTTCGGGCAGCGATTTGGAAAAAGCCAAAATAAATATCCGTATTGACAACACCTTCACAGCACCCACACGCACCCTGAAACTGGCAGATGCTGTCACAGCCATGAAATTACGAAATCAAGCAATTCTTACCCGTAATCCGGATGGTCTGCCTGCCTTCACCGAAAATAAAATTAACGGTACCATTGAAGGAAGAAATGCTTATGTATATCCCAATGTGGACTGGTTTGACTATATGTTCAAGGATTATTCTATGAATCAATCTGCCAACCTAAATGTCAGAGGAGGTACCAAAAAAGTAGATTATTTCATCAGTGCCTCCATAAACAACGACAATGGTATGTTGAAAAATGACCGCAACAATACATTTGACAACAATATCCAGAATTTGCGCTATTCTTTTCAGAGCAACATAGGGGCATGGCTTACATCCAGTACTAAAGTAAATATCAGGGTCAATTCACAAATTGTCAATTATAACGGTCCTTCTACAAGCACAGATGATTTATATAAATATGCCATTGAAGCGCCTAATATGTACTTTACCCCAACCTATCCTAACATCAACAATGAGGAACATACCATTTTCGGTAATAAAGCCGGAGGTCCTAATCTCATTGATGGAGGCTCTGTCTATCGTAATCCCTATGCCATCATGGTACAAGGTAATTCACACCAAAATGCTTACACTATCAATACAGCTTTTGAGGTAGAGCAGAAGCTGGATTTCTTGACCAAAGGATTGACCCTCAAGGCACTGGTTTCATTCAAAAACTGGTCCAAGACTACCGTAAACCGGTCATTTGCTCCTTACTATTATGAATTAGTCGACCCTCAAGAACAGACAGACGGAAGCTATACATACAATCTAAACTCCATCAGCAAGGGACGTACTGCTTTAAGTACCTCAACTGGAACAACAGGGGATCGCTTAATGAACTTTCAAGCCACTTTGAACTGGCAACGCATGTTTGCCGACCGTCACGACGTAAGCGCCATGCTAGTATATCTACAACGTGAATATAACCTTAACAATCCGGACAACAACTACTATAATACCTTGCCTACCCGCAACCAAGGAATAGCCGGGCGCATAACCTATGCCTATGACTCCCGCTATCTGGCAGAATTCAACTTCGGCTATAACGGAAGTGAAAATTTTGAAAAGGGAAGCCGGTTCGGCTTTTTCCCTTCCTTTGCTTTGGGATATCTTATCTCAAACGAAGACTTTTTCCAACCTCTTTCAAAAGTGATTACTAATCTGAAATTACGCGCTTCCTACGGTTTGGTAGGAAATGCGGATATTGGTTCTACCCGATTCCCCTATCTGACCAAAGTCAATCTTTCAGGAGCCGGATTCACTTTTGGTAATGAATGGCAGACAACATCTACAGGAGCCATCATAACCACCTATGGAGCAAAGAATGTAACTTGGGAAATCGGCAAAAAATACAACCTCGGATTTGATATGCAATTATTTAGCAAATTCAATTTAAATGTCGACTTCTTCAGAGAGGACCGAAAAGACATCTTCTTGAGACGCAATACAATTTCTGCTGAAAGTGGTATCACCGGAGACCTGAAACCTTATGGAAACTTAGGTAAAGTAAGAAATGAAGGTATTGACATGTCATTGGACTACAACCATACCATTAACAAAGACTTTACCATATCAGCCAAAGGGACCTTCACATATGCAAAGAACCAATACAAAGCGATTGATGAGCCTGATTATGAGTTCTCTTATATGTCACAGGTAGGTCGTCCTTTAAATCAATACAAAGGCTACATCGCATTAGGACTATTCAAAGACCAAGAAGATATTGACAATAGTCCCAAACAAATTCTAACCGGTGTCGTGCAACCCGGTGATATCAAGTATGCCGACCTTAATAAAGACGGCAAAATAGACGGTAACGACCAAACATACATCGGATATCCCGAGCTTCCCCAAATCAGCTATGGTTTTGGCTTCAGTTTACAGTACAAGAAGTGGGATTTTTCCATGTTCTTTCAAGGTGTAGCTAAACGTAGCATAATGATTGGCGACATCCATCCGTTTGGAGGCGAATCTTACGGAGTGATGCAATACGTGGCAGATAACTGTTGGACTGAGGAAAATCCAAATTCCAATGCCTTGTATCCCCGTTTGACAAACGGTAAGAATAATAATAATAATCCCTACTCTACCTACTGGTTAAGAGACGGTTCCTATCTGAGATTGAAAAATGCAGAAATAGGATATACTTATAAATTCCTGAGAGCTTACCTCAGTGGACAAAACCTATTGACATTCTCTAAATTTAAGCTATGGGATCCTGAGCTATATACAACAAACGGACTGAAATATCCGACCCAAATAATGGGAGCAATCGGTTTACAATTAACATTCTAATAAAAACAAAATAACAATGAAAATCAAAAACATAATTGCGGCTTTATTGATTGGAGCAAGCTTATATTCATGCGACTATTTGGATATTGTACCTGACGATACTCCCGTCCTGTCGGATGCTTTCAAAAACGAACAGACAGCGGAGAACTTTGTATTTGCATGTTATTCATTTATTCCCAACTATCTGCATTACCGTGAAAATCTGACTTGGTGTACTACTCCTGAAGTCGTAGGATCTTCTCATTGGACAACTACCTATTTCACTTTCCTCCGAATGCAGCAAGCCTTATACAATTCATCTGATCCAGTTATCGACATCTGGCAAAGTTCCTACAACGGAATACGCCAATGCTATACTTTCCTTGAGAATATAGATATGGTAAAACCATCACAAATCAGTCCTTCTGAATTGGAAGATAAAAAAACAACTTGGAAAGCAGAAGTCAAATTCTTGATAGCATATTATCACTATTTGCTTTTGCAAAACTACGGACCTATTGTCATATTAGAGAAATCTATAGACCTAAATGCACCCAAAGAGGAACTGTTCAGACCCCGCATACCATACGATGAATGTGTAGAAAAAATAGCAGGAATGTTTGATGCAGCAGCCCAAAACTTACCTACAACAGTAAAAGCATCTAATTACGGACGCGCCACCAAAGTCACAGCACAGGCTTTAAAAGCCAGAATGTATCTTTATGCTGCAAGTCCTCAATTTAATGGCAATGCCCAAATGTATAAAGAATTCAAAAACAAAGATGGGCAGCAACTTATTAGCCAAACTTACAATAAAGAAAAGTGGAAAAAGGCAATGGATGAATGTAAAAAAGCCATCCAAATGGCTGAGCAGGCAGGAATAAAACTCTATACATACACTAAAAAAACAAACTTATCTGCCAAAGACCAAGCCATCGCTAACACACGTAATGTAGTTGTCGATGCCTGGAACCAAGAACTTATTTGGGGATACAGTGGATGGAAAGAAAGCTGGGGCGATGGTGGATCTATCCAAACAGCCATTATCCCCAAAGGAATCAGTACCTCTTCCGGAGCACCTTGGGGAGCATTAGGAGCCACAGCATATAGTGCAGATTTATTCCTAACGGAAAACGGACTTCCAATAGATGAAGATCCAGCATATAACTACCCCAACCGCTATACGGTACCCGAAGGTGATTCTGTGGCAATTCTTCACCGTAACCGAGAACCCCGTTTCTATGGAGCCATCGGCTTTAACCGTGGAGACTATTTCATCAATGGTGATACCATCAATCTAAAAATGAAGTTTAAAGAGAAAAATGGAACTCGAGATCCCGGTAGCGATCAGCTTTATGGTTCGTATGCCATATCCAAACTGGTCCATCCGGAAACTTTCGTCAGCGGAACCAGTAACTCATTAGTAACATATCCTTTCCCTATCATCCGTTTAGGCGAGTTATACCTAAGCTATGCTGAAGCTTATTATGAATACAACGGTACGTTGGCAGATGATGCATTGACCTATTTCAATGCTATTCGCCGCAGAGCGGGCATTCCAGATATAGAAATCTCTTATAAAGGATTACCTGAAGGTAAGAACTTGGAAAAAGTCATTCGCCGTGAAAGAATCATCGAATTAATGTTTGAAGGACAAATGGCCTATGATTATCGTCGTTGGCTCACAGCCATAGATGAATGGAAAGGAATGGAAAAAGGTATGTTCGGTTTGAACCCTTATGGTAAGACCAATGAAGAGTACTACCAGCCTACTTGCCTAGACACTAAACCATTTGTATTCCGTCCAGAACAATACCTAAGCCCTATCAATCAAAATTATCTGAATATCAATTCCCAACTGGTACAAAATCCGGGATGGTAATCCTATTAAAATAATATAGAAGAGTGTTGAGAAGCATAAAATATATATCAACGACTAGCTTCTCAACATTCTTCCTAACAAACGACACCATGAAAAAAATTTTACTTTTTCTAATCTTAAACATCTTTTCATATAGCATATCCGCTACAAATAAAGTATTCAATCCTCCTATCATGGGATGGAGTTCCTGGAATACCTACCGGGTAAATATCAACGAAGACTTGATAAAGAGACAAGCTGACGCCTTAGTACATCACGGATTAAACAAAGTAGGCTATAACTATATCAATATAGATGACGGCTTTTTTGGTTACCGTGATAAAAAAGGTACCATGCATACTCACCCTCAACGTTTTCCCAATGGTCTGAAAAACATCGCCCAATACATTCACTCTCTCGGACTGAAAGCAGGTATTTATTCAGATGCAGGCAGCAACACCTGCGGTTCCCTTTGGGACAACGACATAAACGGTGTAGGTTCAGGACTCTATGGACATGAGTATCAAGATGCAACACTCTATTTTAACGATTGGGGGTTCGATTTCATCAAAATAGACTACTGTGGTGCCTGCCAAGAACTAAACTTGGAAGAAGAAAAACGCTATACGGAAATACGCCGAGCCATAGACCAAGTAGCAGGGAAGCATGTATCTATCAATATTTGCCGATGGGCATTTCCAGGCACATGGGCAAAAAATATAGGAGCTTCCTGGCGAATCAGTGCTGATATCAAACCTAATTGGAAATCAATAAAGTATATTATCAGTAAAAACCTTTATCTTTCCGCCTATGCCGGAAATGGACATTACAATGACATGGACATGCTTGAAATAAACCGTGGACTGAAGCCAGAAGAGGAAGAAGTGCATTTTGGTATGTGGTGCCTCATGAGTTCACCTCTGCTGATAGGCTGCGACCTCACCAGCATTCCAGATACTTCACTAAAGTTACTGAAGAACCAAGAACTAATAGCTCTGAACCAAGATCCCTTAGGATTGCAAGCCTATGTGGTACAGCACGAAAATGAAGGATATGTATTGGTAAAAGACATTGAACAAGAACGTGGAAAAATGCGTGCTGTAGCTCTCTATAACCCTTCTGATACAATTTGCAATTTTAACGTACCTTTAAAAATACTTGAGATGGGTGGCAAAGTAAAAGTACGAGACTTAATAAAACAAAAAGACCTGCCTACCGTACGCGGCAATCTGCAGTATCAGCTTCCCGCCCACAGTGCATTAATACTCCGCATGGAAGCAGAAGAACGTCTGGAACCGGAACATTACGAAGCAGAATGGGCTTATCTCCCTTTGTTCAATGATTTGGGTAAACACAGAAACGTTCTCTACGCGCCACAGGAAGGGGCATCAGGTGGCATGAAAATAGGCTACTTGGGTGGAAGTGCCGAAAACTATGCCGAATGGAACAAAGTTTATAGTGAGAAAGGAGGTATTTATGAAATGACCATTCAATATATACCTCATAAGGATCGTAAGTTAGAAGTAGTAGTCAATAGAGACAAAAGTATTCTATTGAAAAATTTTAATCCTAAAAAAGATGAAAAAATATCTTCCATAACTATACAAATACGGCTACAGCCAGGAAATAATGTAATCAGAATGGGTAGTTCTTATTGCTGGGCTCCAGATATAGACTGTTTCACATTAGAAAAAATAGAATCAAGATAATAGTTTTTTATAGATGCAAGATAGTATTTTTCAAGTCTATTTTTAATATATGAAACGGGCTGCCCTGGAATCACTTCCCGGGCAGCCCTTCCTTCACATGTAAAGTGAAGATGCAGAGAGAGAGAGTATGATGACACTCTATTCCTGACCTCCCCCTAACGCCTTGTAGAGGTTAATCAGGCTTTGTATTTCAGAAAATCGATTTGCCGTCTGTGCCAGTTGTGCGTTGAGCAATGTCTGCCGGGCGGTAAGCACCTCCAGATAGGTGGTGTTGCCATGCTCCATCAGCAGGGAAGTGCTGCGGGCAGCCGTCTGCAAGGAAGCCACCTGCTTGTCCAGCAGCTCACTTTTGGAACGGCTTGTCTGCCAAGCAGTCAAGGCATCATTCACTTCGCTGCCTGCATTCAGCAATGTCTGCTGGAAGGCAAGGGAGGCCTCTTCCTGCTGGGCACGGGCTATGCGGTACTGTGCAATGAGCTGCCCGCGGGCAAAAAGCGGCTGCGTCAGCGAGCCTATTGCCGAAGCCACGAACTTACCGGGATTCACAATCATCGAACCGGCGGAATTGGTCCAACCCGCACTCCCGCTCAGCGTGATGGAGGGATAAAAGGCGGAACGCGCCGCATTGGTGCCGTAGAACGCCGCTTCCAGCGTCCGTTCGGCCGAACGGACATCAGGACGACAGGAAAGCATCTGAACAGGAATCCCTATGGAAAAGTCCGCGGGGAACTGCTGCTCTGCTAGCACACCGCGCTCGTAATGGCGGGGTGTCTCTGCCAACAGCAGAGCAAGGCTGTTCTCCACTTGATTTATCTGTTCCTCCAAATCGAGTACAGAAGCCTGCACCTGGTAGTAGGCAGCTTCCATCTGCGAAACTGCCGACTCATTCGCCAGGCCCGCATTCATCAGCGCACGGGTAGAAGCGACGGTTTCCTTCCAAGTCTCTTCCGTCTGCTTGGAGATGGCAAGTTGTTCGTCCAGCATCAGCAAGGTATAATAGGTATTGGCTATTCCGGTTATGAGCTGGGTACGCACCGCCTGGTGATAGTCCCGGCTCTGTGCATAAAGCGCCTTCGACTGCTTCTTGGCGTTGCGCATACGACCGAAAATATCCAGTTCCCAACTGGCAGTGACGGGCAGCGAATAGGTCTGCGTAGCCTTGTGGCTGTCAAAGCTGCTCACCGTGCCCTGCGGCGCGAGGGCAAAAGAGGGCAGGAAAGCAAGCTTTGCGGACAGCAATGCAGCTTCAGCTTCTTCCACACGGAGCTGTGCCGACTGGTAGTCGGTATTGTTCTGCAACCCCTGCTCAATAAGTGCCTGCAAGTGAGGGTCGGTAAAAAGTTCGTGCCAGTCCATGCCGCCCAAACCAAGGTTCAAGCTGTCTCCGGAGGCAGCCGGAGAACCGTCGGGACTCTCCGTAAAAGCTGCCGTTTCTTCCCCGTAGAGGCCATCGGGGACCTCGGTAGCGGGTTTATATTGGGTGTACACGCCGCAGCTGCTGAGCAGCAAACCGGCGGCGGACAATAGGATGATATGTTTCTTCATTGTTCCAATCTGTTTTTATTTTATTTTCCTCAATCTTTCGCCCGTTCTGCCTCACTCTTCTGCTTTTCAAGCAATACCTGCATATCGGCTTCTTCCTCCATTGGCGGACGAACCTTCTCCTGTAAGTACTCGAAGATGATGTAGAACACCGGAACGACGAAAAGCAGCGCCAGCGTTCCGATGAGCATGCCGCCTACTACACCCGTACCCAGCGAGGAGTTACCGTTGGCGCCCGCACCGCTCGAGAACATCAGCGGAAGCATACCGAATATCATCGTCAGCACCGTCATCAGGATAGGACGCAGGCGGACCTGGGCAGCCGAGTAGGCCGATTCCACAATGCCCATTCCCTTGCGGCGCCGCTCGATGGCATACTCCGTAATCAGGATGGCTGTCTTGGCAAGCAGGCCAATCAGCATAATCACACCCGTCTGCAAGTAAATGTTGTTCTCCAATCCCAGAACCTTGGCAAAGAGGAACGAACCCATCAGCCCGAACGGTACGGAGAAGATGACCGCAAACGGTATCAGGAAACTCTCATAAAGACATGCCAGGATGAGATAGATAAGGAAGATACAGATGGCATAAATAAAGACAGTCTGCGCACCACCAGTATTGGCTTCCTCACGTGCCATACCTCCGTACTCGTAACCGTAGCCCAGCGGCAATGTCTGTTCTGCCACTTCCGCAATCACTTTCTGCACTTCACCGGACGAATATCCTTCCGCCGGATTCACATTAGCGGCGATAGCGCTGTACAGATTGAAACGGTTTGCCGTCTCCGGACCGAGCACCTTGTTCAACGTCACGAACTGGCTGACCGGAGCCATCTCCGTACCGTTGCGCACAAACATATTACCCAGTGCCTGTTCGTCCAGACGATATTCGGGCGATGCCTGCATCATGACGCGGTACACCTTGCCAAACTGATTGTAGTTGGAAATATAGGCACCGCCGCAATAGCTGCCCAATGCGTCGAGCACCACACTCGGCGAAATGCCCGCACGCTTACACTTGGCCGCATCTACATCTACCGATACCTGCGGGAAGTTCATAGCATAAGAGGTATACGCCATAGCCACCTCAGGACGCTGGTTCAGCGCACCCAGGAACTGTATCACTGCCTCGTAGAACGTTGCCATGTCACCGCCCGTTCTGTCCTGGAGGTTCAGCTCTAAGGAGTTACCCATACCGTAGCCCGGAATCATACCCGGCTGGAAGCTGAATATCTGCGCCTCCTTCACACCGTAGAACTGGGCATTGAGGCGTGCCACCACAGCATCGGACGTGTGTTCGCTCCCCTTTCGCTCACCCCAGTCCTTCAGACGGATGATGATGGTGCCGTAGGAAGTTCCCTGACCGGACATCAGCCCGTAGCCTGCCACCTTGGCATAGTGCTCTATCTCTGGTGTGCTCTTCAGAATATCCTCCAACTTGTTCATCACCTTCGTAGTTTCTTCCAGCGTGCTTCCCGGTGAGGTGCTGACGTTCACCATGATGACACCCTGGTCCTCCTGCGGCACAAGCCCTGTCTTGGTGGTGCTCATCAAGTAAACCAGCAATACGACGGTAGCCGCCAATGAAGTCCACACCATCCAGCGGCGGTGGATAAAGAACATCACACCTTTCTTATATTTGCCCAGCACGGCGTTGAACGAGGCATTGTATGCCGCACGCACCCGTCCGTTGATGCTCTTCGCACTCTTCGTGCCGTCCGACGGGCGCATCATGATGGCACACAAGGCAGGGCAAAGCGTCAATGCCGAAATCATGGAGATGCCCACCGCCGTTGCCATCGTGACACCGAACTGCGTATAGAACACGCCCGAAGTACCGCCCATAAACGTCACGGGGATAAACACCGCCATGAACACGCAGGTACAAGAGATGATGGCCATCGTCACATCGCCCATCGCATCCTTCGTGGCAAGGTAGGGGGACTTGTATCCGGCATCGAACTTGGACTGCACCGCCTCCACCACCACGATGGCATCGTCCACCACCGTACCGATGGCAAGCACCAACGCAAACAGCGTCAGGATATTGAGACTGAACCCCGCAGCCACCAGGCAGGCAAACGTGCCGACCAGCGACACGATAATGGAAATGGAGGGTATAAGCGTACTCTTGAAGTCCTGCAGGAAGAAATACACCACCAGAATTACCAGTATAATGGCAATGACCAGTGTCTCCACCACATTGTGTATGGAAGCGAAGAGGAAGTCGTTGGAACTCATCATCGTCACAAATTCCGTCCCTTCGGGCAGGCTCTTCCTCATCTCGTCTATCTGTGCGGTAATCTGCTTGTTGACGGCGGTTGCGTTGGAGCCTGCCGTCTGGAACATCATGAAAAGTACCGCCGGCTTGCTGTCCATCTCACTGCGGAAACTATAGGTCAGCGTACCCAGCTCCACATCCGCCACGTCCTTCAGACGGAGCACGGAACCGTCACTCTGCGAGCGTACCACCGTGTTCTGGAATTCCTCCACACTCTTCAGACGTCCGCGATACTTCATCGTAAACTGGAACACGTTCTTTGAATTCTCGCCCAGCGAACCGGTAGGCGCTTCGATGTTCTGCTCGCCCAATACGGCGGTCACATCCGAAGGGACCAGTCCATACTGCGCCATCCGTTCCGGTTTCAGCCAGATACGCATGCTGTATGTATCGCCCAGCTCCATTACATCACCCACACCTTCGATACGCTTGATTTGCGGAATCACGTTGATGTCGAGGTAATTGGCAAGGAACGTCTGGTCGTAGCGCCCGTCGGTGCTCACCAAAGCGCCGATTTGCAGGAAGCTGGTCTGCCGCTTCTGGGTAGTCACACCGATTTTCGTCACTTCGGCGGGCAGCAGTCCCTGCGCCTTGGATACGCGGTTCTGTACGTTCACCGCAGCCATGTCGGGGTCCGTGCCCTGCTTGAAATAGACTTGTATGGTGGCAGAACCGGCATTGGTGGCGGTAGAACTGATGTACATCATGTTCTCCACACCGTTGATGCTCTCTTCCAACGGCATGATGACACTGTTCAATACGGCTTCGGCATCGGCACCGGTGTAGTTGGCGCTGACGTACACCGTGGGAGGTGCAATATCAGGATACTGTTCCACCGGCAGCGTAAAGAGCGAGATAAGCCCTATCACCAGAATCAGTACGGAGATGGAGATAGCCATCACCGGCCGTTTTATAAATATATTTCCTTTCATCTTAATGGGTCATTGATAGTTGATAAAATAGCAATCATCATTTCACTTGCGTTCCTTCGCGCAGCAGTCCGGCACCTGTGGAAACAATCTCGTCACCCACTTTCAGTCCGTCCAGCACCACGTATTCGCGTCCGTCATTTATTCCTGCCACGGTAATCAGGGTAGAGACGGCCTTGCCATCCACTACCTTGTATACCAATGTCTTGTCCTGCAACTGTACGGTGGCTTCTTGCGGAATCACAATGCAGTTCTTATACGTGGCAGGCACCACCACCGTGCCCGATGCCCCGCTATGGAGCAGGCGCGATTCGTTGGGGAAGACCACGCGTGCCACTACCGTACCCGTCTGGCGGTCGATGACACCACTGATGGACTCGATGGTACCTTTCTTGTCGTAGACGGAATTGTCGTTCAGACGCAGCTCTGCCGCCGGCATGTTCTTCAGCGCCTCGTCCATGCTGCCGTACTGGCGTGTCAGGGCGAGCAACTGGTTCTCGGTCATGGAAAAGTAAACGTACATGTCGCTGTTGTCACTGACCGTTGTCAGCGGTTGCGGCAAGCTGGGGCTGACCAATGCCCCTGCACGGTAGGGCAATGCCCCCACCACCCCGTCGCTGGGACTCTTCACTTCCGTATAGGAGAGGTTGTTGCGTGCGCTTATCTCCTGGGCCTCGGCCTGCGAGAGTTGCGCCTTGGCGGTAAGGTAGCTGTTTTCGGCAGTCTTCAGGCTGAATTCCGAAACCACTTTCTGCGCATACAATTCCTTGTTGCTGTTATAAGTCAGTTCGGCAGTAGCCAGTGCGGCACGTGCCGCTTCCACATTGGCAACGGCCGTTTTGAGTGCAGCCTTGTAGGGAACCTGGTCGATGATGAAAAGCAGTTGTCCCCGGCGCACCTTCTGCCCCTCGGTCACACACAACTTCTCGATGGTACCCGACACTTGCGGATAAATATCTATGTCCTGCCGTCCGCGTATCGTTGCTGAGTACGAAGTGGAAAGCTCTTTGTCCGTCGCCTCCACTTTCATGGTAGCATAAGAAGGTTTCATTCCGGAAGCATCCGATGCCTGCTTGCAAGATGCCAAACACATTGTACAACCGACAATCCCTATCAGCCGTATCCATTTCCTGTTCAATGTAATCATACTTTTTCTCATTGTCTTTTTGTTAAAACTGGTGGCAAAAGTAGGAGAAAGGAACAACGCCATAATGACCAATTACACTCCAAAGATGTTCCTTTTTCGACATTCATCTTTTTTAAGGCTAATGAATTGTCTATAAATGACATATAGAACAAGAAAGCCGCATAATGGAACATCCCATATTTCCCATTATTCACCAACTTTGCAAAACGAAAAAGGAAGAATATGGAGAAAGGGAACATAAAAATCGTAGAAATCGCGGACTTTAAAAACAGCGAACATGTCCTTGACTATGTAGACAATGACTTTGTCATAATCAACAGTCTGGAGGGAAGCCCCTACAATGAAGATACAATAAGATTGGGATGCTTCCTTATCGCTATCTGTCTAGAAGGCTGCATCCAGTTGGACGTCAACTACAAAACCTACCAACTGGAAGCAGGCGACTTACTGCTCGGCCTTCCCAATACCATTATCAGCCACGCGATGGTAAGCCCGAAGCACAAGATAAGGCTTGCCGCATTCTCCACACAGTTCCTACAACGCGTGGTCAAGATGGAGAAGGATACATGGAATACCGTTATGCATATCCACAACAATCCCATAAAGTCTGTCGGGGAGGAAGGGGACAAGGAAATCTTCAAATTCTACCGAGAACTGCTTATGGCAAAGATAAACGACGAGCCTCATCACTATCACAGGGAAGTGATGCAATACTTGTTTTCTGCCATTTTCTGTGAGATGTTGGGACACCTCAACAAAGAAGTGAACCCTTCAGAAATGACAGTCGATACAAAAGAAAGCATCAAACAGTCCGACTATATCCTGCGTAAGTTTATAGAGATGTTGTCCAAAGACAACGGCATACACCGTTCTGTAGGATATTATGCCGATGCACTCTGCTATAGCCCCAAACACTTTTCGAAGGTCATCAAGCAGGCATGCGGACGTACACCGCTGGACTTGATAAACGAGAATGCCATTGAACACATCAAGTACCGGCTGAAGCATTCGGACAAGTCCATCAAGGAGATTGCAGAAGAATTTAATTTCCCCAACCAGTCTTTCTTCGGGAAGTATGTGAAGTCTTATCTGGGTATGTCTCCGGCACGCTACCGCAATACGAAAGAGGAATGATTTCCCCTACTCTTGGGGCTCACTCCGTAAAGGTCTGCATTAGGAAGCTAAACCTTAACTTTACGACGCTAAAGGTCAACTTTACGATGGCTAAACCTCAACGTATCACTTCATCACACACCGCATCCTGGAAAGCGCGTGCTTCCCTGCCCGACAGTGCATTCTGGTTCATGATGGCAAAGGCTATCTCGTGTCCGTTGCGGGCTTTAAGGTAGCCGGCCAGACAGTTGATGGCGGTAAAGGAACCCGTCTTGGCATGTACATTTCTGTGGGAAAGGGTGCCTTTCTTCATGCGGAACTCCAGTGTACCGTCCACGCCGCCAATGGGCAAAGCCTTATAAAGTTTCTGGAAAACATCCGTACGCGAGTAGGCATATCGCAGGAAAGAAACCAAGAGTTCCGGTGAAATGTAGTTGTAATTGGAAAGGCCGCAACCATCTGCCAGATTATACCTATCGGGGTTATATCCCATCTCTTTTATCAGCATGCGGATGGCAGAAAGCCCGTCCTCGGCAGAGACACGCTTCTTTCCGCTGCTCTGCACACCCAACC
>OGLE01001625.1_pt1 | contig 17078 bp, 10 predicted proteins | sample 1572671 | NCBI WGS metagenome assembly OGLE01 (sample SAMEA2581923, study PRJEB24529) | metagenome | biome: Human gut stool | place: China | collected 2011 | reverse complement strand
GTTGACCGTCGCCATTTGTCCCTTGTCGAAAGACTCCACCACCAGCGCGCTGAGCATGCAGGAGATGATCTGATGGCCGAAGCCGCCAATGGAGATCAGGATGATGGTGATATAGGGATCGCGGGTGATGGCGACGAGGGCCAGGGAGAGCATCAGGAACGCGCCGGTTACCGAGCTGGCGATCACCGAGTTCACTCGCGTACAGCCGAACCAGCGAATATACAGGCGGGTGAGGTAGCTGCTCGCCGCTGTGCCGAGATCGGCGGCGAGAAACGGCAGCCAGGCGAACATGGCGATCTGCTTCAAATCCATGCCGTGCTCTTTCGCCAGGTACAGCGGCACCCAGAAACTCAGCACCGCCCAGGCGGGCTCGGCCATAAAGGCGGGAATGGCGATCCCGTAGAAACGTTTATTTTTCGAGACGGTTTTGAGCGCGGTAAAGAAGGGCTGTTTTACCGGCGGGGCTTCGTTATCCTGTTTGATGTACTCCAGCTCGCTTTTGCTGAGATTGGGGTGCTTTTCCGGGGTCTGATAGAAGGCCCACCATAGTACTACCCACAGTAGCGCCAGCGCGCCGGTAAACATAAACGCCCCTTGCCAGCCGAAGGAGGCGTGGGCGAAGTAGATGATCGGCGGGGCCAGCATCGCGCCGATGGAGAACCCAACGCCAGCCCAGCCGGCGGCAATCGGGCGTTCAGATTTCGGAAACCATTCGCCGATGGTTTTGGCGTTGGCCGGAGTAGCGGCCGCCTCGGCCCCACCCATAAAGAAGCGCAACATAGCCAGGTGCAGCCAGCTACCGGCCCCGGCGTGGGCGATACAGGCCAGCGCCCACAGGGTGGCGCAGATCATAAAGCCAAGCTTCAGGCCGATGACGTCGATAAGCCAGCCGCACAGCGGCTGGAAAATCGTGTAAGCCAGCTGAAACGCGCCGACGATCCACGAGTATTGTTCGGTAGTAATGCCGAGGGTCGCTTTCAGTTCCGGCGCGATAATTCCCAGCGAGTTGCGTGTGATGTAGTTGACGGTAACGCCAAGTAAAAACAGGACCAGCACCCACCAGCGCAGGTTTTTCACTACCCGGCGCGTTTTGCTGACGGCGATATCATTGTTGAGGCCTTGACTCATAGCACACTCCACAAGACGTTTGTAGGGGGAAAGTGACGACCTCTTTCCCTGAGTGGTCACGTAGATTTATTAACTATTTGAATAGTCTATTTTTAATCTCAACATCATTGGTATAACTAGTATGGGAGATGTTGGACCAATTCAGGCTAGGGCAGAAAAATCGTCTGGCAAAGCGCTATTTATGCAAGTTTTTTCATGAAATGAGCGAGATCGCATATTTGACAGCGGAATTTGCTTGTAACGTGTGCTTTGGCGATTATGAAAATTCTTTCATTTTTCAATCGGAGCTGGATCACAAAATGGATAAAAAGCTGCGCGTCGCCGAAATTGCCGCCCGCACCGGGCTATCGCCCAGCACCGTTTCACGCGTCCTGGCCGGGAAAGCGAATACCAGCGACAAGGCGCGCCGGGCGGTGCTGGACTGCGCCCGCGAGCTGGGTGTCATGCAGGGGTTGGCCGCCGGGCGTCTGCTGCTCAATCATCTGCTGGTGTTTGCCCCGCAGCGCGCATTCGATGAGCGATCGGATATCTTCTACTACCGGGTGATCCAGAGTATCAATAACGCGCTGGCGGCGCATGAAGTGCGCCTGCGCTACTGCGCGCTGGATGAGAACGACAGCGACGCCAACCTGTTTCTTGCCCGCATGAATGAATCTGAGACCCAGGCTGCGGTACTGCTGGGGATCGACGATCCGCATATTCATGGCCTGGCGGCGGATCTGGGCAAACCCTGCGTATTGATCAACTGTCGGGATGAAGGGATGCGGCTGCCGTCCATCGCTCCCGATCATCGGCTGATCGGCCAGTGCGCAGCCCGCTATCTGTTTGATATGGGGCATCGGGCGGTGATGAACGTGATGTGCCTGCGCCGCTATACCATGGAGCTGCGGCTGGGGGGGATTCAGGAGGCGTGGCGCGCGCGTAATCTGCGCTTTACCGCCAGCCGGGATCTTATCAGCGTCGCCAACTTTAGCGCCAGAGAGACGGAAGAGCAGGTGGGCGCCTGGCTTGACGGCTTACAGGGCAGGCCGTTGCCCACCGCCTTCCTGGTGGGCGGCGATTTTATGGCCGCCGGCACCGTCAGCGCATTGCAAAAGCGTGGCCTGCGGGTGCCGCAGGATGTCTCGGTGATGAGCATTGACGGATTTAATCTGGCGGCGATTCAGGAGGTGCCGCTGACCGCGGTGCATGTGCCGCGGGATGAGCTGGGCAGCGAGGCGGTGCATCTCCTGCAGCAGCGCCTGCTGCGCCCGGAGGCGCCGCACGGCTCGCTACTGCTGCATGGCACGCTGGTGGTACGCGATTCGGTACGGCGGATCCGGCCGGGCAAAGGCCATACCGCCGTCGAGCCGCAGGGGCTGGATGACGATTAGACCGGCATACCCAGCGCCCGTTTGCCGTGGATATTCAGATCCTCCAGGGTGAAGCGCCCCTGCCAGCTGGCTTCATAGTCCTCGCGCGGGAAATCCCCCGGCGAGGCGCCTTTTTCCAGGGCGATTTTCACTTTCTGCGCGTAGGCGAGGTTCTTCTCGCACATCGGCGCGGCCGGAATGTACATCACATTTCCCCAGCCCTGCTGATTTTCCACCGGCGCCACCGAGTGAATGACGTCGCAGTGCCACCAGACGGAGTCCCCGGCATTCAGCGCTGGAATCGAGCTTAACGCTTTAATCAAGAGCGGGTGCCACTGCTCAGAGATCGGCAGCACTCTGCCCGGCGCGACGCCGCACAGCTCATCTTCCGGCACATCGTCGAGCAGGGGGCGCAGCAGCACATAAGCCATCGCCTCCGGGATCGGCACCACGTGCAGCAGCCCCTGACCCGGGATCATGTCCGACAGCGCGGTCCAGCCCTGGAAGGTGCGGAACACCGAGCATTTGGTGGTGTTGTCGACGGTATACTCTTCCACTTCGGTACGGTGCGCGGCGTCCCACGGGTCGTAGGCGTCGATATTGCCATTAAAAACGTTGGCGAAAACCTGCTGATAGGCGGGAAGCAGCCAGCGCTCCAGCGCGCCGGAATCGGTATGCGCCCCCAGCCCCTTCGAAGTGGTTCCCGGCGGGCGGCGGCGGATGCGGTCGGGATAGATCACGCTGACGTCCGGATCGAACCAGCGTTTGCCATTCTGTTCAAAACGCCACAGGCGGTTGAGGAAAGATTGCACTGCCGCCATTTCATCGCTCTGCCGCGCCTGCATTTGCGAGGGCGACCAGTAGATCGGGTAGATCTCCGGGCGCGAAGCCTCCAGCGAACCGAAGAAGCTGTCGCCAGGCCCTTTGTAAACATCATCGAAATGATTGCGATCCAGATATTCCAGCATCGCGGTATCCCACGCCAGCGCCTGTTCGCGTGGGAAGTGGCCTTTAATCACCGCGCAGCCCCGGCGCTTAATGGCCGCGCGCTGCTCATCGCTCACTGTTCCTTCGGCGATATCGCGGAACGGAACGGTTGGCCAGACCTCCTGGCCTGCGGCTTTCAGTGTCTCAATCTCCTGCAGCCGCTCGCTGATGCGCGCTGAGAGCTTATCGAACACCGCCTGGACGTCGCCAATTTGCGCCCGCAGGGCCTGTTTCATCTGGCGAATCGCCGCTTTGTGATCGGCGGGAAGTGTTTCGTGGGTCGGGAGAGCAGCCATAATAACCTCGCTGTATCTTTCATTCGAAAGTATCAAATCTTACAAACGTTAATTTAAGTTAAAATGGAGTTAATGCAAGTTTAAAATCTTGCTGCGGCGCACAAAATGGAAAACCGGGGCGCGATGCCCCGGCGAAGGGTCAGGCGTTGAAGGGCGGGGTGTTATCGAGGACGGCCTGGATAACGTTCAGCGCGCCGTCATGGTTATTATCGTCGGTAGCGTAGCCGGCGATGGCCTTGATGCTGTCGGCAGCGTTACCCATGGCGAAAGCGTATTTCACCAGCTTCAGCATTTCGGCGTCATTGCCGCTGTCGCCGATGGCGACGCATTGCTGCGGCGAAAGATCCCAGCGCTTGAGCAAACGGCTGATGCCGTTGGCTTTATGCAGGCCAGGGATAATCAAATCGACAAAGCCAAAGCCGCTGGTGACCGGCTTCATGATGCCGTCGAGCGACACGTGCAGTTTATCAATCAGCTGTGGGATCTCGCTGTCCGGCAGGTTGAGAGAGAATTTAAACAGCGTATCGTCGATGGCGTGATAGTCGCTCACCCGCTGTAGGCGATGGTAGTGCTTCGACATCAGCTCAACAAAGGCGTCCGGAGCTCTATCGCTGACGTAGGCGCTCTGCAGGCCGCAGGCGACAAAGTTGAGCTGCGGATCTTTGAGCAATTCGCCAATCACCACTTGTGATTCGTGGCGGGTCAGTTCGCCGTGGAACAGCTGCTTGCCATGTTCATAAACCAGAGCGCCGTTTTCTGCGACGAATGAAATCTGCTCGCGAATTTCCGGGAAAAATGAGATCAGCTGATAGTACTGATTGCCGCTGGCGACAACGAATTCAATACCTTGCTGCCTGAGCTGCGCAAACTGGGCGAGGAAACGCGGGCGGTCGTACTGCTTGGCGTCATTGAGAAAAGTTCCGTCCATATCGGTGACGATAACTTTAACGGTCATAAGAGAGTGCTCCTGGCTTAACTTCGACCAGTAACATTCTAATTACAATGTGATGAGGAGCACAAATTTATTTCGAATGAAAGTTCACGCATTCAGAAAATGCCGGAAGGGCATGTCTTTTCCGGCCTGCAGAACAGGGTTGGCCCGCTAAGCATAGCGCCAGCGGGCACGAAGGATTACAGCGTATGTTCGGTACGGGCGATGATATCGTCCTGGGTATCCGGCGACAGGGCGGTGAAGAATGCCGAGTATCCAGCGACGCGGACCACTAAATCGCGGTACTGGTCAGGATGTTTCTTGGCTTCCAGCAGCGTGTCGCGCGACACGATGTTGTACTGGATATGCCAGCCTTTGTGCACCTCGAAGAAAGTGCGCAGCAGCACCATCAGCTTCTGCTTATCGGACTCGTTCTCCAGCGTTGACGGATTCAGCTTCTGATTAAGCAGCACGCCGCCGAGGATCGCCCCGGTCGGCAGCTTGCCCACCGAACTGATAACCGCCGTCGGCCCCAGATGGTCGGTACCGGAGGCCGGGCTGGCCCCCTCCGCCAGCGGGGTATGCGCTTTACGGCCATCCGGCGTCGCCATGGTCTGCGCGCCGAACGGGACGTTAGCGGAAATAGAGGAGGTGCCAGCGTAATAATTGCCGCCAATCGGGCCGCGGCCATAGCGCGGATTGTGATACTGCTTCAGCTCGTCGATATAGGTCTGGTAGGCCCGCGCCAGCAACTCGTCGACGCTGTCATCATCGTTACCATACTTCGGCGCGCCGTTGATCAACCGCTGGCGCAGCTGCTCGTGGGTCAGACCGTCGAAATCTTCCGCCAGCGCCTTCGCCAGCTCCTGCTGGCCGATGGCGCCCTGATCGAAGACCAGTTTTTTCACCGCCGCGAGGCTGTTGCCGAGGTTGGCGATACCCACCTGCACGCCGGAAACCCAGTCATACTTCGCGCCGCCTTGCTTAATGCTTTTCGCCCGTTCGATGCAGTCATCGACCAGCGCCGAGCAGAGAATATCGTGGACGTTCTCTTCCAGCATGGTATCGACCACGTACTCAATCTCGATGGATTTACGGGTGTAGTAACGAATCTGGCGGTCCCAGTCGGCCAGCACCTGATCGAAGTTAGCGAAGTTGCCTTTCGACAGGGCGTGCTCCTGCGGCAGGAACACCTGACCGCTGGTGGCATCGCGGCCGCCTTCCAGCGTCGCCAGCATCACCCGCGCGAAGTTAATAAAGCTCATGCCGGTACAGCGGTAGCCCCACTTACCGCCGACCGCGGTTTCGATACAGCCGATAGCCGCGTAATCGTAGGCGTCCTGCGGCTCAATGCCCAGCTTAATGAATTCCGGGATGACGATTTCATCGTTGTTAAACGCCGGCATGCCGAAACCGCAGCGGATCACCTGGACGCAGGCGTCGAGGAAGTCGTTGCTCATCCCGGCGTGGTAGCGCACGCTGAGGTTCGGCTGGGTAGAACGCAGGCGACCGCAGGATTCCAGGATCGCATAAGACAGCGGGTTGACCGCGTCCTGCGGCTTACCATCCACCAGATTCTGGCCGCCGATGGTGACGTTCTGGTATAGCGGGCTGCCGGCAGAGGCTTTGGAGTGTGAGCCGGAACGGATCTTATTGACCTCCAGCAGCTTCAGCCAGCAGCTGTGCAGCAGCTCAATGGCCTGTTCGCGATCCAGCGACTGTTGCAACTCAACGTCGCGGCGGTAGTACGGGTAGAGGTACTGGTCCATACGGCCGAAGGATACCGAATGGCCATTGGATTCAATCTGCAGGATAAGCTGAATGAAGTAGCACAGCTGCAGCGCCTGCCAGAAGGTTTTCGGCGGCTCATGGGCGATGACGTCGCAGTTTTCGGCAATCGTCAGCAGTTCGTGGCGGCGTGATTCGCGGGATTCTGCTGTCGCCATCTCGCGCGCCAGCGCGGCGAAGCGTTTGCTGTGATCGCTGACCGCTTCCAGCACGATATCAATCGCTTTCAGGAACTGCTCGCCGTGCAGGTCTTCCAGTACCGTCAAATTGATACGCGAGCGGCGTTCGGCGACTTTCGCACGCATCCCGTCGAGGCCTTTCTCCAGCAGCAAGGGGTAGTTGACCGCGAGGTGAGCATCCCCGGAGGTCATATTGCCTTCCGCCTTAATAATGCCGGTAGCGAGCAGCGCCTTTTGCTCATCGGTGAACATACCGTAGCAGCGGTCTTGTACGGTCTGGCCGCGCCACCATGGGCACACTTCATGCAATACGCGTTTATTCTCCTCGCTGACCGAGAAGCCGGCGCCGGGGCGGTCGGCGAGATCGTCGATCTCTTTCTCAATCCAGCTGACGGTGTATTCCGGGAAAATAGGCGCGGCGCGCACTTCGCTGGCCTGGTTACCGACGATCAGCTCATCGTGCTTGATCCAGATGGTGCGCTCCGCCAGGTGGTGAGCCAGCGCCAGCGCGCGGCGCACCGGGATCGGTTTATCGAGATGCCGCTGATACATCTCCGTATAGTGGCGGGCGCGCTCGGTACAGACCGGCGGCTTGACGATATGCACCAGCGCCATTTTATGGGCCTGGATACGGGCGCTGAGGGTGTTGAGCTTCAGGGTAGTCATAGGGTTATCCTCGTAATATCGCCGTTAGCCCCTTGCTTTGCGCATAATCCTGCGCGAAGGCGAGCAGCTCAGGAGCGTCCAGCGGTTTGTCCGGTGCGGTGTAGGGCTGACTGAGTAACTGGTATTTGTTCATTCCCAGCGTGTGGTACGGCAGGTAATGGATCTCGCTGACCTGCAGGCGATCGGCGGCAAAATCGGTGATCGCGGCAATGTCGGCTTCGCTGGCGTTGAATCCCTGGATCAGCGGCACGCGAATAATCATTTTTTTCCCCGCCTGCGCCAGTCGCTGCAGGTTATCCAGCACCCGGCGGGCGCTGCCGTCGGTCCACTGCTGGAAAACGGCCTCGTCAACATGCTTCAGATCGGCGAGAAACAGGTCGACAAAGGGTAAAGACGGTTCAATGTATTTCCACGGCACGTGCAGGCAGGTTTCCACGGCGGTGTGAATGCCTGCCTGATGACTGGCTTCGAACAGCGCTTGCGCCAGCGTTGGGTTCATAAAGGGTTCGCCGCCGGAAAGAGTGATACCGCCGCCGCTGCGATCGTAGAATGGTTTATCACGCAGCACCGTCGCCATGATCTCCTCGACGCTCTTCTCCTCGCCGCACACCGTGAGCGCGGTGGTGGGGCAGCAGTCGCGCAGCGCGGCGATATGGCTGTCGTTAACGTTTTGCCGGTGAATGATCAGGCCATCGAGGGTGCGGGTGATAACCGCCGGCGCCGCCTGCTGGCACAGCTCGCAGCCGGCCAGGCACAGCCGCGAGTCATACAGCAGATCTTCGCTACGGGCGCGGCTCTCCGGGTTCTGGCACCAGCGGCAGCCCAGCGAGCAGCCTTTCAGGAAGACGACGGTGCGGATCCCTGGGCCGTCATGGGTGGAATAGCGCTGGATGTTGAAGATCATGGCTTATCCTCTTGTTTGCGTATGAATATAAACACTTTCGAATGAAAGTTATGTTGACGTAAATCAACAAGCGGGATGGGGATAAGTCAGAGAGGAGAAAATAACGAGAGCGGTCACAAAACCACCGGCGACTCTCGTCGCCGGTGTGAGGGTCAGTGCGAGCCGCATACCTCGCACTGCGGGTGACGCATCAGCCTCATTTCGCGAAACTGGCAGGTCATGGCATCGTAGATGACGATTTTTCCGCTGGCAGGGGTGCCGTAGCCGCTCAGCAGCTTAATCGCCTCCATCGCCTGCAGCGAACCGATGGTGCCCACCAGCGGGGCCATTACCCCGGCTTCGACGCAGGTGAGGGCATTTTCGCCGAACAGACGGCTCAGGCAGCGGTAGCAGGGTTCGCCATCCTGATAGGTAAAGACGCTGATTTGCCCCTCCATACGGATCGCCGCTCCGGAGACCAGTGGGGTTTTGTGCTGAAAGCAGCCGACGTTAAGCTGGTTGCGAATGGCGACGTTGTCGGTGCAGTCGAGCACCAGATCGTGATCGGCAATCTGCGCCGCCAGCGCGGTCTCATCCAGCAAGGCATTGAGCGGGACCAGACGGACGTGCGGGTTAATGCGCGCCAGCGCCTCGCGGGCGGAATCCACCTTCGGCTGGCCGAGGGTGGCGTCGCTGTGCAGCGTCTGGCGCTGCAGGTTGGAGAGCGAGACAGTGTCGAAATCGAGCAGGGTGAGCTGCCCGACCCCGGCGGCGGCCAGATACTGCGCGGCGGCGCAGCCGAGCCCGCCGAGGCCGACCACCAGCACGCGAGCGGCTTTTAACCGCTCCTGGCCGTCAAAATCAAAACCGCGCAAGACGATCTGCCGGTTATAGCGCAGCATCTCTTCATCGCTCAGCTCAACGGTCATTACAGCCCCCCAAACAGGTGACTGAAGGGTTCGACCTCGACCCATTCGCCTGCTTCAACATAGCCGCGCTCACGCTCCAGCACGATAAAGCAGTTGCCGAGGCTGAAGGAGCTGAAAATGTGCGAGCCCTGATGGCCGGTGGTGTTCACCACCAGTTCGCCGTCCGGGTTACGCTGCAGAATACCGCGCTGAAAATCGAGGCGGCCAGGCGACTTTTTCAGGCGCGTGGCGGCGCGGACCCGCAGGCGGGGCGCCTGAAGCGGGCCGTGCTTGCCCGAGAGTTTCGCCAGCAGGGGTTGCACCAGCTGACAGAAGGTGACGGTGGCAGACACCGGGTTACCCGGCAGGCCGCAGAACCAGCTGCTGCTGAGCTTGCCGAAGGCGAAGGGTTTCCCCGGCTTAATCGCCAGCTTCCAGAAGCCGATCTCCCCCAGCTCTTCGAGGATAGTTTTGGTGTAATCGGCTTCACCCACCGAGACGCCGCCGGAGCTAATGACCACATCGGCCTGCTGGTCGGCGTCGATAAAAGCGTCACGAAGCTTCGCCGGGTCGTCAGGAATAATGCCGAGGTTAATGACCTCGTAGCCCAACTGCTGCAGCATCAGGTGCACTGCCAGGCGGTTGGTATCGTAAATCTGGCCGTCGCCGAGCGGTTGACCCGGCAGCTGCAGCTCATCGCCGGTTGAGAAGACCGCGACGCGTACCTTGCGCACCACCTCGACCTCGGCAATGCCCAGCGAGGCCAGCACCGGCAGCTCGGCCACCGTCAGGGGTGTCCCCGCCGGGAAGACCACCGCGCCGTGGGCAATATCTTCTCCGCGGCGGCGAATATGCTGCCCGGCTTTTACCGGCGCGATAAAGCGCACGCCGGCCTCGGTCTGTTCAGTCTCTTCCTGCATCACCACCGCATCGCAGCCTTCCGGCACCGGCGCGCCGGTCATGATGCGGATACAGGTGCCCGACGGCCAGGCGTCGTTGAACGGCTGGCCGGCGAAGGCCTTACCGGCGACCGGCAGCGCCGCGCCGTCGCGAAGGTCGTTCAGCCGGACGGCATAGCCATCCATCGCCGCGTTATCAAAGCCGGGCACATCCAGCGGGGAGACGATGTCATGGGCGGTCACACGCGAGAAGGCCTGCAACAGCGGTACAGTTTCCGTCGCGTTCAGCGGCGTAATACGATCGAGCATCTGGGCGAGGGCTGTGTCGAGCGGCATCAGTCCGGCGGTAAAATCCATGGGTCACTCCTGCGGGCAAAACAGCGAAAACGCCTATTATGGCAGAAAAGCGGCGCGGGCTGTATGCCACCTGGGTACGAGGCTTTACATCGCCCGCCGCTCTTTCTATATTCAAAAATTGTATAAGACATTCAGCAATATAATGATATCAATACCCTTATTCATGACGTGACCGGCGCCGCGCCGCGGTACGACAGGGCAGGGGCGATCCACTTCATCGTTAAGGACTGGCGAAATGGGCAAGGCGGTTATAGCAATTCACGGCGGCGCAGGGGCGATTTCTCGCGCGCAAATGACGCCGGAGCGGGAGCGAGAGTATGTGGCGGCGCTGTCGACTATCGTCGAAAGCGGGCAGAAAATGTTGGCCGCGGGCGCCAGCGCGCTGGATGCCGTGACCGAGGCCGTTCGGCTGCTGGAGGAGTGTCCGTTGTTCAACGCCGGAATGGGCGCGGTATTTACCCGCGATCAAACCCACGAGCTGGACGCCTGCGTAATGGACGGCTACAGCCTGCAGGCTGGCGCGGTAGCCGGGGTCAAACATTTGCGTAATCCGGTGCTGGCGGCGCGTCTGGTGCTGGAGAAGAGTCCGCACGTATTACTGATCGGCGAGGGGGCGGGAAATTTTGCTATCTCCCACGGGATGGCGCGCGTGGATAACGATCTCTTTTCCACTCCTGAAAGGCTGCTGCAGCTGCAGGAGGCGAAAGCGGGCGGGGAGATTATCCTCGACCACCACGCCGCTCCCCTCGACGAACGCCAGAAAATGGGCACCGTCGGCGCGGTGGCGCTCGATCTGGCCGGCAATCTGGCGGCGGCGACCTCCACCGGCGGCATGACCAACAAACTGCCCGGACGCGTCGGCGACAGCCCGCTGCCGGGCGCGGGGTGTTATGCCAATAATGCCAGCGTGGCGGTCTCCTGTACCGGCACCGGCGAAGTCTTTATGCGCACCCTGGCGGCCTACGATATCGCCGCCCTGATGGAGTATGGGCAGCTCAGTCTCTATTCCGCCTGCGAGCGGGTGGTGATGGAGAAACTGCCGGCTCTCGGCGGCAGCGGCGGGCTGATAGCCGTCGATCGCGAAGGCAACGTCGTTTTACCGTTTAACAGTGAAGGCATGTACCGCGCCTGGTGCTATGCCGGCGATACGCCGACCATTGGCATTTATCGCGAATAGAACAAGGGAGAGGGCGAGTGTCGCAAACTCACGAAACCGATACCTGCGAAGTGCTGGTGGTGCGCAACCTGAACGTGGCGTTCCGCCAGCAGGATGCGCCGGAGGTGCAGGCCGTGCGTCAGCTTTCCTTCAGCCTGCGCCGCGGCGAGACGCTGGCGATAGTGGGTGAGTCCGGTTCGGGAAAATCGGTGACCGCGCTGGCGCTGATGCGTCTGCTAGACGCGGCCAGCAGCGAGGTGAACAGCGAGGGGCTGTGGTTGCGGCGGCGTAACCGGCAGGTGATCGCGCTCAATGAGCAAACGGACGCTGAGATGCGCCGGGTGCGCGGCGCGGATCTGGCCATGATTTTTCAGGAGCCGATGACCTCGCTGAATCCGGTTTTTACCATCGGCGAGCAGATTGCCGAATCCCTGCGCCTGCACCAGGGGCTGGGGCGCGAAGAGGCGCTGCGCGCGGCGAAAAAGATGCTCGATCAGGTGCGTATTCCCCAGGCGGAAGAGATGCTCTCGCGCTATCCCCACCAGCTCTCCGGCGGCATGCGCCAGAGGGTGATGATCGCCATGGCGCTCTCCTGTCGGCCGGCGGTGTTGATAGCCGATGAGCCAACCACGGCGCTGGATGTCACCATCCAGGCGCAAATTCTGCAACTCATTGCCGTTCTGCAAAAGGAGATGGCGATGGGGGTGATCTTTATCACCCACGATATGGGCGTCGTGGCCGATATCGCCGATCGGGTGCTGGTGATGTATCGCGGTGAGGCGGTAGAGACCGGCAGCGTTGAGGAGATCTTTCGTTCGCCGCAGCACCCGTATACGCAGTCGCTGCTGGCGGCGGTCCCGCGGCTGGGGGAGATGCGTGGCCAGGATCTGCCGCGCCGTTTTCCGCTGCCGGGCCAGCCGCTGGCGGAGAGCGAAACGCCCGATACGGTAGTCGCCGGCGAGCCGATCCTGCAGGTGCGTGACCTGGTGGCCCGTTTTCCGGTGCGCGGCGGGCTGCTCAATCGCGTGACGCGCGAAGTGCATGCGGTGGAGAAGGTCAGTTTTGATCTCTGGCCGGGAGAGACCCTGTCGCTGGTGGGCGAGTCCGGCTGCGGCAAGTCGACCACCGGCCGGGCGCTGCTGAGGCTGGTAGAGACCCAGGGAGGCACCATTACCTTCGACGGTCAGCGGATCGATACCCTCGCCGGCGGCAAGCTGCAGGCTCTGCGGCGCAATATTCAGTTTATTTTTCAGGATCCTTACGCCTCGCTTGATCCGCGTCAGACGGTCGGCGATTCGATTATGGAGCCGCTGCGGGTGCATGGCCTGCTGCGTGGGGAAGCAGCGCGTGAGCGGGTCGCCTGGCTGCTGAAGCGCGTGGGGTTGCAGCCGGAGCATGCCTGGCGCTATCCCCATGCCTTTTCCGGCGGCCAGCGGCAGCGGATCTGCATTGCCCGCGCGCTGGCGCTGAATCCGAAGGTGGTGATAGCCGACGAGTCGGTGTCGGCCCTGGATGTCTCCATTCGGGCGCAGATTATCAATCTGATGCTCGACCTGCAGCGCGAGATGGGCATCGCGTTTCTGTTTATTTCCCATGATATGGCGGTGGTGGAGCGCATCAGCCACCGCGTGGCGGTGATGTATCGCGGTCGCATTGTCGAAATAGGCCCGCGCCGCGCGGTGTTTGAAAACCCGCAGCACCCCTATACCCGTAAGCTCATGGCCGCCGTACCGGTGGCCGACCCGGGCCACCGTCATCCGCAGCGGGTCCTGCTGTCTGATGACGTCCCGGGCAATATTTATAAGCGGGGCGAGGAGATCGCCAGCGTGCCGTTGCAGCAGGTCGGGCCGGGCCACTTCGTCGCCCGCGAATCCGCCGATGTGCTGGGCAGAACATAACAACACATAACGCATCTTTTCAGGAGAACACGATGACACAACCTGTTTCACGCAAATGGTGGCTGGCGCTGAGTATCGCGGCAGCCCTGGCGAGCGCTCCCGCCTTTGCCGCCAAAGATGTGGTGGTAGCGGTCGGGTCTAACTTCACGACCCTCGACCCCTATGATGCCAACGATACCCTGTCGCAGGCGGTGGCGAAGTCCTTTTATCAAGGCCTGTTCGGCCTTGATAAAGAGATGAAGCTGCAAAACGTTCTTGCTGAGCGCTATACCGTGTCACCGGACGGCCTGGTGTACACCATTAAGCTGCACAGCGGGGTGAAATTCCAGGATGGCACTGACTTTAACGCCGAGGCGGTAAAGGCTAACCTCGATCGCGCGAGTAACCCGGATAACCATCTCAAGCGCTATAACCTGTATAAAAATATTGCCAGTACCGAGGCGGTCGATCCGACTACGGTCAAAATTACCCTGAAGCAGCCCTTCTCGGCGTTTATTAACATTCTCGCCCATCCGGCGACAGCGATGATTTCGCCGGCGGCGCTGAAAAAATATGGTAAGGATATCGGCTTCCACCCGGTGGGCACCGGGCCGTATAAGCTCGACACCTGGAACCAGACGGATTTTGTGAAGGTCAGCAAGTTCGATGGGTACTGGCAGCCGGGGCTGCCAAAGCTGGATTCTATCACCTGGCGTCCGGTGGTGGATAACAATACCCGGGCGGCGATGCTGCAGACCGGCGAGGCGCAGTTCGCCTTCCCGATCCCTTACGAACAGGCGCCGCTGCTGGCGAAAAACAGCAAACTGGAGCTGGTGGCCAGCCCGTCGATCATGCAGCGCTACATCAGCATGAACGTGACGCAGAAGCCGTTCGATAATCAGAAGGTACGGGAAGCCATCAACTATGCGATTAACCGTCAGGCGCTGGTGAAGGTAGCGTTCGCCGGCTACGCCACCCCGGCGACCGGAGTGGTGCCGCCGTCGATCGCCTATGCCCAGACCTACACCGCCTGGCCATACGATCCGGCGAAAGCGCGCCAGCTGCTGAAAGAGGCGGGCTACCCTAACGGTTTCAGCACCACGCTGTGGTCATCACATAATCACAGCACCGCGCAGAAAGTACTGCAGTTCACCCAGCAGCAGCTGGCGCAGGTGGGGATTAAGGCGCAGGTGACGGCGATGGACGCTGGTCAGCGGGCGGCGGAAGTGGAAGGTAAAGGGCAGAAAGAGAGCGGGGTACGGATGTTCTATACCGGCTGGTCCGCCTCCACCGGTGAAGCCGACTGGGCGCTGTCGCCGCTGTTCGCCTCGCAAAACTGGCCGCCGACGCTGTTTAATACCGCGTTTTACAGCAACCCGCAGGTGGATAACGCGCTGAGCGAGGCGCTGAAAACCACCGATCCGCAACAGAAAACCAAACTCTATAAAGAGGCGCAGGATATTATCTGGAAAGAGTCGCCGTGGGTGCCGCTGGTGGTCGAGAAACTGGTCTCCGCCCACAGCAAGAACCTCACCGGTTTCTATATCCAGCCGGATACCGGCTTTAGCTTCGAACAGGCGGACCTGACGCCGTGATCATGTTCATCTTCATGCGTCCTCTCTCCCGGAATGGGAGGGAGCGATGCTGAATTATGTGATTAAGCGCCTGCTGGGCCTGATCCCTACTCTGCTTATCGTCGCGGTGCTGGTGTTTCTGTTCGTCCATATGCTGCCCGGTGACCCGGCGCGGCTGATTGCCGGACCTGAGGCCGATGCCCAGGTGGTGGCGATGGTGCGCCAGCAGCTGGGGCTTGACCAGCCGCTGCATGTCCAGTTCTGGCACTACATCACCAACGTGCTGCGCGGCGATTTTGGCATTTCCATGGCCTCGCGGCGTCCCGTTGCCAGTGAGATTGCCAGTCGCTTTATGCCCACGCTGTGGCTGACGCTGGCCAGCATGAGCTGGGCGGTACTGTTCGGGATGGCGGCGGGGATTGCGGCCGCGGTGTGGCGCAATCGCTGGCCCGACCGTCTGGGAATGGCGCTGGCGGTGAGCGGTATTTCGTTTCCGGCTTTTGCCCTTGGTATGCTGCTGATGCAGGTGTTTTCGGTTGAGCTGGGCTGGCTGCCGACGGTGGGGGCCGACAGCTGGCGGCACTATATTTTGCCGTCGTTGACCCTTGGCGCGGCGGTGGCGGCGGTCATGGCGCGCTTTACCCGCGCGTCATTCGTCGATGTGCTGCATGAAGACTATATGCGCACCGCCCGGGCGAAGGGGGTGAGCGAAACGCGGGTGGTGCTCAAGCATGGTCTGCGCAATGCGATGATCCCGGTGGTGACCATGATGGGGCTGCAGTTCGGCTTTCTGCTCGGCGGGTCGATCGTTGTGGAGAAGGTGTTTAACTGGCCGGGGCTTGGGCGCTTGCTGGTCGATTCGGTGGAGATGCGCGATTACCCGGTGATTCAGGCGGAAGTGCTGCTCTTTTCGCTGGAGTTTATTCTTATCAATTTAGTGGTGGATGTGCTGTACGCGGCCATAAACCCGGCTATCAGGTATAAGTAAGGTGCGATTGCTTAACTGGAGAAGGCAGGCGGCGCTGAACGCCATGCCGGGCATCAGACCCGGCGAGATCCATACCCCCTGGCATGAGTTCTGGCGGCGCTTTCGTCGCCAGCCGGTGGCGATGGGCGCTGGTATTTTCGTGCTGTTGCTGATTGCGGTAGCCATCGTTGCCCCATGGATAGCGCCGTACGATGCGGAAAATTATTTCGACTACGACCGTCTGAACGAGGGACCTTCGCTGGTGCACTGGTTCGGAGTCGACTCCCTGGGACGGGATATTTTCAGCCGGGTGCTGGTCGGGGCGCAGATCTCGCTGGCCGCCGGGGTACTGGCGGTGCTGATTGGCGCGGCCATCGGCACGGTGCTTGGGCTGCTGGCTGGCTACTATGAGGGCTGGTGGGACCGGCTCATTATGCGACTTTGCGACGTGTTGTTCGCCTTTCCGGGGATCCTGCTGGCGATCGCGGTGGTCGCCGTCATGGGCAGCGGGATGGCCAACGTGATCATCGCCGTGGCGATCTTCTCGATCCCGGCGTTTGCTCGTCTGGTGCGCGGCAATACGCTGGTTCTGAAGCAGCAGACCTTTATTGAATCGGCGCGCAGCATCGGCGCCAGCGACGCCACCATTCTGTTCAACCATATTCTGCCGGGGACGGTGTCATCGATCGTGGTTTATTTCACCATGCGCATTGGGGTATCGATTATTTCGGCGGCCAGTCTGTCGTTTCTCGGTCTCGGCGCGCAGCCGCCCACGCCGGAGTGGGGCGCGATGCTCAACGAGGCGCGGGCGGATATGGTGATGTCTCCGCACGTGGCGCTCTTTCCGGCGGTGGCGATTTTCGTGACCGTGCTGGCGTTTAATCTGCTGGGAGATGGTCTGCGCGATGCGCTGGATCCGAAGTTAAAGGGGTAGGGTGAGGGAAAGCTCCGCCGGGAGTCCTTTATGTTACCTGCGGCTTCAGCGCACATTGCGCTTCCGGTTAATTTTCTGCGTTAGGTCTCTCATGGCGCAGGGAGCGGTGTGAGGCGGAAACGACCGCCGGACGGTTCCCTCTCCTCCCGGGAGAGGGCCAGGGTGAGGCGAAGCATCGCTGGAAAGTCCTTTATGT
>OGLE01001615.1_pt1 | contig 17134 bp, 15 predicted proteins | sample 1572671 | NCBI WGS metagenome assembly OGLE01 (sample SAMEA2581923, study PRJEB24529) | metagenome | biome: Human gut stool | place: China | collected 2011 | reverse complement strand
CAATAATACGTCCGGCAAAATTAGCCAGTGCCGCATCGTCCAACACTCCCTTAAAATGTTGGTTACTCGTACAATGAGGTGCGATATGGTCGATAAAGGTGAAATTATCCACCTGTTGTTTTTTATCCGACAAATACATCCCGTACAAATTACTCTCGCATCCCTCTTCCGTCAAAGCGGCAAACAGATTGTTGCGAATAAACCCGCCATACAAAGAGATCACGTTGGCATCGTATCGGGAATTACGCTTCTGAGAAACAAATACACTGTTTATCTGCGAAGCTTCTATATGCTGATTTTGAACATGATAATATTCAAAAGCCGAATTCTCTCCCACAACAACCTCCGTGGCATTATTCAACAAAAAACAATCATCGGAAAGCGTGTGATCGCACACCAAAATAGTGGCTTTAGCGTCACGCCCTAAGATAACCATATTCCGTTGGAATGCCATCAAATCAGCATTGGCCCGCATCAAATTCACAATCTGCAACGGACGCTCCATCACCACCCGATCCGGAACATACACGAACACCCCGTCCTGAGCAAATGCCGTGTTCAACGCCACCAATCCGTCCGTATCCGCAGGTTTCGTGTACTGGTTATAATGTTTCTCGAATAACTCCTTGTACTTCACGCTAGCCTCAGCCATACTGCAAATCACCACGCCTTCGGGAATTTCCGGTACAACATTCTCCTGCACGAACCAACCGTTGATCGTCAAAATCAGATTGGTGTCCAAATTCGGCACGTGACACTTGAATATCTCGCCCACTTCAACCTCTTGCTTGATATATTTCAGTACCACCTTATAATCCCGATCAAATACCGGTAAGGTGTCCGCGTAAAGATAGTCCTCCGTTTTATAGGGAATTCCACCCAAGGCTTTGAAACGTTGAAACGCCTCCTCCCGGTGTCGGTTCATCACGTCACCGCATCCCTCTTGCAGCAATCGTTGGCCCTCCCGAAACAGAGTCGCAAAATCATTATTTATCTTTTCTAATCTTTCCATCTTCCATTACTTACCGGACTCAACTTCCTGTTTAATCCAATCATAACCATACTTCTCTAACTCCAAGACCAACTCTTTTCCAGCCGTCTTCACGATACGGCCGTCATACAACACGTGTACGACATCCGGCACGATGTAATCCAACAAACGCTGGTAGTGAGTAATCACGATAGTAGAGTTATCCGGTCGTTTCAACTTGTTCACCCCGCTAGCAACAATACGTAATGCGTCAATGTCCAAACCGGAATCCGTTTCGTCCAGAATAGCCAGTTTCGGCTCCAATACCGCCATTTGGAATATTTCGTTCTTTTTCTTCTCCCCTCCGGAAAAACCTTCATTCAGAGAACGGTTCAACAAACGACTGTCAATGCTCACCATCTCCATCTTCTCCCGAATCATCTTCAAAAACTCGCTAGCCGGATAAGGAGGTAATCCCTTGTACTTACGTTGCTCGTTTACAGCGGTCTTCAAGAAATTAACAGTACTTACACCCGGAATCTCTACCGGATACTGGAAACTTAGGAATATCCCTTCCCTTGCCCGGTCTTCTGCCGGAAGTTCCAACAGATTCTTCCCGTTAAACCAAACTTCCCCTTCCGTCACCTCGAAACACTCCCGTCCCGTAAGCACGGCCGACAAAGTACTCTTCCCTGCCCCGTTCGGTCCCATAATCGCATGAACCTCCCCGGCATTCACCTCCAAATCAATCCCTTTCAATATTTCTTTCCCGTCTATCGCGGCATGTAAGTTTTTTATCTTTAATAAACCCATTTTATTTTAGATTTTAAATTTAGATTTCAGATTCCAATCCCTCGAACCGCCTCCATTCCAAAATCATAAATCGTAATTCATAAATCGATAAATCTATAAACTTTTAGCTCTTAGCTTTTAACTTTTAGTTTTTAGCTTTTAGTTTCCTATCCCACGCTTCCCGCCAAACTGATTTGCAACAGCTTTTGTGCCTCGACGGCAAATTCCATCGGCATTTTATTGATCACATCTCCGGCATATCCTTTGATGATCAAACCAATGGCATCTTCTGTTGAAATTCCTCGCTGATTACAATAGAATATCTGGTCTTCCCCAATCTTGGAGGTTGTTGCCTCGTGTTCCACCTGAGCCGTGGGATTCGCCACTTCCAAATAAGGGAACGTGTGAGCCCCGCATTTATCTCCCAATAACAAAGAGTCACATTGTGAGAAATTCCGAGCATTCTTACAGTTTTTCACCACCTTCACCCGTCCCCGATAAGAATTGGAACTATATCCCGCCGAAATACCTTTCGATACGATCCGGCTACGGGTGTTATTTCCGATATGGATCATCTTGGTTCCCGTGTCTGCCTGTTGGTAATTATTAGTCACGGCCACGGAGTAAAACTCGCTGACAGATCCGTCTCCCTTCAATATCGTACTCGGGTATTTCCATGTAACCGCTGATCCGGTCTCCACCTGTGCCCAGATCAATTTGGCATTCTCCCCTTTACAGATACCCCGTTTCGTCACGAAATTATAGATACCACCTTTCCCGTTCTTATCTCCCGGGTACCAGTTTTGCACGGTACTGTATTTCACTTCTGCATTCTTCTCCACCACGATCTCCACGATGGCAGCATGTAACTGATTCTCGTCCCGTTGCGGTGCGGTACATCCTTCCAAATAGCTCACGAAACTCTCCTCTTCTGCCACGATCAAAGTACGTTCAAACTGTCCCGTGTTTGCCGCGTTGATCCTGAAATAAGTGGACAACTCCATCGGGCAACGAACCCCTTTCGGGATGTAAACAAACGATCCGTCACTAAACACGGCCGAATTTAACGCGGCAAAAAAATTGTCAGCATAGGGGACAACCGAACCCAGATAACGTTTCACTAAATCCGGGTGATTCTTCACGGCCTCGGAGAACGAGCAAAAGATCACTCCCCGCTCTGCCAGAGTCTCCTTGAACGTGGTCTTCACGGACACGCTATCCATCACAGCATCCACAGCCACCCCGGATAACGCTTTTTGTTCATCCAAAGGAATACCCAATTTGTCAAACGTCGCTTTCAACTCGGGATCGACCTCATCCCACGATTTCTTTACCTCCTGTTTCGGGGCCGCGTAGTACACGATGTCCTGATAATCAATCGGAGGAATCTCCAACTTCGCCCACGTGGGCATTTTCATCGTAAGCCAATGACGGTAAGCCTTCAAACGGAATTCCAAGAGCCATTCCGGCTCTTCCTTCTTTTGTGAAATCAAGCGGATCACCGATTCATTCAATCCCTTCCCGATCATCTCGGTTTCCACGTCAGAAACAAAACCGTATTTATACTCGCCCTCAGTTACTTCATTCAATATATCGTCTTGTTCTTTAGCCATAACTTTTATACCCTATTATCTCCAATTTATCAATCTGTGCAAAAGTACAAAAAAATATTACCTATCAATCATCTATCAGGTAGATAATATCTATTACGTGATAAATCCCCGCTATGATTCATTCTCTCTTGCGAAATACCTCATCATAAACTTGTAACCTGCAAACTTGTAACCTGTAACGTGGCGTAGCCACATTATCATTTGCTCGATTCATCAATTTAGCGTATTTTTGTTTTCGATATATAAGAACTGAAACATGAGTGAAAACAAACCATTGACGAAACTATCCACGTTAGGGGAATTCGGCTTGATCCGCCACCTGACACAAGATATAAAATTAAAAAACGAATCTTCATTGAAAGGAGTCGGCGACGATGCGGCCGTACTCGATTACAAGGACAAAAAAGTGCTGGTCAGCACGGATATGCTGATCGAAGGAGTACATTTCGATCTGGCCTATGCCCCGTTGAAACATCTAGGGTACAAGGCTGTAGCGACAAACGCCAGCGACATATACGCCATGAACGGAACTCCCCGGCAGATCACGGTTTCCCTTGCTGTTTCCAATCGTTTCTCCTTGGAAGCGGTCGATGAATTGTACGAGGGAATTTATCTTGCCTGCGACCACTACGGGATTGATCTCGTGGGGGGTGACACGACCTCTTCCCAAACGGGAATGTGTATCAGTATCACGGTGATCGGAGAGGCTAACGAGGAAGATATTGTTTATCGCAATACCGCACGGGAAAATGACCTGATTTGTGTCAGTGGGAATCTGGGTGCCGCTTACATGGGACTTCAGTTGTTGGAGAGAGAAAAAGTCGTGTTCAAGGAAAATCCCAACGCCCAACCGGACTTCTCGGGGTATGAATATATCCTCGAACGCCAGCTAAAACCGGAAGCCAGAATGGATATCATCCAATTACTCAAGGAAAAAGGTATTAAGCCGACTGCCATGATGGACGTTTCCGACGGTCTTTCATCCGAGGTATTGCACATCTGTCATGATTCCGGCCTTGGCTGTAACATCTACGAGGAGAAAATTCCGATTGATTACCAGACCTTCAAAATGGCCGAAGAACTCAACATGAATGCTACCGTGTGCGCCCTTTCCGGGGGAGAAGATTATGAACTATTGTTCACAGCTCCACTCGACGCTTACGACAAACTGATTACCATGGAAGAAATCAGCATCATCGGACACACTTGTGCCAAAAGCGAAGGTTACAATTTAATCACGAAAGACGGTAATTCATTTGAACTGAAAGCCCAAGGTTGGGTAAACTTCGCCCCATCCGAGGATAAATAACAAACCACCATGAACAAACTGGAAAATATACTTGACGAATCTTTACTACACAGTGCCAGCGGGGACCGGAAGGCCCTCCGTCTGTTACTTAAGAAAGTCATTCCCGATCGTTTCCACTATTACCACGAAAGCCGGGATATCACCCGCCAGGAAGAATATGCTGATTTATTATACAAAATCCTCCTGCTCGAACTGGATGAAGAAGAAGAGGAAAGCATCGAGCTGGCAGAACTCGCCTACTTGGGCATCAGTGAATCCATTTCAACCGTTCCGACACATATCTACGAGAGCCTTAAGAAACGTATCATTTTGATGCACTATTTCTCGGATTATTTCACGGACAGCCTAATTGAAGTCTTCCTGAAAAAATACCGGGAGAACAACCTATTGGAGGCCCGGAATCTAGCCTTAGAATCCATCGAACGAATGCAATTGTTTGATATTTTCTTGATAGAACAGAATTTCGATGACCGTATTGACCGGGATGAACAACTAACAGACGTCTGCAACGACATCGAACTTGCTCCCAACCTCACTGACGAAGAACTAACGGAAGCACAATTAATGCATCAAGTATTATACGCCTATCTGAAAGCGAAGTACCGCAAATGAGATACAAGAAAACAGAGAGCTTTTTCAAACTCTCTGTTTTCTTGATTCTTAACGATTCGAATTAAATCTTCTTTCTCTTGGGAATCTTTGACCTCTGTCGTCGCCACCTTCTTCTCTGGGTCTAGCCTTTTTCACAACGATTTTTCTTCCTTGGAATTCAGTTTCGTTTAAGGCATTGATCGCGTTGAAACCTTCCGTTTCATCTTCCATCTCAACAAAACCAAAACATTTAGAGTTACCAGTTTCTTTGTCCATAATAACTTTGGCTGAAGAAACAGAACCATGCTCTGAGAAAAGAGCCTGTAAGTCCTCACTTGTGGTCGTGGAACTTAACTTTGCAACAAAAATATTCACAATAAAAATAATTAAAATTAATAATACATATAGAAGGGTACGTAGAGGTATATCTTTGGTTTCAACGATAAACAACTATTTATCTTCTAATGCGACAAATATAAGTAATTTCTTAATAATCAAAAATTAATCACGCATTTTTTCTTTATTTTACACCAGATTTATTCCCTTATCATAGATATTGAATCACAGCCTGTTTTCCTTAACTCGATTCCATATTCATCATTTTTTTTACATTTTCCTCCACTTTTTCTCCCTAAACGCTTGCGATTTCAAAAATTTTCCCTACTTTTGCACCCGTTAAACAATAACGATGGTGCCATAGCTCAGTTGGTAGAGCAAAGGACTGAAAATCCTTGTGTCCCCGGTTCGATTCCTGGTGGCACCACTGATAATCAAGCAGTTACATTAATTTGTAGCTGCTTTTTTCTTTATATCTCCACTTATTTTTCTCCAAAACTACCGTTTTTTAACCACAGAGTTAAACCATGAGTTAAACCAAGAAAACATCATGGCTGAAACTATTAACGTACTGTGTTACAAGTCAAAAACTCTTAGTAACGGTGAACACCCATTAATGATTCGCATCTGCAAGAATGGAAAGAAGAAATATGTCAGTCTTGGACTGTCAGTAAAAGCAGAGCATTGGAACTTTGAAAAGAACATTCCAAAGCCTAATTGTCCCAACAGGGAACACATAAACATACTCATTGCCAATAAGAAAAAGGAATACGAAACAGAGATAGTTAAGCTGAAATCAGAGGATAAGCTATTTACTGCCAATACTTTAAATGACAGAATTACAAGCTCAGTTAAACCAAGAACCGTAGAAGATACATTCAAAGAATACATTTCTCTATTAAAGGAAGAGAACAGACGGGGATATATGCTTTCAGTACAACAAGTGTACAACTCACTTATAAAGTACAACAAACATTTAGACCTTTATTTCACAGACTTGGATTCTGCATGGCTAAAGAAATATGAAGCATGGCTTAGAAACAACGGACTTGCAGAGAATACCATTGGAATACGTTTCAGGACATTACGCACCATCTACAACTATGCCATAGAGAAAGACATCGTACAGGCTGAATACTATCCTTTCAAGAAATATAAGGTTTCCAAGTTGAACCAAGAAACCGCTAAAAGGGCATTGAGCAAAGAGAATATAGATAAAATCCTGCATTATCAATCCAAAAACAGATTCATGCGTCTGCCAATAGACCTGTTTGCATTTACCTATTATGCAGGTGGAATAAACTTTGTGGATATTGCCAACCTTACCAAAGACAATATCATTGACAACAGGATTGTTTATAAAAGGTGTAAGACTGGAAAACTGATAAAACTGCCATTGACACAACAGGCAAAGGAAATCATAAGCAAGTACCACAACCCCAATAACCCTTATCTGTTCCCTGTATTTTCAGCACAGCATATCACGGAACAGCAGAAAGCAAACAGGTTACACAAGGTTATCACCAACGTAAACAGAAGATTGAAGCAGATAGGTGAAGAACTGAAACTGCCAATACCCATTACGACATACGTTGCAAGGCACAGTCAAGCTACCATAATGAAGAAAGCAGGTGTTTCAACAGCCATAATAGGTCAGATAATGGGACACAGTTCGGAAAGGGTAACACAGATTTATTTAGATAGCTTTGATAATGAGCAGATAAACGATGCCATGAAGAACTTATTCTAACTTATACAACCTCATTCTTGAAAAAAAGAGTGAGGTTTTTCTTTTTATATATAATTGATAATCAGTCATTTCATTACCGTAAAATGAAAATGGGTCATTTTTTATTCACTAAGTTACTTTCAGCTTCGCTATACTTTTGCAGCGTAATCGAAAGACAAATGGTGCGCACCTTTATCTGATTACCTGTTATCACCTCCACAGATAAAGTGAGGGTTATTTAAAATTTATTTAAACATGGAAAAGATAGCTTTTTCGGTAAATGAGCTTTTAAACTCACCTCAAATGTACGATAATTTAGGTGCGTACCAAACCTTGCAGAATATGATAAACCGCAAGGAAGTGATTAACGTGAAGTTCTTCACAGACAAGCAGAGTTATCCTTGTGCATGGATAGAATCAAAAGGAGTAGCAGGATTCAAGTACCAATTAAAAAGTGAATCGTTCAAAGGACTGTTGAAATACCTTGCAAAAGGAGAAGTTACAGACTTCGATACAGACCCTATGAACGTGGAAACACAGTCAAATCCACAAGAGGATTTTCAACTAAACATTTTAAAAATGTTTATTGAGGGTGGATGGAAAATACAATATGTCCCACTGTTCCGTGAATCAAATGGACATGTGAGCGCAAACCTGCCATTATACAAAGGCAAAATATTCTTCCGTGTGGAAAGAACAAATGAACTGCTTGATTATCTGCGTGAGAACAATCAAACTATCTAATTATTAACAAACATGATGTGGGGTGAAACATTCCCCACTTCATTTTAAACCGATTAAGTTATGAAAAATATAAACTTGGCTATCAATAAAACTGATGGCAAAATTCAATATCTTACCGAGATTCTTCCCGAAATTCCAACTAATACAATTCTCCATAAAAAACTGACAGGGTTAGGTGCTACTTATGGAGAGTTAAAGAGTAAACGGAACTCTATTATAGTAGAACCTAACAGACCTGTAATTTCTGGTAAGTGTAGTGACCCTAAGCATAGCAAAGACAATTTGTTCGGAGTTTATGAAAATGTCTATACTGATAAGATTATAGATTACATTGAGAAAAGCATAAAGCATAAGAAATATATCAAGATTCTCACAACCCCCGAAAGTTTCCCTAAAGTACAAGATGCGTTTGAAACAATGGAAATTGATATACGCTATGAATGTTTTCTGTTGTTTGATGAGTGCCACAAGATAGTGAAAGATGTTGATTACAGGTCAAACATAACTCTGCCTATGGACTTCTTTTTTGAATGTGAGAATAAAGCTTTGGTGTCTGCAACCCCTATTAAATTCACAGACCCACGTTTTGAGGAGCAGAGATTCCAGACAATAACAGTCAATCCTACTTTTGAATATGCTAAAAACTTGAACTTGTTTATTACCAACAATGTGCTTCCTACAATGAGAGAAACATTAAAAAGAATTACAGGGAACAATGTGTTTATTTTCTGCAATTCCACAGATACAATTTATGCGTTAATGAAACAATTAAATGTGTTGGAAGAATCACAAGTATTCTGTTCCTCTAAAAGTGTAAATAAACTGAAAGCCTTAAAATTCAAGAATGCTTCAGAACAATGGGATAAAAAGAAAATGAAGAAATACAACTGGCTAACAAGTAGATTCTACAATGCTTTGGATATAGAATTGGAAGAATCTCCAGCAGTCATAATGCTTACCGACTGTTACATGTCCGAATATACAATGATAGACCCTTATACGGATGCTATACAGATAGTAGGCAGATTCAGAAATGGAGTGTCAGCTATATATCATATAACCAATACGAATCCTAATAACTCGATTAAGAGCCACGAAGAAATCAAAGGATTCATAAATTGTTCGGAAGAAATATATAAAACTATGCAAACATTTTATAATAGTGCATCAAACAGAGCTGCCAAAGAAGCATATCTGGCAGCATTGGATTGCTTGCCATTCAACAAAATGTTAGATAAGTACGGAAACAAGAACTACTTTGCCATTGATAATTATATGGATGATGAATTGTTGAAATCATGCTATAATAGTCCTAATACTTTAATACAGGCTTATTCAAAATGTGATTCTTTCCGAATACACCGTGAGGACTTTTCTTATAAACTGGGTGACTGTGAGAGATTGAAAAGGGTGAACAAGTCTTTGTCGCTCAAAGAAAAACGTAAGATAATTGTTTCACAGTTGGAACAGTTGGGAGAATGTACGACAGAAATGGAGTTGGAGTTTAAAAGGGAACTGTCACAAGCTGATTCCTTTATTGTGGAAGCATACAATACCATTGGTAAAATCAAAATAGAAAGCCTCAATTATTCCTATCGGAAAATAAAGGAAGCTGTCATACTGACCAATTATAATGAAAGGAGTACAGGAGCAGAGGTTATTCAACTGATTAAAAACTCATTCCATGCAGGACAGTGGTACAGTGCATCCTATATCAAAGCGGAATTACAACGAATATATAAGATTCTGAATATTACTCCACCAAAAGCCATAACTTCACATACCATAAATGATTATTTTATAGCAAAAAAAGATAGAAAAAAAGATAAAAGGGGATATTATCTCATAGAGTGCAGATTTTGAAATGGGGTGACATTTTTTCTGAATAAACCTTTTTATAGTCCCGATTCTGATTTTGTCACCTTTTAGAAAAATACAGACTTTATATCATTCTAAAGTCTGGAATACAGGGGTGCTTGAAATAAGCTACCCCTTTTCTACATACAAGTCCACAACCATGAATCACGATTCCTATATATTCAATAGAAATAATAATAAGTATCACTATTACAGTGAATATAGCCAAACTCAAAAAATCACTATTATAAGGAAAAACACAGAATATCACTGATTCTACTTGATATTTAATCAAATAGGAGAAGCATAAATAAAGGCACACACAATTATATACAGGTACTTATAAATAAATCCCCCTATCTGTTACTTTGGTTACTGTCTTTTAAAATTATGATGATTACAGGCTCACGTGTTGACTACGTTTTCACTCCCCCTACCATACTTGAACAAAAAGAGATAATAAAACAATATTATTCACCATTTTAAATTTTAAAGTATGGAAAATTTTATCTTATTGCCATCTAAGGCACAGAAAAGAAGTAGTGGTTTTAATCAGTATGCAGAAGACGCAACGATTATCACAGAAGAAACTACAAAAGTCCAGAAAGTAAATCATTTCATAGAAGCAAACACTATGGAGATTGATTTACAGCATTTAAAGAGTGACTGCATAGTTCCAGTATTCAGTAAGGACAATGAGCTTACAATTTCTCATAATGCCTTTATTGAAACAGTTTGGGATGCCGCAAACTCATTCTTTACAGGTGAAACGATAGAGAAACCAGATATTAGAGTTTCTCATATTATCAAAGGCAGAATACCAGAAGCTATCCATAAGCCTGCAAACCAACTTTTGGAAAGTGACAAGACACAATACTTTGAAAGGATGATGTTTTGCATTGAAATTCCTACTATTTATGAAACGGTAGAGGGAAACAAACTCACTCTTTCAGTAGGTGGTGTGCGTGCTTATAATCACATGAATCTCTACAGTAAGAAAACAGTAGAGAAATTCAAGGTTTTTATAGGATTCAAGAATATGGTATGCTGCAATTTATGCGTTTCAACGGATGGATATTTGAGTAACTTGGAAGTTTCAAATACCTGTGATTTATATCGTTCTGTCTTGGAAATGTTTCATGCCTACAATCCTGCAAAACACATTCATTTAATGCAGCAGTTGGGAAATACCTGTATGAGTGAACACCAATTTGCACAGATTTTAGGAAAGATGCGTCTGTACCAATGTTTGCCACAAGGTTTTCAAAAGAGTATTCCACGTTTGCTTATTACTGATACACAGATTAATTCAGTAGCCAAAGCATACATACAGGATGAGAATTTTGGAAGTTTTGGTAATGACTTGAATATGTGGAAGTTTTATAATTTACTCACTGGAGCGAATAAAAGCAGCTACATAGATTCATTCTTAGACCGTTCCCTAAATGCAACGGAAATAGCGACAGGAATAAATGAAGCATTACATGGTGACGAGCGTTACAAATGGTTTATTGATTAATTAATCTTTAAATGGAGGATATTCTATAAAATGAGTATTCTCCATTTTTTCTACTACTAAAGATTTTATGAATCAGAAGAATTTCAAAATTATGAGTTTGGCTATATTATTCTTATTTGTACTAATAATATTGCTTTTCGTCTGTCCTACATTTGCGTTTTTTATAGTAGGACTATTCTTTTATTTATCAGACAATCACTAATGCACAAAGTGAATGTTTCGCTATTATTCAATCAGTTAGCTATTATGAATATGCAGCGGACATTCACTTTTATTATTAAACCCTCAAAAGTAAATATTATGAGTTTGAAATACAGTAATACAACGGCTGACTTCTTGGAATGGGACGAAGCCATGAATCTTATAAGAAAACTTTATAAGGATGGAAATTACAACATGAGTTTATTGATAGCTTTAGGTTGTTTCTTTGGTTTAAGGATAGGTGACATTCTTTCTTTAAGGTGGAATCAGATTCTAAATGCAAGTGAGTTCACCATAATAGAAAAGAAAACAGGAAAGAAAAGAACTATCCGTATAAACCCACAACTTCAAAGGCATATATCTGAATGTTACAAGGCTATCAGACCAACAGGAATCAATGCACCTGTGTTAGTAAGCCAGAAAGGTACAGTCTTTTCAGTTCAGAGAATAAACATTATACTGAAAGAACTGAAAAAGAAATACAGACTGCATATAGGTAACTTTAGCTGTCATTCTCTTAGAAAGACTTTTGGCAGACAGGTATATAACATGAACAGTGAAAATTCAGAGTTGGCTTTAGTAAAGCTCATGGAACTTTTCAACCATTCAAGTATTGCCATTACTAAAAGGTATCTTGGACTAAGACAGGAAGAACTTTTGAATACTTATGAATGTCTTAGCTTCTAAATCTGTTACAGGTAGAAAATCTGAAAATTTTGCTCTTATATGGGCAGAGTTAGATTTTCTACCTGTTTATAGTGGAAAAAATCGGATGGTTGGGATGATATATGCAACCCATTAAATTTTTCCACTACTGAAAATTTCAGACCTTATAAATGGATAATGTGTTAAAGTCAATAAGTTACATACCTTTAGATAGAATAAAATTGCTAAAACAAACACTTTTCAGTAACTTTGTGCCAATTTCAACGGACTAAGGTGTTAGGAAGATGAAAGGACATATAAACGAAAGGGCGTTTAGCTAAAATTATCCTCTACTGGAATCTGGACAATTCTCGTCATGTGGGTAATGAGCAGGAACGCCCACACCATAGCTATATACTTACCTCTCATGGGGTAAACTATATACTATCTTGGTGTGGGCTTTGCTTATTATACATGACAGGCAGTCCAGAGCCACAGTAGAATAATAAGCCAAAGTACCCACACCTTTTCTTTATATGCTAACAGACTTTTAGAAACGGCTATCTTTGGGTACTGGATAGTGCAAAACCAAAGGAATGAAGTACTATACTAAATTAACAGGTGTGCTTATTTTTACTTTTATCTCAACATCTTTTATCTCATGTGATGAGGTAAGGAAACAAGTTGTTAAATCTTTGGCTACAGATGAGGAAAAAAAAGCTCTTGAACAATCTGAAACTAAAAAAGAGGAGATACCACATTTTGACCCTTATGCCATAAAGAAAGCTAAAGATGCTATGACAGGCACGGTAACTATCAGTAATGCTCAAAAAAGTGGAGATGGACGTAATTATCAAATATCTGCTGACATTAATAACAATACCAATAAAGATATAATAAAAATTATCGTTACTATTTCTTCTTATGATACAAGCCGTGATATGTTTGACACAAGTGCTTATAATTACGATAAAAAAACAATAGATGTTTCAATTTCAAGTTATAGTTCACGCAAAATAAATTGTTCTACAATACTTGGAACTGAATATTCTTTTGATAAAATAATGTTGGATAGAGTAGTATTTAGTGATGGGGAAATTATGGACTTTTAAACAGGATAAAGAGTATGAGCATAAAAGTAACTATTCATAATTACATGTTTCCTATACATTTTAGGTATAAAGGATGGCGTGTAAAATTAGAAAAAAAATAGATTTATTTAAAGATGTCAAAGTTGAAGCAACATTTACACCACCACATATTGACTTTGATTATTGGAATATTATTGTGCCAAATGAAGTTGAACAAATACTGAGAAAAAGGGGTACTTACAGACAAGCTGACTATGAAAAATACCTCTTATATACAAAAAGATATATTAGTTCATTTACAAATACCCAACAAACTAAGTCATGTGGATTTTCTGCAAATGGAGGATTATTGGATAGATTTTTGGGACAAAATATTAGTGCCACAGATAAAGTCATTAATAAAGTTACTGAATGGATGGATATTAATTTGCCAACTGTTCAAGAACCAGATGATAATAAATATATAACATATCTAATACAAAATGGTGTTAGTAATGCAATAACATCAATAGTTAAAATAGCAATTCTTTCAACTATGCCATATATGTCATAAATAATTTTGATAGATTCTAAAATTTACAATCATGGATAAGAAAAAGATTTGTACTATTACAATATTACTTCATACTATCCAATTATTTGCAAGTGATATGACAAGTCGTGGTAGAATTAGTAGCGGACATAATGACTTTACTGGAACTATAATAGCTATTCTTGCTATTGGATTAGGAGGGATTTTTGCTTTTTTCTTTATATCAGATGGTATAAAAAATGGAGTTAGCAAAGATAAAGAATGGAATAAATTCGGTTGTGGTGCAATCATTCTGTGCATTCTTGGATTATTGTTTTTAGTTGCAATGTGTTCAGAACAATGATAAACAGTAAGCCATCATACCTTTAACATTTTAATAGTAGCATGAATAAACTTTATCTTATAATCTATACACTAATAATCCTGTCAGCTTGTAACCAACAAAAGTCCTCAAATGCTCCAAAAGATTTTGAGGACATTGATACTACTTTACAAACAACAGATACTATTAATACCAAAAAGACACTCAATGACATTCGCTTTAAGGACTGGGATAGAAGTGATTGGTTGGATAATGAATATATCCGTACTTTGCGAAAATACTTGGATGATTACAATAAAGGAATTGTCAGCAATACTAATTTAGACCCTTATAAAGAGCAGATAAAAGGTCAATTTGTGATTTATGACATTAACCCTTATCTGTTAGGAGGTGCATTTATTAGAATTACATTCCTTGATATGCCAAATAGAGTTTTCAGTAGTTGGATATATAGTGAAGTGAATGAAGATAAAGAAATTGTAGAAAGCTATGAGTTCCGTTCTATCAGCATTGAGGAAGAAACTACTGATATGACTAAAGAGGATATTCTTCAAGCTATAAAGGAAATGGATGGAATAAAATTATGGTAGAACTTAAAAATTCTAATATATGGAACAGAACACCAAAGACAACACGAATAATAAAGATATGCAGTTGAACGATATTCTTGAAAGAATCAACGGTATATTTGGTCAATACAACTCAAAAAGAGTTACACATAAAGAGTGTTTAACACATGAGAATTTTAAAGACTTTAAATCTACTGGATATTTTATTACCAAGTATTTTATTGACAACCAACTTGATACTACTGATATAAGAAGAACATTACGGAGTAAGCATATTGATTATACCAATGATATTCTTTTAAAAATAGATAATCAGCGTGACGATGATTCAGACAGCTTAATAAAGCTGATTGCAGTACATGATAAAGAGCTGCCTTTAGAGTTTACTTTAAATAATGACTTATCAGAATCAGAAGAAAAAGCTGCCATAAATAACCTCTTTGGCGATTGCATTACTGGTTTGAGCCATGACATTAATTCAATTTCATTTAATTTTGAAGAGAATAAAATCAAAAACACATGCTGCCAACATTTCAATAACAATTCCAATGGATTGATATTCTATGAAACTTCTGAAACACTTACTTCCATTATATCTAAAAGATTACTGGAAGTTAAGGATATATATAAGGTTTATTGTTACTGTCCTACTTGCAGAAAGATATTTTGTATCTACCGTGAAGAACAACCATCAGAAATAGAAAATATCATTGAACACATTCCTATTGGCAGACGTATTATAGAACATGTTGAAAAGGAAGTTGATAATTTACTGGATATACCTAAAGAATTAGGTTATTGTCACGCATTTTGGGATTTAAAAGAGAAGATTCTTTTAAATGACTTTGGTCTGATTTGGTATTCTCCATCAGTTATAAATATCTTCACCTGTTATGATTAAATGAATATCAATATTATTAGGGTGACATTTTTTGAGAAAAAACACTTTTATATACCCCGTTCAAATTTTGTCACCCTTTCATCATACATAAAGAATATATTCACATAAAATCCACTTTTTCAATATCTTTGTGGCTATACTTGAATATTTGGAGATTATGATTGAATTGGATATTGAAGAAGACAACAGCGAAATACTGGAGTATGTATTAAAGGTTGCATACAAGTTTTACCCTATAGTCTATGAAGATAGCAAGGGAATAATGCACGTTGGAGGTACAAAAGCAGATGAAGAATTTGAATACTATTACAACAAAGGTGAAGTGAATTTCCTGTCATATAACGAGTATCTGAATGACGAGGAAATACAAGCCAATATAAATGCTTTGGGTTTAGATGTGGATAAGTTCTATTTACTTATACTATTCATTACCCATGCTTCCAAAGGACAGTGGGAAAATCCATATATGGCACATGTCTATCCTCATGCACAGGTGGAATCTTTTTGTGAAACTATAATAAGGGAATTGAAATCTATCAGTGACAGCCATGCTGAATTTTCAGAAGAAGCAAGTATTACCTTAAAGGTAGGAAAGAAGAAAATAGTAGTGGATGATGCGCTTGCAATAGCTTACATAGGAACTATGGCTTACAAGATGTTTGACATGGTGAAAATGACAAGGAATTTTCATTCTAAAGGTTATGATAAGAAAGAGGAAAAAGACGAGTTCTATAAAAAGCTCAATTCTTTAGCTTCACCAAATGTTTACACCTACTATGATGGAGTAAACAAGAAAGAAATCACAGTGAACTATAATGAAGCACTTTTCAGCAAGGCTTTTGATATTGATAACCTATATGAAAGCACCTCAACAAGTCAAACCTATTTGATAGGTCATTTCGCAACCATGTTTGATTATTTCTTGAAAGACTATGAAACACCTATTAGACAGAGCTTTACTAATAAGGATGGGGAAAGAATCGTGATAAGCAAATACAAATTAATATCCAAACTGATAGGACTTACCAAGCTGACACAGAATAAAAAGACGGATGAAGATTTTCTTTATGATGAGGGTTCTAAAGTAAAAGGATATATTGCAGCATTGAAGAAAGCAAAAATAAAGACTGATAATAAGTTCTACTAAACAGAATTATTAGTACCTTTATAGCATAAAAGAGAACATAAATTATAGTATTAACAAATCTCGTGATTTTACCCTGTGAGTTAAACTGACAGTTAAACCAAGAGAAAAAACATAGTTCAGTATAAAGAAAGTAGCATAACTGCTAAGGTGCAATAGCTCAGTTGGTTGCATTGAAAGTTGAGCCGTTAGGCGAGGCTTTTAATGCCGTAGGAGAGCAAAGGACTGAAAATCCTTGTGTCCCCGGTTCGATTCCTGGTGGCACCACT
>OGLE01001611.1_pt1 | contig 17201 bp, 16 predicted proteins | sample 1572671 | NCBI WGS metagenome assembly OGLE01 (sample SAMEA2581923, study PRJEB24529) | metagenome | biome: Human gut stool | place: China | collected 2011 | reverse complement strand
TGAGGAAGCCCTCCTTCTCCCCGCGGTTCATCGCCAACACCCGGTGCGACGGCATCAGGCACAGCGGCTCACGGTGGTCGTAGTACATGCGGTAGGTGCTGTCCTCGTCTTTCGCCGCGGCCGTCGCGACCATCGCCGTTTGATGGTAGTACGTTTTGAGCTTCGTGCGGACGGCGGCATCGTCGCTGACGACCTCGGCGATAATATCCATCGCGCCTTGCAGGGCATCCTCCGCCGTTTCGATGCCCTTCTCCGCGTTCACATAGCGCAGGGCGATGGTTTCCGGCGCCATCATGTTCCGCTGCTGGAGCATCAGCGCGTTCGCGAGCGGCTCCAGTCCCTTCTCCTTGGCAATCGACGCGCGGGTACGGCGCTTCGGGCGGTACGGGCGATAAATATCCTCCAATTGCGCCAATGTCGCGGCAGCATCGAGGTCGCTTTGCAGCTTCTCCGTCCAGACATCTAACTTTTGCAGGCTTTCACTGATTTCCTGCCGACGCGCTTCGAGCGCCCGCAGCGCCGTCAGCCGTTCGCTGATTTCACGCAGCTTCTGGTCATCCAGCGACCCGTGCTGTTCCTTGCGGTAACGCGCGATAAACGGCAGCGTGCAGCCCTCGTCAAGCAGGCGAATGACGGCGTCGATTTGCCACGGGGCGGTTTGGAACTCCTGACAGAGCGTTTGTGTGATAGTCATGTCCTCACCTCAAATAATGATGCCTTCCAAATGATCCACCTCGTGCTGAATCACCTGCGCGGTGAAACCAGAGAACCGCTGCACATGCCGCTGCAGCTGCTCATCCTGATATTCCACCAAAATCTGCTGATATCGCAAACACGGGCGCTCGCCGTCCAGCGACAAGCACCCCTCCTGCGCTGCGAAGGGAATCTGGCGATCCGTGATGACCGGGTTGAGCATCACCAGCACGGTTTTCCCCGCCATCACCGCAATGATGCGCTTGCGGACGCCAATCATGTTCGCCGCCATGCCGACGCAGCCGTCCTTGTGGGCGATTAGCGTGTCGAGAAGGTCATGCGCGGTGTTGGGATCGTCCGCCGTGGCGGCTTCGGCCTTTTGGGCGAGGAAGACTTCAGTTTTGCATATTTCACGAATCATGGCGTTCCTCCTGCGCGGCATTCTGCTGCTTGTAATGTGTGCCCCAGACGACCATGGAATCGAGGATGGGCTTTAGGCTGTAGCCGGTCTCGGTCAGCGTGTATTCGACGCGCGGCGGTACCTCGGCGTAGACCTTGCGGGTGAGCAGGCCCTTGGCCTCCATGTCGCGCAGCTGCGCGGTCAGCACCTTCTGCGTCACATGGCCGATGGACTTTTTAAGTTCACCGAAGCGCTTGGTGCCGTCCATCAGGTCGCGCAGGATGAGCACCTTCCATTTGTCGCCGATGAGCATGAGCGTCGTCTCGACGGGGCAGGCGGGTAATTCCATGGTATGACCTCCTTCGTGTTACAGATATTGACCGGTGATGCTGTCGGGGTTCAATTGAATTTCCTCCGGCGTGCCGGAGGCGACGATCCTGCCGCCGGCCTCACCGCCGCCGGGGCCCATGTCGATGAGAAAGTCCGCGTTGCGGATGACGTCGAGGTCGTGCTCGATGACCACGACCGTTGCGCCGTTGTCCAAAAGCGCCTGGAAGACGCCGAGCAGCACGCGAACATCCAGCGGATGCAGGCCGATCGACGGTTCATCGAAGACGAAGACAGAGTCGGTCTGCGTGCGGCCGATCTCGCTGGCGAGCTTTAATCGCTGTGCCTCGCCGCCGGACAGGCTCGGCGTTTCCTCGCCGAGCGTCAGGTAGCCGAGGCCGAGCTGCTTCAAAATGCCGAGCTTCTGGCTGACGGTCTTCCGGTCCGCGCAGAATTCAATGGCGGAGTTGACGTCCATGTCCATGAGTTCAGGAAGCGAGGCGTTTTCGCCCGCCTTGTTCATGAGCTTCACGCCATAGGCGGCTCTTGCGTAGCGCGAGCCGCGGCAGTCGGGGCAGGGAATGTTGACGTCGGGCAGAAACTGCACGTCGAGACTTACAACGCCCGTGCCGTCGCAGCCGGGGCAGCGGAGAGAGCCGGTGTTGTAGGAAAAATCGTTCGCTTTATAGCCGTGTTCCTTCGCGTCGGGCGACTTGGCGTAGAGCTTGCGCAGCTCATCGTGCACGCCCGCGTAGGTCGCGACCGTGGAGCGGACGTTGATGCCGATGGGCGTCGCGTCGATGAGCTTGACGTGCGCGATGCCGTCGGCTTCGACCGAGCGAATGTGCGCGGGCAGGGGATTGCCGTTGATCTTCGCTTCCAGCGCGGGGACAAGGCTCTCGAGCACCATCGTCGTCTTGCCCGAACCGGACACGCCGGTGACGACCGTGAAGCGGCCCTTGGGGATGTCGACCTCAAGCGGCTTGACAGTGTGAATCTGAGAAGTGGACAGATGAAGCGTGCCGTTTGCGAACAGTTCGTCCTTTTTGGCGCGCTCGCGCAGCTTTGTTTCAGCCTTGCCAGAGAGGAACGGCCCAATCTGCGAATTTGAGTTTTCTTCGATCATTGGGATGTTCCCCTCGGCGATGACATGGCCGCCCTTAGCGCCCGCTTCGGGGCCCATTTCGACGATCCAGTCGGCCTCCTTCAAAATCTGCGTGTCGTGGTCGACCAAGATGACGGAGTTGCCGTCGGCGACGAGATCGTGCATCACGCCGGTAAGCCCCACGATATTCGACGGGTGCAGACCGATCGACGGCTCGTCGAGCACATAGAGGACACCGGTCGTGCGGTTGCGCACGGCGCGGGCGAGCTGCATGCGCTGCCGCTCGCCGGTGGAGAGAGTGGAGGCTGAGCGGTCGAGCGTCAGGTAGCCGAGGCCCAAGTCGATGAGCCGCTTTGCCGTGCTCTCAAACGCCTCGCAGATGCTCTCGGCCATCGGGCGCATCTCCGTAGGAAGACTCTCCGGTACGCCGCGCACCCAGTCGACAAGGTCCGAGAGCGTCATTGCGCAGGCCTCGTCGAGCGAAATGCCGCGCAGCTTCGGCGCGCGGGCGGCAGAAGAGAGACGCGTGCCGTGGCATTCGGGGCAGGTCTCTTCCTTGAGGAATTTTTCGACGCGCTTCATGCCCTTTTCATCCTTAACCTTGGCGAGTGCGTTTTCGACGGTATAGACGGCGTTGAAGTAGGTGAAGTCCAGCTCGCCCGCCTGGTTGGAATTCTTGTTGTGGTAGAAGATGTGCTTCTTCTCCGCGGGGCCGTGGAAGACGATGTCCTTTTCGCTTTTGGTCAGGTCGCGGAACGGTACATCCGTGCGCACGCCCATCTGGCGGCAGATGTCGGTCATCAGAGACCACATCAGGCTGTTCCACGGCGCGACCGCGCCGCCGTCGATGGTCAGGGAATCGTCGGGCACGAGTGTGTCTAAGTCGACGGTGCGGACGATGCCTGTGCCGCTGCACTTTGGGCAGGCACCCTGTGAGTTGAACGCCAGCTCCTCGGCGGACGGCGCGTAGAAATGCGCGCCGCACTCGGGACAGACGAGCTCCTTGCCCGCCGCAACGAGCAGGGAAGGTGGGACGTAGTGCCCGTTCGGGCAGCGGTGGCTGGCTAAACGCGAGAACATCAGACGCAGGCTGTTCAAAAGCTCTGTGCCCGTGCCGAATGTGCTGCGGATGCCGGGCACGCCGGGGCGCTGGTGCAGCGCCAGCGCGGCGGGAACATACAGTACCTCATCCACGCTCGCCTTGGACGCCTGCGTCATGCGGCGGCGCGTGTAGGTGGACAGCGCTTCAAGGTAGCGACGCGAGCCCTCGGCATACAGCACGCCGAGCGCCAGTGAGGATTTTCCTGAGCCGGACACGCCCGCGATGCCGACGATCTTACCGAGCGGAATGTCGACGTCGATATTTTTAAGATTGTGGACCTTTGCCCCACGAATGAGCATTTTGTCGATCATGGTATCACTCCATCAGCTGTGAAAAAAGTGTTGAAAATATACAATAGTATCCTTTTGATAACTACACCACAATATTGTGCTTACTTTACGAAAGTTCTCTATGGCGCTATGATAAGGCCAACGAAAGAAAAATACAACCTTTCGAGTACAAAACATTTTGGAGATATTTATCATGAACAAGACTGCTGACCGTACCGTAGCGCTGGACAAGGGCCGCGTGGACGTCTATACTAAAAACGGCGTCACCCTTTACGCCTATCAGACCCGCGACCTCATCGACAACGAGGTCTTTGTGCTGGCAAAGAAAGGCCGCGGCGTCGTGATCGAGCTGCCGTGCTTTTTTGACAATATTCGCGAGCTGACGGATTTCCTTAAGAGCGAGGGTGTCACGGTCGAGGCGAAGTTCGTTGCCTATCACGCGGCGGGCGCGTCCTTCCTGCCGGAGGTCCCCGCCTACGGCACCGAATCCTCCGTCGCCTATAACACGACGGGCGGCGGCACAGGACTGGCCGCGAATTTCAAGAACGCATTCGGCGACAGCTTCGATCCCGCCATCTGCGAGGTGGATTACGTGCTGGAGGAGGGTGAGATCGAGCTTGCGGGTATCCGCTTTGTTGTGAAGCCCAATGCCGAGGCGTTCGACCTTGAAATTCCGGAGATCAACTGTGTTTACACGCACATGATGGGCCACGATTGCCACTCCATCGTGGCGGGCTGCCCGCATGCAGACGGCATCATTTCCCAGCTCAACTACTACATCCGCAAGGGCTTTGACCTTGTCCTGACTGCGCATTACACGCCGGAGGATCTGAAGGATGCGCAGACCAAGGTGGACTACCTGACGAACCTCAAGGAGATCGCGCTGGAGAGCGAAAGTGCCGACGAGATGAAGGCCAAGGTGCAGGAACAGTATCCTGATTACAGCGGAATGAACTATCTTGACATGACGGTGGGCTTTTTCTTCCCCAATAAGTAAAACGCCCTGAGAAAGGAGCAAAACATGACGCAGGCGGAGCGGCGGCTGTACCTGATCCGGTCGCTATTGAACGAAAAAACGGAATACCAAAGCCTGAACGTGCCGCGGGACGCGGGGGAGCAGCGCAAGCTGCTGCGCTCGCTGATGAATGTCCGTATGCCGAAAGTGGCAGACGAAGCGTTTCTGCGCGTGCAGGACGAGTACTTGCAGCAAGAGCTGGCAGACGAGGGCATTACCGACCTCGACGATCTGCGGCCGGTCAGTGGTGACCTTTACCTCTGGCAGGGGGACATCACGCGCCTCAAGTGCGGGGCCATCGTCAACGCCGCGAACAGCGGTATGACGGGCTGCTACATCCCGTGCCACGCCTGCATCGATAACTGCATCCACACCTTTGCCGGCGTGCAGCTGCGTCAGGACTGCGCCGCGCTGATGGCAGAGCAGGGGCACGAGGAGCCGACAGGGCAGGCGAAGATCACGAAGGCCTACAACCTGCCGTGCGATTACGTCCTCCACACGGTCGGCCCGATCGTCTCGGGCCGCGTGACAAGAGAGGACGAGCGGCTGCTTGCGTCATGTTACCGATCCTGTCTGGAACTTGCGGAGAAAAACAGTGTGCGAAGCATCGCGTTCTGCTGCATTTCGACAGGTGTGTTCCATTTTCCAAACGAGCGCGCGGCGGAGATCGCCGTGGAGACCGTGCGGCGCTATAAGGTGGAGACGGGCAGTAAAATAAAGGTGGTTTTCAATGTTTTCAAGGATCTCGACAAAACGATCTACGAGCGGCTTCTCGGCGCAAATTGCGCGCCTGCGGCGCGCGCTTGACGAGGCGGATGCTGTCGTCATCGGCGCGGGCGCAGGGCTGTCCACCGCGGCGGGCTTTACGCACAGCGGCGCGCGGTTCGAGCAGTATTTTTCGGATTTTGCCGCAAAGTACGGTTTCCACGACATGTACAGCGGTGGGTTCTATTCGTTTCCGTCGCAGGAGGAGTTCTGGGCCTATTGGAGCCGGTATATCTTCATCAACCGCTATCAAAACGCGCCGAAAAGCGTGCACGAGGTTCTGCTCGAGCTGGTGCGGGACAAGGACTATTTTGTCATCACGACGAACGTCGACCACTGCTTCCGGAAGGCGGGCTTTGACAAAAAGCATCTTTTCTACACGCAGGGCGACTACGGCCTGTTTCAGTGCAGTGAGCCGTGCTGTCAGGAGACGTTTGACAACGAGAAAACCGTCCGCGCGATGGTCGAAGCGCAGGGCTTCACCGTAGCGGACGGTGTGCTGACGCCGCCGACAGATGGGACGCCAACGATGGCGGTACCGTCGGAGCTCCTTCCGGGCTGCCCGCACTGCGGCAGACCGATGACGATGAACCTGCGCTGCGACGACAAATTTGCCGAGGACGAGGGCTGGCACGCCGCGGCGGAGCGGTACGAAAATTTCCTCCGCACGCGGGACGGACAAAAGATCCTCTTTTTAGAGCTCGGCGTCGGCTACAACACGCCGGTGTTCCGTTCTTTGCGCACCGGAAACAAGAGAACGAAAACATTGAGAAGACAGCGTATTTTAGGACATTTGCAAATTCTTACCACAAACTATCAGGAAAGGCTGTACGCGTGATGTTCGGTTTTCGCAACTTCGGGAAAACAAATACCTCTAACGGCATAGAGAAACTATGCTCAGCGTTGGAAGAAGCGGATGCCGTTATCATCGGAGCGGGAGCCGGTCTTTCCACATCAGCCGGGTTTGTTTATACGGGAGAACGCTTTGAAAAGCATTTCCACGACTTTGCAGAAAAGTACCACTTCAGCGACATGTACTCTGGCGGTTTTTATCCCTTTGACACGCTGGAGGAATACTGGGTATATTGGAGCCGCTATATCTGGATAAATCGCTACACGCCAGCCCCGAAACCAGTGTATGAGGACTTGCTGGGATTGGTCAAGAATAAGGATTACTTTGTTCTGACTACCAATGTTGATCACCAGTTTCAAAACGCGGGATTCGATAAGCATCGGCTGTTCTATACGCAAGGTGATTATGGCCTGTTTCAGTGTAACAAGCCGTGTTGCCAGAAAACCTATGATAACGAAGCCACCATTCGTCAGATGGTGGAGCAGCAGAAAGGTATGCGTGTGCCGACAGAACTGGTTCCGCATTGCCCGCTCTGTGGCAAGCCAATGACAATGAATCTGCGGTGTGACGATACATTTGTGCAGGATGAGGGTTGGTATAGTGCTTCGGAACGATACACGGATTTTCTGCGGCGGCACAAGGGCTTGAAGGTTCTGTTTTTAGAATTAGGCGCTGGAATGAATACGCCAACGATTATAAAATTTTCTTTCTGGCGCATGGTAAACGAGTGGAAAAACGCTACTTATGCCTGTATCAATCTGGGTGAAGCCTACGCACCGAGAGAAATTCAAGCGAATTCAATTTGTATCAACGAAGATATTGGAAATGTTTTGAAACAGCTTTAACCGTATTGCAAACCGGCATAGGCTGAATAGCCGGAAAGGATACGTAAATGGGAAAATCAATTTTTGAACAGATGGGCGGAACCTATACGCTGGGTGAAGATGGAATGTACTATCCTGACTTAAAGCTGCCGACGGATGAGGAACCCCGCTATGGAAAGTATGGCCGAATACGAAAAACATTTTTGCAGAAGCATCGTTACGGGCTGTATCTGGAATTTCTGCTGAACAGTCAGTTGGAAAGCGATTTGTCAAGGGGAGATTATACAAAAAGGCAGGATAAAATATCCGACCGTGAAATCTTTTCTATAATGTCAAGTGATGAATGACTGGAAAAATAAAGTCAAGGAGCAGCATAACGCCGTTCTGTATTTCTATCTTGCTATTGCAAATCACGCCCTCGTCTGTTATATTGTAGCGCTTAAACACCGAGCGAAAATATGCAAAGAACTCCCTGTCTTCCTCTGTCATCGGTGCAACCCAGCCGTTCTCGGCACCATGGGCTTCGATTTTCTCCAACTCTTCCATACGCTCGTTATCCATGTCAGTTGCCCTCCTGAAAGGAATCACGTTTTTCCCTTAACAGCTATTACATTCCCGCAATTCATGTAGTTTTTTAAGGGAAAGACTACTCTTTTCGTCACAACCTTACGTTTCCAGAAGATCCTCCATCGTACAACCGAGGACTTTTGCAAGGCTAAGAACAGTCTCCGCACTGGCTTTGTTAATGTCCTTGTTGCGCTGTTCGTACATCTGAATTGAGCGAAGACTGACATTGCTTCGCTTGGCAAGCTCTGCCTGCGTGCAGCCATAAAGCGTGCGGATACGTTTGAGGTTGGTATCAGCGAAGTATTCGCGCACTTTAGCATCGACAATATCAGCGAATTTAGTGACATCCGCTTCATGAAGGGGGGAATACATCTGCTGCAAATCTTCAAACGAAAGAACCTTAAAAATATCACTGAATTTTCTTCCAGAAAACCATTGATAGTAGGCGACTGCCCAGCCGATCCAATACTCTCTGGAACGGCTGAAATTCGCTTGAGGCTTGGCGGTCGGCGCTTTGCCCGTAGTCTCAACGAGAACATCAACAGCAGTTTCAATCCCGCTTTTCCCCAAAAGATATGAAGGTTCACCATTCTCAATCCGATTACTGACGGAACTGACGGAAAACAGCTTTATAAAGCTATCTCCGGCAACTCCACACGCGTTGATAGCATAATCAAAAGCATCGCCCAGTAATGCCTGCGCGTTACTCAGATAGATTTCTTGGTATGCGTGGGTCATCGTTTTGGATGCCTCCTCTTATGATATCAAGGATATACAGACCATCTGTTTCCTCTTCAAGTATATCCGAATAAAGTTGGTCGGCTTCATCATTTCGAGCCTTGCGGCGAACATAATATTTTTCCTTTTCCGCAATAGAAAATCCATCGTAATGCAGCAGCGAAAAGGCGTATTTAGACTTGATGACAATCTGTTCGCCTAACTTGCCAAGCCGCATAGCGTTTGCGAGTTGCTGTACGGAAATTCCGTTATTTAGGAAAGACGCAGCAAAGTCAAAATAGGAGTCATCGGCACGGTATCCGATAATCAGGTCGTAGGCATTGACGTTGACGCCGAAATTGTCAATCAGATATCGTTTTGCCCGCTGTGCGGCTGGGCTTTTGATAGAAAACAGACGATGCGCTACCAGAACAGCAATCCAGTTCAAAATCGTATAGTCTGGATTGTTCAGATTCAGAATTTTCAGGTATTCCGTATCAAGACTGTAACGATTGACGAAGCCGTTACGCAGAGAGGATACAGCCCATTCTTTGGCGAGTTCCTCGCTTTCCGTGCAGTAGAAGCCCAGTCCGAAGTCATTGTTCTGCTTACCCAACCCAAAGGTTGGAGATTCGATGATCTGTTCAGAGCCATGATATAGGGTAATTTTCTGATTCATCTCCGCATCCTCCTAAGTATCACTGTAAAAATAGTATCACCAAAGTGATATAAAATCAAGCAATATTTGTAGAGAAAAAAGAGAGCATTTCTCGCTTGAAAAATGCAGTTTCTTCAGACGAATATTTCCAAGAGAAACATAAAGATAATCAGTTTACAGAATGATATTGAGCATCCATTTTGCCGGTGGTATAATTAAATGCAGCTAAGTAGGATATTGCAGAACTGCTGGAAAAATACAAATACTCCGCAGCAAAGCAAAAGAGAAACCTCCGCAACATCTGCGGGACATTTGCTGCCGAAGGTATGACGATCAGCAAATATACCCGCAGAAACCTTGACCGAGTCGCCAGCGGGCAGACCAGCTATCAGCAAGTTCTGGCCGAGCTGAGAGCGAAGTACGAAAAGAGAGGATAAGGTTGTTTTCTGATTGCAGACTTATCGATTCCTTTTTAATGATATGTATATGGAGAGTAGTTTCAAATTTGTTTCGCTAAAGGCTCCGCGAGGCATTAAGCGAGAGACTTTTCGAGACATTTGAGGTTAGACAGTGCAAAAAATCTTGCGAAAGACGCAACTCAAAGTTTGCAGCGCTATAGACAAAGAAGAGTTACTTTCCACAGTAGGCAGCGATTGCCTGTGCGACGAAATCTGCCGTGCCCTCACCGCCAGCCATGTCAATGTTTTTACGGAAGCGGTCATCGGCCACATACATCTGGCCTAAGCCTGCCAGAATCTCCGGCGTGCAGGTGTAAAAATGGTCGGTGATGAATTGCTGCAAATCACGAATGGCCGCCTGCGCTTCCGGTGAGGTAGGAGCAAGATGCTTCAGCCCACCCAGCTTTGCAAAGTACCTCATCAAATCGGCAGGGTCGCCGGTAGACCCGCCTTTTTCATGCTGCTGATATTCCTGATAGGCGATGGTATTGCCCCATTTTCCTTTGACCTCTGCGGTGTACTTCTCCTGCTCGGCCTTATCAAATGCGTCAAATTTCATAGGTGTTACTCCTGTTTCTAAGGTTTCACGGGCGAGGGTGATGAGCCGTCCCAACCGCGCCTGTCGCAGCTCCAGCAGCTTGATCTGATCTGCGAGAGCGGCGGCCTGGTCAAAGTTTGGGTCATCCAGAATGCGTTTGATGTCTTTGAGCGGAAATTCCAACTCTCGAAACAGCAGAATGGATTGAAGCCGCGCCAAGGCTGTATCGTCATACAGCCGGTAGCCCGATTCTGTGAGGGCTGTGGGCGGCAGCAACCCGATGGCATCATAGTGGTGAAGTGTCCGGACACTGACACCGGCCAGTTTGCTGACTTCGTGAATGGTCATCATGGGTATCCCTCCTCCGTGTGAGTTTACCATACACTATGACGTAACGGAAGAGTCAAGAGGGAAATCCTCTATTTGTGAAAAAACTATGCGCTGTGATCGCTGCAAAAATCGTGCAAATCTATCATTTTCTTGCTTCCTGTGTCAAAATGTGCTATTATTATAAACAACGCTGTCAAGTGTTGGAATAGGCTTTGGCAGTATGGCTGCAATAGACCGAATGCTCTGCCAAGAGGCAGAGCATTCTTTGTATATCGGTACGGAGGAGATATTTTATGTCTGTGAGTTATAAAAAACTCTGGAAGCTGCTCATCGATAAGGACATGAAGAAAAAAGACCTGTGTGAAAAGGCGGGTATCAGCCCAGCATCAGTTACCAAGATGGGACGGAATGGGCATGTCACTACCGAGATACTCGTGAAGATTTGTACGGCGCTGGATTGTAGAATTGAGGATATTGTGGAAATCGTGCCGGATAAAAGCAACTAATTGAATTCATCCTCTTTTTTGAACGAATTTCAAATGACTATAAACTTTTCGTAGACATGAGATATATGGGAGGAAAACACTATGGCTGGAAATACAAGCAATATCGGCTTTGAAAAACAAATCTGGGACGCGGCTTGCGTCTTACGCGGGAACATCGACGCATCCGAATATAAGTCGGTCGTTCTCGGACTGATTTTCCTGAAATACATTTCGGATCGCTTTGCGGCAAAGTACAAGGAACTGGTTGAAGAAGGCGATGGATTTGAAGAAGACCAGGACGAATACACTGCCGAAAACATCTTCTTTGTCCCTGAGAATGCACGATGGAGTGCGATTGCTGCTGCCGCTCACACGCCGGAAATTGGCACGGTGATTGATGATGCAATGCGCAGTATTGAGAAAGAAAACAAGCGTCTCAAAGATATTCTTCCTAAGAACTTCGCCCGTCCAGAGCTGGACAAGCGGCGTCTTGGTGAAGTGGTTGATCTCTTCACCAATATTCAGATGATCGAGCATGGAAACAGCAAGGACATTCTTGGTCGCACATACGAATATTGCCTCTCCAAGTTTGCCGAGCAAGAAGGCAAACTTGCCGGTGAGTTCTATACTCCCTCTTGCGTTGTGCGTACCCTTGTTGAAGTGTTGCAGCCGTTTAATGCGGTATGTGTCATGAGCGACTTGACCACTTCAAAGGCTGGTACAATCACGTCCGGCGAAGACCGCTTTATGGAGTGGAAAACAACAGACGGCAGCTATGAGAATACGCAACACGCATCATTTGACACATTCTTTGTAGGACTGTTTGAGAAGACCCGCTTCCTTGACATCGTGAAAAACTTCATCTGCTTTAATGTGGATGGACAGAATACATTCAAGATACTCGCCGGGTATCATCAGTATTTCGCAGTCAAAAAGGCGATTGAGTCTACAAAACACGCAACCGTGACGGACGGTAAGGGTGGCGTCTTCTGGCATACACAGGGCAGCGGAAAATCGTTGTCTATGGTCTTCTATGCTCATTATCTGCAAGAAGCGTTAGAAAGCCCCACTATCGTCGTCATTACCGACCGTAACGATCTGGATGACCAGCTTTACGGACAATTCGCCCGCTGCAAAGACTTTCTCCGTCAAACGCCGCAGCACGCCGAAAGCCGTAAAAATCTGAAAGAGCTGCTTGCAAACAGACAGGCAAACGGCATAATCTTCACGACCATGCAGAAGTTTGAGGAAAGTAACGAAGCTCTTTCGGAACGCCGGAACATTATCGTGATGGCTGACGAAGCACATCGTGGGCAATATGGTCTCAATGAGAAGGTTGTGGTCAAGCAGAAGGACAACGGCGAAGTCGAGGCGAAAACCGTTATCGGCACTGCCCGCATCATAAGAGACACGCTTCCTAATGCAACCTATATTGGCTTCACTGGAACACCGATCTCCACAAAAGATCGCAGCACACGAGAAGTCTTCGGTGATTACATCGACATCTATGATATGACACAGGCAGTTGAAGACGGAGCTACAAGACCCGTCTACTACGAGAGCCGTGTGATTCACCTGAAACTCGACGAGAACACCCTCCATCTGATCGATAATGAGTATGACATTATGGCTGACAACGCCGATCCGTATGTCATTGAAAAGAGCAAAAAGGAACTTGGTCAGATGGAAGCAATCCTCGGTGCCGACCAGACGATCGATTCCTTGGTAAATGACATTCTTGATCATTACGAGAATTACCGTGAGAATATCCTGACCGGCAAGGCGATGATCGTTGCTTATTCGCGTCCCATAGCAATGAAGATTTATAAGCGCATTCTTGAGCTACGCCCAGCGTGGACGGAAAAGATTGCAGTGGTCATGACGCAAGGCAATAACGATCCCGAAGAATGGCGTGAGATTATCGGCAACAAAGCTCATAAGGACGATATGGCGCGGAAATTCAAAGACAATAACTCTCCGCTGAAAATCGCTATCGTCGTGGATATGTGGCTGACCGGCTTTGATGTTCCCTCCCTCGCTACGATGTATGTCTATAAGCCAATGGCTGGACACAACCTGATGCAAGCTATCGCCCGCGTCAATCGTGTCTTCAAAGATAAAGAAGGCGGTTTGGTTGTTGATTACGTCGGTATTGCGGCTGCACTGAAACAGGCAATGAACGACTATACTGCCAGAGACAAGAAGAACTATGGTGATACAGATGTAAGCAAGGCTGCATATCCGAAGTTCCTTGAAAAACTCTCTATTTGCAGAGATTTGTTCCACGGATTCAGTTATGAGAAATTCATGACCGGAAGCGACCTTGACAGGGCGAAGCTCATCAGCGGCGGAGTGAACTTCATACTCGGCAAGAGTGTTGCAGAGTACGAGCTTCCCGACCATGAGAAGACACAGAATGTGTTTATCAAAGAAGCCCTGCTTCTCAAGCAGGCACTTTCGCTGTGCAGCAGCTTGGTAGACGAGCAAACTCGCATGGAGGCAGCTTTCTTCGAGTCCGTAAGAACAATGACCGTGCGCTTGGTTTCAGGCGGTACCGGAAAGAAGTTTACACTTCCGGAAGTAAATGAGCGCATTAACGAACTTTTGAAGCACAGTATCAAAAGCGAAGGCGTTATCAACCTTTTCTCTGATGTCCAGACTGAGTTTTCGTTGTTCGATCCGAAGTTCCTTGAAGAAGTGGCGAACATGAAGGAGAAGAATCTTGCAGTCGAACTCCTGAAAAAACTGATTTCCGAACAGGTCTCTGTTTACCGCCGAACAAACATCGTCAAGTCTGAGAAGTTCTCCGAAATCATTCAGAGCGCAATGAACCGCTATTTGAACGGAATGCTGACCAACGAGGAAGTCATTCAAGAATTACTCAAGCTGGCGAAAGACATTGCCGCTGCTGCCGCCGAGGGTGAAAAACTCGGATTGACCGCGGAAGAGCTTGCCTTCTACGATGCTCTCACAAAACCACAAGCCATCAAAGATTTCTATGAGCATGATGAGCTTATTGCAATCACGAAGGAACTGACGGATTTGCTTCGTAAAAACCGCACAATAGACTGGCAAAAGAAAGAAAGTGCAAGAGCTGGAATGCGGCGCTTGGTCAAGAGGCTGCTGAAAAAGCACAAATATCCGCCAGATGGCATGGATGATGCCGTTCAGACTGTCATGAGCCAGTGTGAAATGTGGGTGGATAACACGTAAATCAACAGCTTGTATTGGGGAGGGAAGAGATGCCTATGGACGCACGAAAGCACTTAATCATCATAAAAGGAAAAGACCAGACGGACTCGGTTGCGAACTTTCAGTTCCGCAACGGAAAGTGCGAGGTCGTCTATACCAGTGCGCCCAATAAGACATACAGCTTTCAGAGCAGTAATGTGGAGATCCTGCCTCTGCAAAAGAAAATCGACCCTGCACGGGTGATTGTCACCGTAAACGGGCAAACCATCAGCGGAATTGATGAGATTCTCGACTTCGGTGGGTATTATCGTATTGTCCGCAACGGAAAGAGAGATTTATCATTCCGTAGGAGCGAAGTGCAGTTCCAGCAAAATTGCCTGACAGACGGTAAAAATCAAGAAACATTCCAATATTTCAAGGAGACTGCCGCTGCAATCAGTCTGGTGGCGGAAAACGGTATCAACATTCTAAGCGTGCAGTATGACAAGATCCAGCAGGTCAGCGAGGATACCGTGCTGGCAAGCTATCTTGCACCGCAGAAGGAAGTCAAAGCACCCCAGATGCCGGAGGCGGTGATCTATCCGTTTGGCCTGAACCAGAGCCAGAAGCTGGCGGTGGAGCGGGCGCTTTCCTCCAAAATCAGCATCATTCAGGGGCCTCCGGGTACTGGAAAGACACAGACGATCCTGAATATCATCGCCAATGTTGTCCGCAGTGGAAAAACCGTGGCGGTTGTCTCCAACAACAATTCCGCAACGCGTAATGTTGTGGAAAAGCTGGAGAAGAAAAATTCAGCTTTTCTGACTGCGTTTCTCGGCAGCCTTGCCAACAAAGAGGGGTTTCTGGATGCACAGACAGGCGCCTATCCGAATATGAGCGATTGGGAGATGCTGCCGGAGGAACGGCAGCAGTTGGATCAGGAAACAACTGCGCTTTCCAAAGAGCTAAATGAAATGCTCAACGCCAAGAACCGCATTGCGGAAATTGAGCAGGAATTTTTGCAGCTGAATCCGGAACAGCACTATTTCGAGGAATATTACGCGACATATAGCGACGCACCGACAGAGAGCCTGGACAAGCTGTCCTCGCAGAAGATCCTTGCGCTCTGGATGGAATTTGAACAACACGCAGAGCGCGAAAGCCGCTTAGGACTTTTGCAAAAACTCTCCATCATGTTCTGATTCAACCGCAATGCACTCAAATTGTTCCTCCGTTCCCCAGAGCTGGCCATTCCCTATTTGCAAAGTCAGTTTTATTCGGTAAAGAGGCGGGAACTGGAGGCCGAAAAGCAGGAATTGAACCGAAAGCTGGAGCGCTACGCTTTCGATGCGAAGATGGATGAGCTCACACAGAAGTCCCTGCGGCTGTTCCGGGCGGAACTGGCAACACGGTATCATTGGCGGAATAATAGACAGTGCTTTGAAAAGAATGATTTCCGCCGGAATTCTGTGGAGTTCACCCGTGAGTACCCGGTGGTGCTCAGCACGACCTATTCCATTAAGGGAACGCTGAGCATTGAACATATCTATGATTACTTGATCGTGGATGAAGCCTCACAGGTCGATTTAGCTACTGGCGTTTTGGCCTTATCCTGCGCAAGGAATATCGTGATTGTTGGGGACTTAAAGCAACTCCCCAATGTGCTGACAGAGGATGATATTCGCACCAGCGATGCCATTTGGCAAAAGTATTCCTTGGATGAGCGGTATCGCTTTTCTACGCACAGCCTGCTGTCCTCTGCGTTGGAAATATGGCAGGACGCACCTGCTACGCTGCTGCGGGAACACTACCGCTGCCACCCAAAAATCATCAACTTCTGCAACCGGAAGTTCTACCACGGGCAACTGATCGTTATGACGAAGGATCATGATGAGCCGGATGTATTGACCATGTACCGGACAACTGCCGGCAACCACGCCCGTGGACATATCAATCAGCGCCAGATCGACGTCATTCAGCGGGAGGTACTTCCGCGGCTGCATCAGCAAAATTTCCAGAGCATCGGTATTATCACACCATATCGGGATCAGGTGACAGCCATCCGCAAGCAGTTGGGAGATACTTATGAGGTGGACACCGTCCACAAGTTTCAGGGGCGGGAGCAGGATGCAATCATTCTGACTTCGGTCGACAATGTCATCACAGATTTTGTGGATGATCCCCATATGCTGAATGTGGCGGTTTCCCGCGCGGTTCATTCGCTGGCGGTGATCACATCGCAGGATCCGCGCAATGACCAGACCAACTACGGCGACCTAACGCGGTACATCGAATATAACAATTTTGAGGTTATCCAGAGTCAGGTCTACTCCGTATTCGATATGCTCTATCAGGGCTATGCCGAGCAACGCAGAGCATATCTGCAAAAACATAAGCGAGTATCGGAGTACGATTCCGAGAATCTCATGTACTCTGTGATTCAAGAGGTGTTGTCTGAGGAGGCGTTTTCCTCTATCGGTTGTGCAGTGCATCTTTCTCTTGCGACGCTGGTGAAGAACTATGAGCCACTGACAGAGGAAGAACGCAAATATGCTCGGAATCCGCTGACCCATGTGGATTTTCTGCTGTTCAATCAGATGGATAAGCAGCCTATGCTGGCGATTGAAGTAGACGGGACTGGCTTTCACGAAGCGGGGAGCAAGCAGGCAGAACGAGATATAAAGAAGAACTCCATTCTGGAGAAGTGCGCCGTTCCGCTCCTGCGCCTCCGTACAGATGGCAGCGGGGAAAAAGAGAAAATCAAAAATGCGCTAAAGAGGGAATGATTATGCCGAGAATTATCAGGAACGCAATCAGATGTAAGAAATGCGGAGATATCATCGAGAGTAAAACCGTCCATGATTTTAAGTTTTGCAGTTGCGGCTCCTGCAAAACTTAAAATC
>OGLE01001607.1_pt1 | contig 17239 bp, 14 predicted proteins | sample 1572671 | NCBI WGS metagenome assembly OGLE01 (sample SAMEA2581923, study PRJEB24529) | metagenome | biome: Human gut stool | place: China | collected 2011 | reverse complement strand
AAGAGCAATTAACCTACGCTCATTTCCAATAAATTACACTCTTTTCGTAACTTCACAATGCAAATCCACATACATCGGTTTATCCGCAAAAAATGAATCAAGATTCTCCTTTGCCAATTCACTAAGTCGATCGACTTCTTTATCCACGATACTGTTTACGCCATAATATATAGCGACCAATAACACTATATATAAAAAACAAGCTATCGGTATAATTATTCTCTTTTTCATATTCTCCATATTTTATTCTACCATCTATTATTATCATCATTATAAGCCGCCCTCGCCGCCTCAAACGCACCATTATATTTTATCACTACACTATACTTCGAAGATACGAAAAGATCTATTCTATTAACTGTGATTCCCTCTCCGACTTTTTCTCTTACCTCGTAACATTTGAAACCATTATCACCAACGTCTTCTCTTAACGCATCACTCCCATACGTCAATTTTAACGAGATAGCTATATCTTCTCTAATGGATTTGGCTTTTTCTGCACTATCGCAAAATTTCAAAAAACCTATTTCTCTTAAATATTTATTTTGTTTATTGGAGATATAATATTCCAAAACCACCGCATCGTATAAAATTCCGTTCCAAGACGTTTTATGTAAACACACTATCCTATAATCAGCGGATTCCACCCAAGAAGACAAACCGATATTTTCCAGTTTATTAATCGCAAGTTCTATTCTCATTCCCCAACGCAGGCCCAATATCCCATCAAATGGGTCTTCCTCATTAACTTTAATCTGAGAACATACAACACTTGTCATACTTAATACTAAGAATAACAACAAAATTTTTTTTTGCACCATAGCTTAAAATTTAAAAGTTATTTATATTCCATTACATCGATTCTTCGAATTTTACGCTCCATTCAGGATAACGATCACTAAACTGATCTATGATGAATTTGCCAAACCTCTCATTAATAAATGGAGATAATGTAACCTCTTTTATCATATCGAATAGGAGTATCTTTATTCGAGGATTTTCTATTTGCTCCAACAGGCGATAAAGGAAAAACATATTTGTTATTATTCTTACGCCTATGCTCCGTAGCATCATCATTTTTTTTCGATCAGGTATATACAGTTCCCTACATTCAAGCATCGACACTAAATGTTCACCCCCCATATATCTAAATATGAGTCTATCCAAATCGTCAACACTCGCATGAGCATAAACATTTCCGTGATTTTTATAATTCCCATTACCAAAATCACGAATAGCCAACTTATAATTATCAAAGGAAGAAAGCCTACCCATCTATACACACAAATTCTGTAGGCTCCAAAACAGAGGATAAAACAACAAAACACATATACATAATAAACGTGGAGCCAATATCTGTCGCTCGCTCCACGACCTAAAGGCTCTCGCATTGCCCCGTTTGTCGAAACGAGCAACGCTTAGCCCCACGCCGATGCCTATTAATACGCCCCTTCTAGCTTTCCCATAATTACAGAAAAACCTTTAGAACTGTGTATAAACATCACACGGGACGTTCACGCTGCTTTATTTTTGACAAACGGTTTGAACTTGCGAGATTCTTAGGCCGTCAAAATTAAAGCGTCCAGTAAACGCCTATCATGTATATACCCTCGCCCCCGCTCCACACAAAGTATAGATCCGGCGTGAGGTTATTGCAAAAATATAGAGTATGATCCAATATTCATAATTTTTATCGGGAAATATTTTTAGCTATTCAATTAATACAGTCTGTGCCTCCTGCAATATCTTCAAAATAAAAAAATCCGGCCGGTAACATATGTTACCGGCCGGAGAAAAAATTTTCATGCTATGACGGTCAATTATTCGAACTCGATCAACGGTTCGTTAGTACCCACTACATCGTTTTCTTTTACCAGAATACGTTTCACGGTTCCTTCAAGGGTGGAGAGTATATCGTTCTCCATCTTCATGGCCTCGTACACCAGCACGACATCGTCTTTTTTCACTTTGTCTCCAACCTTCACTTTTATCTCGACAACCTTCCCTCCCATAGGAGCATCGATAGTCGGGCCCGTTATAGGTTCTACGGGAGCTGCTTCCTCTGCGGGCTCTTTCACCTCCTCGACAGCCGGTTTCTTAGCCTCATACTCAGCTGCCCGCACACCCTTCAAATAAGTGGTGGCAACGTTGGGGAAAAGTTCGAGCAGCAAATACTCCTGTTCATTTTCGGCCAATTTCACATTGCCATACTCCGGCAACACAGGATTTTCGGGAGCCTTGTAAGAGTTCGTATCATACGGAGTCTCAATCGGACTGCCGGTAATCTTTTCACGGAATTTAGGATCGACAGGGATCGGAGTCTTGCCATATTCTCCCTTCACCAAAGCCTTGAACTGGTTGGAAACCGTCGTATATTCCGGATTCCCTTTCAATTTATCCAAAGCACAACTTACGGCTTGGCTTCCTACAATCTGGCTGGTAGGCGTAACCAAAGGAACCAATCCTGCATCAGAACGAACCTTCGGAATCAATCGCATGGCATCATCGAGCACATGCTCGGCTTTAAGCTGCTTCAACTGAGCCACCATATTGGAATACATACCGCCGGGAACCTCCGCAGCCTTCACCAACTCATTCGGTTTCGGGAATCCGAAATAATCTTCGATGGCATGACAAGCATCCAGCAAAGCGGCTTCGTTATTCTGACGCGCGGCTTCGATAGCCGTATCGAACAACTTGTCGATATGATCGGGCAACTTATCGATCAACGGATCGAACGCAATGGGGAACGAGTCTTTCTTCAAGTCGTATGCAGCCAGCTCGCGACGAATACCGAGCAACTCGGCACGTATTTTACTTACGGCTGCCATATTGACTTCCATCTCTACGCCCAATTTATTACAGAAAATATAGAGCAATTCTATGGCCGGAGCCGCCGAACCTCCGCCAAAATACCAAATATTAGTATCCAAAATATCCACACCGTGTATAACAGCCATCAACGACGATGCGAGGCCATACCCCGGTGTACAATGGGTATGAAAATCGACCGGCACTTTCAAAGACTGTTTCAATTTAGGCATCAAAGAAGCGATTCGAGAAGGATTCACCAATCCGGCCATATCTTTGAGAGTAACCATCTTTGCACCCAACTTTTCAAAACCGAGTGCTTTTTCCACAAAATATTCATCGGTAAAGATAGGTTTCGGCAATTTTTTACCGAACAACGCCTTTACTCGATCCATAAACGTTATGGTATAATGCGGATCTACCGTGTAACATACGGCTCCATCGGAAATCGCCCCGACAGCATTTATCTTTTCCACAGAAGATTTTACATTGTTCAAATCGTTGAGTGCATCGAATATACGCATGATACCCAACCCGTTTGCCACGGCCTCGCGATAAAATCCGTCAAGAACCGTATCGGGATAAGGCGCATACCCGAACAAATTACGGCCACGAGAAAGTGCCGTTAAATAAGATGCCCCCCCAATAGCTTCACTGATTGTTTTAAGACGAGTCCACGGACTCTCGTTCAAATAACGCATCACCGAATCGGGCACAGCACCACCCCAAACTTCCATCGCAAAGAAACCGGCATCCTTGTAATAAGGTAAAACGCGGTTTATCTGTTCTTGGGTAAGACGAGTCGCAAACAAAGACTGTTGCCCGTCACGAAGAGTAAGATCTCGGATTTTCAATTTTCTTGACATAGCCATTTGATTTTATAGGTGTTACATCTATTCACATTACATGAATTTAAGAATACAAAAATAATATTCTTTAACTTATTATCAAAGGAAAAAGCGTACTTTTGTATCACAAATAAAATCTTTACGCCATTCAGATATGTTTAATTTCTTAAAAAAGAAAAACAATACTCCCAAACTACCCTATACGACAGAGGTTCACTGCCATGTATTACCGGGTATCGACGACGGGTCTCCCGATGTAGAACACTCCCTCGCCCTCATTCATCAAATGAAAGAATGGGGACTTGAACGAATCATAGCTACGCCTCATGTGACCGAGGCTTCATTCGAAAACACTCCACAAACCATCGGGTCGGCATACTCCCGGCTTTGCCAAGAGACCAATTTGGACGAACTGGGAATTAAACTCTGCTACTCCGCAGAATACCGAATGGACGATAACTTTTTGGGCATACTGCAAAGAGAAGAAATCATACCCATGCCCGGCAACCATATCCTTATCGAAAACTCTTTTCTACAACCGTTCTGGAACATCAAAAGTCTCGTCTTCGATTTACAAATCAAAGGACTTTCCCCCATTCTAGCCCACCCCGAACGATATGCTTATTATTACGATGACAAAAAAATCTACAAAGAACTGCATGAACAAGGGTGTGAATTTCAAGTCAATCTGCTTTCCCTCGCAGGGTATTACAACAAAAGAGCGAAAGAGGTGGCCGAATGGCTGATTTCCAAACAGATGGTAGACTATCTGGGAAGCGATTTGCACAACAGTTCCCATGTCCTGCACATCAACAAATATTTATCCGGGAAAGAATATCCCAAGCACATGAGAAATATCCACATAAAAAACAACCACTTGTAAAATAAAATTATTTCAATTTCAACGGCATGTTCGGTGTAATGATAGTCATGTTATCCGGTGTTCTGATCGGATATATATTACGGAATATTCGAGCCATACCCGCCCTCGTTTCCAAAATCAACATTTACATTATTTTCTTGTTACTTTTCGTGATGGGTCTATCGGTAGGTAGCAACCCGCAAGTTATACAAGGGCTGGGAACCCTCGGCCTCTTAGGTATCGCAATCTCCGTTGTATCCATTGCAGGAAGCGTATTTTTATCGTGGATCGTTTACCGTCACCTATTCAAAAAAGAAGATGACCAACGATCATGAAAAATAGTCTCATCATTCTGTTATGTTTTGCGGCGGGAGTACTCTGTTCCTACTGGGGCATAATTCCCGAGTGCGACGACTCCCTCAGCCTCTATATCCTGTACGTCATGATGTTCTTGGTGGGAATAGGACTCGGCAGTGATTTAACCGCACTATCCGCTCCCATCAAAAAATATAAATTCCAGATTTTGTTAATACCGTTATCCACGATCGTCGGGACAATCGTCGCTTGTTGTCTGTTCTCGCTATTCTGTCCCGTTCCGTTACGGGAAACCGTTGCCATCGGTTGCGGATTCGGATATTACAGTCTATCGGCAATTTTACTGAACGAGCTTGCAGGAGCCGACATCGGTACTACCGCTCTTATTTGTAATCTGAGCAGAGAGCTTTTGACACTTCTTACAATTCCGCTACTTGCCCGTTATTGCGGGAAATTAGCCCCGATTACAGCCGCAGGAGCAACCTCCATCGACACGACTCTACCTCTCATCAGCGCCGCCCTCGGAGAAAAATACGTCATCTTCGCCATCTTCCACGGCATCATCGTCGATATTTCAGTTCCCGTCCTCATCTGGCTATTATACCTGTGATTGCCCCGACATACAGAACCACACGGGTATCTGTCAAAACGACCAAAACGATGCAAAAATCAATCGAATATACCCTCTATGCTCTCCACGGGAGCTGTAACGGATTCTTCGATATATGAACTTCCGCTACAAGGATCGGAATACTCCTCAGGAATCTCGAAGTCGCTATCTTGTGAGTAACCCAGACTTTGATCCCCATAAACTTTCTGCATATAAAGACCATAAATAGGCAATGCCATACTGGCTCCCTGCCCATCGGCCATACCATCGAAGTGAATCGAGCGATCCTCGCCTCCTACCCATACACCGGAAACTAAATCGGGAGTAAATCCCATAAACCAACCGTCCGAATTATTATTGGTCGTCCCTGTTTTACCTCCCATAGGAGCAGTAATACCATAACGGAAACGAACACGACCGCCCGTTCCGTGATCTATCACATCTTTCAACATCGGCAAAATGCGATAATAAGCCTGTTCACTGAAAACCTCGGTCATCGAAGGCGTGAACTCGGCTATTACATTCCCTAAATTATCCTCTATACGAGATACATACAAAGGGTCTACACGCACGCCTTTGTTCGAAAAGGCTGTATAAGCCGTCACCATTTCCTCGACCGAGACCTCGACCGGACCTAAACAAAGAGAGATGACTTCATCTATCTTATTTTTAATCCCGAACGAATGCATCAATCTCGCCAATGACGAGGGCGACAACTTATCCATCAATCGGGCAGAAATCCAGTTATTCGAATTTGCCAACCCCCAACGCAAAGAAACCATCTCGCCCACACGCGCTTTCGAAGAATTCCGAGGAGACCAGGGCTTCCCGTCTTCTGTAATCAATGTAGGCTGTTCATTTAAAAACATATCGCAAGGAGTGAATCCCTCCTCCATCGCTAACGTATATAAGAACGGTTTCACGGTCGATCCTATCTGGCGCCGTCCCACCGAAGCCATATCATATTGAAAATGCGTAAAATCAGGACCGCCCACATAAGCCTTCACATGACCTGTATTCGGATCCATAGACATAAATCCCACTCGCAAGAAAGACTTCTGATAACGGATAGAATCCAATGGTGACATAATCGTGTCGATCGAACCTTGATACGAAAAGACCTGCATCTCGACAGGAGTAATAAATGCCTTTCGAATCTGCTCGTCGCTCGCACCCGACGCTTTCATCGCCCGATAACGATCCGACTGCTTCATCGCCCTATCCAAGATTGACTCCCGCTCTTCCCGAGTTATGCTTCGGGAGAACGGTGCATAACTCCGTCCTTTTTTCTCGGCGAAGAAGCGAGGTTGTAAATACCCGCCCAAATGTTTTTCCACAGCCTCCTCGGCATACCGTTGCATCTGCGCATCAAGCGTCGTATAGATTTTCAACCCATCGGTATAAATATTATACTTGGTTCCGTCAGCCTTCACATTTTTCTCGCACCAACCATACAACGGATTATTCGCCCAAGCAATGGAATCGTCTATAAATTTTTGAGCTTCCCACCCCCGATATTCCGATTTCACAGGCTTTTTTGCCGTCATCATCAATCTCAATTGCTCTCTGAAATAAGGAGCCAACCCCTCTTTATGATCCACCCGGGTATATTTCAGCTCCAAAGGCAAAGCTTGTAAAGAGTCAAGTTCCGCCTTTGTAATATACTCGGCCTTATACATTTGGTTCAAAACCGTGTTACGACGCCCCCTCGTGCGTTCGTTAAACCTGCGGGGATTATAATACGAGGGATTCTTGCACATACCCACCAACGTCGCAGCCTCCTCTATTTTCAACTTATCGGGAGCCGTATGAAAATAAATGTATGCCGCCGATTGTATCCCGACTGCATTATTCAGGAAATCGAAATGATTCAGATACATATTCACGATTTCCTCTTTGGTATAAAAACGTTCGAGCTGTACAGCTATAACCCATTCCTGCGGCTTCTGGAACAACCGTTCCACCACATTATCGGCATTAGGAGAATAAAGGAGTTTGGCCAACTGTTGGGTAATCGTACTTCCTCCCCCCGCACTCTTTTGAAATAATAGCCCTCGTTTGATAAAAGCCCGGAACAAAGCCTTCACATCTATGCCGGAATGGTCCTTGAAACGAATGTCCTCCGTAGCGATAAGAGCATTGACCAAATAAGGAGAAATTTCATCATAATGTACATACACCCGGTTACTCTTGCTTTGATAAAACCGGCCTATTACTTCCATATCGGAAGAATAAATCTCCGAGGCGAATTTATCTTTCGGATTTTCCATATCCTCTATCGGCGGCATATATCCTATCCACCCCCATGCAATCATCGCAAAGGCCGCAACGACAAGAACAACGATTCCCCCAAAGGCATACCACATATACCGCACAATACGCGATGTATCCCCGATAGATTTTTTCAACTTACCCACTTTCATCTCTCCATCTATGCATTTATTAACAAAGTCTTAAAAGCCATTCGCTCTATCCGCAGCCAATTGTTAAAGCAAAGGTAACAAATATATTTTATCCGAATACATTTTGTAGATTTATAAAGAATATTTTTTATGTCTGAACACTTGGCTTTCGGTCTTTTTTTTACTATCTTTGCTTAGTGAAATGAGCAGGAAAGAACAAACATATAATCCATTACGGCACAGGCATTTTTATAATAGCCAAGAAATATATTCTCTTGAAGAGAAACAAAATAAAAGGCCAATATGACTTTTATAGTCGTGTTGGCTTTTTTGTTAACGAGCATTGTAATATAAAAACAAATCATACCGACGATGAAACGTGAGAGTTTAGTATCTATTACCGATTTTTCAAAAGAAGAAATCCTGGATCTTCTCGAAAAAGCGCGTCGATTCGAAGAAAATCCCAATCGAAAAATTCTGGAAGGTAAAGTCGTGGCGACTCTGTTCTTCGAGCCTTCTACCCGCACTCGACTCAGCTTTGAAACCGCAGTCAACCGATTAGGCGGAAAAGTCATTGGATTTTCAGACGCCAGCACGACCAGCTCCTCAAAAGGAGAAACACTGAAAGACACCATCATGATGGTAAGCAACTATGTCGACTTAATCATCATGCGCCACCATCTCGAAGGTGCGGCCCGTTATGCCTCTGAAATTTCTTCCGTTCCCGTTATCAATGCAGGAGACGGTGCAAATCAGCACCCCTCGCAAACCATGCTCGATTTATATTCCATCTACAAGACACAAGGCTCCCTATCGAACCTGAACATCACTATGGTGGGAGACTTAAAATACGGACGCACCGTACACTCCCTGCTGATGGCTATGTCTCATTTCAATCCCACATTCCATTTCGTCGCACCCGATGAACTGAAAATGCCTATCGAGTATAAACTCTTCTGTGAACAAAATCATATTCCCTACTTCGAACACTCCGAATTTTCCGAAGAGGTAATCAATCAAGCGGATATTCTATACATGACCCGGGTTCAACGCGAACGATTCACCGACCTCATGGAATACGAAAAGGTTAAAAACGTATATACGCTGCACAACAATATGCTCGAGCACAGCAAAGACAATCTGAGAATCCTACACCCGCTCCCCCGGGTTAATGAAATTTCTTACGATGTCGACAGCAATCCCAAAGCCTATTATTTCCAACAAGCCAAAAACGGGCTATTCGCTCGGCAAGCCATTATCTGTAAAGTTTTAGGAATTGAAGCTTAACCCCTTTTATTTTCGGTAATCATGAACGACGAAAAAAAAGAACTAAAAGTAGCGGCTCTCGAAAACGGAACCGTTATCGACCATATACCTTCGAGCCAGTTATTCAAGGTAGTATCTATCTTAGGACTTGAAAACTGCACGAACAGCATTACCATCGGCAACAACTTAGCCAGTAAAAAAATAGGGAAAAAAGGGATCATCAAAGTCGCCGACCGTTTCTTCAAAGAAGAAGACTTGAACAAGATCGCATTGGTAGCCCCGGCTGCACAAATCAATATTATCCGCGATTACCAAGTCATCGAAAAACGGAAAGTATCTCTACCGGACATCGTGCATGGTATTATCCGCTGCGGGAATCCCAAATGCATCACGAACAACGAACCGATGGAAACCATATTTCATGTAACCGACAAAATCGATGTCCAAGTAAGATGCCATTATTGCGAACGGTCGGTAACCAAAGAAGAAATAGAAATCTGTTAATTCTTCCGATATATGAAACAAAGTTGGAAACCCGGGACTACCATCTACCCGTTGCCGGCCGTTCTGGTCAGTTGCGGCAATACGCCCGAAGAGTATAACCTCATTACGGTAAGTTGGGTCGGCACGCTCTGCACCAATCCCCCCATGTGCTACATATCCGTTCGACCGGAAAGACATTCCTACGAGATTCTAAGAAAAAACATGGAGTTCGTAATCAATCTCACGACCGTTCAAATGGCAAAAGCAACCGATTGGTGCGGCGTTTCCTCCGGAAAGAATTATAACAAATTCGAAAAAACAGGACTCACTCCGAAAACCGCTCAAATCGTAAAAGCCCCCTACGTCGAGGAATCTCCCCTCTGTATAGAATGTAAGGTAAGAGAAATCATCAGCCTCGGATCCCACGACATGTTCATATCCGACGTAGTAAACATATTGGCCGATGATAAATATATAAATCCCGAGACAGGCGCGTTCGATATGCAAAAGGCCGATCTATTGGTCTATTCCCACGGACATTACTATGAAACAGGAAAAGAAATAGGGAAATTCGGTTGGTCTGTCCAAAAGAAAAAATAAATAGACAGGTATGAAGAGAATCACTACGGTTATCTGCATGGCACTCTTATGGATTCTTACAGTTCAAGCTCAAATACAAGAATTGAACGTAAGCAAACGATTCAATTGGGGAATCCGCTTGGGAGTCAATGCGCCGTTAGTCGACATAAGACATTTAACCTTGAACGGGAACAAAGTCAACGAATCCGATTCCGAATCGAGGCTGGGATTATCCGGTTCTTTTATAGGAAGATACAATTTCAAGAGGAATTACATACAACTCGAAGTGGGCATGCATCAGTTCCATACCCGGCTATATAATCCCGACTACGAATTACGTAAAATCAATACTTCGGCTTATACCCTCGATGTTCCCATACTATATGGCTATAACATCACCAAACATGGCCCATACCTCATGAATCTTTTTGCTGGTCCCCGGGTTTCCTACATCTTTAACGAAACAAGCGGAATAAGCACTACGGGAGGTTCATTCCGCAACCTAATCTACGATGAATCCCCTAACAGCTTTTCATTCTATTTGATCGGCGGATTAAGCACCACCATAGGGCATCTATACATCGACTTTCGGTATGCCTATTGTGTGGGAAATTCCAAAGATTTATCTTTCAAAGTCAACCCCGATGAGCTCCAAACCAGTCAGGTAAAACTGTCCAGAGCCGTCAACGAATTGAGCATTTCAATAGGATATTTATGGTAAAAACTTTTAATACACAACACAATATGAAAAGAGACGACATTATTTTCGACATCATTGAAAAAGAGAATCAACGACAACGAAAAGGCATTGAATTGATTGCCTCGGAAAACTTTGTCAGCGATCAAGTCATGCAGGCAATGGGTTCTTGCCTGACCAACAAATACGCCGAAGGGTATCCCGGGAAACGCTACTACGGAGGTTGCGAAGTGGTAGACCAAAGCGAACAAGTCGCTATCGACCGTATCAAGAAACTGTTCAATGCCGAATGGGCGAATGTTCAACCGCATTCGGGAGCACAAGCAAACATGGCCGTATTCATGGCCGTGTTAAACCCCGGCGACAAATTCTTGGGGCTGAACCTTTCACATGGAGGCCACCTTTCGCACGGAAGCCCCGTAAATTTTTCTGGACTGATGTTCCACCCGTTGGAGTACAGTGTGAAAGAAGATACCGGATACGTCGATTATGACATGATGGAAGAGGTAGCCTTGCGCGAACGTCCGAAACTGATTATCGGCGGAGCCTCGGCTTACTCTCGCGAATGGGACTATGCCCGCATGCGCAAAATAGCCGATGAAATAGGCGCCATTTTTATGGTTGATATGGCTCACCCCGCCGGGCTCATAGCCGCCGGATTGTTGGACAATCCTTTGAAATACGCTCACATCGTCACCTCGACCACACATAAAACCCTGCGCGGCCCCCGTGGAGGTATTATCCTCATGGGTAAAGATTTTGAAAACCCCTGGGGTAAAAAAACACCTAAGGGAGAAATCAAGAAAATGTCAGCATTACTCGATTCGGCAGTCTTTCCGGGAGTACAAGGTGGTCCGCTTGAACACGTTATCGCAGCCAAAGCTGTATCGTTCGGCGAAGCCCTGCAACCCGAATACATCGAATACCAGACTCAGGTGAAGAAAAATGCCGCTGCTATGGCAAAAGCATTCATGGATAAAGGATACAAAATCATATCCAACGGTACTGACAACCACTGCATGCTCATCGACTTGCGTACCAAATTCCCCGAATTGACAGGAAAAGTCGCCGAGAAAGCATTGGTTCAAGCCGACATCACAGTGAATAAAAACATGGTTCCGTTCGATAGCCGCTCTCCGTTCCAAACATCGGGTATCCGTGTGGGAACTCCGGCGATAACGACTCGTGGAGCAAAAGAAGAAATGATGTGCGAAATCGTGGAACTTATCGACACGGTTTTGGCCAATCCAGAAAGTGAAACTGTCATCAAAGCCGTTCGGGAAAAAGTCAACGGCATGATGAAAGAATACCCCATCTTTGCTTATTAACACCGTTTATTCATTTCAAGAACACTCCGAATGGAGTGTTCTTACTTCATTTTAAATAACATGAAACTTCTATCGAAACTTTCTTTACCATTTATATTCTTTACAGCAATACTGACTCTTGAATGCGCAGCGCAAGATTGGCCCAATCTGAATCGTTATCGCGAAGCCAACAAAGCTATTATGGAAATGAGGAAAAACGACTCGGAAGATGCCCGTAAAAATTGGGTTGTCTTCATGGGTAACTCAATTACACAAAATTGGGCTTCTCTGGATCCGCAATTCTTTTCCGAAAACGACTACATCGGAAGAGGAATCAGCGGACAAACCAGCCCTCAAATGCTTCTGCGATTCCGACAAGACGTGATACATCTGGCTCCCAAAGCAGTCGTCATATTGGCCGGGACAAACGACATAGCCGGGAATACCGGCCCGACGAGTATCGATATGATCATGGACAATATCAAATCCATGACAGAACTGGCACAAGCCAACCATATAAAAGTCGTCTTATGTTCCGTACTCCCTGCCAATCAATATGGCTGGTCTCCCGAAGTCCAACCGGCAGATACGATTATTGCCTTGAACGAACTCATTAAAGATTACGCCCGTTCGAAACGATTGGTTTACGTCGATTTTTATACCGCCCTTGTTGATGAACAAAAAGGGTTAAACCCCAATTACGGCAGGGATAGCGTCCACCCCAACCTCGACGGATACAAGGTTATGGAACCATTGGTTGTTAAAGGAATCAAACGAGCATTATCCCGCCCATAGGTCGCCATCTCCAAACGATTTCCATAAAAAGAAAAAGGCTCGAAAAATTCGAGCCTTTTTCTTTTATCATTTGATTCCGTATTTCTTTAATATCCTCATAATCTGAGGTTGGTATTGCTCTACCATACGATCGAATCCCAAGTCGTTAGGGTGAGTACCGTCTACCGAACCTTCATGATCTGTCCCGATGGCATGATTGTCCCGAATCAAATACAGGTCTTTTATACCTTGTTTCTTTAACAGTTCATACTGTTTCACAAATGCCTCGCCTTGACGGGTACAACGATCGTGCACGGCTTGGTCACTGTATCCGTTTTCCCTCATATAAGTCTCTATCATGATAATAGGAGTTCCCTGATGATATTTCCGAATCGTGTTCACCAAATATTGAGTACGCTCCGTGATTTCCTCGGGAGAAGGATTCGGCATACAATCCAAAATAAAAGCATCGGCATCGATATCTTTCAACATATCAGCCACCGCAGCCTCCATTTTACCGTTTCCGCTCAAACCGTAATTCACGAAATTGATACCCGTATTTCTCGACATTCGCGCAGGGTACGCCAACCCCGAACGACTGGCGCAAGCCCCATGCAAGATACTCGATCCATACATAAGAACCGTATGACGGAACGGAGACGGCTCTGCCTCGATAAAAGACCCCTCGTCTACTCCGATTTCCAACGAACATACCTCTTCGAACAACGGAAGATATAACAAAAACCTATGCACCCCCGGCTTTAAATTCTTGGTGATGACCCGCTCTTGCTCCGCTTTTCCTGCCGACGGAGTACCTGCGCCCACCGGTATCCATTTCCCGCCGTCATTCATATACAAATCCAATCCTCTATCGCATATCGGCGTAACGTTTCCCATCACACCTTTTCCCTTCGTTGTCCAACGAGCGGCAACCGTCGGGCTATTGGTCTTAAAACTAACGACCAATCCGGCCGAATGCGTAAACAACCGCTTTACTTGAAACGGCATATCGTTATACTTCACCGTATCGACCCGGTGATAGACATTTTCGGGAGTCGGCATCACTTTCCCGATAAGCGTCAAACGAGACGCATCTACATACTTCAATTCCGCATTTATCGGCAAAATAAAAGCCGAAATCAAGCACAAAACTGCAATTAAATTTCTATGTTCCATGGATATGATTATAAATTAGTTATTGATTACACTACATCGGGTCCACATCATAATAGAGCAATAAAGTCTTAAACCGGTCGTCCACCAACATATTTTCATAGACCTGTTTCAAAATCTCCTTTACTTTCGGCATCGATGCCGAAAGTTCCATTTTCAAGACGACCTTCCGTATATATAAAGACTGAATACGAGCCACAGGCGGATTATCGGGGCCTAACACACGTGCGCCGAATACCTCTCTCAACAAAGATGTATATCGTACCGACAACTCCTGCAAAAGAGTCTCGTCCCTATGTTTCAGATAAATATATATCAACCGGGTATAAGGTGGGTAAGAAAAAGCCTTTCGCTCGGATAACTGCATGTTATACATACCCTCGTAATCATGAGCGATTACCTGACGTATCAGAGGAGATTCCGGCTGGGAAGTCTGTAATACGACCACACCCTTCCGATTTTTCCGACCGGCTCGTCCCGAAACTTGCTCCATCATCTGGAAAGCTCGCTCATGGGCTCTGAAATCGGGATAATTCATCATCAAGTCGGCGCTCAATATCCCCACCACGCTCACATGGTCGAAGTCCAATCCCTTCGTAATCATTTGTGTGCCGATAAGGATTTTATTCTTTTTCTTTGAAAAATCTTCGATGATCTGCTCATAAGCACTGCGGGAACGGGTCGTATCCAAATCCATACGAGATACCGGTATATTCGGGAAATGTTGAGCGATATCCTCCTCTATCCGTTCCGTCCCGAAACCCATCACCCCGATCGTAGGCTGTCCGCAAGCCGGACACACTTTCGGTATCTCATACGTAAAACCGCAGTAATGACACGTCAGCTGATTAAAACGCTTATGATAAGTAAGACTCACATCGCAATGCTCGCACTTGGGAACCCATGCACACTGTTTACATTCCACCATAGGTGCGAATCCCCGCCGATTTTGAAACAAAATAACTTGCTCGTCCCCGTCCAAAGCAATCTGCATGCGATTGAGCAATTCAGGTGTAAAATTTCCTCGCATACGGTTCTTTTTCCGCATCTCCCGCACATCTACCGGGATAATTTCGGGTAACTCCACATCGTTAAATCGACTCTTCAATTCTACCAGACCATATTTCCCCTGCCTCGCATTGAAATAAGTTTCGACAGCCGGGGTAGCCGTTCCCAACAATGTCTTAGCCCCATGCATCGACGCCAAAACGATCGCCGCATTACGAGCATGATAACGGGGAGCCGGGTCGTACTGCTTATACGAAGTTTCATGCTCCTCGTCGACAATTACCAATCCCAAATCGCCGAACGGCAGAAAAATGGAAGACCGCACACCCAAAACGATTCGGGGAGAATGGTCGTCGAGCAATGTATTCCAAATCTCCACCCGCTCGTTATCCGAGAACTTCGAATGATAAATCATCAATTTGTCTCCGAATATTTTGCGTAACCGATTCGTCAACTGTGTCGTCAATGCTATTTCGGGAACCAAGTATAATACCTGCCTGCCTTCGTGCAGAACACGGTCTATCAAATGAGCATAAATCTCTGTTTTCCCGCTCGATGTGACTCCATGCAACAACGTGACGGAATGCTCTTTAAATGAATCCGATATTTGCCGATATGCAACTTGTTGGGCATCGCTCAACGGAGCAGCCTCTTGAACAGTATAAACATCTGTCTCGAAACGACTTATCTCTTTCTTATACGGTTCGAACAGCCCCTTCTCGACCATAGCACCCAAAACCGCCGAAGACACTCCCGAACGATCGAGTAAGCTCTTCCGGGAAACCTCTCTCAGTTTTCCCTTTTGCATAAACAAAGATAAATCAAGAAACGACAGTAGCATCATCTCCTGCTTCTTGGCTTGCTTCACGCATTCAAACGCATGGCGCAAAGCCGCATCATCGCCTTGTTGGAACGTCAAACGAATATAAGTTTCCGTCTTCGGACGGTAGTTCGTCTTCAACTGTTCGGAGACAAAAACAGCCTCTCGTTCGAGCAACACTCGCAAAGTAGGTAAAATATTGCGCATTCCGCTCTCCTTTTCGAGTTCCTGCACGGTCATGCGTGACTTCTTGCCCAATGCCGCCAACAGCATCCATTCGCGCTCTTTCAAACGATTATCGTCCGGTTCCTCGAAATCTGTATTCAACGTGACCGTCGTTTCACTTTCGAGTTTCAATCCCGAAGGCAACGCCGCTTTATACACATCGCCGACCGAACAGAGATAATAATCGGCGATCCATTCCCAGAACTGTAATTGGGGACGGCGCAAAACAGGACGCTCGTCGAGCACCGAAATAAGCTCTTTCACCTCGTATCCCTGTGGCATGACATCGTGCAACCGAACTACAATAGCCGTATAATACTTTTTCCTGCCGAAAGGAACTACGACCCGACTGCCAATTTGCAAAGCCTCCTGCAAATCGGAAGGAATCCGATACGTAAAATATTTATATAACGGCAGCGGTAATACAACGTCGGCAAGTGTGCTCATATCAAGTCCTGTTCTTTCCGAGAGAAATCAAAAATACCCTCTCTCTCTTATGCAAAGATAGCGAAAGGTAAGAGCAGAGACAAATGGAAATCACATTTCCGACTTGGCTATGCCGAACCGCATCCTATCTTCGTAGTAACAAAGATACATATAAGCGAGAGCAGAGCCAAACAAAGCTCGCTTTAATTTTATTCTGCCGAGCGGAGGTATCTTCGAGTTTCAATGCAAAGATAGCGAAAAGAGAGTGCAAAGACAAACGGAAATCATACTTCCGACTTGACTATGCCGAACCGTATCTATATAAATATAGAGAAAGTCAAAGGTAGAAACGGGTTTATTCGGGCACAGTAGGAAATCAGTGAGATTTATCCCTTTACCCCCTCCTCCCTACACTCCACGGCATTACAAGACATTCACACATTCCTCCCTTGCCGTGTCCAGCCTTACGGGGGTTGCAACGCAAAGTATAGAGCGAGGTAGCACAGACGGAGAATAAAAACAGTAGAACCATGTTATCGAAAGATTTCTACACTACTCCCCTGCGTTTTGCAACGCAAAATATAGGGGAGGTGGCACATAGTGACGGAGGGGTTAAAAAATATCCGCAACAGA
>OGLE01001596.1_pt1 | contig 17314 bp, 11 predicted proteins | sample 1572671 | NCBI WGS metagenome assembly OGLE01 (sample SAMEA2581923, study PRJEB24529) | metagenome | biome: Human gut stool | place: China | collected 2011 | reverse complement strand
GCTGGGTATCACCTACGAGGAGATGGAGCAGTTCAACAAGCATGAGGAGATGGCGGCTCTCCTTTCAGCTTTGATGATACGGTTCCGTTTATCTCCGTAACGCCCACCTCTTTGTCATTCGTCAAAGGTGGAGAAAGTAAAACGGTGGATATTGAAGCCTCCGGAGCGTTTTCCGTGGGAAAGGTTCCCACCGGTTTCAATCTTGAGGTTGTGAACGGCAGGATCACCATCACGGCGGATGCAAATACCGGTGCTGCGAGAAACGGATCGGTAGAGTTTATCCTTGCGGCTGATAATACCCAAAAGGCTACTCTCACGTTGAGTCAGGCGGCTGGAAATGCGTAACCCATGAAAAAGAACGTGGAAATAGAGGCAGCGGAGGCTCTGCTCGATGTAGGGGTTTCCCTGCCTTTTTTACAGTTTAAGATACCGTTTATAAAGAAACCGGTATCGGTCAGGGTGACGATGAAACGTCCCTGCTTGGGGAGTCAGATCCGGATTGCCAAGTTGTATCTGCAGCTGGGTATCACCTACGAGGAGATGGAGCAGTTCAACAAGCATGAGGAGATGGCGTTCCTTGCCATTCATGGCAAACGTGTTTCCAAGATGGTAGCCCTGACAATCTGCCGTGGAGCGATCTCCGGACTATTGTTTTCCGGCATTGTTGCATGGCTGCTGAGATGGTTCGTTCCTGACAAATACCTGCAGGGGGCTAACCAGCGTTTTATCACCCTGCTGGGTACAAAGTCTTTTATGCGTATTATCGAATCGGTTCAGATATCCAATCCCCTGAAACCGAGAGAGAGCCAAAAAAGAAAGGGGAGTTAAGAACGAAATATGTCGGATCCCATAGCCCCTTTGGTATCGTGTGGCAAATTGCTGCAGCCACAGGTTGGAGTGTGAAATACATCCTTTGGGGTGTCAATTATCAAACGCTCCGGGTGATGCTTGCCGATGCGCCACATTACGAGAATAAAAAAGAAGATAAACAAACTGCTGGCAAAGGTGGAAAGGGTTCCCCAAAAAGCCTTGCCGGATTTTTTCAATCACGATTGCAAGAACAATGAAACCCGTTGAGATAGAATTCATAATGCGAGATAAGCTCTCAGATGGCGTGGATAAAGCCACCAAATCCACCGGATCGCTTGGCGATAGGGCGGAACAGGTATCCAAGAGCATCACGGATCGTATTGCCGAGCAAAAGGAGCAGATCAAGTATGTTGAGTCCTGTCTTAAAGATTTGAAAAAGCAATATGATAACCTTGCGCCCGGCAAAGCCCAAATGGAAATGCGTGCGGAAATTGATGCCTGTACGAAAGCCCTGCAGGAGGATAAAAACATCCTTTCCTCCCTTGAGGCGGAACATGATAAGACTGCCGCATCTTCCAAACGCCTTTCCATGCAGCTCCGTGAGATGCAGGATACGATGGCACGTTTGCGTTTGGAGGGCAAACAGAATACAAAGGAATATCAGGACATGGCGGCAAAAGCTGCCACGTTGTCTGATACCATTGGTGACCTGCGAACTCAAACCAATATTCTTGCCAATGATAATGCTGGTCTGCAGGGAGTCATAAGCGGGGCGAACGGTTTGTCAGGTGCTTTCACTATGGCAACCGGTCTGATGGGTGCATTTGCCTCGGAGAACGAGGATTTGATAAAAATACAAACCCGTGTGCAGAGCGTTATGGCTATTACTATGGGTTTGCAGCAAGTGATGAATACGCTGAATAAAGACTCCGCTTTCCGTCTTGTAACCGTGGTTAAAATGAAAAAGCTGCTGACGGCGGCCAATACAAAGCTGGCCGTGTCATTGGGAATCTCCAATGCGGCGGCTACCGCATTGATGGCCACGCTGACATTGGGGCTTTCCGCCGTTATAACGGGACTTGTTGTCCTTTGGGATAAATACAGCGATGCACAAGAACAGGCGGCGGAAAAAGCCAAAGAACGGGTTAAAATCGAGAGTGATGGGCGTGCTCAAATGATTAAAACCCGTTTTGAGATAGAAAATACCACAAAGAGCCTGAAAGACTTTACCGGAAGCAAGGAACAGGAAAAGGCCAAAGTCGAGGAGTTGAACCGGAAATACGGCGAGAGCTTCGGGTATTTCAATACTGTTGCCGAGTGGTATGATGTCCTGATCCAAAAGAGTGATGACTATATCCAAATGCTTTTCCTGCAGGCGAAAGCCCAAAGCCTCGTGAACAAGGCTGTGGAAGCGGATGAAAAGGTGAACGAGGTAAAAGCTACCCCTGAATCCGATGTAGAGGGTTCTATGGGCTGGTTCTCTAAAATGGGGCTTTATATAGCTCAAGGTGAATCCTATGGTCAGATAGATGCTCAGGCGTTGATTGAAAAGCATAACAAGGAGGCCAAAGATGCGGCGATAAAAGCGGCTGAGGAGCAACGGGACGCTTATTTAGATGAGGCAAAGCAGCTGCAGGAGGAATATGCCAAGTTGGGTAAAGAGGCCGGTATTGGCGGTTTCGTGGATCCGAATAAAAACAACAAGGAACCGAAACAGCCCGCTAAAATTGTTAATAACCTTGCCGAGCTGGAACTAAAAGCCCGTCAAAAGATAGAGGATCAGCGCATCGCCTTGACGAAAGAGGGATACGAGAGGGAGCGTGCGGAGGCATTGTTGAATTTCGAGAGGGAGAAAGATCGTATCACGGGTGAGGAACAACAGCGCATTGAATTATACAATAAGCTGAAAGCCGCCGGGGAAAAGGTTACTCCTGAACAGCTTGCCAATATATCCGCTCAGGCGGCCACGCAACGCATACAGGCAGCGCAGATCTATGATGCCACCGTTGCTGATATCGAGGGCAGGGAAAACAAGGATGCTACCGAGAAGAAAAAGAAACAGCAGGAAACCCTGCAGGAACTCCTGAGCAAATATCGTGATTTCGAGGCGCAAAGAGCGGCCATAAAGAAACAGGGTGATGATGATATCGCCCAGTTGGAATCCCAGCGTACAGCGGAAAATTCCGATGAGATTGACCGTGCGATAGCGGTTGCAAAGGAACAGGTGGCGAAAGGCATCCAATCCATTAACGATGCCGAGGCTGAGGAGGCATCCAAAGACAATGATTTTTTAAAGAAATTATTCGGGGACTATTCCTCCATGTCCTTTGACTCGCTGCAGAAACTAATCTCACAGGCCAAACAGTTACGGGCGTATCTTTCCGGTAATGGAGATGCAAAAGGAATCACGTTTATTTCGCCTGAGCAGTTAAAGAATATAGAGAAAAGCCCGGAAAAACTTGAAAAGTTAAAGAAAGCACTTGACAAGCTGCTCGACTCGGACAAAGGCGGCAATAACAAGTGGGAAAGCATTTTTAAGACATTTGAGAAAGGCTTTGCCGAACTAAAGGGAGCCAAAGGAGCCAAGGAACTATCCGGAGCTATCGGCACGATTGGGGGTGCTGCATCGGATGCGGCTGGAGAGCTTGCCAATATGTTCGACCAAATGGGCAATACCGAGGTGGCCGATGCCATGAGCGGAATGCAGCAGGTAATGGGTGCGGTTTCCAATATCGGGCAAGGATTTGCAAAAGGAGGTTTGATCGGTGGTATCGGTGCAGCTATCGGCGAGGCTGCCAATTTTATCACCTCGGCTTTTGCGGCGGAAGCCCGTCATAAGGAGGCTTTAAAAGAAATAGAAAAGGCAAAGCTCGATTTTCAGCGGCAATACAATCTCCTTTTGCTGGAACAGAATCTTTTGCTGGAAAAGGCTGAGAATATATTCGGGGAACGTCAGGTGGCAAAGGCCGCCAATGCGATAGAGGTTTACCGGGATGCCCTCTCCCAATTTAAGGATGAGCTTTCCGGAGAAGCCCCGACCATGAGCTGGATGGAGCGCATGACGGGAGATTTTGCCGGAACTTACCGCAAACGGTTGGAGAATTATCAGAAAGGTTTCGGCGGTCTGAATGATGCTCAGATTGTAACCGGTCACAAAAAAACCGGTCTGTTCGGTTGGGGAAAGGGTAAAGACGTTTATAGCGGCATTCTCGATGTTTACCCGGAGCTGATCAAGGCCAACGGTGAGCTGGATACGGAGATGCTCCAAGTGATCCTCGATACCCGTAAGATGAGTGATGAAACCCGGAACTACCTTGAGAACCTGATCGACCTGAAAGATGCGATGGACGAGGCGGAACAGGCGTTGGAGGATTACCTGCAAGAAACATTCGGGAGCCTCGGTCAGGGTATGCTGGACTCCATTACCTCCGCTATCAAAGGGAGTGGCACGGCTTTGGAGAACTTTGCGGATCAGGCAGTATCCGTATTTGAGAATCTCGGCGAGCAGATCGCATACTCCTTGTTTTTCGCTGATAAATTCGATGATCTGCAGAAGCAGCTCAAAGAGGTTTACGGCAGTGGTAAAAGCGAGGAGCAGATTGCTAATGATGCCATGCGGCTCGTGGATGACTTTTACAATAATATCGGCAGTAACGTGGATGCTGCGCAGTCATGGATGAAATCGTGGAAAGATAAAGCGGCGGCTATGGGGTTCGACCTTTGGAAAGAGGATACCACGACTCAGAGCGGTAAAGCCGGGGCGTTTCAATCCCTTTCTCAGGATCAGGGTACAAAGCTGGAGGGGTTGATGACTTCCCTGCAGATGCACGATGCCTCCATTGATGAGAACGTGGAGAATATCTCCGAGGGACTCGGCGGGGCTATTGATACCATCAACAAGATAAAAGAGAATACCGACAGTCTGCCGAAAATATATGATGAGATCGTGGAAATAAAGCGTGACGGTTTAAAAATGAAATGATATGGATGTATTGAAAGGCTTATTATTGATTAATGATGTGGATATATTCACGGATTACGGGGCTTTCCTCGTGGAGGAAAAGCCCGGTGAGAACAAGAACTATTCCTCACTTTTGAAGCCGCCGGCAACCAAAACGCACACGGCTGTATCATTCAGGGAACAGGATGGCGAGAAACTGCCTGAAACACTTGTTCCGGCTTGGGAAGCTCGTGACGTGACGCTCCATTTTGCGATCATGGCAGCAGATCGGCGGCAATTTCTTATCCGTTATTCCGCATTCTTGGCTTTTCTAAAGGCCGGGAATAAAGGATGGTTAAATTTATATCTGCAGGAGCTTGACCGTTCATTCCGTCTGTATTACAAGGAATGCACGGATTACAGCCAGCTGACCGATTTCGGTGGCGAGGTTGCCGCAAAATTCAGCGTGAAATTCAGGGAACCGGCTCCGGTGTTATAGACTATTCAAATAAATTCAAACGGCGTTCAAATGGAACTTAAAATATACAATCAGCAAGGCGTTTTAAAAGCCACCGTGTCACCCTCGGATTCGGATCGTCATGTTAAGGAGGTGATGAATGACAATGTACTGAATTTGTCATTCACGCTTTACGAGTATGTCAGGCTGGGCGTGAACGATTACGTGGACTTTGACGGGGAGCGTTTCACGTTATTGGAGGATTATAAGCCTGAGCAGAATTCCACCGTGGAATACGTGTATAATTGCAAGTTTTACGGGATCGAGAGTGAACTTAAAAAGGCGAAAGTCCTCAAGCTGGTAGATAACGAGAATGAGTTGTCTTTCTCTTATGATGCTACCGCTGCGGAACATCTCCAGCTTATATGCGACAATATCAACCGGATCAAGGGTGGTAATGCTTGGGTTATCGGGGAGGTTGTTTCCACGGGCAACGTAAATATAGAATACGATAACATATTCTGTTTTGATGCTCTTTCCGAAATAGCCAAGAATTTTGATACGGAGTGGTGGATCGAGGGTTCAACCATTAACCTGAGCCGGTGCGAGCATGGTATTGCCATTCCTTTGGGATATGGAAAGGGATTGAAAAAACTTACCCGTGTGGCAAATGATACGGTTCCGTTTTTTACCCGTCTTTACCCGCTTGGCAGCACCCGTAATATCGTGCAGTCTGATTACGGCTATAAGCGTCTGCAGTTACCCGGTGGCGTGCGCTATGTAGAAAAGAATACCTACCTCGGTATCGTGGAGCAATCTGAGGAAAACTTCTTTTCCGGTATTTATCCAAGACGTACCGGTAAAGTATCCACGGTTAGAAGCACGGAGGCCACGGGTGAGGACGGCAATAAATTCACGATATACTATTTCACGGACTCCTCTCTTGATTTCGATCCGAATGATTACGAGATCGAGGGGCTTGTCAAGAATGTGGTGTTTCAAAGCGGAGAGCTGAACGGGCGTGATTTTGAGGTGAATTTTAACTCCAAAACGAAAGAGTTTGAAATCGTAACGCAATTCCCTTACGAGAACCAGCAGCTGCCGGGCGGCTTGCTGATCCCCAAGCCGAAAGACGAATATATCCTGTATAACATCCGGATGCCTAAAGAATATTATCCGCTGGCCGAGCAGGAATACGCAGAGGCCGTGGCCAAATACATGGATAAAATCAGTATTGATACCTCCGTGTACAAGGCTCCCACTGATTATGTCTATCTGGAAGAAAACCGGATAGCCTTAAAAATCGGCAGGCGTGTTCTTTTGGAAAATGAAATCTATTTTCCTGCAGGAGCGCACGAGAGCCGTATCACGAAAATCTCCCGGAAATTGAATAATCCCTGCGAGGCGGATATTGAATGCACGTATGCGGTTGATTACGGGCGTATCAGCCAAATAGAGAACAATATCGTGGATATACAGGCCGCTTACAAGGAGCAGCTGAACAAGGAGGTGCTGGCTGTTTTAAAGAGCTGGGACAGTATAGATCCTACTGAATACAATGTTCTTTCCGCCGTCCGGACTATCAAAGCGATAGCGAATTCGATCAGCAGGCTGGAAAAGGAGATCTCTGATAAATTCCTGCGGAAAGATATTCCTGACGAGGCCAAAGAACTTGAAACCTTTTTAAAGGGTATCAGCGTGATCGGCACGGCGTTAGTTGAAAAACTGACGGTTGATAAAAACGCATTCTTTAAAGATACCCTTTCCTCCGAGAAATTCATCTCCGGTTTTCCGGGCGGATCCGGCTGGGCTTTGTTTTGGAAAGAGGTTATGAACGCCGCCGGTGTAACGGAGAAAAAAGCGGTCATGGAGCTTGATGACATGACCATCCGTGGCGTGATGAGAGTTTACGAGTTCGTGATCTCCCAGCTGGTGGGTGAAAACGGAACCCGTATCACCTCCGATATGATGCGTGTTCATTCTATAAACCCGGTAACAAAAACGATTTATCTCGACACGGAAAAAGGAGTCCTTTACAATCCTTTCCGTACCGGTGATATCGTGATGGTTCAGCAGTTCTCCGTGAATGGCCACGGAGGGAAGCATTACGAATTTGAGGTGGTAGATGTCAAGGTCGGGGCTTTGGCTGATGGAGAGAACCGGCTGGATAGTATCACTTATAAAAATTTTGTCGGTGACGTGAGCAGTGTGGCCGCCCGTGACGTGCTTACCCGTGTGGACTCTTTGACGAACTCGGACAGAAAGGGTATCATTAAACAAACCAGCGTGGAGGAGGGCAGCCCTTATCTTGATGTCTTGTACGGGATGAAAACCGATCCTGATAATGCCGTCCGTACCCGTTTGGGGCGTTTGGCTGGAATCATCACTTATTGCTGGGGACAGTTAAAAGGTTACGGGCTGTATTCGGAGAACGCTTACCTGACCGGTGATTTTCGCCTGCGTACCGGAGAGGATGTCCGGACGAAATTTGAAATCGTTGAGGGAATGTTGCAGAGTGCCATGCAGGGGGTTATCAACACGATGACCGAAAAGGATAATTACCTGACGAACGCCACCTTTCAGGATGACCTGACCGGCTGGATCCGGGAGAATGATATCAGCATCTATGACGTGAACGGGCAGCTGCTTGATTTGGGTATAAACTTTTATTCCGAAAAGAACAAGGTTTCGGACGTGGTTTCTTTTGACGGGCGTTTTATGCTCCGTGTCAAACGCAGTTATATAAAACAGTTGAATAAGAATATAACAAAGCCTGAAAAAGGGAGTGTCCTTTATTTGACTATAAAATACCATTGTGATGCCGGTGGAACCCTGACTGCAGGTTTCAGTGGATCTGCTCCTTATGTTTCAAAAGCTATCGAGGTAGCCGATGGATTTCAGGTGTTGGAAGTATCGGGAGAATGGAGCGGATCCGGTGATTTCCTTTTGCAGTTTACCGGTGATATTTATATCGAGCGGCTCACCCTGACCAACCACCCGCTGGAGGATTATCAAAAGGTTGTAAGCACGAAATTCGAGCAAACGGCTGAACATATCTCTGCGGTAGCCGAGGCGGTGAATAAGATTGATAACACGATAAAGACTGCAGGCTGGATCACCACGGCAGACGGCAATAAGTTATGGGCTACAATCTCAACCGTGGACGGCTTGGGTAACCGCCTGACCACCCATGAGAGCAGCTTCCACGTTACAGCGGAGCAAATCAATGCCATCGTGAGCCGTATCGATAAGGCAGAGGATGATTTGGGCATTATTGACAGTACGATAAAGACTGCAGGCTGGATCACCACTGCAGACGGTAATAAATTGTGGGCTACCATTGACAGGGTGGACGTATTGGGTAACCGCCTGACCACCCATGAGAGCAGCTTCCACGTTACAGCGGAACAAATCAACGCCATCGTGAGCCGGGTGGATACCATTGACGGGACAATCAGTAAAGCCGGTTGGATTACCACTGCGGACGGTAATAAGTTATGGGCAACCAAAGAGCTGGAGAAAGGAGAAACTTTAATCTCGTATATCAATCAGGCTGCAGGCAGTACGGTTATTTCTTCGAATAAAATCAGCCTTATCGGGGCTGTTTCGTTCAATTCATTGAACGCCGATCTGCAGGCCACCCTGAACGGTAAACTGAGTGCGGGCGATTTCGGTTCATTGGCGTTTAAGGATGCCGTTGAATACGCCCAGCTTGGCAGCACGATTATAGTTGGCGGCTATTTGAACGCCGATTTGATAAAGGTTCGGCGTGTTGATGCGGATGCGGGATTTATCGGCGGGTTCACGATTGAGGGTGGCCGCCTTGTTTGGACTCGTTCAGGGTATTTTGGCGGTACGTCCCGCAGCCTTAAATTGGGATCCGGTACAGCCAAAGAGGGAGTGGTTAATATCACCTTTGACGTGCAAACGGACGGAAAGTTCGGGGTTTGCTCCATCGGATCATCTTTGGGCGGAGCCTGTATTTATGCTTCGAGATATTCCAACGAGTCAGATCGAAGTTACCCGGTAAGTAATAACACTTATGCCGGTTATTTTGATGGTGGTGTTCACGTGAAAGGAAACGTGTATTGTGATGCCATTCTCGCCAATGAAATAGGCGTAAGCTGGTACATGGAGGGCGGAACCTATAAATACACAAAGGGACTTTCAAAAACCCTGAGCTTTGCGGGAGGAACAAGGTGGCAATTTGTAAACGGACTTTTAGTGTCAGCATAATAACTCTAAAACAAAATAGTCATGAAAGTAGATTTGAACAAGAATTTTAAAGATTTCAGGGGTGTTGAAACTTCTGAGAGTGTTGCAAACAAGGTGGCCGAGGCTCTTTATTCGGCAGGTGCAATTCCCGAATGGAAAATCAATCGGGAGGATAAGTTTAAGGCGTACAAGTTATGCCAGCAGATTATCAACAAAGGCGGAAAGATTGAAATCAATACAGAGGAGGCAACCCTGATCAAGGACGTGTGCAGCAATTTCTTGACTGCGGGTGCATACGGCCAAGTACATGAAATAATCGAGGGAGGGAAGTAAAATGAGTGTCATGTCAGGTCAAACCAGCATATCGGAAAGCATGGAACTCAGGTATGATAATTCGGAGGCGGCCATCGTAACGGCCAACATTCGCAAAGATGGTGTTATTGTAGGCTTTTTCAATGCCTCCTCTGATGGTGTTACCGGTTTTTCCTTGCAGAGAGGCCACGGGCTGACGGATGATGAGGTGAAACTTATTTTTCAGATGGCCATAGTTGATGCACGTCAGTGGTTCCAAGCCGGAAATGAAATCGTTGAATCTTAAAAAGCAAGAATATGGAAAACTTGACAGAAGCCCAAATACAGGCGATAGCCGCCCGTGTCCGGAACATACTGCGAGCCGAATCCAAAGGTGTGGGTGAGCTTCCGGTTGTTTCCTCTTTGGATGGAGTATTGACACTCCCGGCCTTGAGAATGAACGGTGGTATCCCGGAAGTGGTCGAGGCTCCCGTTGATTTGTTGCAGGACGTGGCAACCGATGCGGTTGCAGATGCGACCAAAAAGGCAACCGAGGCCACTGCAAAAGCGGTATCCGCCACGAACGATGCAAAAACAGCCACTACAAACGCTAATAATGCGGCTAAGAATGCGAATGATGCCGGTACGGATCTGACCAAGATAAAAACGGCAGCGGAAACCGCAACCAAAAATGCCAATGATGCGGCCTCTGGTGCGAATGCTTCCAAGCAAAACGCTGATAAGGCAACCACGGCGGCCAATAACGCTGCCAAGAGTGCCAATGATGCTGCCGATGCAGCTGGAACCGCTACCGAAGTGGCAAAGAAAGCCACGGATGCGGCCAACGGAGCCGCCTCCAATGCCACGAATGCTGCCACGAAAGCGTCCTCCGCAGCTGATACGGCGAATAAGGAGGCCAGCTCTGTAAATGCGGCCAAATCGGAAGCCCTTGCCGCTGCCGCCCGTGCGAGTAGTACGGCCACCACTGCAGAGGCCGAAATCGAGAAGATGAAGCAGCTGCAAGAGTCCATATCGGGTGCTGCTTCATTGGCTCCCACGAGAATGGAACTGACCTACACGACACGCATCACCCAGCGTAATCCTTACGTTCAGCGTATCGTGGCCAAGATGTTCCCCTCGTACTCCCTGCAGAATGTTTTGTTCTTGGGTGATGACGTGGCCGTGAGCGTGGATCCTGCCGGTGTCGTAACCCCGTTGAAAATCGGAACGAGCCGGATCCACGTGATCCCGACACAGGCCACCCATTTGTACAAGACCATAAACGTGACGGTTCAGGCTCCGTCCGTCCGCCTTACCGGAGGCGGTAAAATCCGGATTGACAGTAAAGGTAGAATACGTTTAACTTAAAAACTTGATAAATATGACAAGCGATCAGGAAACTCGTGTATTAGCGATGCTTTCGGCTTTTGAAGCCGGAAAGAAGATCAGCGAACTCGATACTGCCTCCGGCAGCGTGAGCGATATGCGCATCGAGGTGCTGGATACGGATGGAGAGTTCAAAGTTATGAATTTGTCAGAGGCAGTTACCTCCGCCGCCAATGCCGTTTGTGGGCGTTATTGGAATGAATCGAATTCCACGTACCGAGCCGCCGGTTATCACGGCAGCCTCGATATGCTCCGCAAGCTGCCTGAGCTGCTGGGGCTTGGTTGTTACCTTGTTCAGGATGACCGTACCCGGCGCAAGCTGGATCCCACGAACCACTACCGTTTCGAGGACGGTACACCGGCCAAGTTGGATGGCACGATGGGGCAGTATATGTGGTGTTGGAATACCGGTTTCTATTTTGCCGAGTGGAAAGTGGGCAACCTGAAATATTATGCGGTTTCCCTTTCTCCTATCAAAGGCAAACAGTACGTGTATATTCCCGCCGGTGGCCTTTCCGCTCTCGGTGGTGGCGTAATGGATAGAACGAACGCCATTCTTTGCTCGGTCGTGAGCGATGCCGCCCAATATCGTGGAGGTGGCAATGATGCGAGCCGTGACGGAACCTATCGCACTCAGCTTGGTATGGTTGCAACCGCCCTACAGTACCGTAGCTTTTCAACCTATGCCCGTAAACGTGGCGAGGGTTGGGATGCCAACTGGTACGTGGCTCAGGCGGTGGTTGAAATTCTTTTCATGATCATATTCGGAACCCGCAATATGCAGGAGGCCGTGATTGCTGAAAAGGATAGTAACGGTTTGTATCAGGGTGGCCTCGGATCCGGAACCACCAATATGCCGAATTGGGATCAGTGGGGTTATTACCCGATTGTTCCGACCTCTGCCGGTATCGAGTTGGGTGACGGTTGCGGTGAAACCACGTTCAACGTGCTAAAGGAGGACGGCTCGCTGCATTATGCCGCAAAGGTTCCGGTGTTCTTTGGCCTGAAACATCCTTTCGGGCATATTTGGAAGATTGTCCGGGGACTTATCGATAACGTGGGTGATGAAAAATCGGAAGTTTACGTTGCCCCGTCCCTTTATGCCGGTTATGATGACAATTCCATCAGCGGTCTTATCAAGGTTTGCGAGGTTCCGAGAACAGAGGGTTATATAAAACAAAAAAGTTATTATTTGCTTTGTGCCATGCCAACCGAGGTTGGAGCTACTGCATCGACCTATTTCTGTGACTATTTTTGGCAGAATTCAGCTTCCTCCAAGGGGCTTCGTGTCCGCCTCTCCGGTGCTGGCGCTTGCCGTGGCGCGTGTGCGGGGGCGTTTGCTGCGTATACGCTCGGTGCGGCCTCGTATTCGTCTGCGGCTGTGTCCGCTCCCCTCTGCTTTTTCGATGCGGATCCGGTCATGTCGGCTTAAAGCGAAAACGAAAAAACGGAAAGCGAGAAAAGAGAGTTCTTTGAAATTTTGTATTGAGAGTTTTGGAAAAGCTGTTCGGCGGGTTTCAGAACTCGCCGTTAGGCGAGTCGATTTTTGTGATTTTTTTGCGTGTTTTGGGTAAATGTATTTAAAAGGCTTATCTTTGCATCGTTAAACCAAGTTTAACAGGTTGTTTTACCCTTAGTGTGACGCAGGCTTCGTGTCCGCCTCTCCGGTGCTGACGCTTACCGTGGCACGTATGCGGGGGCGTTTGCTACGTATACGCTCAATGCGGCCTCGTATTCGTCTGCGGCTGTGTCCGCTCCCCTATACTTTGCAGTTAGGAAACGGTTAGATGGGGTGAAAGACCTTGCCACTTGGCAAAAGATGACGAACGCTCAAAAGGACGCTGGTAGGCCGGTAACGGTTCGAACGCTTCCGAGTAAGGCAAAGCAGACACTCAGACACTCAGAACCGCAGAAACAGGCCATGAAAAGGTATGGAAATTTGTTTGAACGAGTTGTCGAATACGGCAATCTCGAACAGGCGTTTCACAACGCCGCCCGTCACAAAACTCGCCGAAGCGAAGTAATAGAGTACGGCTCCCATTTGGAGGCGAACCTATTACAGCTCCAGCGTGAACTAATCACCGGTACTTACCGCACCTCCGAATACAAGACTTTTATCATTTACGAACCCAAAGAACGGAAGATCTTTAAACTGCCGTTCCGGGATCGTGTCGTTCATTGGGCTATCATGCAAGTGATTGAACCGATATGGCTCTCCAATTTCACCCGTGATACCTATTCCTGTATCCGTGGGCGTGGTATTCACCCTCTTTTATACAAGCTCCGCCGTGATTTGCAAGCGGATCCGGAGGGAACCCGGTACTGCTTGAAAATCGATGTGCGTAAGTTTTATCCGAGCATAAATCACAAGATCATGAAACAAGTGATCCGCCGGAAGCTGAAAGATGCCCGGCTGCTTGCCTTGCTTGACGGTATCGTGGACTCGGCGGAGAACGGAGTTCCTATCGGGAATTATTTATCCCAATTTTTTGCTAACCTTTATTTATCCGAGCTGGATCATATCATTAAAGAAGAAATGGGCATCCGGTACTATTACCGTTTTGCGGATGATATTGTCCTGCTGGACGGGGATAAGGGAAAGCTCCACGGAACCCTCGTGTTTATGAATCACTACCTGAATAATGAACGTGCTTTGAATATAAAGCAGAATTATCAGGTTTTTCCGGTAGAGAGCAGGGGTGTTAATTACGTGGGATACGTGACGTTTCATGATTATTGCCTCGCCCGCAAGCAGAACAAGAAAAACCTCTGCCGGGAGGTGGCAAAATTACGCAAACGTGGGATGAGCGATGAGGAAATCAGGATAAAGGCATCCAGCCGGTTGGGGTTCATGCAGCATTGCAATAGCATTTATTTATTAAAAACTCTCAATATGAAAACATTCAGTGAAGTAACAAACAGCGGTGGTAATCTCACGGGAGATAAATACCACATTGATGACATTTTGAACAGGGAAATCCACCTGAAAGGCTTCGAGGTAAAAGAATCCAAGTATAAAGGTGAATGCCTGATCATCCAGTATGATATCTACGAGCAGGTCAAGGATAAGGCCGGGGCTTTGCTCACTAACGAGGACGGTACTCCGAAAATGGATTGGGTAGAACATATCACTTTTACCGGTTCGGAGGCTCTTATCAAACAGTTAAAGGATGTAGTATTGGATGAACCCTGTTCGGCTAAGATTATTAAACAACCAATCGGTGACCGGGGTAAATGCTTTTATAAGATGACCGATCCCGATTAAAATATCGGTGATTATGTACAAAGGGATTTATGCAGAAAAAAAGACTTTTTCAAAGTTCGATAACGAACATTATTTGTGCTATCTGAACGAGCAACGTGAGGAGTATTCTCCTGAACCGGATGCCCGTTCGGGTGAGGTGACCGAACCGGTGTCCGCTCCCATATTGGGATATGCCTATACAGGAAGTATGGCAGACGGAGGTACTCTTATTGAAGCGAGAGAGGCTATTTATGACGAATTCGTTTCCGGGTTGATCCGGATAAGGTATCCGGCCAGCAAGGTGGAGGCAATCCAATCAAACCGGATGATAGCCTTTGTCAATCCGGAACATGAACGGGCATCCGAATTTATTTCCGAGTGGGATGATTTTCAGTCCTACCGGGAACAATGCAAGGAGCAAGCGGATGCGCTTATAAACGGATAAATGTCTATCGGGGGCAGGCAAGAAAAAAGCCCCCGGCCTGTTAGTAGTATCTCACCACGTACTAACAAAATGCGACACGCCGCACAGCCGGGGGCAGTATAGCCTTGGGCTGCGACGTGTCGCTTTTTTGCTTTCATACGTGGTGAGGCCACAAAGATAGTAACAATTAAAAAAATAGAGTAATGAAAACACCTATTTCTTACTACGGAGGCAAGCAAACCCTCCTTAAACATATTCTGCCTCTGATCCCAAATCATAAACTTTATACAGAGGCTTTCTGCGGCGGTGCTGCAGTATTGTTTGCCAAGCGTCCGGCTGATGGCGAGGTTATAAACGATATCAGCATGGATATAACGAACTTCTATTGGATGGCTAAGGTCTATTATCGTGACCTGAAACAGGAGATTGAAAAGACTTTGCACAGCCGGGATATGCACGCCCATGCCGGACACATCCTGCAGTATCCTCAATTCTTTCAGCCGGTGCAGCGGGCATGGGCTGTTTGGGCGTTGTGTAAGATGCCCTTTGCCAGCATGATGGACGGTTCGTTCGGCTATGACTTTGGTGGCGGAATGCCGAAAAAACTGCGTAATGCAAAGGATGAGTTTACCGAATGGCTATGCGCCCGGCTTGATAACGTGACCATAGAGAACCGGGATGCGCTGGATGTCATCTCCACTTATGACTCGCCCGATACGTTTCATTTTGTGGATCCACCTTATATCAATAGCGATTGCGGCCATTACGAGGGTACGTTTGATGAGTATTGCATGGAGAAGCTCCTGCAGCTTTTGGAGCAGGTGAAAGGTAAGTTCATGCTGACAATGTTTCCCCTGCCAATGATAGAGGAATACGCAAACAAAAACGGATGGATAATCCACCGGGTAGAAAGAACCATCAGCGCATCAAAGACGAGCCGAAGAAAGCAGGAGGAATGGATGGTATGCAATTATGAAGAACACCCGCAGCGAACTTTATTTGATTACAAAGATAACAGCGATGCCGACACAACAGATGCCTCCTAAATACTGTATAAAGGTAGTCATTTCTAATGGATTGCACAAATATTAGAACGTGTTTTTTGTGTGAAAATGCTATAAATTTAAAGGCTTTCAAACACCATTCAAATGACGTTTGAAAGCCTTTTTATATCGTGTGTGTGCGATAATTTTTTCACATTTCGTTTTATACCCTGATTATCGCATTTCGTTTTTTATACCGCTCACATTTCGTTTTGCCGATTATATACGTGCGTTAATTAAAAAATAAAGTGTATGAAAATAAATCCTGCTGAATATAAGATATTAGTGGTGGATGATGTTCAGTCGAATGTGTTGCTGTTGAAGGCTTTACTTGGGCGAGAAGGGTTTGGTATCGTGTACGCAATGAACGGGACGGAAGCTTTGGAAAAAGTGAAAAGTGAACATCCGGATTTGATTTTGTTGGATGTTATGATGCCCGATATGGACGGGTTTGAGGTGGCAGGACGCTTGAAGGTGGAGCCGGAACAGGCTGAAATTCCAATTATATTTTTGACTGCTTTGAACGATTCGGCAAGTGTCGTGAAAGGTTTTCAACTCGGTGCGAATGATTTTATATCGAAACCTTTTCGTCGGGAAGAGTTGTTGATCCGGGTGGAGCATCAACTTTCTTTGGTGGATGCCAGACGGATTATTTTACGTCAGACCGAGGAATTGAGAAAGACAATAGCCGGTAGGGATAAACTTTATTCCGTGATTGCTCATGATTTGCGATCCCCGATGGCCTCCATCAAGATGTTGTGTAACACGATTATGATGAGCATCGATCAGCAAACCGTTCCGGGGGACGTGTTCGAGATGTTGGAAATGACCAATAAAACGGCAGAAGAAGTATTTTCGTTATTGGATAATCTGTTGAAGTGGACCAAGAGCCAGTTGGGTAAATTGTCCAATGTCCCGCAATCGATTGACATGGTCGGGTTGGTGAATGGCGTTATCGAGGTGTTTAAGCCGATAGCCGGGAGCAAGTCCATTTCCTTGAAATTGGATTCAGCGGTCGAGTCCGTCCATGTTACCGTTGACATCGAGATGATTAAATCCGTCGTGCGCAACCTAATTTCAAACGCGATTAAATTTAGTCATAAAGATACCGCAGTTGTCGTACACGTGAGGGTACAAGAGGTCGCGGATGAAAACAGGACAGAGGCCGGAAATGATAAAGAAGTACTTGTCACCGTGTCTGATAGCGGATGTGGAATCAAGAAAGAAGATCAAGAAAAATTGTTAAACGAGGCCACGCACTTCACGACCTTCGGTACGGATAGCGAGGAAGGATCCGGCTTGGGCCTATTGTTGTGTAAAGACTTCGTAAGCAAAAATCACGGAAGGCTGTGGTTTACCTCAGAGGAAGGTGTCGGTTCTAATTTTAATTTCACCATTCCGCTAAAGTGATTTCGTCGGGGATAAAATCAATTATAATTTCTGTATCAACAAACTACCCCCTCCAACTCCTCCTTACATAGGAGGGGTTAGGGGAGATAGTCGT
>OGLE01001595.1_pt1 | contig 17326 bp, 12 predicted proteins | sample 1572671 | NCBI WGS metagenome assembly OGLE01 (sample SAMEA2581923, study PRJEB24529) | metagenome | biome: Human gut stool | place: China | collected 2011 | reverse complement strand
CACTGGCATCATTCTTCCAGCGAGCTGCTCCTGTTCTCGTTTCAAAAATCTTGGGAATGGTTAGAATATCGTCTTCGGGTACCAAGTCAAGAAACTCATTACACCCTGTTCCCAAAAAGATTGAACAAACAATAACTAATATATTCTTGAATTTCATACGCATAATTTTAAAAACTTAAATTAATACCTACAGAATAAGTTCTTTGAATTGGATAGTTGAATCCGGACGAACCTAACTCCACATCCCAAAGATCAAAATCGCTAATCAAAAAAGGATTATTCACCCGGATATAAGGTTTCAAACGTTGCAAACCTATCTTCTCCACCCATCTAGTCGGCAAGTTATAGGCTAATTCCAATGACTGACAACGTAAGAATTTTACTTCACGCATGAAATAAGTTGAAGCACGTAAAGTCTCCTGCCCAATTCTGGCCTCTTCCATATTATGTGTGATAATACTGCTTGTCGACAAACGAGGCCACAATGGATTAGCTTTCATGTTTTCCGGAGTCCAGTGGTCTTCCCAGATCGCACTTAACAGAGCCCGGTCATTCACGAACGGAGAAAGTGATGAAGGCTCTATGAAAAGAGAACGTTTGGATGCCCCTTGAAACGCAAAATTAAACTCAAAACGTTTATAGCTGATAGTTCCGTTAAAACCATACACGAACCTTGGCTCCGTGGGATAACCGATATGCACGGCATCATCAATACTGATTTTCCCATCACCATTCACATCCCGATAGCGAATATCTCCCGGCATATAATTACCGGATTGAATAGGTGAACGATCTATCTCCTCCTGACTCTGGAATAGTCCTTCTGCAATATATCCCACAACCTGTGAAATATCATGCCCCACTTTTCCCTGCCACTCCGGCTTATCAGCCGCCTCCTCAATCTCTTTAAAAACCGACTTATTATAGGTAGCCGTACCGTTTAAAATGAACCAGAAATCATTGGAAAATGCATGCTGAATTTTTCCGGAGAAGTCCATACCACGGGAACGAACTTTTCCGACATTATCAAAGGGATAAAGCCCTAAACCCATGCTGGCTGGCACAATCGTACGAGACGATAATATATTATGACGGATTTCTTCATAAAAATCAACCGTAAAATCCAACAAACCTTTAAAAAGCGTCACTTCCAGTCCCAAGTTTGTCTGTTCGGCAATCTCCCATTGAATAGTAGGATTAGCATACGAATAAATCACATACTGATCTTGACTATTGATTCCTACATTCTCCAAATAAATATATCGTCCCACATTTTGCGTGTAATTATCTGTTACCGCATCTCCAATACCATCATTCCCGACCTTACCATACGAAGCACGCACTTTCAGGAAAGAGAGCCAATGTCCGGTAGCATTAGCAATAAACGGCTCTTTGGACAACATATAAGAAAAACCTATGGAAGGGAAGAAGCCAAAACGATTGTGTTTTGCAAAACGCTCGGAACCATTGTATCCAAAACTTCCTTCCAGATAATAACGTTCTTTATATCCATAAGAAAGTCGCATAGAAAGTCCCATATTACGATTTTTTATAGCAGAAAATAACGTACGTCCGGTTGAAGTGGTACGCTGAGAAAGATTAAATAACCCCGTGTAACTCACGGTATGATCGCCCCAATTCCCATTATAAAATACTCGAAATTCTCCCGCAACCTGAGTTTCTCCTTCCGTAACCTTACCATTAGGATCAACCTTCAAATTCTTATCACCTTCTGTAAGCTGCTCCAAGGTATGTTCACCAGTCTGGTGATTATAGTCCGCCAAACGATATTGATAAGGCGTAGTTTGAAATGGAGTACTATAATAGGCTTCCTTATACAAAGAAACATTAGCACGTGTTTCCAATCCTTTTAGAATTGCTCCCCAATTTTGAATATACTCCACACGATTTACCGTAGCAAAACGACTTCTCTCCAGATAACCCGCTTGAATAGAAGCATAAGGATTATTAGAATTTTTCGTTTCATAACCAAACCGAATGTGTGGGAAACCATAGGTTGCATCAGCAGGATAAACTGCAGCATAGTCCACCGGATTGGCATTAAATGCCAACGAATAAGCCCCTTGTACACTAGAAAGAGGGCCGCGATAGGCATCTAGAGTTGAATTAGAGTTAAGCACTAATTTGGCACTCGGCGTCATATCAATATTCAAATTAATACGTAAAGCCGTGGTATTATTTCTAATATTCACGTCAAACGAATTCAACCGATCGGTCTTCAACATACCTTCATCATAGTTATGACTCAACGATGCGTAATATTGCATAATCTTTGTACCCCCTCGAACACTCAAACCCAAGTGATGATTGATTGCGGTATTTTTAAAAAGAAATTTATGGGCATCGCAGTCATCGGCGCAGTGTTTGTGGACATCAAGGGATATCCGCTTTCCACCTATATCCCCGGCGGGCGCAACGCGGGCCGCGTCGTGCAGGTGCACGGCGGCGTGAGCCGCAACATCGTCGAGGACATCGCGAACGTCGAGCTGCGCCCGACGTTCGTGAGCCTTGTCGACAACACGAGCGCGGGCGCGGACATCGTCAAAAAGCTCCAGAGCCACAAGGTCGACACGCGCTACATCCGCACAACGCCCGACGGCATGGGCATGTGGCTTGCGATCTTCGACAACACAGGCGACGTGACCGCGTCGATCTCCAAGCGCCCCGACCTGAGCCCTATCGTCGGCATTCTCGACGAGCAGGGCGACGAAATTTTCTCGCAGGCCGACAGCATTTTGCTCGAGATCGACATGGAAAAGGACATCGTCAAGCGCACGTTCGCGCTGGCGGAAAAGTACCGTAAGCCCGTCTACGCGGTCGTGTCCAACATGAGCATCGCCATCGAGCGGCGCGACTTTCTGCGCTCAGTGCACTGCTTCATCTGCAACCAGCAGGAGGCGGGCATCCTGTTTTCGGAAAATTACGACGGCCTCTCGCCCGACGAAATGCTTCCCATCCTGCGCGACAAAATTCGCGGCGCGCAGATCCACCGCATGGTCGTCACGATGGGCGCGCAGGGTGCGGTGTTCGCCACGCTCGACGGCGAGGACGGCTACTGCCCCGCGAAGAAGGTCGATGTCAAGGACACGACCGGCGCGGGCGACGCGTTTTTTGCCGGCGCGGTCATCGGCCAGACCTACGGCAAAACGATGATGGAATCCTGCGAGATCGGCACGCGCCTTGCCGCGTCCGTCATCACGACGGGCGAAAACGTCTGCCCGCGCTATCTGCCGAGCGAATTCGGGCTGGACGTCTCCACCGTCGACGACGCGCAGATCGCGCTCGAGCTTTGATCCCGGCAACTACTAAACACAGTAAAAAGCGAGGGACGCGTAGGCACCCCTCGCTTTTTGTTTTGCTTTTTTACTGCCCGCACAGCGCGCTGCGGTTTTCTTCCGCAAGGCGCAGCGCTGCGTCTCGGTCCACACCGTAGGCAAAACGGAACGCATACGGCTTTGTCATCGTGATCGCGCTCACCGTGCCGTCCTTCAGGTAAAACGCAATGTCGCGGACGTCGTAGTTCCCGTCGTCCTGCGGCGTCTGCGGCTGCCAGACGTAGGCGCGGTCGAAGTCATAGGCGGGCTCGCTGTAGCCGCCTTCGTCGCTGTAGCCGTCATAAAGCTCGGACTCGTCTGCCGCGATGCAGTAAAGCGCCTCCGGGTATTCCGTCAGCAGCGCTTTCTCGCTGTCGCCGACCTTGACTCCGCGCGGCGTTCCCACGCCCACAGCACTGGTGCGCAGATAGCTGATGACCTCGCGCCCCGTTTCAGGGTAGTAGTCCGTCCCGACGACGAGCTGCGCGTCCGCGTCGTAATGGCGCGCAAAGTCGTAGGGCAGCATCCCGTCGCTGTCGTAGGTCGTATTCTCCGTTTTCCCGTTCGGCTCGTAGTCCGCTCCAAGGCTCAAAAATCCGCCCGGCAGCTCCAGCGTAAAGTTCGCGTCCGGCTGCGGCTCGACCGTCAGATCTTCCTCCCGCATCAGGGGCTCGTCCGGTGCGCCGTCCGACGCTTCCTGCTTTTCTCCGCAGCCTGACACCAAAAGCGTCAGCGCCGCCAAGAGCGCCGCAAGCAGCTGCGCTGTATTTTTCCGTCTCATATCGGTCTCCTCCTTGATTTTGTTTTTTTACGCTTCCTTCAACTTTTCCTCGAGCAGCTTGAAGGCTTCATCCGCCGCTTCCCCGCGAATTTCCTCGCGGGAAGCCGCGCCGAAGTCAAAACGCTCGGCGATTGTCTCCTTGGGCGACGAAAATCCGATGAATACCGTGCCGACGGGATTTCCCCGCTCGTCGCGGTCGGGTCCAGCGACGCCCGTGACGCTGACGGCGCAGTCCGCCGTCGTCGCCTCGCGCGCACCCTCGGCCATTGCGCGGGCGACGGGCGCGGACACCGCGCCGTACTCTTCCAGCATGTCCGCCGGAACGCCGAGCACGCGGTGCTTGACGATATTCGTATAGCTCACGATGCCGCCCATGAACACGCCCGACGCGCCCGGCACATCCGTGATGCGCTTGGCAATGAGGCCGCCGGTGCAGCTCTCCGCCGCGGCGAAGGTCACGCCGCGCGCCTTGAGCGCTTCATAGCAGCGCTGTTCGACAGTTTTTTCCGCCATAATAAGACTTCCTTTCAGAACTTGATGCGCACGAACTCGCGATTCGTCATCGCGCGGTCGATAAGGCCCTCGATATCAAGGACAGCCTCGGCCTCACGGACCTCGTCGAGATTCGGCTTCGTGCGCGGATGGCGTGGGGTGAAGACCGTACAGCAATCCTCATAGGGTAAGATCGACGTATCGAACGTGCCGATCTTACGGGACAAACGCACGATCTCTTCCTTATCCATGCCGATGAGCGGGCGCAGGACGGGAAGATCGACGACATCCTCGGTCACGCGCAGAGCCTCCATCGTCTGAGACGCGACCTGACCGAGGTTCTCGCCCGTGACGAGCGCCTTGGCCCTGACCTGATCGGCCACGCGCTGGGAGATGCGCATCATAAAGCGGCGCATGATGAGCGTGAAGAATTCCTCGGGGCAGTTTCTTCTGATCTCCTCCTGGATCTCGGTAAACGGCACGATCTGCACCGTCAGCCGCCCGCACCAGGGGACTAAGAGCTTGGCAAGGGAAAGCACCTTCTCTTTCGCCTCATCGGACGTGTACGGTGGGGAGAAGAAGTGCACCATTTCGAGCTTGACGCCGCGCTTGGCGATCATGTAGGACGAGACGGGCGAGTCGATGCCGCCGGAGAGCAGGCTGACCGCCACGCCGCCCATGCCGATGGGCAGGCCGCCCGCGCCCTCTTCAGCGGGGCCGTGGACATAGGCCGCATCGTCGCGAATTTCGATATGCACGACGAGCTCGGGGTCGTGGACGTTGACCTCGCACGTCGGGAACGCCTGATGCAGCGCGCCGCCGACCTGCTGGGAGATCTGGATGGACGTCAAGGGGAAGGTCTTGTCAGCGCGCTTGCTCTCGACCTTGAAGCTCTTCGCCGCGCGCATCTCGCACGCAAGGTAATTTTTCGCCGCGGAGATGATCTTCTGGATGTCCTTTTCGCACGGCAGCGCCTTTGAAACGGCGATGATGCCGAAAATCTTCTTGCAGCTCTCAAACGCGGCCTCGATGTCGCACTCGTCGTCCTTCGGCTCGACATAGATGGTGCTCTGCTTGGAGTAGACGCGGAAATTGCCGCATTTCGACACGCGGCGGTTGACGTTCGACATCAGCTTATCTTCGAAGCTGCGGCGGTTCAGGCCCTTGAGCACGACCTCGCCGAGCTTGCACAGGATCATTTCATGCATTGGTATTGTTCTCCTCATTTGTTATGGCCGCTTCCGCATCGGCGGAAAATGCGGCTGAATTTTCGTTGTCTTCGGATTTGGCAGGCTTTTTCCCTTTGCGGGTGAGCCCCAGTGTAAAGCACAGCGGCTCAACGGCGGCCAGCAGGGCAAAGAGCGCATAGCTGAACATCGTGCCCTCTCCGCTCACCCCGTTGATCCCGACCATGGCGGGCGCCATCGGCAGCTCCCAGATCATCGCAAGGATGCTCCCCGAGCCGAACGGGACAGGCATCACAAGAAGCGAGGCAAGATTCAGCACATAGAGCACGATCGCCGCATTCCAGCAGCGGTTTTTGTCGATCCCCCGGTCCGGCCGCAGGCCCCAGCCGAACAGGAAAGAAAGCGCCGACACATAGACGACGCCGAGCGCGAGCCCGACGGGCGTGGCAAACGTAAAGGACGAGGTCGTCCCCGTGCCTCCAAACGCCGCGAACAGCAGGATAAAAGCCGCGCCCTGAGCGATATGGCTCAAAATGGAAAGCGCGCCAAACTGGATGTAGTCATACCTTTTCATCTCATTCACCCCTGTAAAATATCCGTGTTGCGGTACTGGATGGCCTCGGCCAGATGATGTGCCTCGATCTTCTCGCTGCCGTCGAGGTCGGCGATCGTGCGCGCAACGCGCAGTAATCTATCGTGGCTTCGCGCCGTGAGGCCGAGGCGCTCGAACGCGCCTTTGAGCAGCTTTTCGCCCGCGGCGTCCAGTGTGCAGAACTCGCCCACCATCGCGGGTGTCATTTGCGCGTTGCAGGTGATGTTCGTGCCGGAAAAGCGCTGCTTCTGGATGTCGCGCGCGGCGTTCACGCGCGCTTTGACGTCGGCGGAGGACTCCGCCTTTTCGCGCCGGCGCATGGCTTCGAACTCGACGCTCGGCACATTGACGTGTAAGTCCATGCGGTCGAGCATCGGGCCGGAGATCTTTTCGACGTATTTTTCCACCTGCTGCTTGGTGCAGCGGCAGCGCCCCGAGGGGTGGCCGTACCAGCCGCAGCGGCAGGGGTTCATCGCGCCGACGAGCATGAAGCGGCTCGGCAGCGTGATACTGCCCGCGGCGCGGGTGATGGTGACCTCGCCGTCCTCGATGGGCGCGCGCAGCACCTCGAGCACGTCGCGGCGGAATTCGGGGAGCTCATCTAAAAAAAGCACGCCGTGGTGCGCGAGCGAAATTTCACCGGGCTTGGGCGTCTGCCCACCACCGGTCATCGCGGAGGCGGAAAGTGTGTGGTGCGGCGCGCGGAACGGGCGGTGCAGCAGCATCGGGTGCGAGCTGTCGGTCAATCCCGCGACTGACCAGATCTCGGTCGCTTCAAGTGCTTCCTTTCGCGTCATGTCGGGCAGGATCGACGGAAGCCGCCGCGCCAGCATGGATTTGCCCGCGCCGGGCGAGCCGATGAGCAGGATATTGTGTCCGCCCGCAGCGGCGATCTCCAGCGCGCGCTTGACATTTTCCTGTCCCATGACGTCGGAAAAGTCGGGGCCGGTCTCGCTCGTCTGCTCCGCCTGCCACTTTGGCTGGGGCGAGAGCTTCTTTTCGCCCTTCAAATGCTGCACGAGCGACACGACGTCCGGCACGCCGTAAACGGTCACGCCGTCGGCAAGCGTCGCCTCCGCTGCGTTCGCCGCGGGGACGTAGAGCGTCCTGATGCCCGCGCGCACCGCGGCCATCGCCATCGGCAAAACGCCGTTCACCGCGCGAAGCGTGCCGGTCAGCGAGAGCTCGCCGACAAAGGCCGCGTCCTTCGCGGGGGGCTTGATCTCCTCTGCACTGGCAAGGATGCCGAGCAGGATGGGCAGGTCATAGAGCGTGCCCTCCTTTTTCCGACCCGCAGGGGCGAGGTTCACTGTGATGCGCGAGACAGGGAACTTCACACCGCAGTTTTTCACTGCCGCGCGCACGCGCTCGCGCGATTCCTTGACGGCCGTGTCGCCAAGGCCGACGATGTCAAACGCAGGCAAGCCCCCGGATAAAAAGCATTCCACCGTGACCTCGTAGCCCGAGATGCCCTGAAGGCCGAGCGAGCGCACCGCTGTGACCATACTGTTTTCCTCCCTCTTTCGCATCGAATCGTACAGTTTGCAATTAGTATAGCACATTTTTTGCATCAGGCAAATCCCCCTCCGCGCATTTTTGCACATTTTGCACAAAATCAATAAATCCTCGCAAAAGTTCTCGAAAAATAAAAGGAATTGAACCTATTGTTGCAAAATAGTGAATGTTTTTGCGGGAACAAGGCGTTTACATAGCGAAAAAAGTGTGCTATAGTGTCATCGTTGAATTTTGCGTTCACACGCAGAAGAACCGTTTTTTGACGGTGAAATAAATAGGAGGTTCATTTATGGCAAGAAAAATGAAATCCATGGACGGCAATAATGCTGCGGCTCACGTAAGCTATGCTTTCAGTGAAGTTGCGGCAATTTATCCCATTACGCCGTCCTCCCCGATGGCCGACCTGGTCGACCAGTGGTCTGCAAATGGCCTGAAAAACATCTTCGGCAGCCAGGTCAAGGTCGTCGAGATGCAGTCCGAAGCCGGTGCTGCCGGCGCAGTGCACGGCTCCCTCGGTGCCGGTGCTCTGACCACCACCTACACGGCCTCTCAGGGTCTGCTGCTGATGATCCCGAACATGTACAAAATCGCAGCTGAGCAGCTCCCCTGCGTGTTCCACGTCTCCGCCCGTACTGTTTCGACCCACGCGCTGAACATCTTCGGCGATCACTCCGACGTCATGGCCTGCCGCCAGACCGGTTTCGCCATGCTGTGCGAGGGCAACGTGCAGGAAGTGATGGATCTCTCCCCCGTGGCACACCTGGCCGCGCTTTCCGGCAAGGTCCCGTTCATCAACTTCTTCGACGGTTTCCGCACCTCCCACGAGATCCAGAAGATCGCCGTGTGGGATTACAAGGATCTCGCCGACATGTGCGACATGGACGCTGTCAAAGCGTTCCGCGAGCACGCCCTCAACCCCGAGCATCCCGCCATGCGCGGCTCCCACGAGAACGGCGATACGTTCTTCCAGCACCGCGAGGCCTGCAACCAGTACTACGACGCTCTCCCCGAAGTCGTGGAAAAGTACATGGGCAAGATCAACGAGAAGCTCGGCACCGACTACAAGCTCTTCAACTACTACGGCGCGCCCGACGCTGACCGCGTCATCATCGCGATGGGTTCCATCTGCGACGTGGCCGAGGAAGTCATCGACTACCTCAACGCCCACGGCGAGAAGGTCGGTCTCATCAAGGTCCGTCTGTACCGCCCGTTCAAGGCTGAGCGCCTGATCGAGGCCATCCCCGCCACCGCCAAGAAGATCGCGGTCCTCGACCGCACCAAGGAGCCCGGCGCACAGGGTGAGCCCCTCTATCTCGACGTCGTCACCGCGCTGGCCAACGCCGGCATCACCGACAAGACCGTCATCGGCGGCCGTTACGGTCTCGGCTCCAAGGACACCCCGCCCGCTTCCGTGTTCGCTGTTTACACCGAGCTTGCCAAGGCGGAGCCCAAGCGTCAGTTCACCATCGGCATCGTCGATGACGTGACGAACCTCTCCCTGCCCGAAGACAAGAACTGCCCGAACACCGCAGCCGAGGGCACCATCGAGTGCAAGTTCTGGGGTCTCGGCGGCGACGGTACCGTCGGCGCGAACAAGAACTCCATCAAGATCATCGGCGACCACACCGACAAGTACGTCCAGGCCTACTTCCAGTATGACTCCAAGAAGACCGGCGGCGTGACCATCAGCCACCTGCGTTTCGGCGACAAGCCCATCCGCAGCCCCTACTACATCAACCAGGCTGACTTCGTGGCCTGCCACAACCCCGCTTACATCCACATGGGCATGAAGATGGTCCAGGATGTCAAGCCCGGCGGCGTGTTCATGATCAACTGCCAGTGGTCCGATGAGGAGCTGGGCCAGCACCTGAACGCCGAGGCAAAGAAGTATATCGCTGACAACAATATCCAGCTGTATACCATCAATGCTATCGATAAGGCTATCGAGATCGGCATGGGCAAGCGCACCAACACCATCCTGCAGTCTGCATTCTTCAAGCTGGCTGACGTCATGCCTATCGATGACGCCATCAACTTCATGAAGCAGGCCGCTCAGAAGAGCTACGGCAAGAAGGGCCAGGACGTCGTTGAGATGAACTGGAAGGCCATTGACGCAGGCGTTGACGCTATCCACAAGGTAGACGTGCCCGCATCCTGGTCCAACCCCGAGGCTGATCCCGCACCCAAGGCTCTGGCTGGCCGTCCGGAACTGGTCAAGCAGATCCGTGACGTCATGGAGCCCATTGCCCGTATGGACGGCGACAGCCTGCCTGTCTCCTCCTTCGTGGCAAATGCAAACGGCGAGTGGGAGCAGGGCGCTTCTGCATACGAGAAGCGCGGCACCGCTGTGAACGTCCCCGAGTGGGATGCTGCAAAGTGCGTTGGCTGCAACCAGTGCGCATTCGTGTGCTCTCATGCAACCATCCGTCCCTTCCTGCTGACTGCTGACGAGCTGGCAGCTGCTCCTGCCCAGACCAAGAGCCGCGATAACAAGCTGACCCCCGAGTACAAGTTTGTTATGGCTGTTTCTCCGCTGGACTGCATGGGCTGCGGCGAGTGCGTCACCGTCTGCCCCACCAAGGCTATCACCATGGTTCCTCAGGACAGCCAGGCCGATCAGCAGGCAGTCTTTGACTACTGCGTGGCCAACATCTCCAAGAAGGCTACCAAGATGGCCGATGACACCGTCATGGGCTCTCAGTTCAACCAGCCCCTGCTGGAGTTCTCTGGCTCCTGCGCAGGCTGTGCTGAGACCTCTTACGCTCGCCTGATCACTCAGCTGTTCGGCGAGAAGATGTACATCTCCAACGCTACCGGCTGCTCCTCTATCTGGGGCGGCACCGCTTCCATCTCTCCGTACACCGTCAACAAGGACAGCGGCCATGGTCCTGCATGGTGCAACTCCCTGTTCGAGGATAACGCAGAGCATGGTCTGGGCCTGTACATCGGCCAGAAGACCATCCGCGAGAACCTGATCAAGGAGATCGCAGAGGTTGCTGGTTCCGACAAGGCTTCTGCTGAGCTGAAGGCTGCTTACGAGCAGTTCATCGCAACCAAGAACAACACCAAGGCCAACGACGAGCCCGCAAAGGCCCTGATCGCTGAGCTGGAGAAGGCTGCTGCTGCCGGCTGCGAGAAGTCTGCAGAGATCCTGAAGAGCAAGCAGTACATCGCCAAGAAGTCCGTCTGGATCTTCGGCGGCGACGGCTGGGCATACGACATCGGCTTCGGCGGTCTGGATCACGTTCTGGCTTCCGGCGAGGATGTCAACGTGATGGTCTTCGATACTGAGATGTACTCCAACACCGGTGGACAGGCTTCCAAGGCCTCCAACATCGGCGAGGTCTGCCAGTTCGCTGCTGCAGGTAAGGAGATCAGCAAGAAGAGCCTGTCCGAGATCGCAATGACCTACGGCTACATCTATGTTGCTCAGATCGCTCTGGGCGCTAACATGAACCAGGCTGTCAAGGCTATTGCCGAGGCTGAGGCTTACCCCGGCCCCTCTCTGATCATCGGCTACGCTCCCTGCGAGCTGCACGGTGTCAAGGGCGGCATGACCAACTGCCAGAACGAGATGAAGAAGGCAGTCGAGGCTGGCTACTGGAACCTGTTCACCTTCAACCCCGCCAACAAGGCACAGGGCAAGAACCCCTTCACCCTGACCTCCAAGGCTGTGGACAACGAGAAGTATCAGGCTCTGCTGGCAAACGAGACCCGTTACAGCCGTCTGACCCGCGCCTTCCCCGAGCGTGCTAAGGAGCTGTTCGCTCGCAACCAGGAGGTTGCAAACGACCGCTACGAGCACCTGACCCGTCTGGTCGAGCTGTACAAGTAAGCTGTTTTTAAGCAGCGGCAGAGACACCAAATGAACCAGCGGCCCCTGCTCTTTCCCGTGTGAAGAGCGGCAGCCCCGCATCGGCGGTTACTGCGCAATGCAGCGGTGCGGAACTGTGGAATTTGCCTTTGCCGTGCACAGAACAGGCTGAACGTTTTGCCCTGTACCTGACAGAACGGTCGAAAAACCTGATTTCATTCCCCTCCTTTTGCGCAGGGGCTTGAGATACCAAAGCGCCCGCGAGGGCCCTTGAGAGCACACCCTGCGTGTGTCAGGAGCATAAGGTCTGCGTGCAGATACCTTGCTCCGCCTGCGGCATAAGACCTGCCTTGCAGGGATCTTGCCTCAGTGAAAAAACTGCATCAGTTTTTAGCGCCCCGCTCACCGCAAGGTGACCGGGGCGTATTTTTGTGTAAATGAAACTATAAGCCCGGAGCGTCCGCAGACGTTCCGGGCTTATAGTTTGACGAAATAAAAGTTATTTGTTCGTCACAAATTCAATTTTGACGTTCATCCCCATCCCTGCCGCAAGGCGCTGCAAGGTGCGCAGAGAAGGGTTTGCATTCCCTCGTTCCAGTTTGCTGATATCGGCCTGTGCAATGCCGGTGCGCTCTGAAAGCTGTTTCTGGGTCAGACCGCTTTCCTTCCGGGCATCGATCATAGCTTGCGCAATGGTAAGCTCCGGCTGAAGAGCGTCCCATTCGGCCTTAAAAGAAGGCCGCTGTAATTGTTCATTCAAATAATTCCGAAAATCACTCATGAGGAACTCTCCTTTCGATAAAAATAGTCCGCACGATATTTTTGCGCCAGTGCAATTTCCTCCGGCGGTGTTTTCTGCGTCTTTTTGACAAAGCCGTTTGTCAATATGATCTGATGCCCGACCACGAAGAAATATAAAATGCGCGTAATGTTGCTGCTTTGCTTGGTACGCAATTCAAAAATGCCATCTCCCAATGATTTGGAATAAGGCTCCCGCAGTTGTGTGCCATTGGTTTCCAATAGGGAGACCGTGCCTAAAAGCTTTGCCAGCATTTTGTCGTCCAGTGTATCCAGAAAATCACGAACCGGGCAGCTGCCGTCTGCTTTATAATAAAAATTTACTTCAAAAGCAGACATTTTCAGCATCCTTTCCGTTTGGTGGTATCCTACTATTATAATATAGGATAAAACAAATATTGTCAAGAAGATTTTTTATCACAAAATCTTCCAGAATTTTCCGCTTCCTTTTTACAGTTTCTTCATAGCTTCTTAACGAAATGAATTGTGAAAGCTGTTATACTTTTCCCATGGGAAGCGGGGCCGCAACCACTTCCCAAGTAACATGATTCCTCCTCACACCAAGGCAATATCCAAGCAAAACACCCTTCTCTGTGCGCCGCAACACGGAGAAGGGTGTTTTGTTTTTGTAAGACATTGCAAAAATCTTTGCAAAACTTCGCTTTAGGGTTGACCCCATTTTTTTGCGGCGCTATAATAAAAAAGGATATAGCCAGTGCAGCGCCCGGCGCGGGTGCTGCGGCTGCGGAATTTATGAAAACTGGGAGGTGAACGCAGGACAATGGACCCTGATCATAGTCGAAGTAGATCCACCGATGCGGTAGATCGGACAACAAAAAGTACTGCGTTCGCCTTTTTGCATCCGGCGGCTTACTGAAAAGCCCCCGGCATAGGAAAGGTGCGGCTTTGCGTGCGCGGAAACGGCTGCTTTTGCGGCATTCCGGCACCGGGCGGCGCGTTTTTTGTTTCCCGACCTGCTGCATCCTCCGGCGCGGAGAAAGCCCTCCGTGCCGTATAGTGCCCAGAGGAGGCAGCCCATGGATATGGAAGAAAAGAAGCTGGAAACCAACACGGAACAGAACCTGCCGGTGCAGGAACTGCCCGCCGATATCCCCGCCGAGGTGCGTCAGAAACTGGCGGAGGATCTGAACGAGGAAGCCACCGAGGACCTGAAGCAGGATATGCGGGAGGCAGAGCGGGAGGAAGCCAATGACGAAGAGGTCAAGGCAAACCCCGAGATGCTGACCAAGAGCCGTCTGCTGAAGCTGCTGATCAAAAAGCAGTACGTCAAGCTGCGTGAGGTGACCGAGGAAGAGCAGCCCGCCGACCTTGCCGAGCTGCTGGAGGAGCTGGACGAGAACAACCGTCTGGTGGTGTTCCGTCTGCTGAAAAAGGAAGTTGCCACCGAAGCCTTTGCCTATATGTCCGACGAAGCCCGGGACGATCTGGTAAACGCTTTCTCGGACGTGGAGCTGGTGAGCGCCATCGAGGAGATGAGTCTGGACGATGCCGCCGACCTGCTGGAAGATATGCCCGCGGGCGTGGTCAAGCGGGTGCTGGAAAAATCCTCCCGGGAGACCCGCGAGAGCCTGAACAAGCTGCTGAACTACCCGGAAAGCTCTGCCGGCAGCCTGATGACCCCGGAATATGTGCGTCTGCGCATGGATATGACGGTGGAACAGGCCTTTGCCGCCATCCGCAAGCAGGGCGAGAACGCCGAGACCGTCTACACCTGCTATGTGGTGGAGAGCAACCGGCTGCAGGGCGTTGTCTCTGCCCGCAATCTGCTGCTGGCCGACCCCAAGACCCCCATCACGGAGATCATGGAGGACAATCTGGTCACAGTGAAGGTCACCGACGATCAGGAGTTCGTGGCGCGTGAGATGCAGCGCTACGACTTTACCGCCATGCCCGTTCTGGACAACGAGGGGATGTTCGTGGGTATCATCACCATCGACGATGCCATTGACGTTCTGACCGACGAGAGCACCGAGGATATGCAGAAGATGGCCGCCATTCTCCCGGATGACGACGCCACCACCTACTTTGGCACCAGCGTGTGGACCCACGCCAAGCAGCGCATCCCCTGGCTGCTGATTTTGATGCTGTCCGCTACCTTTACCGGTATGGTCACCACCCACTACGAGGAAGCCTTTGTCAGCCTGCCGCTGCTGGTCTCCTTCATGCCCATGCTGATGGATACCGCCGGTAACTGCGGCAACCAGATCAGCACCCTGATGGTGCGCGGTCTGGCACTGGGCGAGGTAGAGCCTGCCGACTTTATGCGGGTGCTGGCCAAGGAGCTGCGGGTGTCTGCCATCGTGGGCGCAGTGCTGGGCATCGTGAATGGCCTGCGCATCTACCTGATGTACACCTTCCTCTTCCCCGGGCAGTACGCCAACGTGATGGGCTACGCCATCGTGGTCAGCGTGTCGCTGTTCTTCAGTGTCATTCTGGCAAAGCTGGTGGGCGGTATGCTGCCGCTTGCCGCCAAAAAGCTGGGTGCCGACCCCGCCATTATGGCTACCCCCTTCATCACCACCATCGTGGACGCTTGCAGCCTGATCCTCTACTTCCAGATCGCACAGCTGGTGTTCCGCAATATGATGTAAAGAAAAAGGCAATGCCGGACGGTCTGCGGACCGCCCGGCATTTTTGCATCCAACCCTTTGGCGCATTTGCGCAAAAGGACGGCGATATTTTATATGCTCTGTCAATTGACACACCACGGGTGTGATGGTGTAAAATAATAAAAGAGGTCGTTTGAGTTCCAGTACGTTGGATAGAACCTGTATTTTTGTTACCGGAGATGTATCATGAAAAAGACAAGACGCTTTGTAGCACTTTTACTGGCCGCGGTGCTGGCCTTGGCATTGTTCACCGCCTGCGGCGCAGCAGAACAACCTCAGTCTGCCATTGGCAAGGTATACGAAGATTGGTTTGTAGAGCAAATCAACAGCAAGCGGCCGGCGGACAAACCGGTACAAAAAGTTGACGTCAAACACTCGGAGATGAGGACTGCTCTGGAGAAAATCAGCGAGGACGGGAAGTTCAAAGCCAGAGACGGCGGGGATCATGAGGCGAACGGGTACGGATTTGGGGAGAGCTGGTATTGGATGATCCTCTCAGACCCGATAGCATTGAATGTTTCGGGCGAAAGTACCGTTGAGGCAGTTAAGCTGACCCCGGAAAATCTGACGCAGTACGGACCTGTTTACTTTATTGATGAACAGCAGTTGTACCGGATCGATGAGTATGATATTGTTACCCGTGTTATGGATGACAAGACCTACGTTGCGGTGTATGTCCACTTAGAGAAAGCGAAAAGCTGACCCCTGCGCCGCTGCATACTCTAGTGTGCGCTGCTGCTAAGGCATAAAATATGGTTTTATAAGCCCTCTCAGGCACTTTGTCTGCCCGAGAGGGCTTATTTTTGCATCCAACCCTCTCAGTCTGCTCCCGATGGTCGCCGCAGGCGACTGAGAGGGTTCAGCCGGGATAAAAACAGTGTGGAAAATCACCGTTTGTGTCCGTTTTCCACACCGGGCTTTTCTCCCCGGCGGTTTGTGGAAAACTGCCCGGGGTAAGATTCCAGATTGGAGAAAAGCAAACCCGTAAGCCGGAGTAAACTGTAAAAACAAAAGAAAAACCTTCGACTTTCTTTTTTATAAAAGGCAGAATGCCCACATTTTAGCCCACAAATTTCCAGAATGCGGCGGCATCCATTACGGCTTGTATAGGACTTTCCTCCACTGGATGTGGAAAACTATGTGGAAAAGGTGGAAAACATCGTTGGAAACTGCGCTTCTTTTTCACAAAAACGGTGGAAAACCCGGTGGAAAAAGTGAAAAGTTCATTCCAGAACGGATAGTCCATACAATTTTCGGTTGTCGTTTTGGGACTTAAAACCCGCATGAATGCTGTGCTTTTCCCGCCTTTTCCACACCCCGGCGGCTGCGGTGTGAAAAAACTGCGCGTGCAGCCTGTCTGCCGGGAAAGAAAACACAGTTTCAACGCCTTCCGCGTGGATTTTCTTGAATGCGGGGGACTGTCATGGTAAAATAGGGGTAACATGAAACTGGCGGGGCAACCCGCAACGGAGGCGAAACACATGAACAACTGGCTGAATAAGCTGGAGCGCAAGTATGGCCGCTACGGCATCCCGAACCTGACCAATATTCTGGTGGCGGGGCAGATCTTAGTGCTGGCCATCGAGCTGTTTATTGACCGTACCATCACGGGCTGGCTGGGGCTGAACCGGTTCCTTCTGCTGCAGGGGCAGGTCTGGCGGGTGATCAGCTTTATATTCATCCCCTTTTCTGGTGGCAGCATCCTCAGCGTGGTGCTGGGCATCTACTTCACATGGTTCATCGGCACGGCGCTGGAACGGGAGTGGGGCGATTTCCGCTACACGGTGTATCTGCTGTCCGGCGTGCTGGGCACGGTGCTGGGCTGCCTGCTCACCGGTGTGACCGCCAGTACCTACTGCCTGTCCCTCTCGCTGCTGCTGGCCTTTGCCATGCTCTACCCGGAGGTGCAGCTGCTGCTCTTCTTCGTCATCCCCATCCGGGTAAAATATTTCGGCGTTTTCGCAGCGGTGCTGTGGGTGTTCAGCTTTCTGGGCGCTTCCCTGCCCGGCAAGCTGGACTACCTGTTGTCCATGCTCAACGTCTGGCTCTTTTTTGCCCCCATGGCCTACCGTTCCTTCCGCGCATGGGTGCGCCGGGAGCAGTGGAAACGGAAGAACAGGAGATAAACCCTCCCGTGAAAATGCGTTTGGAGCGCTCCGCAGAGCGCGACAAACGCGAAATT
>OGLE01001591.1_pt1 | contig 17345 bp, 15 predicted proteins | sample 1572671 | NCBI WGS metagenome assembly OGLE01 (sample SAMEA2581923, study PRJEB24529) | metagenome | biome: Human gut stool | place: China | collected 2011 | reverse complement strand
GGACGAGAGGGGGGTATCCCCTCCGGTTTCTCCGGAACCGGAGGGGTATCCAGGGGGGACAGCGTCCCCCCTGGACAGCGGCGGCTCCGCCCGCCGCGCATAAGAAAAGAGCAGATGCATAGCATCTGCTCTCTGGAAATTCTATTTTAGCGGAACTTCTTCTTCTTAGCGCGTGCAGCCTCAGACTTCTTGCGGCGCTTGACGCTGGGGCTTTCGTAGCACTCTCTTCTCCGCACTTCAGCCAGGACGCCTGCCTTGGCGCAGCTTCTCTTAAAACGCTTCAGAGCGCTGTCCAGGGACTCGCCTTCCTTGACGTGGACTTCGGACATCTATTTTCCCTCCCTCCGATGTATCCGGCTCGATCCAGGATACTCTTTAAGAGTCATTGGACATGACTTTAACAATAGCATTATACTGTGTAGGCCCTGCCTTGTCAAGCCGTTTTCCAACATTTTTTACGATTCCGATTATTTCGCGGGCTTGACGATCAGGTTCATGAGCTTGTCCTTCACCAGGATGGTCTTTACCACGGTCATGCCCTCGGCGGCCTTTCTGACCTTGTCCAGCTCCATGGCGGCGGCCATGACGGTCTCCTGGTCGCTGCCGGCGGGGACGGTGACAGCGCCCTTGAGCTTGCCGTTGACCTGGATGGCCATGTCCACATGGGTGTCCACGGTCTTGCCCTCGTCATAGGCGGGCCAGGGCATCTGCATGGCCATCTTGCCGGTCTTTCCGGCGTAGCCGGTAAGCTCCCACATTTCCTCCACCATGTGGGGCGCAAACGGGGACAGCAGAAGCATCAGCTGCTGCAGGTCGCCCCGGGTCAGGCCGGAGGAATAGAACTCGTTGACCATGGCCATCAGGGCGGCAATAGCGGTGTTCATCTTCAGGTCGTCGATGTCGGCGGTGACCTTCTTGATGGTCTTGTGGATCAGGGCCTCGTTCTTCTGGGAGAGCTCGTCGCTGTCCTGGGCCAGGTCCATCAGGTTCCAGCAGCGGTCCAGGAACCGCTTGGAGCCCTTCACGGCCTCGTTGGACCAGGTAACGGCCTTTTCAAAGTCGCCGATGAACATGATGTGCAGGCGCATGGTGTCCGCGCCGTACTGGGCCACGATGTCGTTGGGGTTGACCACATTGCCCCGGGACTTGGACATCTTCTCGCCGCCCTCGCCCAGGATCATGCCGTGGCTGGTGCGCTTGGCGTAAGGCTCCTTGGTGGGCACGGCGCCGATGTCATAGAGGAACTTATGCCAGAACCGGGAGTACAGCAGATGCAGCGTAGTGTGCTCCATGCCGCCGTTGTACCAGTCCACGGGAGACCAGTATTCCAGCGCCTCCTTGGAGGCCAAGGCCTTATCATTGTGGGGGTCCATATACCGCAGGAAGTACCAGCAGGAGCCGGCCCACTGGGGCATGGTATCCGTTTCACGCTGGGCAGGGCCGCCGCACTTGGGGCAGGTGGTGTTCACCCAGTCGGTCATCTTGGAGAGGGGAGATTCGCCGTCGTCCGTCAGCTCGTAGCTCTCCACGTCCGGCAGCAGCAGGGGAAGCTGCTCCTCCGGCAGGGGCACCCAGCCGCACTTCTCGCACTTCACCAGGGGAATCGGCTCGCCCCAGTAGCGCTGACGGCTGAACACCCAGTCACGGAGTTTGAAGTTGGTCTTGGGATGGCCGATGCCATGCTCCGTGACCCACTTCTTCATGGTGGGGATAGCCTCCTTGACGGTGAGGCCGTTGAGGAAGTCGGAGTTGACCATGATGCCGGTATCGTCCTTCAGAGCGAAGGCGCACTTGGTCACATCGCCGCCCTTGACCACCTCCACGATGGGCAGACCGAAGGCGGTGGCGAAGTCCCAGTCGCGCTGATCGTGGCCGGGCACACCCATGACGATGCCGGTGCCGTAGCCCATCAGCACATAGTCGGAAACGAAAATGGGAATGTGCTTACCGGTGACGGGATGGACGGCCTCGATGCCTTCCAGCCGGACGCCGGTCTTTTCCTTGTTCAGCTCGCCGCGCTCAAAGTCGGACTTCCGGGCAGCCTCCTGCCGGTAGGCCTCCACAGCGTCCCAGTTGGTCAGCTGATCCTTCCACTGGGCAAGGTAGGGATGCTCGGGAGAGATGACCATATAAGTCACACCGAACAACGTGTCGCACCGGGTGGTGTAGACCGTCAGCTTGTCGCCGTTGGTGGCGGTGAAGTCCACCTCGGTACCCTCGCTGCGGCCGATCCAGTTGCGCTGCTGGATCTTGACCCGCTCGATATAGTCCACATCGTCCAGATCGTCGATCAGGCGGTCGGCATACTTGGTGATGGCCAGCATCCACTGGCTCTTTTCCTTGCGGATGACCTCGCTGCCGCAGCGCTCGCACACGCCGTTGACCACTTCCTCGTTGGCCAGCACGCACTTGCAGCTGGTGCACCAGTTCACGGGCATGGATGCCTTATAGGCAAGGCCCTTCTTGAACAGCTGGAGGAAGATCCACTGGGTCCACTTGTAGTAGCTGGGGTCCGTGGTGTCCACCACCCGGTCCCAGTCGAAGGAATAGCCCAGCATGTGAAGCTGCTTGGTGAAGTTGGCGATGTTCTGCTTGGTAACGATGGCAGGATGGACGTGGTTCTTGATGGCGTAGTTCTCCGTGGGCAGGCCAAAGGCATCAAAGCCGATGGGGAACAGCACGTTGTAACCCTGCATCCGCTTCTTGCGGCAGATGATGTCCATGGCGGTGAAGGGACGGGCATGGCCCACATGGAGGCCCTGGCCGGAGGGATAGGGGAACTCGATGAGGCCGTAGAACTTCTCCCGGGTCTTGTCCCCGGTGACGGCGGTGAAGGGCTTTTCCTCCAGCCACTTCTCCTGCCATTTCTTTTCAATGGCTGTAAAATCGTACTTCATGGTTGACTCCTTTTATCTGAAATGTTCTGCATTTTGATCGATTTGATCTCAGGACCGCTTTTGTGTCCGCCGCTTGACGCGCCACCAGACCAGCTGAACGGCCAGTGCGAGCAACGCTGCCGTGCACAGCATCTGAAAAGCTGTCGCGGGTTCAAAGGTCCCGCCCCATTTCTCCGTTCCGAACACGGACAGGCAGACGCAGGATACCAGCAGGGACAGGGCATTTCCCAAAAACAGGGCTTTCAGACTGTTCTTATGGTATACCCATTTCATCAGCGTAATCACGCCGATGATAGACAGGAAATTCGCCAATGCTCCGCCCGTTTTCCCATGTTCCCAAAATCCCAGATACGCATAGGGAACGCCATAGGCCAGAAAAGGAACGGGGGAAGCCCACAGCTTTTTCATCCTGCAACACCTCACGCTTTCCGCCGAATAAAGAAAACGCCCCTAAGCCTTACGGCTCAGGGGCGTTGAAAACGCGGTACCACCCTGTTTCCGCCGGTTTCCCGGCGCTCGGTGCGGCAGATAACGATGCCAGCCGTTCCGCCCTACTGCTGTTCAGGCGAAAGACTCCGGGGCCAGTCCTCCCAGGCTCCCCCACCGGCTTGCAGCAAACGCCGGCTCTCTGAAGGCGGGATACCAAGGCTTTTTCCCCATCTCAGTCGATAACGGATTTATTTTATGCGCAAACCGCCGGTTTGTCAAGTCCTCTTACCGGCCGCAGCAGGCAAAACCGTTCCAAATCAGGCCCGTTTTTCCAGATTGCCGCTGTATTTCTCCCGGAAGTCGGCAAAGGTGCCGTTGTCCAGTGCCTCCCGGATCTTGGCCATCAGTTCGTTGTAGAACCAGAGGTTGTGCAGCACCGCCAGACGCAGGGCCAGCACCTCGTCCGCCTTGAACAGGTGGCGCAGGTAGGCCCGGGAATGGCTCCGGCACACCGGGCAGTTGCAGCTTTCGCTGATGGGCCGGTCATCGGTGATATACTTCTCGTTCATGATGTTCACGGTGCCCTCCCAGGTAAAGAGCTTTCCGTGACGGCCGTTGCGGGAGGGCATCACGCAGTCGAAGAAGTCCACGCCCCGGGCCACGGCCTCAATGATGTTGCTGGGGGTTCCCACGCCCATGAGATACCGGGGCTTCTCCTTGGGGGCAAAGGGCTCCACCACATCGATCATCTCGTACATGATCTCCGCCGGCTCGCCCACCGCCAGACCGCCGATGGCGTAGCCGTCGCAGTCGATCTTGGCGATCTCCTGCATATGCCAGGCCCGAAGATCCGCGAAGGTGGCGCCCTGGTTGATGCCGAACAGCATCTGATGGGGGTTCACCGTGTCCGGCAGACTGTTGAGCCGGTCATGCTCCACCTTGCAGCGCTGGAGCCAGCGGAGGGTCCGCTCCACCGATGCCTTGGCGTACTCATACCGGGCCGGGTTCTCCACGCACTCGTCAAAGGCCATGGCGATGTCACTGCCCAGATTGGACTGGATCTGCATGGATTCCTCCGGGCCCATAAAGATCCGGTGCCCGTCGATATGGCTGGCGAAGGTGACGCCCTCCTCCTTGATCTTCCGCAGAGAGGCCAGCGAAAACACCTGAAATCCGCCGGAGTCCGTGAGGATCGGCCCATCCCAATTCATAAATTTATGGAGGCCGCCCATCTGCCGCACCACCTTGTCACCGGGACGGAGATGCAGGTGGTAGGTGTTGGACAGCTCGATCTGGCAGCCCACATTTTTCAAATCCAACGCCGAAACGCCGCCCTTGATGGCCGCCTGCGTACCCACATTCATAAACACCGGGGTCTGCACCGTGCCGCCGTGGGCGCAGGAGAATTCGCCCCGCCGGGCCTTCCCCTCTGTTTTCAAGATCTTAAACATAGCCACATTCCTTTTCGTTTATTGCAAATGCCCTTACATTATAATATAGGGTACCGGAATGTGCAAGAGCGTTATCATCCGCAAAAGCTGGCGATTTGACAAAAACGCACCGGGAGACGCTGTCTCCCGGTGCGTTTGGGGTAAAATCAATCAGGCAAAACTGAATTAGGCCTTGCCGGCGCAGCCGAGGACGTCCACCAGCTTGTGACGGACCAGCTCCTTGATGTTGGCACGGGCGGGCTTCAGGTACTCGCGGGGATCGAACTTATCGGGATGTTCTGCCATGAACTTACGGATGGTGCCGGTCATGGCCAAACGCAGGTCGGAGTCGATGTTGATCTTGCAGACGGACAGCTTGGCAGCCTGACGCAGCTGCTCCTCGGGCACGCCGATGGCGTTGGGCATCTGACCGCCGAACTCGTTGACCATCTTCACATACTCCTGAGGCACGGAAGAAGAGCCGTGGAGCACGATGGGGAAGCCGGGCAGGCGCTTGGAGACCTCTTCCAGAACGTCGAAACGCAGGGGAGGGGGAACCAGAATACCCTTTTCATTGCGGGTGCACTGCTCGGGCTTGAACTTATAAGCGCCGTGAGAGGTGCCGATGGCGATGGCCAGAGAGTCGCAGCCGGTCTTGGAAACGAACTCCTCGACCTCCTCGGGGCGGGTGTAGGAAGCCTCGTGAGCGGCGACCTTCACATCGTCCTCGATGCCGGCCAAAGTGCCCAGCTCGGCCTCGACCACAACGCCGTGATCGTGGGCATACTCCACGACCTTCTTGGTGATCTCGATGTTCTCGGCAAAGGGCTTGCCGGAAGCATCGATCATGACGGAGGTGAAGCCGCCGTCAATGCAGCTCTTGCAGGTCTCGAAGTCCGGGCCGTGGTCCAGATGCAGAACGATGGGGATATCGGGGCAGCACTCCACAGCGGCCTCAACCAGCTTCACCAGATAGGTGTGGTTGGCATAGGCGCGGGCGCCCTTGGAAACCTGCAGGATCACGGGAGCGTGCTCCTCCTGGCAAGCCTCGGTGATGCCCTGCACGATCTCCATATTGTTGACGTTGAACGCGCCGATGGCATAGCCGCCATCATAGGCTTTCTTGAACATTTCAGTAGAAGTAACCAGTGGCATACGAACATCCTCCTATAAAATATAACTTTCTATTTGGGGATCTATCCGTTTTTCATCCCGGAAGCCCTTGTGAACATATTGACAATTTTTTAGATTTCTGGGAGGAAAACGTTTTTCTTTTATCATAATATCACAAAAAAAATAAATTGCAAGTATTTACTTTCTAAAATTTCGATGATATGATACAGGTATCTTATTTTGAATCGTCAGGAGGATTTTCATATGAGCGAATTAAAAGGCGCCTGTATCTTCGGTCAGTCCGGCGGTCCCACTTCCGTTATCAACGCCAGTGCCTACGGCGTGATCGCAACTGCCCTGAAGAACCCCAACATCACCCGGGTCCTGGGTGCAGAGCACGGCATCAAGGGTGTTCTGAATGACCGTCTGTTCGACATGGGTCAGGAGGACCCCGCCGAGCTGGAGCTGCTGAAGTACACTCCTTCCTCTGCTCTGGGTTCCTGCCGCTATAAAATGGCGGACCCCGATGTGGATGACACGGATTACAAGCGCATTCTGGAGATCTTCAAGAAGTATGACGTCCGGTACTTCTTCTATAACGGCGGCAACGACTCCATGGACACCTGCAACAAGATCTCCAAGTATATGAACAAGGTCGGCTACGAGTGCCGCGTCATGGGCGTGCCCAAGACCATCGACAACGACCTGTTCGGCACCGACCACTGCCCCGGCTTCGCTTCCGCTGCCAAGTACATCGCCACCTCCTGCATGGAGGTCTATCAGGACGCCCGCGTCTATGACACCGGCATGGTCTGCATCATGGAGATCATGGGTCGTCACGCCGGCTGGCTGGCTGGCGCTGCTGCTCTGGCTACCGCTTACGGCGCAGGTCCCGATCTGGTGTACCTCCCCGAGGTGGACTTCGACATGGACAAGTTCCTGGCCGACGTGGACCGCATCTATAAGGAAAAGGGCAACTGCATGGTGGCCGTTTCCGAGGGTATCCACTATGCTGACGGCACCTTCGTCTCTGAGGCCAAGACCTCTGCCACCGACGGCTTCGGCCACGCTCAGCTGGGCGGTCTGGCTGCTCACCTGGCCTCTGTGGTCAAGGAAAAGACCGGCGCCAAGGTCCGCGGCATCGAGCTGAGCCTGCTGCAGCGCTGCGGCGCACATCTGGCCTCCGAGACCGACATTGAGGAGTCCGTCATGAGCGGTAAGGCCGCCGTGGAGAACGCCGTGGCCGGCATCACCGATAAGATGGTCGGCTTCCAGTGCACCCGTGACAACGGCAAGTACGTCTGCAAGACGGAGCTGCTGAACCTCACCGACGTGGCCAACACGGAGAAGAAGGTTCCTCTGGAGTGGATCAACAAGGAGCACAACGGCGTGGAGCAGCCCTTCATCGACTATGTGCTGCCCCTGATCCAGGGTGAGCCCAACCTGCCCAAGGTGGATTCCCTGCCCCGCTTCGCCAAGCTGAAGAAGGTTCTGATAAAGTAAGTCTCCCCTTTAGAATTGTAAAACGCAGCCGCCTGATGGATACTCCATCAGGCGGCTGATTTGTTGCTTTACTGCTTTCTTTTCATTTTTCCGATTTACTGGTTTCTCTTATAGATGGCCCACAGGCCCTTCATCAGCAGTGTTTTATCGTAAAGGATCTTATTCCGGCAGAATTTCACGATAAAGGGCGCGCTGCCGCCGGTGGCCACGATGTGCAGCTCCTTTCCGGGAAATTCCCCCCGGATGCGGTCGATGATGCCGTCCAGCATGGCGGCGGTGCCGTATACGATGCCGGAGCGCATACAGTCCTCCGTGCTTTTGCCGATCAGGTTTTTCGGGGCCTGAAGGGAAATGGCCGGGAGCTGGGCCGCCCGCCGGGAGAGGGCCTCCAGAGAGACGTTGACCCCCGGCAGCAGAAGGCCGCCCTCATAGGTCCGTCCCTCGGAAATGACACCGATGGTAGTGGCGGTACCCATGTCGATGGTGATGATGGGCGCGGTGAACTGTTCCAGCGCCGACACAGCGTCCGCCACAATGTCCGCCCCCACCTGACTTTGGACCGCCAGGCGGATATTCAGTCCCGTTTTCACGCCGGGGCCCACCACCACAGGCGGCTTGCCCAGCAGACGGGTCAGCGCTTTCTCCATCATAAAGTTCAGCGGCGGCACCACGCTGCACAGAATGGAATCCGTCACATCCTCATAGCGGAAATGGTAAAGCTGAAACAGGTTCATCAGATCCACGCAGATCTGATCCGCCGTCTTTCGGTAGTCCGTATCCAAGGATGCTAAAAAGCGCAGCTCCCCATCCAGCCCAAACAGGCCGGTGGAAATCGTGGAGTTGCCGATATCGACCGCCAACAGCATACAAAGCCGCCTCCCCTCGTATAACAAATGATTTTCTCCATCATACCACGGCATGAATTCTCTTGCAAGTGGCACGGGCCTCGATTATAATGGCATCGAGCCGTCATTCTATGCGTCAGGAGGGACTTTTATGGAGCTGACCCGGTACGCTTCCCCGCTGGGAACTATATTTTTAGCCGCTGACAACGGCGCGCTGGCCGGTCTGTGGCTGGAAGGGCAGAAATATTTTGCCGCCACGCTGGACGAAGCCGCCGTGGAACGGGACGATCTGCCCGTGTTCCGTCAGGCCGCCGCATGGCTGGATGCCTATTTTGCCAAGCAGCCTCTCCCGGATCTGCCGCCGCTGGCTCCCAAGGGCAGCGATTTCCGTCAGGCGGTGTGGCGGCTGCTGTTGGAGATTCCCTACGGTCAGGTAACTACCTACGGCGCTCTGGCCCAGATTCTCCGGGACCGGGGAATTTCCGCTGCTGCCCAGGCTGTAGGCGGCGCGGTGGGGCACAACCCCATTTCTATCCTCATCCCCTGTCACCGGGTAGTAGGAGCGGACGGCAGTCTCACTGGCTACGCCGGAGGCGTGGAGAAAAAGCGCTTTCTGCTGGCATTGGAGGGCGTGGATATGACAAATCTCTACATGCCCAAGCGGGGCACGGCCCTGTGACCGTTCCGGCGTTCTTTAATATTTGCAGACAAATGCCCCCGGCGGGAATATTCCCGCCGGGGCATTTTTATTTGCCTTTACAGGATAATGCAGATCAGCCCGCCGCTGCCCTCGTTGATGATGCGGGTCAGTGTCTCCTGCAGCTTTTTTCGGGCATCCTCCGGCATCCGCTTCAGCTTGGTTTGCAGATCGTCACTGACCACCTCGTGAAAGCTGCGTCCGAAAATGTTAGACTGCCAGATTTTGCTGGTGTCTCCTTCAAACTCCTGAAGCAGATAATTCACCATGTCCTCAGACTGCTTCTCATTGCCTACGATGGGACTGACCGCCGTCTCAATATCCGCCCGGATCATGTGGATACTGGGGGCGCTGGCCTTCAGGCGGACGCCGTACCGCCCTCCCTGCTTCATGATCTCCGGTTCCTCCAGCTTCAATTCGTCGATTCCCGGCACCACGATGCCATAGCCCGTTTCCCGGACATCCCGCAGCGCCCCGGCCACCTTGTCATATTCCGTCTTGACGCCGGCCAGCTTTGTCAGCAGGCTCATGAGGTCACCGTCATCCCCCACATCAAAGCCGGACTGCTCCGAGAGCGTCCGGTAGAACATCTCCCGGGGCAGGCTCACCCGTGCGGCGGCTACGCCGGTGCCAAGGTCGATGGCTGTGATGAGCGCCTCGCTGATGTTCTCGTTTTCTCCCAGTTTCTTCACTGCGCCGTCGATCTCCCGGATGTGGTGCAGCTCCGCCATGCTCTGCCGGATGGCGTCATAGATTCCCGCCTTTACCGGATGCTCTCCCGGCAAAGCGTCCACCCAAGGCGGCAGGAAAATATCCAGTTCCCGCATGGGGAACTCATTCAGCACCGCCTTCAGGATCTCCCCTACATCTTCCTCCTCCAGCCGCAAACAGTTCACCGACACGCACTTCACCTGATACCGGCTGGCGATGTCCCCGGCCAAGGCCAGAGTCCGGTCCGATTTGGGGTCCTCGCTGTTCAGCAGGACGATAAACGGCTTTCCCAGCTCCTGCAATTCCCGGATCACCCGCTCCTCCGGTTCCAGATAATCCTCTCTGGGAATGTCGGAAATGCTGCCGTCGGTGGTGATGACGATGCCAATGGTGGAATGCTCCGCGATGACCTTCCGGGTGCCGATCTCCGCCGCCTCCGTCATGGGGATAGGATGATCGTACCACGGCGTTGTGACCATCCGGGGCTGATCATCCTCCGTCTGGCCCAAGGCCCCCCGGACCATGTAGCCCACACAGTCGATAAGCCGGACGGAAAAGGCCGCGCCCCCCTCCAGCTGGATCTGGGCCGCCTCCTCCGGCACGAACTTCGGTTCCGCCGTCATCACCGTGCGGCCGGAGCCGCTCTGGGGCAACTCGTCTCTGGCCCGCTCCCGGCGGTACACATTGTCAATATTGGGAATGATCTGTGTCTCCATGAACCGCTTGATAAAGGTGGATTTCCCTGTCCGCACCGGCCCTACCACACCGATATAGATGTCGCCCGCAGTGCGGGTGGCAATATTCTGATAGATCGAGGTATTCATAGCATCCCGTCCTTTTTCCGCTTTTATAGTCCATTTCTATGAGACAGCCCGGAAAAGTATGACAGCCCGTCTGCCTTTGTTCATTCCCACCAAATCACCCGCCGCACGTTCGGCGCATTTTGTCGCTTTCACTTCTTTACATTACCAATTTATCATGGTAAACTACTACCACAATAAATCAATTGCTCGAACAATTCTTCAGGAGGAATGGAACATGAAAAAGTTGACTGCATTTGTACTCTCTGCTATGATGGTTCTGTCTCTGGCTGCCTGCGGTGCCAAGACCGAGACCCCCGCTGATACCAGCACCCCCGCCGCCGATGCGACCAAGCCTGCTGAAGTCGCCAAGCTGACCTACGCAGTGGAAGCCGGTTCCGCCGGTGAGGAAGTGGCACTGGCCAACGGCTACAACGTTGTATCCGTAGACTCTCAGGCCAAGGCACTGATGGAAGTACAGGCCGACACCGCCGATGCCGCTATCATCGACTCCCTCATGGCCGGCGCCATGGTGGGTGAAGGCACCAGCTATCCCGATCTGACCATCACCGATCAGAAGCTCACCGAGGAGCTGTACGGCGTCGGCTGCCGCAAGGGCAGCGATTTGGCCTCCTTCATCAACTCCGTGATGGCTGACGCTTACGCCGACGGCGTTCTGGAAGCAACCGCTGAGACCTACGGCGTACAGGCCGCTCTGGTGGAGCAGCCCGCATCCGAGTTCACCGCTTCCGAATCCGACAGCGACGTGCAGTACATCAAGGACAAGGGCACGCTGGTCATCGGCATCACCGAGTTTGAGCCCATGGACTATCAGGACGCTGACGGCAACTGGATCGGCTTCGACGCCGACATGGCCAAGCTGGTAGCGGAAAAGCTGGGCGTGGAGCCTGTGTTTACCGTGATCAACTGGGACAACAAGGTCTTCGAGCTGAACGGCAAGGGCATCGATGTGGTCTGGAACGGCATGACCATCACCACCGCCGCCCAGGAATCCATGGAGTGCACCAACGCCTACTGCAACAACGCTCAGGTCATTGTGACCAAGTAACTCCGCAAATCATACAGCAAAGGCAGAGAGCGGTCGCTCTCTGCCTTTGAGCGGCATATTTCCCGCATACGCTTTCCTTCCTCCCCCTTCGTTCCCCCCATTATCACTACATAGAGGAGAATTCTTTCATGTTCTGGACTGTTACCCTCTCCATCCTGCAAGGCTGTAGTCAGGCGGTCAAGCTGTTTTTCCTGACGCTGCTGTTCGCGCTGCCCCTTGGTCTGGTAGTGGCCTTCGGCTCCATGAGCAAGTGGGCGCCCTTCCGGGCTTTGGCCTACCGGCAGCAGGAAGCGCGGGGCTTTGCCCGCTGGCTCTCCCAGCTCCGGCCCCTGTCTGCCCTGACCAACGTCATCGTCTGGGTTATCCGGGGTACGCCGCTGATCCTCCAGCTTATCATCATTTTCTACGGTCCCGGCACCTGGTTCGGCACAAATCCGTGGAACGCCTTCCAGGACGGACGCATGACCGCCTGCTGCATCGCCTTTATCATCAACTACGCCTGCTACTTCTCTGTGATCTACCGGGGCGGCATTGAGGGCGTCCCGGCAGGTCAGCGGGAAGCCGGTGAGGTGCTGGGCCTAACCAAGCGGCAGATCTTCTTCAAGATCACCCTTTTGCAGATGGTCAAGCGGGTCATCCCCCCCATGTCCAATGAGATCATCACGCTGGTGAAGGACACCTCTCTGGCCCGGACCATCGCCATCATTGAGATCACCATGGCCGGCGAAGCTTTTATGAAGTCCAAGGGCATCACCTGGCCTCTGTTCTATACCGGCGTGTTCTATCTGGCCTTTGTGGGTCTTTTGACGCTCCTGTTCAGCTTCATCGAGCGCAAGCTCAGCTATTTTAAGTAAGGGAGGACTTTGAAATGTCGATCTTAACCGTACAGCATCTGGAAAAGCATTTTGAAAACACAAAGGTCCTCAATGACATCAGCTTCTCTCTGGAGGAGGGGCAGGCCCTTTCCATCATCGGCTCCTCCGGCAGCGGCAAAACCACGCTGCTGCGGTGTCTGAATTTTCTGGAAACGCCGGACGCCGGCACCATCACCGTACAGGACAAGGTGCTGTTTGACGCCGACCATCACGCAAACTGCTCCGAAAAGGAGATCCGGAAAAACCGGCTCCACTTCGGCATGGTATTCCAGTCCTTCAACCTTTTTCCCCAATATACGGCTTTGGAAAACGTGACCCTCGCCCGGGAACTGATGGCCAAAGACACCGGTGAGAGTAAGGAAGCCATCCGTGCCGCCGGAATGGAGCTGCTGGACCAGATGGGCCTTGCGGACCGTGCCGGGCACTATCCGCATCAGCTTTCCGGCGGTCAGCAGCAGCGGGTGGCCATCGCCCGGGCACTGGCGCTCCACCCGGATATTCTCTGCTTTGACGAGCCAACCTCCGCGCTGGATCCGGAGCTGACCGGCGAGGTACTGAAGGTTATCCGTGGTCTGGCGGAACAGAAAACCACCATGATCATCGTCACTCACGAGATGGCCTTCGCCCGGGACGTGGCGGATCAGGTGATCTTCATGGACGGCGGCTTCATCGTGGAGCAGGGCGATCCCAAGCAGGTCATCGACCACCCTCAGGAGGAGCGCACCAAGCAGTTTCTGGCCCGCTTCGCGGAAAACAACTGATATGACCAGGCCCCGTGCCTTGAACAGCCCCCATTTGTCGGACGATCCGGCAAATGGGGGCTGTTCTCTATCAAGCTATTTACCGAAACTAACAGGTCTGTACCGTCCCATGTTCTGTTCCTCTAAATCACAAGTCTTATTGGACCGGGTAACTGCATCCGAGCAAAAACACCGCGCTTGCGGGAACGGCAAATCTGTATCAGGTCTGCGGTTCCGCTTTCGCGCCGCACATCAAAAAAAGGGCTTGCCATCTGCGATACGCAGACAGCAAGCCCTTTTGGCTGCTTAAATCGAACAGTCCGACCAGACTTAGTTCTTCTCGTCCTCGTCAGCCTTGGGAGCCTCCACAGCGGGAGTCTCTTCCTTCTTTTCGGCCTTCTTTTCCTTCTTCTCGGCCTCGGGCTGCTCACCGGTCTGAACGCCCACCTGAGACACGGCCCACTTGGTCAGCTCCATGCGGACACGGTCATCGCTGGTCTCAATCACAATGGTGTTGGGGTTCACCATAACGATCTTGCCCACAATGCCGCCGATGGTGGTGATCATATCACCCTTCTTCAGGCTGTCACGCATGTTCTGTGCCTGCTTCTTCCGCTTGTTCTCAGGACGGATCATGAAGAAATACATCACCGCCATGAGGGCAACAATCATAATCATACTTTCCATAGTTCAAGGTTCTCCTTCAGTGTTGAAATCAGAATGTATCTATTATATCAAAGCTGACACTATTTGCAAGCCTTTTCTTAGAGAAAGCAAATCGCAATTCGATTCTGCCGGTTGAAAACAGCGGTTATCACCCCCGCGGGGCCAGATAGATCAGGTTCCGGTCCGCGAGGAAATTCGACATGCTGTAAAGCACTACGGCAGTGTCGATGCCCTGCTCCGCCATGTAGTCCGTCACGGAGGCGTGGTAGTACCGCAGATCCAACAGATGCACCTCGGAAAAGCGCTGGGCCAGAAAGGGCGCCAGCGAATCGGAATAGGAGTCCCGGATCAGCAGCAGCTTGCTGCCGTCGGTGATCGCCGGGTTTTCAAGGACGCACAACGGCTGATTGCCGCCGAGGAAGGAGCTGTATTTATCCTTGTGCTCCAGATAGCTGCGGTCATACAGCCGCCCCGGCTCCTCCTTGCCGGATTTCCACGATGTGACCCGCAGATCGTCCTCAGACACCCAATACTCTATGGTATCCGGGGCAAGCCAATGGATACCGGAGGTGGAGTACAGGGTGCCGTTGAAGTCCGTACTGGCAACTTCCGGTGTAAAGTCAGTTTCCTTTAATGGCTCCTTCCCCAAGGCGGCCAACAGCGCATTGGCTCCGTAGAACGCCCCACGGGTGGTCCAGTGGTGGTCGGTCCGGTAATAGATGGGTTCCCCCGCGTGTTCCGTCAAGGCTCCCAGCAGATCCACCGTGGGCAGGCCCGTTTTCTCCGCCGCGTTTTGGATAAACGCAGCCTGATCGAAGCTGGGCGCGCCCTGCGGCAGCCTGTCCTTCCAGACCTCTGCCGCCGAGGGGATCAACCCCAAAAGCACCTGGCCGTGAGCCGCTTCTCCAAACCGCTTCACGTAGTCTAAATTCTTTTCCGCCTGAAGTCTGTCCGGTTCGTCCACCTTGGCGATAAGGGTATCGCCGCAGAGGTAGACGCCGTTGAATTCCCGCTTGCCCAACATCTGCTCGCACCGGGCCTTCAGGCCCGTCCAGTCATCCCGCAGAGGGAACTGGTCGGCAAAATAGTCCTCCATCCCCGCGGTAAAACTGCCGTTTTTCAGGGTTTCCAAAGAAAAGTCCGGGAACTGGGCCAGCGTCCGGTTTTCCGTTTCAGAGCGCGCCCGGTCCGGCAGCGCAATGTGCCACGCCAGCAATCCTGCCAGAAACAGGCAGAAAATCCCCGTGGTCAGCCGTCCCTTGTTCGCCATGCGGTTCCCTCCCTTCTTGGGCAAAATAAAGAATCAGAATCGGAAATACAAAAATGGGTTGTAGCTGCCGTCTACCAAGTAGGCCGTGCAGATCACCAGCCCCGCCGCCATCAGCAGCGGCCCCAGCAGGTCTCTCGTCCGCTCCGGCAGCCGGTCCCAGCCCTTCTTGGGCAGTCGAGTGGAGCCAACCGTTAAAAGCAGCAGCGTCAGGCCGTAGGCTGTCAGGTAGTAGCCGTCATCGGCACTCCACAGCGTTCCGCTGCCGAAGCAGGTTTTGAAATACCCGGCGCAGCCGGCGAGATCCTCCATGGCGAACACGCCCCAGCCCACGAACACCACCACAAGCGTGTAGAAATGCCGCAGCCACGATGGCAGCTTTTGGAGGAAGTCCCGCAGCAGATACTTTTCCAGCATGAGCCACACAAAGAAGTGCAGGCCCCAGAGGATGAAGTTCCAGCTCGCCCCGTGCCAGAAGCCGGTGCAGAACCAGACAAGGAAGATATTCCGCACCGTCCGCCATGTCCCCTTCCGGCTGCCGCCCAAGGGGATGTACAGATACTCCCGGAACCATGTGGTCAGGGAAATGTGCCACCGCCGCCAGAACTCCGTCACGGAGGCGGCGGTATAGGGGTAGTTGAAGTTTTCCGGGAAGTGAAAGCCCAGCATCTGCCCCATGCCGATGGCCATGTCGGAATAGCCGGAGAAGTCGAAGTAGATCTGAAAGCCGAAGGCCGCGATGCCCAGCCAGCCGCCGACGGCCGTCAGCGTCCCGGCGGACTGCGCCGCCAGCTCCGCGTCCCACAGTGCACCGATGCTGTTGGCCAGCAGCACTTTTTTCGCAAGGCCCACGGTGAACCGCCGTGCCCCGGCGGCGAACGCCGATGCCGTGTTCGTCCGGTGAATCAGCTCCGCCGCAACATCCTTATAGCGGACGATAGGCCCCGCCACCAGCTGCGGGAACATGGTCACATAGGCGCCGAAGGACACCATGTTCCGCTGGGCGGGGGCGTCCTGCCGGTAGACATCAATGGTATAGCTCATGGTCTGAAAGGTAAAAAAGGAAATGCCGATGGGCAGAGGCAGTCCCAGGGTGGGAATGGAAACGCCGGGGATCAGGGAGAGGTTGGCGGCGAAGAAGTCCCAATATTTAAAAAAGCCCAGCAGTCCCAAATTCAGCAGCACGCTCTCCGCCACGAACCACCGGGCCAGCTTGTCCCGGCTGCGGTACTTCTCCACCAGCATCCCGTGGGTATAGTCGATGGCGGTGGACAGCAGCATAATGACGGTGTAGACCCGCTCGCCCCAGAAATAGAACAGCAGGGAGGCGCACAGCAGCACCGGATTGCGCAGACACCTGGGGACCAGATAGTAGATCAGCAGAGTCAGTACGAGAAAATAAAACAGGAAAATGGGAGTTGAAAAAACCATAAGCGCTCCTCACGAGAACGGCGGACGAGGGTCTCTTCGTCCGCCGTTCTTTCTATTTGTTAAATTTGGGTCCGGCTCAAAACAGGGCGTTGAATGCGTTCACGATGTTGTCGCACTCGAAGTCGGCCACCATCATGACATAGTTGCCGTGGGTGACGATGCGGGAGTTGTTCTCCCACATCTCGGTGGGCTCGGGATACCAGGCGCCGCCGGGGCCGTTGCCGTCGCCCACCATGTACTGGATGCGGGCCTGAAGAATGGCCTTCACTGCGTCCACGTCCTTGCTGTCCTTCACCTGGACCAGCACCACGTCTCCGTTGGGAGAGGGGTTCATCATGCACATATAAACGGCCAGCTGCTGGGTCTGGATGGCGGACAGGCCGGGGTAGCAGTTTTCGATGAGCTCGCCGTCGGCGGCCTCCATGGAGGACATGTCATAGTCCTTTTCGATCTTGGTGAAGAAGGCGGCCAGATCCACCGACTTCTCCTCCTGGGCAGGCAGCTTGTCCTGGGTGCTCTGGCTGGGGGAGGAGGGCTTGGCGCTCTCGGCGGGCTTTTCGGCCGCCTTCCAGCTGCACTTGACAGTGCACTGGGCGGTCAGCTTGCCGCTGGTCACGGTGATCACGGCGGAGCCGGGGGCCACGGCGGTGACGGTGCCCTTGGCGTTGACCGTGGCCACCTTCTCGTCGCTGGAGGAGAAGGTCACCTTGCCGCCCTCGGGGGAGAGGGTATATTTCAGGCGATAGGTCGCCCCCGCCTTGGACAGGGTGAAGCTGTTCTTGTTCAGGGACAGGGAGGCGGTGGCGCTGGGCTCCTGAACGGCATCGGACTTGGAGCCGTCGGGAGAGGAGGTGTCAGGCTTGGACTGGTCG
>OGLE01001581.1_pt1 | contig 17438 bp, 7 predicted proteins | sample 1572671 | NCBI WGS metagenome assembly OGLE01 (sample SAMEA2581923, study PRJEB24529) | metagenome | biome: Human gut stool | place: China | collected 2011 | reverse complement strand
CGGATGACATTAACCGCAAAATCAATGGTGTAATTAAAGTAGATCAGGCTGCTGATGATGTAATCGAGCAGGAGTTAAATGAATATGTCATTACCAGAGAATTGAAGAAACATTTCATTACGTTCTTCAACTATTACGGTGATGCTTTCGACCAGCCGACAGCCGATATGGGTGTTTGGATTTCCGGTTTCTTTGGAAGTGGTAAATCTCACTTCCTGAAAATGCTTTCCTATCTTTTGGAAAATAAAGAGGTAAAAGGCATTCGCAGTGTGGAGCGTTTCCGTAAAAAGTTTGAGGATGACCCGGCAACCTTTATGTTGATCGACCGTGCCACGAAGGGTCAGACGGAAACAATTCTTTTCAACATTGATATTGAAGGCTTCAGCAATAAAGACAAGACTGCTGTACTTCGTGTTTTTGCAAAGATGTTCTACAACCATCTGGGATTTTACGGTGAAAATCTGAAAGTTGCCATGATGGAGCGTTATATTGACCAGCAGGGTAAGACAGAGGAGTTCCGCAGAGGTTTTGAAGAAAAGAAAGGCAAGCCTTGGCTTGAAATGCGCCGTGCCTTTGCTTTCAATGGAAAGTTTATCATCCCGACACTGATGGAAGTTCTGGATATGAGTGAGGACGATGCCAAGACGTGGTTCAATGATAAAACCGCAACAGAAATTTCTATTGCACAGCTTGTGGAAGATATGAAAGCCTATGTAGATACTAAACCTGCAAACTTCCGTCTGCTGTTTATGATTGACGAGGTTGGTCAGTATGTGGGAACAGATACGGATATGCTTTTGAACCTCCAGTCTTTGACTGAAAAAATCGGAAGCGAGTGCGAAGGTAAGATCTGGGTGATCTGTACCGGACAGGAAGCGATTGATGAAATCATCAAAGTTCGTGCCGATGAGTTCTCCCGTATTCAGGCTCGTTTCAAAACAAGATTGAGCTTATCTTCTTCCTCCGTGGACGAAGTTATCCAGAAGCGTATCTTGAAAAAGAAATCGGAAGCAACAACGGATTTGGAAACCGTTTATGAGCAGAATGATTCTGTCCTTCGTAACCTATTCAGCTTCAGTGGCTCTATTCTGGACATTAAAGGCTACTCCGGTCCGAGAGAATTTACAGAGAACTTCCCATTCGTGCCGTATCAGTTTATTATCATGCAGAAAGTATTTGCTGAAATCCGGAAACACGGAAATTCTGGTAAGCACCTGTCCGGCGGTGAGCGTTCCATGCTCTCCGGTTTTCAGGAAGCTGCACAGAAAATTCAGGAGAAGGATGAGTATGCACTTGTTCCGTTCTTCCGTTTTTATGATACCGTACATACTTTCCTGGACGGCTCTATCCGCCGAGTGATTGAGCGTTGCCAGAAAGCAGCCGACAACGGCGATGGCATCGAACAACAGGATGTAGATGTACTGAAACTTTTGTACTTGATTCGATATATTGATGATATTCCTTCCAATCTGGACAATATCGTGATCCTTATGGCAGACGATATTCGTGTAGATAAGATTATCATGCGTGAAGCTGTCCGAGGATGCCTTGATCGTCTGATGAGTCAGAACTATATCGGCAGAACCGGTGACACTTATAACTTCCTGACTGACGAAGAACAGGATATTCAGCGTGAAATAAGAGATACAAATGTGGATACTGCTTCTATCGTGGAGCGTATTGCTCAGATGATTTACGGTGATATTTTCACAACCAAGAAGTTCCGTTATGGAAAATATGACTTTGCTTTCGATCAGATGGTGGACGGCATTACAGTTGGAGTGGCAACAGGTGGTATGCGTCTGCGTTTCCTGACCGTTGCTACCGATGCTATTGAAAAAACGGATTATCGTCTGATGGCAGAATCCAAAGGCAACGAAGCAATCGTGGTTCTGGCTGATACGCCTTATTATGAATCTCTGGAATCTGCTATGAAGATTCGCAAGTATGTAAAGCAGAGAAATGTAAGCCAGCTTCCAAAAACTGTGCAGAAAATTATCAGTGATCAGCAGGACGAAGCCGGAAAATATGAGCTGAGTGCCATGAGCGAATTGCAAAATGCTATTGAAATGGCGCAGTTCTATGTAGATGGTGAGCATTTGGAAATCAAAGCCGGAAATGCCAAGAGCAAGATTGACCAGTCTCTTGAATATCTGGTTGCTCATGTATATAGCAAGCTCGATCTGATTACAGATAATGCAGGCAGTGATGCAGATATTATTGCGATTCTGACAGGTGCGGTAACAGCACTTCCGGGCATGGAACCGAACCGTGATGCTGCTTCTGCTATGGAAGAATATCTGGAAATGCAGGATGCGAAAAAGCTGCCGACTTCTATGGCAGATGTGCAAAGCAAATACAGTGCGATTCCGTATGGATGGAAAGAAATTGATATTGCTGCGGTTGCGGCACAGCTGATTTATTCCCAGAAAGTAACCATCAAGTATGCAGGCAATACCATTCAGCCGGATGATCCGAAACTGCCGGATATGCTCCGCAAAAAGAGTGAGATCGGTAAGACTTCTATCAGCAAGCGTAAAACCATTTCTGCTACGATGATGCGTGATGTAAAATCAATGCTCCGTGATTATTTCGATGTTATGGATGTACCGGATGATGAAGATGGTCTGATTCGCTTTGTGACTGAGAAATTCAGTGAACAGCGAGATTACTATGCTTCTCTGGATTCCCGTTATGACGGACATAAATACCCGGATCGTGCATTGGTGCAGGAAGCCATTCATCTGATGGATGATGTACTTTCCCAGAAGAAAGACAATATTGCTCTAATTGAGCGTGTGCTGAAAAAAGAGGATGCTCTCTTTGATAACAAAGAAGCCATGAGCAACGGCATTGAAAATTTCTTCAAGACTCAGGTGACGGTATTCGACCAGGCAGTACAGTTTGAAAACTCTCTGCATGATGACCTTGACCGAATTGCGGAAAATGAGGAAGCACATAAGGCACTGAACACTATTCGCCTGATTACGATGATTCAGACCGGAAGCAAGTTCAACTATAACCGGATTCATGAACTGAATCCGTTGATGGATACGGTTCGTACCGCCCATGATAAGATGCTGGAAGAAAAACGTGCAGAGGTTCTGGAAACGGTTCGTCAGTGTATGGAAGCAACCCACACTGCTGCAAACGGCGATTCTAAGGCATCCCATCTGATTGAGAAATCAGACAGGTATTTCAGCCAGTGCAAGGAGAAAATCGCAGAATTAAAGAGCCTTGCCCTTCTGGATGCTATGTTCCTGCCGATGTGCCAGTATAAGGATGATACCGTCAGCAATATCGAGTCTGTTTTGGCTCCGCCTGCACCGAAGCCGCTAGTACAGCCGACACAGCCGGGAAAAGAAGCAGATCCAGCAAAGAAGAAAGTGGTTCGTACCTATAACCGACAGGTTGTATTCCAAGCAAAGACCTTGCAGACGGATGCAGATATTGATGATTATGTGGAGAAGATTCGTTCTCAGCTAAAACAGTTATTGAAGAATTGTGATGAGATTAAGTTGAATTAAGTATTATGATTAAGGAAGAATAATGAATAATTATGAAAAGAAAGAGAAAATAATAGATGAAGCTAAGAAAGAAACGGACACAAAATTAACGGATTCAATAGCAAATGAATCAATAAAACAAATACAGAAAAATCAAAATAAAATTCTTGAGTCATTTCAACCAATATTAGAAAAGCAGACTAATATGAAAGTGGGGCTAGAAAATTTTAAGAAATCGTTGGGTATGTCTGTTTCAAAATGGAATCAAATGCAAGAGGTTATAAAAATCTTAAAAAAATCATTTAAATTTTCTCATAATATTGAAGTTGGTGAATTTTCAAAAGCTATCTATAGAATGACAGCAGAATTTTCAGAAGTAATTCGAAAAATTAAAATTCCATCAATTTCTGAGAAAAAAAAGCAAGAACTTCTTGAAATACATAGGTTGTGGGGACATTATGGATGGACAATAAATCCTTGTGCAGATGAAGAAACGCTATTTAGTAGTATGCCAGCTAATAAAAAAGATGCTGACATTATGGCATTAAAACAATGTCCTAATAAAATAATGGAACAAATATTTGAAGTTTTATTAGAAAACAAACGAACGAAAAAGACAGATTTTAGAGAAGCAGTATTTGATTATAGACATAAGCAGTATAAATCATGTGCGTTTATTTTGTTCGCTTTAATTGATGCGATATTGATTAGATTGCAGAAAAAATCGACTTTAGATGGAAAAAGGCGTAATGTTGGGTTAAGCGCTGTGCGAGATGCAAAGAAACGAACGGAAATAGATGTGAATACAGAAGTGCTTTATACAGCATTGTTTTGTACAAATCTTTTTGCTTGTCTTCAAAAAGTGTTTGAAAGTGGAAACGATTTTAGAAAACAACCGGAGGTTATAAATAGAAATTTTCTTGACCATGGAATGCTTACAAGAAAGGTTACGAAGAAAGACTGTATGCAATTGTTTTTGCTGTATTACAATATGCTCAAGCTGTTAGAGTTGATTTATTAAGAGGATGAATATAATGGATAAGAATGCGATTAAAAAATTTGCTGTCTGGGCAAGAACAGAGCTGATCGCCCGTGTTTCCCTGAAAGGTGTGGAATACGGTATCACAGAGGGCAACATTGAGGATGCTAATGTGGACAGCGTTGGCGGCAAAGTCCTTACTGCCGATGAAAAGAAGCAGCGTCAGGCTCTGATTGCCGAGATTAACGATAAAGGATATAAGCAGGTTATGGAGGAGGTTGCCTACACTTGGTTCAACCGCTTTTCTGCTCTGCGATTTATGGAAGTCAACGGCTACATTCCTTCCCATGTGCGTGTATTTACGGACGAGGAAAACAATTTTAAGCCGCAGATTATAACCGAAGCCATTCATCTGGATTTGGATGGACTGGATATGGAAAAGGTCTATGAACTGAAAGATGCCGAAAAGACCGAAGAACTCTATAAATATTTGCTGATCGTGCAGTGTAACGCTCTGAATAAGATTCTGCCGGGAATGTTCCAGAGACTCTCAGACTACACTGAGCTTCTTCTGCCAGACAATCTGCTTCGTGAAGGTAGCGTGATTCAGAAGATGATTGAGCTGATACCGGAGGATGATTGGAAGGATGCTGTCCAGATCATCGGTTGGTTGTATCAGTATTATAACAGTGAGAAAAAGGACGATGTTTTTGCAGCACTGAAAAAGAATGTGAAAATCACAAAAGAAAACATCCCTGCAGCAACCCAGCTTTTCACACCGGACTGGATTGTTCGCTACATGGTAGAGAACAGCCTTGGTCGCCTGTGGCTGGAGGGACACCCGGATGTGAAAGAACAGCTTTTACTGACAGAGGAAGAACAGTCTGCCTATGTTGCCGGAAACTGTGATCCGGAAGATACCAAATGGCACTACTATCTGGAAGAAGCCGAGCAGGAGCCAGAAGTGCAGGAAAAGCTTGCCGAGATTCGCAAGGGATACGCCGTATTGACACCGGATCAGCTGAAGGTCATTGACCCTTGCTCCGGTTCCGGTCATATCCTTGCATATATGTTTGATGTGCTGATGCAGATTTATGAATCCTACGGCTATACCACCCGTGAAGCGGTGGCAAGTATTGTAGAGAACAATCTTTACGGTCTGGATATTGATGACCGTGCGGCACAGCTGGCTTATTTTGCGGTAATGATGAAAGCCCGTCAGTATGACCGCCGCTTCTTCAGCCGTGGCATTCAGCCACATGTGTATGCTATTGAGGAGAGCAACCATGTAGACAAATTTGCAGTGGATTATTTCTGTAATGGTGACATGAAGCTCACAGCAGCTATGGACATCATCATCAAAGAGTTGCATGATGCAAAGGAATATGGTTCCATTCTGACCGTAACACCGCAGGATTGGTCTGCTTTGTATGACCGTTTTGCAGAGATTACGGAAGATATAAATATGTCCCGTGACACGGTATTGAGAGAATTATTGCCGTTGGTACAGGTGGCAGAAGTATTGGTGCAGAACTATGATGTGGTTGTGACGAATCCGCCGTATATGGGTAGCTCAAATATGAGTCAAAAACTTTTTGATTTATTGAAACACAGCTACCCTTATAGCAAATCTGATTTTTCAGCAGCATTTGTAGAACGATGCAGAAAAATGACAAAAAAGGGATGTATATTTTCCTTTGTAATTCCCCAATCAATATTATTTTTGATAGCCTATAAACAGATGCGATTTAATATGTTACAAAGTGTGAGCATATTGTCCCTTATACATTTAGGAACAGGTGCATTTGATAGTGGATTTGGTACTGCTGCATTATCCATTCGCAATGATGTTATTTCAAAAGAAAATGGTATTTTTTGCGATCTTAGGAAGGGGATTGATTCTAGGGAAAAGCAAGGGATGCTGTTTGAAAATAAAAGTATGTATTTGAGTAATTCCGTAAAGATGCAAAAGTTACCAAACAGTGTGATAGCGTATTGGTGTTCAGACAATTTAGTTAGAGCTTTTTCTGAATACATGCAGGTAAGGGATGCATTTAGTTTGGAGTGCGGAATCAAAAATGGTAGTAATGAAAAGTTTTTAAGGGCGTGGTTTGAAGTCAGCGATACAAAAACCAATAAATCTCAAAATAGAGATGATTGCATGAACAACATGAAAAGTGGGAAAAAATGGTTCAGATGTAATAAAGGTGGTGGATATAAAAAATGGTATGGAAATTACGAATATGTGGTTGATTTGGAACATAATGCAACAAATATCCGAACCCTTATTTCTCCTTCAACGTATCGTTTGAGAAATGTTGATAATTATTTCCGGGAAACTATTACATGGCCATTGTCTGGGGGAAATAAGTTCGGATGCAGATATATGCGAGCAGATACACTTCCGGATGTTAATGCCAATATTATTATTCTTAAAACGCAGAAAGAATATTGCTTAATGGGATATATGAACTCAGTCGTATTTGAACATATTTTAGATATGCTTAATCCAACTGTTAATTTTCCTATTGATACTGTAGCATCGGCACCATATTTAGAGGTAGACAATGAGAAAATTTCTAATTTAGTAAAAGGTAATATAGAGTTAGCAAAAAAAGATTGGGATTCTTACGAAGCTTCATGGGACTTCCAGCACCATCCACTGCTTCGCAAAGTTTCTACTATTGCTGAAGCCTTTGAACAGTGGCAGGCTGAATGCGATAATCGCTTCAACCAGCTGAAAGCCAATGAGGAAGAACTGAATCGTATCTTCATTGATATTTACGGTTTGCAGGACGAGCTGATACCAGAAGTTATAAATAAGGATGTTACTGTCCGCAAGGCTGATCTTGGCAGAGATATTCGCTCTTTTGTTTCTTATGCAGTTGGCTGTATGTTTGGTCGTTACTCTCTGGATGTGGATGGTCTTGCTTATGCAGGTGGTGAATGGGATACCAGCAAGTATGTTTCGTTCATTGTGGATAAGGATAACATTATCCCGATTTGCGACGATGAATACTTTGAGGATGATATTGTCGGTCTGTTTGTAGAGTTTGTGAAAACTGTTTACGGTGCAGATACGCTGGACGAAAATCTGAAATTTATTGCTGATGCTCTGGGTGGAAAAGGTCAGCCGAAAGATGTAATTCGGAATTATTTCCTAAATGATTTTTATGTTGACCATTGTTCAAGATATTCTGTAACAGGTTCTGGAAAACGTCCGATTTACTGGCTATTTGACAGTGGCAAGAAGAACGGTTTTAAGGCACTGATTTATATGCACCGCTACCAGTCGGACACTATTGCCCGTATCCGTACTGATTATGTGCATGAACAGCAGGCTCGTTATCGCACTGCCATTGCCAATCTGGAACAGCGGATTGCCAATGCTTCCACTGGCGAGCGTGTGAAGCTGAACAAAAAGCTGACAAAACTGCAGGCACAGGACACTGAGCTTAGAAAATATGAGGAAAAGATTCATCACCTTGCCGACCAGATGATTTCGATTGATTTGGATGATGGCGTGAAGAAGAATTATGCAATTTTCCAGGATGTTTTGGCTAAAATAAAGTAAGGGAGTGATAATTATCAAACGAGAGAAAATGAAATCGGTTCTCCTAGGGAATGGAATAAATATTCAATTTGGAGGAAAGGCCTATTCAAATAGGTTTATCATGTCAAGAATTATATTCAATGCACAGTGTGATAAGTATAATAGTCTTTTTGATGGTACGCTATCAGGAAGTGAAATCGAACAAATATTTCGAGGTCTTCTTCCTACGGCAAATGCTGTGCTTAATGGAAAATATGATAAAGTTCATACTGACCACGAAGTGAAAAAAGCCGTGATGGAGTTTAAAGTACAAAATGCAGAACGCAGAGAATTTGAGCATTACTATGAGATTCCTTTGGAAGATTGGTTTTTGTTACTTCGCTTGTTCTTCTTGGATAATCCGGATTTGAACGATATGTGGAAAGCGTCAAAACAAGGATTTGAATGGATGATCTTGGATGCCATCTATAATGATGGTAAAATTCAGGAGATTTATCAAAAAATGAAGAAACCCGTTAAACGTTTTTTTAAATCGTTTGATTCAATATTTACATTGAATTATGACAATAATATTGAAAGGCTGATTAATAAAACAATTTATCATCTACATGGTGATTATTCCGTTCTTGCAGATTCCGAAAATCCTGAAACAGTCCAGGGATTTTTAAATAAGCAAAAAGGAAGAATCGTTATGAATTCTGATTATCCACAATGTTATTGTAATGCATTACTTAATTTTAGTGGACAGAATAAATATAAAGAAGCACAGGATAAGGTGAAAGCAATTGAAATGCTTCAAAGATTAAAGCAATTATATGACACGGACTTTGCTGAATTTGAGATAGTGAGAGAGTGTGTAGAATTAGAAAAAGCAGAAAATGCTCAAATTATAGATATTTTTATTGAACATCCAGAATTGAAAATTGCCACAAATTATCATTTTTGGGAACTTGAAACTCTTTCAGGTGAGTTGCATATTATAGGACTTTCGCCACAGAATGATAGTCATATATTTGCTTGTATAGAAAAAAGTTTGTTGGATAAAGTTATTTTCTATACATATGGTGAGCCTCCAAAAGAATTACCATTGACAAAACCGTATGAATTTGTGGATATTAAGCAATTGTGGAAGGCATTAGATGCGAATCCACCACAATATAATTGTGGTAAAAAGTATCCTAATTCTGCTGAAGCTGATAAGTTTTTTGAACTATTTAATGCCCTTTCACTTGATCCGATTACGAAAGAAGAAATTGAAAAAGAAGCAAACTCAATTCCTGAATATATTGCGGTTCCATTATGCATAGAAGCTATGAAATTGATGAAAATTCAGGAAGCACCCCAGAGTGAGGAAGAACTTATTAAACAGTTAAGAATGGTTAGCAGAATTGCTTTAAGAGAGGGGATTTATCCATCGGCTTTTTATTTGCTTTTAACAGATAATTCTTCAAAATTATTGTAAAAGGATGGCTTGCACATGATGACAGATTGACAAAAAAGTTATTCACTGCATAATGAATTGAGAGCGAGGTGTTACAATGACTATAGAAGAAATTCTTGCAGGAGAATCGAAGAATGTAGAGTTCAAAGAGAACCTGCCTGAGAAAAGCATCAAATATATGAAGTCTGTGATTGCCTTTGCAAATGGAACCGGAGGAAAAATCATTTTCGGAATTGCTGATAAAACCAGAGAGGTTGTCGGTTTTGACAAAGAAGATGTATTCAAGAAAATGGATGCCATTGCAAATGCCGTATCAGATAGCTGTGAACCGGCGATCATCCCGGATATTACTTTACAGACGGTTGAGGGTAAAACCGTTATCGTGGTAGAGGTTTCTGAGGGCAGACAGCGCCCATATTATATCAAAGCTCTTGGCAGAGATGGAGGTGTGTATGTCCGAGTTGCCGGAACTACCCGCCTTGCTGATGAGTATATGGTTAAGGAGCTGCTGTTTGAGGGAAGTAACCGTTACTACGATCAGGCTTTGTGCACCGGGCTGAATATCACGGATAAAGATATTGATCATCTTTGCAAAGCAATGAAAGAACAGGCTGTCAAGAATGCTCACAATGAGGAACAGAAAGCCGCTATCAAAGATGTTGGCAGACAGCAGTTGCGTTCCTGGGGGATCTTGATTGAACGGGATGGAAAAGATTATCCGTCCAATGCTTTTGCTATTTTGACTGGCAACGGTGGACTTCATGTTGCAACGCAATGTGGTGTGTTCAAGGGTACAACGAAAGCGGTATTTGTTGATCGTAGGGAATATACCGGTCCACTTTGGGAGCAGGTAGATGAAGCATTTCAGTTTGTTCTGAGAAACATTCATCTGGGTGCTACCATTGTGGGGATTTATCGGCAGGATATTTATGAGATTCCACCGGATGCTATTCGAGAGTTGATTATCAATGCGATGGTACATCGTAGTTATCTCGATCACGGTATGATACAGGTTGCGGTATATGACGACCGACTGGAAATTACTTCTCCCGGAAAACTGCCGATGGGACAAACCATGGAACGTATGAAAGAAGGATATTCAAAAATAAGAAATGAAGCCCTTGCTCATGCGTTTGCTTATATGAATCTGATTGAGCATTGGGGAAGCGGCATTCCGAGAATTATTGATAAGGTAAAAACTGCCGGATTACGGGAGCCGGAGTTTATTGGCGGCGAAGTTGATCTGCGTATCAATATTTATCGGGGGCAGGTTACTCCAAATGACCTCAATATCGCCAACAAAGCGCCGGATAAAACAGGAAAAATGCCAGATTCTATTGATAAAATGCCGGATAGTGCCGATGAAATGCCTGATACCATGAAAAAAATGCCGGATAGTTCTGATGGAATGCCAGATAAGACAGAAGAAATGCCGGATAATGAACAGGAACAACAAATTTACAAATATGTATCGGAAAATGGCTCTATTACTGCTGCTGAGACGGCAGAGCTTTTAGAGGTCAAACCTCGTAGAGCTAGAGCTGTTTTATTAAATATGGTTAAGGACAGTTATTTGAAAAAAGAAGGTGCAGCACGAAGCACAATTTATGTGAAAAATACGAAAAGGAGATAATGCAGCATGGATACAGACAAAGTAATACAGGACTTGAATCGCAGATTTGCTGCACCTTTGCCGGAGTTTTATCAGCGTCGTATCATCTTTTGGTATGATGAAGATAAAGAATTTGAGGATAAGCTGGACGAAGTGGTTTTAGAAAATGCAAGGGTAATTGCTCTGACTGGTAATAACGCATTTTCTGTTAAGAAGCTGCTTTCAGTAGACGATCTGACTACAAATTATTTGGTTTACAGTCCGTTAGCATATAACCGCCCAGATGATAACTGGCTTCTAGATGTGGAGCTTTACAGTGAAGAGTTCCGGGCAGATTTGATTTCCATTTGGATGGATGAGATGGGGCTTGTATCGAATCCGGCCATGCGGAAGCAGGTCAAGAATTATCGTGCCTATTTCAATGCAAAAGATCGTCGCTTGAAAGTTAGCACACAGAATAAGGTGCCGACAACCCCGGCACAGTTACACAAGGCTGTTATGGCAGCGATATGTGGATTGAAAGATGCACAGCCGGATATGATTATTCGCAGCACGTTCCGTGCAGGATTGGATTTGAACAACAATACAATTTATCAGGATTTCATAAAATATCATGCAGACAGTGCTTTCTGGGCGATGGTTCGCCAGGGCTGCGGATTTACAGAGGAAGAACCAGACCTTGGACGGCTGGCAATTCATTTGTTGTTGACCGCTGCTACCCGTACCATGCGGCAGGAGTATCTTGCAGGACTGGATAGTTTTATTTCCATGCCGCATCAGGCATATTGTTATGATTTTATTTCTGAATGGCTTCATAGTGAGGATGTGGGGCAGCTATACGATGTGGCACGGTATGTTGAGGAGGAAGCACATCTCCATCAGCGTTTTGAAAAGTTGTCTGTGGATGACCTAGCAGGAACCGAGTGTTTCCCGTGTATCAACGAAGTGATTCTGATCAAGCTTATGACGGAGATTAGTGACCAGATCATTGATGTAGATACCATAACTTCCACGGTCGAAAAACGCAGAACATGCGCATGGTATGAGTCGTTTGAAAATTTCTATGACGGTATTTTACAAGTGGCGAATATGCAGAGTTTTTTTAAGGAACATTCTGCTGGATTTCACACTGCAGAAGCAAAAGGCATCTGGAAAGAGTATACGGAAAGTTACTATCAGATGGATACCTATTACCGTTTGTTCCATCTGAGTTTCCAAAAGAGTCTGGAGACTTCCAATATTCTGCTGGATGATTTATTCAAGCACGTTGTTGATAAAGTGGAAGGACTCTATACTCATTGGTTCTTAGGTGAGCTGGGGAATAACTGGTCGGATGTGTGTGCGGATGAAATGGCAACTTACGGTAGGGTTTTGGAAGTGCCGCAGCAGGAAGAATTTTATCGTTCCCGTATTAAAACTTCGGATACTAAGATATTTGTGATTATTTCGGATGCGATGCGGTATGAAGTGGCAGCTGCGATGGCAGATCAGCTTCAGAGAGAAACACAGAGCAAGGTTTCCATTAGTAGTATGCAGAGCATCTTTCCTTCTATCACAAAGTTCGGTATGGTAGCATTGCTGCCGCACAAAGAACTGACAGTAGAGGTTCGGAATGATATTTTGACAGTTTTGGCGGATGGTCAGTCTACGGCAAGCACTTACCGGGATAAGGTTCTGAAATCAGAAGATCCGGCAAGTGTGGCATTAAAATACAATGACATTATTGCTATGAAGAGAGCTGAACGAAGTGCCTTGGTGAAAGGTATGGATGTGGTCTATATTTACCACGATACCATTGATGAAGCCAGCCATACTTCTGATACCGCTGTTTTCTCTGCTTGTGATAAGGCAATTTCAGAATTGAAGAACCTTGTGCGAATTATTGTAAATGAATTTGGCGGCACGAATATTCTGATTACGGCCGATCATGGATTCCTTTATACATACAGTCCGCTGACTGAGGATGATAAAGCGGACAAGACTAGCTTTAACGGTATGGCTGTGGAATATGGCAGACGCTATGCGATCATGCAGAAAGGCGCACAGCCGAACTATCTACTGCCGGTGAAGTTCCTGGGCGGCAACACGGAATTTGATGGATTTGCACCGAGAGAAAGTATCCGAATTAAGATGAATGGTGGCGGAATGAACTTTGTGCATGGCGGTATCAGTTTGCAGGAAATGGTTGTCCCGGTGATTGAGTACCATTATCTCCGCAATGATTCTATGGAATATAGGCGTAATAAACAGAAATATGATACTAAGCCGGTAACAGTCAATTTATTGTCCGCAAACCGTAAAATCAGTAATATGATTTTCTCACTGAATTTCTATCAGAAGGATGCAGTCAGTACAAACCGTGAAGCCGCTAGTTATCAGGTATACTTTACGGATGAAAATGGCAAGCTGATTAGTGATGTTCAGAAAATCATAGCGGATAAGACAAGCGACAACGGTGCAGAGAGAACCTTCCGTTGTCAGTTTAATCTGAAATCTTTGAAATATAGCAATACTGCTACTTACTATCTGGTAATTGCAGATGAACAGGGATTACAGATGCCGCAGCGTGAGCCGTTCCAGATTGATATTGCCTTTGCGGTAGATGACTTTGATTTTTTTAGTTGATATTCTGGGAGGATAGAGGGATGGAGCAATTTACAGAGGGTGAAAGCACTCGTGAAGAAATAAAGGACAAGCTCCGTCAGAACTTTGACGGTAAAATTGTCCGGAAAGATCTGACAAAGAAAATCAAGGAAGGAGCAAATGTTCCGGTTTATGTTCTTGAGTTCCTGTTGGGGCAGTATTGCAGTTCAGATGATGAAAATGTTATTGAAAAAGGCGTACAGAATGTGAAGCGTATTCTTGCCGATAACTTTGTACGCCCAGATGAATCACAGAAGATTTTATCTCAGCTGCGTAAGAAAGGCAGCCACACGATCATTGATATGGTGACAGTTCGTTTGGACATGAAAAAAGACTGCTTCTTTGCAGAGTTTTCCAATCTGGGAGTTGGTAATGTACCGATTGCCGATGAATATCCGGAAAAGTTTGACCGCTTGCTTTGCGGTGGTATTTGGTGCATTGTTCAGTTGGACTATGAGGTGGAAGGCGATAATAACTTTGGTATTGAAGGAATTGATGGGACTCTGCTTCGTTCTAAACAGAAAAAGCAGAAAGACATTTCGCCAATCAGTATCCGTAAGCTGACACCGATCCAGATGCCGCACATTGATATTGATGAATTAAAACAGGGACGAAAAGCTTTTACAAAAGACGAATGGCTGGATATTCTTCTTCGCTCTATCGGCATGGAGCCGGATGAATTTACATACCGTGAGAAATGGCTGCTCTTGACCCGTATGATTCCATTGGTTGAGAACAACTTTAACCTTTGTGAGTTGGGACCGAGAAGCACAGGTAAGTCCCATCTCTACAAAGAAATTTCTCCGAACAGCATATTGATTTCTGGTGGACAGACGACTGTTGCAAACCTGTTTTATAATATGGGACGTAAAACAGTTGGACTCGTTGGTTTGTGGGACTGCGTTGCTTTTGATGAAGTGGCAGGTATCAAGTTCAAGGATAAAGATGGTATCCAGATTATGAAAGACTACATGGCATCAGGCTCTTTTGCCCGGGGCAAAGAAGAAAAGGCTGCTACAGCTTCCATGGTCTTTGTGGGAAACATCAATCAGAGTGTAGATGTTTTATTGAAAACATCAAGTTTGTTTGCTCCTTTTCCGTCGGAAATGGGAACGGATACAGCATTTCTTGATCGCATGCACTGCTATCTTCCAGGATGGGAGATTCCGAAGTTCAGACCGGAGCATTTTACCGATGATTATGGTTTTATTAGTGATTATCTGGCAGAATTTATCCGGGAACTTCGTAAGGAACAGTATGGAGATGCACTTGACCACTACTTCCGTTTGGGAAAGAACTTGAATCAGCGTGATACCATAGCAGTTCGCCGTATGGTGGACGGTTATCTGAAGCTGATGTATCCAGATGGTGAATTTACGAAAGAGGAACTGGAAGAAGTCATTCAGATTGCATTGGAAATGCGTCGCCGTGTCAAAGAACAGCTGAAAAAACTGGGCGGCATGGAGTTCTATGATGTAAACTTTTCCTATATCGACCTGGATGATATGTCAGAGCATTATGTTTCTGTACCGGAACAGGGCGGCGGCAAGCTGATACCGGATGGAATGTGCAATCCAGGACAGATTTATACAGTATCCAGAGGAAAAAGCGGTATGCTTGGTGTATTCCGTCTGGAAAGCCAAATGCTACCAGGCAATGGAAAGATTGAGCGTACCGGGTTGGGAAGCGATTCTAATTGTAAGGAAGCTGTGAATACAGCATTTAACTATTTAAAAGCCAATAGCAACCGGATAAGCGGTTCTATCAGCACTTCGACCATGGATTACATTATCAATTATCAGGATTTACAGGGCATTGGAATGACGGATAAACTGGCACTTCCTACACTGATTGCTCTTTGTTCGATTGCATTGGGAAAACCAGTGGTCAGCAATCTGGCAGTGCTTGGTGATATTACAATCAGCGGAACGATGATAAAAGTGGATGAGCTTGCAAATACGCTTCAGGTATGCCTAGATAGTGGAGCAAAGAAAGTGTTGATACCAAGTACCTCTTTTGTGGATTTTGCAAGTGTTCCGGCAGATTTGATGAGTGCATTTCAGTTGATTCCGTATCAGAGTGCGGAGGATGCGGTGTTTAAGGCATTGGGGGTAGAATAATTGAAAAAAGATTTGATTGAACTTATAGATTCACAAAAAGAAATAGAGAAAATGTTTCACTCTTTTGATGGTGGTATGGGTACATCTTTTGAACGAATTAGTGATGTACCTGAGTTTCAGAGCTGGATTCAAGAAATAAAATTGGAATTGCAGGAAATTTATGACAGAACTCACGATACTTTTGTTTGGGAGACTGTAAATTTGTGCGGCAAGCCTCTGGATGGTTTTACGGAGAAAAAATATTTTATTGAGCTTGTTGGAAAACTTCAGGCTATTAGAAAACACATTGATAAATACTATCCAGAAGAAAAAGAAGTACTCGAACTGTCACAATTACAGGGAGGTGCATTTGAAGTGAAAAAGAAGCCGCTTATTTTCATAAGTCATTCTTCTAAGAATAAAGCTCACGTTGCGAAAATTGCTGAATTACTGCGCTCAATCAATTTAAGCCCTCGCAGAGATATTTTTTGTAGTTCTCTTCCAGGATATGGAATACCAAACGGAGCTAATATATTTGACTTTTTAAGAGAACAATTCCTGAACTATGACTTACATATTATTTTCGTGCACTCACCAGAATATTATGAGAGTGCAGTGAGTTTGAATGAGATGGGGGCTGCATGGGTGTTGAAATCTAATGCAACTTCACTTCTTCTCCCAGGTTTTGATTTTTCTGGAATGAAAGGTGCGATTGGCAGCGACAGCATTGCTATTAAGTTGGATGGGAATCAGTCAGAAGTAAAAGATCGTTTAAATCAGTTAAGACGGGAATTAGAAGCAGAATTTAATATTCCGGATAACGAGGATATTATTTGGGAAGATGCAAGAGACAAGTTTATCCGTGAAATAAATGATCCGACTTTAGAAAAAAAGGACAATACCACTCCTGCATCAGTAACAATTACAGAAGAAATGAAGCAACTCCTTAGAAAAGTAGCAGCCGTACCAGAAGGGCAGATATTGACAGGTTTTAGTTTGGAATTAGGTACATATATCCAGATTGGCGGCGAAGTAGTGGCAAAGGAATATCCAGATAGACGACAATATGCTATTTGGGATGAAGCGTTGAACGCATGTTTGCATGCTAATTATATTGAAAGAAAAAGCGATGCAATTTATGTAATAACGAATGCAGGTTACAAAGTGGTTGAATAGCAAATGACACGACAAGAAGTATTTAACTGATACAAATAACAATATGGTACAGAACTGGACAAAATCAGAAAATCAGAAGCATTCCAATCAGTTCACCATGTCACTTTTATTTCGTGTTACAATGTGTTATCAGAAATTTTTGCCCTTGTATTTTCCCTTATCAGAGTTCGTAAACACTGGTGGGACGATATAACACAAGGGAAACAATAAGGGAAAGCTCACCTGCGACAAATCCAGTGTTTTCAAGGGGGTGTGGAGAATTTAATAACAAAATATAACAGTTATTAAATCTCTTAAAACGGGTGAAATCTCAATCGGTATTTGTCGATTTGTTAATTTCTAATTTTTAGTGATAGGGAGATACACAATGAATTGTTTGATTATAAAGGTACTCAGCATAAGTATTGCGGTAGTAACCGTAGTATACTT
>OGLE01001580.1_pt1 | contig 17441 bp, 10 predicted proteins | sample 1572671 | NCBI WGS metagenome assembly OGLE01 (sample SAMEA2581923, study PRJEB24529) | metagenome | biome: Human gut stool | place: China | collected 2011 | reverse complement strand
ATCCTTGCGGAAATTTCACGAAATGTGGTATTTTCAGCGGATGCTGAAAGACCATCATCCAATGAAAGAAGCAGAAGCCCGTGCCGGCGAAGCGTTGCGGCGGCTGCTTGAGAACGTCCCGATCCTTCACATCGAAGGCATCGAGCCTGAAGCCGTATCCGGCGATTGGGAGCCAGACTTGATCGCCCGATTGCTCGTGGACGGGCGGCAGCACATGCTCATCTGCGAGTACAAGTCGAATGGTCAGCCGCGGTACGCCCGTTCTGCACTGCTGGAACTGCGGAACTACGTGGCGCAGCGAGCCCCGCAGGCAACGCCCATCTTCATCGCGCCTTACCTCTCACCCGCAGTGAGGCAGTTGTGCGTAGAGAAGGACGTCGGCTATCTCGACCTTGAGGGAAACGCCCGAATCGCCTTCGGCGGCGTGTTCATCGAGCGTATGGTGGCGGACAAGCCCGCGGCCGAACAACGCGAACTCAAGTCGCTGTTCAGGCCGAAGTCGGCCCAGGTTCTACGCGCCATGCTGCGCGAGCCCGACCGTGCATGGCGCGTCACCGAGTTGTCGGCAATCTCCGGGGTCAGCCTGGGGCACGTCAGCAATGTGCGCACCGGCTTGATCGATCGGGAATGGGCGCGAGCGTCGGACGATGGCCTCGTCCTCTCAGAGCCGGACGCACTGCTCGACGCATGGCGAGACAGCTACACCGCACCGCCAGGTGAGCGGCTGCGGTTCTACACCCCGTTGCATGGCAGCGCGTTCGAAGATGCGGCCCGCGGCGCACTGCGCGCCGAAAGCGGCCCCGGACGCGCCGTCTTCGCCTCCTTCTCGGCAGCGCAGTGGCTCGCTCCTTACGGGCGCACCGGCACGCACTACTTCCTTGCCGATGAGGCAGGTCTTCAGAAGCTCCAGGCCGCGCTGAAGCTCGCGCCCGCCTCGAAAGGCGAGAACGTGGCCATCACCGTGTCGAAGGACTTGGGACTGCTCGCCGACACTATTGAACCTGCGCCGGGCGCGGTCTGCACGAGCCCGATCCAGACCTACCTTGATCTGTCCATTGCCGGCGAACGCGGCGCCGAGGCCGCCGAGCACTTACGCCAAGAAAGGCTCTCATGGCCCAAATGACACCCCAGGAACCACAATCGGCCGCCGAGTACGACGACCGGACGACTGCGGCAGTGAAATCGGTGCTGATCGAGATCGGCCAAATCCTTGGTAGCTTCAAGGGCAAGTTCGCCATCATCGGCGGCGCGGTTCCTTGGCTTCTGCTGGCCAACGAGGACATGCCGCATGTCGGCACGCTCGACGTGGACGTCGGCCTGGACGCGGAAGCGCTCGGCGACGGCGAATACGCGACATTGATCGGCGCGCTTCAAGGCCATGGCTATGCCCAGCGCGAGGGACTTCGGCGCTTCCAACTGGTTCGCCAGGTTCCCGCGCGCGATGATGGAGAAGCGATCGACGTCGTGGTTGATTTCCTGATGCCGCGCGACGCGGAGATCGTCAAGAACGATCCCCCTCTAATCAGCGATTTTGCCGTGCAGCGGGCCGATGGCGCCGACTTGGCGATGCGGTTCTACCAACTGGTCGCCGTGGCGGGGCCGATGCCGGACGGTGGAACCAACCGCGTGGAGATTGCGGTGTGTTCAATCCCCGCTCTGCTGGCGATGAAAGGCCACGCACTGGCGGGCCGCTACAAACAAAAGGACGCCTACGACATCTACTACTGCGTGCGGAATTACCCTGGCGGCATCGATGTGCTGGCACAGGAATGTCGCCCCCTGCTGGGGCATCCCAGCGGTGAGCGCGGTTTCCGGCACATCGCCGACAAGTTCGACACCTTCGAGGGTCATGGGCCTACCTGCGTGAGGCGCTTCGTCGAAGACACGCATGCGCTGGGCGATCGCACCCCCGAACAGTGGCAGCAGGACGCCTTCGGGCAGATCGACGCGCTGCTGCGCGCCATGGCGCTGCGAGGTTGAGTCGCGCAACCATGGACTACGTGCAACTTCGCAATTTGCTGGAGCCTCTGGTCACCGGGCTGAAGGATGCTGGCACCCACACCATGCTGCCGACGCTTTGCGAGGAACTGGGCCTGCCTGCGCCTGGCGCCGATGGTTCCAAGCGCGAGCGCATGACCGCCAGCTTCAATGCGGTAGCGGACACGGACCTGCCGATAGTTGCACGCAAGCTGCTGGTGCGCCACCCGCCCAACGCCACCACGCGCAACCAGATTCAGGACATCCTCTGGAGCGACAGCCCATGTCCTCCCATCCCGAAGCGGTACCGGCGCGAGGTCGCGCGCAGGCTCAATCGCGAGGAGCTGTACGGGGATGCCCGCAGGTTCGACGAGCTGTTGGAGCGCCTGTGGATCTTGGATGCGGATGACTGGATGCACCTGCTGGGCGGGAAGCCGACGGGATTGCGCGCTGAAATCCAGCAGCATGTCCATCGCAATCCGGAGGACTGGCCAGCCGAAACGCTGTTCGACCAGTTGGGAGCGTATGACGCCTCCGACAGGCGCTTCGCGCTGTTCCTGGAGGGACTGGCTTCGGCCGACGTGCGCCCCGACGAGGCCGCCCAACGCCACTTCGTCGCCTGCGTCAACGAGCCGCTGCGGAGTTGCGGCGTCGAGCTGCGCGAGACCGACTCGGAAGGCGGCTACCCGATCTTCACGCTGGTCCCGCAGCACGCGGCGACCAAGGGCCGGCCGAAGAATCTCATTTTCGCCTCGCCCGACAAGCCCGACCTGCGCTTTCGCGACGCGCTGGACAACGACGTCGAGATCGTCACCAATGCGGACAAGGTGCTTGTCTATGATCGGCCCATCGGCAACGACGGGCTGCGCTGGAACGATCTGCAGCAGTGGTGGGGAGAAGCCGAGCAGATCGCCGATGCGACGCTGGCCAAGCGCTCGCTATACGCGCGTCTCAAGGCCAGCCTGCCACGCAACTCCCCGCCGCAAACCTTGCTGTTCGATGCCTTCTTCGAGGGATTTCGCAGTGCCGTGCCCAACCTGCCAGCGCTGCTGCCCGAAGTCTGGCTGCATTGGGACCCACGGACGGTCAAGGAGCGAGGGCCGGATGCGCTTCTGCGGTTTCGCATGGACTTTCTGCTCCTGCTGCCCCAGGGCGTTCGAGTCGTCATCGAGGTCGACGGCAAGCATCACTACGCGGACTCCACGGGCAGCGCCGACGTGCAGCGCTATTCGCAGATGGTCAAGGCCGACCGCGAACTCAAACTCGCCGGTTATGAAGTCTTTCGGTTCGGGGCAGCGGAGCTGCAGGTGCCCACGGCGAAGGCTGACGTAAAGACCTTCTTCGAGGCCCTGTTCAAACGCTACGGCGTACCGACGACCTGACAACCCAGGCCCGTGCTGGCCCTCGATGCGGGCCTGGGCCAGGACTGACGACAATTCTGCAGCGCTCCGGGTTTGCCGGGGTTGCCCCATGCCGCATTGATCGTGGCGCTCCAACCCTGGCGGCCTTATACCCAAGGCTTCCATAAAAGCCAAAGGGCTGGGAAGGGGGCAAGGGAATGGGGCCAAGGGGAAAGGCCCTACCCGAAAAGGCAAAAAGGCTCCCCCGAGCAGCCCGACATCCGGGGTTTCCCATGCTCTCGCTGTTCAAACGCAAACGGGTGCCGCCCACTGCCAGCGCGTCGCCGACGCCCACATCTCCCGCCGAGCCCGGCAAAGGGCTGGTGCGACCGGAGCCGGCCGCATCGCTACTGGCGACGCCACGTCGGCAGAAGCTGCTGGAACATATCTGGCAGCGCACCTCGCTGTCGCGCCGACAGTTCGGCACGCTCTACCTCGCGCCGCTGGAGCGCTACGCCGAGCTGGTCCAGCAGTTCCCTGCTTCGGAAAGCCACCACCATGCCTACCCGGGCGGCATGCTGGACCACGGCCTGGAGATCGTTGCCTACGCGCTCAAGCTGCGGCAATCGCACTTGCTGCCCGCTGGCGCCACGCCGGAGGCGCAGGCCGCCCAGGCAGAGGCCTGGACCGCCGGCACGGCCTACGCGGCGCTGTTGCACGACATCGGCAAGATCGCCGTGGACCTGCACGTCGAGTACGCCGATGGCGCTGTCTGGCACCCCTGGCACGGTCCGTTGCAGCGGCCGTACCGCTTCCGCTACCGCAAGGACCGCGAATACAGGCTGCACGGCGCCGCTACCGGCCTCCTGTATGCGCGCCTGCTTGATGCAGCCATCTTCGATTGGCTCAGCGGCTATCCCGACCTCTGGGCCGCGCTGCTGTACGTGCTGGCGGGCCAGTACGAACATGCCGGCACGCTCGGCGAACTGGTCGTGCAAGCCGACCAGGCATCGGTAGCGCAAGAACTCGGCGGCGATCCAAGCAAGGCTCTGGCAGCACCCCGGCACGCTCTGCAACGCAAGCTGCTGGACGGCCTGCGCTACCTGCTTCGGGAGGAGTTCAAGCTGAACCAGCCTCAAGCGTCAGACGGATGGTTGACCCAGGACGCGCTGTGGCTGGTCAGCAAAACCGTCTCGGACAAACTGCGCGCCCATCTGCTGGCCCAGGGCATCGACGGCATCCCATCCAGCAATACCGCCGTCTTCAACGTGCTGCAGGACCATGGCATTGCGCAACCGACATCTGAGGGCAAGGCCATCTGGAAGGCCACCATCACCAGCGACGCGGGCTGGTCTCATACCTTCACGCTCCTGCGCCTCGCCCCCTCCCTGATCTGGGAAGGCAGTGAGCGGCCTGCACCGTTCGCCGGCACGGTGACGGTAGTGCAGGAAGACGGGGAGCCAACCATTCCTGTGCCCTCGCCAGCCGCGGCGGATTCGGTCGCATCCGAGCCTTTGCCGGCGCAGTCGGCCGGCGATGGCGTCGAAGCACTTCTGGATCTGCTCGGCACTTCCGGCATGGCGCTGGCCGACCTCTCGTCCACCACCGAACTCCTTCCGCCGACCATGAAAGAGCCGCTCCTCGAATCCGGTGAGTTAAGGGTGCTGGCCGACGCGATGGCGCCAGCGCCTACAACGACGCCGGGGTTGGAGGAAACGCCGTCTGGTGAGCATTTTGTCGCTTGGCTCCGCCGTGGTATCGAAGAGCGCCGGCTCATCATCAACGACGCCAAGGCACTGGTGCATACTGTTGCCGACACCGTCTATCTGGTCAGTCCCGGGGTATTCCAGCGCTACGCTCAGGAACATCCCGAGACTACCGTCCTTGCCAAGCAGGACCAGGTGGCCGACTGGCAGTGTGTGCAGAAATGGTTCGAAAAACTGCAACTCCACCGCAAGCAGCAGAACGGTCTGAACATCTGGACCTGCACAGTCACGGGGCCGCGGAAGTCGCGGCGTCTCCACGGTTACCTGCTGGAAGACCCGCGTGTTCTGTTCAACGATTTACCGCCGAACAACCCTTACCTGTCGCTATCGCTCTCTACGGACTCCGTGCATCAGCCTTCGTAGAAGGGCGTGGTTGAGGTGGCGGCCGACACCGTGCCAGGCGGCCTGTGTCCTGAACTGCTCCGTAGTCTCCTTGGCCCCGGCCTGCAGCCGCGCTGACACTTGCGTCATCAGTTCCGCTTTCGCCTGTTCGGCATGGGCATGCCCCCCGCGAGCCCGCCGGGATGTACGCAATGTTGTCAGAGGGAAGTTGAAAAGCAGTGTCCCCTTAACCGCACTCAACTTTCTTGATCTTCGGGATACGCCGCTTGGGGAATCGGTATCCAGCCATTGCGGGTGATGCCTGCCCCGATGCGTATGTTCTTGCTTTCGGTGGCCGCCCAGTGCCCACCTCGGTGCAATACAGCGCGAATCACCGACTTCCGTGGATGATCCTCATCCGCCTTGGCAGAGCTGCATATGGCATTCCAAGAATGCTTGTCCGGCATACTGTCCAACCGTGGACCAACCAGTTGATCCAGAATTTCAGTCGAAACATTGTGCCGCCCACCATGGTGAGGCACCTGGAAATACCGAATGCCTGGCAGTGCGAGTCCCGCAAAAGGCGCGTAGTCAATTACCTCTTGCAGCGCTTCACGCCCGGCATCGCCAGTAAGCATGACGCGATGACCATTTAAGACAGCCGACTGCACCACACTCATTTCATTTTCACGACTGGTCGGCTCAGGCGGAAAATACTCCTCACCCCACAGGGACTTGATGTATGCGGTCGCGGCCTTCACTACCCGAAATATGCTGTTCAGCGCGCTATCTAGAGCACTTTCCTCAACAGCTTCCGGTGTCTTCGCGGAGTCCACGACCAGGTCAAGGTAGCGCCCCAGGGTAGGTGCCATGACCGTGAACGGACCGATGCTCTGCCCCTGAAGAGGGGCATGGATTGGAATTCCCTTCTCCACCGCAAGATCCTCAAGAATTGCCGTGGCATCGTAGATGGAGCGCAACTTCCGTCGCAGTGCTTCAACCGATTCATAGGTCTCAAAGTGATCAATCAACTGGTCCGCGTATATCCACGGTCGGTTGATCCAAAGATTCCTGACCGTGCATTGCTCCAGGACTTTTCGCAGCCCATTTGCGTGATCGCGATCAGGGTGCGTGAGGATCACATGGTCGATGACAGTTGTTCCATAGTACGTCTTCAGGTGTTCGACAATCTGATCGCCCGTATCCAGATATCCACCGTCAACGACGTGCACGCCCTCAGTGCCATTCACCGAATAGCGCAGCGTGATCGCATCCCCGCTTTTCGCTGTTTCGACGCCAAGAAAATCAATCTCGAAGTAGTCAGCCATACATCCCTTTCGTTCTATGCCAACAAAGTGCCGGCGGCTTCGCACCTACCAGCGATCCACCGCACATGTGAGTCCTGTCGGAGTCCATACCAGCGACACGGCGGGAAGGCCGCCAGCATCCTCGGCGATGCCGCGCAATGTATTTCGGTCTATACCCGAATGTGCGCCGCCTTTCGGGTGGCTGTGCCAAGTGCCGATGAAGGCGAGATATCCCAAAGAGGCCGCATTTGCTGCGCGCAAATTTGGAACAAGCCCATCGGTTCCGAGGACGAAGCGGGCGGCCTCTCGAACGCTGTCAGGCGGTGCGTCAACAAGGCCCGCAATGGTGATGGTTCGATTTTCAAACGATATGCGGCCGACCAAGGCTCCGCCTGTTTCCAGAGCTCCCCAGCGCAGCGCATCAGCGTGGATCGCTTGCGCAACCGGGTGCAGAATCCGAATGCTCCAGCCGCCGTCGTCTGCTACTTCGAGCACAGTGGTCGGGCCAAGGCTGGCGCAGGTCCATGCCATGCCGATGCCTTCGGCATCCGAGATGCCAGCGCAAAGCGTCGCTTCCTTCGGAAGCCCACCAACGAGCCAACGTTCCAGTTGCAGGCCAGCCAATGACGCAGAACGCGAAACAACGGCATCAGACATTGGCATCGTCAGTGAACGGCAGTTGTCGCCCACAAAAATGCGCGTTGGCTCAGAAGTATCACCGGCAATCGACGCACGCAGTTCCGGCACAAACCGGCAGCACTCGAACAAGAATGCCGTGAGGTCGTCAACCCGACCGGCGCGACTAGGCCCTTCGAGCAAAACTGCGACACAGCGCCCCTGACCATACATCACAATCCGTGCCAGCCGCGCAGGGGATTGGTTCAGCGCCGCTGATTGTGTTTCTGCGACCAACACCTGAAGTGAGGCCGTCGCATCCACGATGAGGGCCGCATCCTGCGGAACGGTTGCTGCAAACTGTACTGGATCGACCAAGAGTGTCACGGCGTCGGTGTCGAACGCGCGCGATTGAGAATGCGACAGCGATTCAAAGGCCGTCTTCATCAGCGCCGACTTCCGAGGTGGGACCAGCACCGATGCCCGCTCAATGAGTGCATGCCGCGCCACGTTGTGAGGCGACATGGATTCGTTATCGACGAAAGTCATTGAGCCGAAACCCGCTCGCCCTAGTTGCATCGCGATTTTCGATCCCACGCTTCCACAGCCGAGCATGACCAGCGGCTGCGATGTGGCCGCTGATGGAATGCCGGACGTTCTTGCCAGCAGTTCGGGAGACAACGCATGTGCGTGAAAAGCCGGGTGAACCGTGGCGTTTCGCTCCAGGAGCGATTGAGCGTTGAGTTCATAGCGCACCACATAGGGCAATACCTCGATACTTCTCCCCGGTGAGCCCACAAGCGACGCTGGCCTTTGAACAGTCAGAATCACAATCGCATACAAGCCATGCGTCCAGCCACGCGAGTCTTGCTGCATATCCAGAATCGAACGTCCATAGTAGCCGTCCAAGCCTTGAGCCAAAGCGTCACGATCGACGCCGAGTTCCGCTGCTCGATCAAGCAACGTCGCGAGATCGACAACCGTCTCGGGTTGATAGTGGCCGACCACATGCGGGTTGCCGTCGGTTATTGGAGCCCGCGCAATGAAGGCTGCGGTATGGCCATTTCCCCATTTACCCAACTTGTCGTTGTGAACCTCCTGATAGAACACAGGATCGACTTGAGCAGTCAGTTCGGCATTGATGATGGCGTATAGCCCGCCATCAATCGTCACGTAGCCTGCGGGAACTATCAAAATCGTGCCGTCAGCGGGAGAGGCGGCCGCGACATTCTCGGCACTGAATACAAGGGTCGAAGGACAACTGTCTCGACGCGTCGGCTCCCACCCCTGTTCAAGGTCCAGCAACGTCCCGGCTGCGGCCTTGTGCAGCCAAACGATCAACTGATCGACAATGGCATCCAGACCAAACCGATGCAGCAGCTCGTCCAACGACCCCTCGAACAGGCAAGGCGAGACCAACTCACCTTCGCGATGGGGATTGATGTGCGGCAAGTTGAGCGGGAAGTCCGCACGCAAGAAAGGCTTGGGTGCAGACATGGGCCAGTCACTGCCGAATACCAGAACGCATGTCTCGACCGAGCACACTCCGGTCCCGGATACGCCATTGCGCCGAGACCTGCTCGGCAGCTCAACAGCAACATCGACTTCAATCTGCGTCGATTCACCACTTTTCCTTGGCTCGCCAACGCGGACAAGGCCCCTGTGCCGCTGAAGTTGATGCCGTGCGTCCGCGATGGTGCCCGTCATGATGCCCCGTGCGGCATGGGGGCGCGCGCGGAGGTGATCACGGCGGCGGCCTTCAATCCGGCTTCCTTCTTCGAGGGAGGCTGCACACCCTGAGCGGTGACGGTGAAAACGAGAGGCTCCACGGATTTGTCGCTCGGATATTCGCCCGTGCAGTAGAACTCGCCTTTTGCTTCATCCACGATTGCTACGTACTCACGCTTTGCGCGGATGCAGGGCGGATCGCTGTCGTCGTCTGCGATCGGCTTGCAGCTAGCGACGATGACGGCACCGTCACGGGTCTGCGAAAGCGCCTTGCGAGCGTCGGCATCGAGTTTGGCCTTTTCGCGGTAGTCCGACCAACTGTCATAGGACAGCGAATGCCAGGAACAGTGATGCGGTGCCTGCATGATGTCGTACTCAAGCACATCGGCTTCGGCCTTGTGGCGCTGCCACTGGCGGTTCCAGATAAATACTTCGGCATCGCCACCAGTAAGGAATTTTGCGCCATCCGGCGTCTGAGCATCAGCGGCCAATGTGAAGTTCAAGATCACGCTGGACTGGTTCTTGACCAGGCACTCTTCCTCTTCTTCGTCGTCCTGGGCGTCCAAGGGCGCCAGAAGAAACGCGGAGAAGAATGCGGAACTCTTGCCATTGATCGTCGAGAAGCGCGTGTCCACCTTCCGCACAATCGAGGTGAGATCATCGGTTTTTCCGTCGATGTCCTCGCCCATGATCTGAATGCGGTCGCCGTTCCCGACGACGAAATTCTTGTCGCGGTTCAGCTGTACGCGCCGACGCGCCTCTGTGTTGAATGCCTTGGCGTCGTCACTCAAGGTGTGCGTCTTGCTGGCGCGTCGAAACACGATCGGGGACGACCACATCTCTCGGATCACGATCTTCTTGTCCTTGTCGTCCTTCTTGTCATCCGGATACTTGTCCAGCGGCCCCAGGTGGAAGTGCCGCGTCAGGCCTCGGCAATGGTCCTGGTCCGGGTGGCTCAGCAGGAACGCATCGACATACGGCCTGCCGTTCTCATCTTTCTTCAGTCGGTTGCGCAGATCCTTGGCCACATCGCGCGCCTCCCCGTCAGGGTCGTCGGCGTCTTGCCTGATGTTTACGTCGATCAGCAAGGTGGTTGCGTCGAGGTCGCCGAACTTGATGAGGGTTATGTCCCCGTTGTCGACGGGAAAAAACGTGATGGTTGTGGGCATTGGGGGCTCCGGGTAGACGACCGAAGGATGATCGCGTATAGTTAATGTACGACTATTTTTTATATCCGTCTACTTTTTAGGCGCAACTGATGCAAGAGTCCTCTGTCACTGCCGCCAATCCTGCTGAGCCCAAAGGGCTAAGTTGGGGGTTGGAGAGCAGACTTCAATTCATCGATTTCCGTTTGCGCTGGGAGCGGCGCATCAATCGAATGGATCTCACTGAGCACTTCGGCATATCGGTTCCCCAGGCGTCACTGGACATTGCCAAGTACATGGAGTTGGCGCCGAGTAACCTGACTTACGACCGCAGTTCCAAGACCTACACGGCAGCGCCGAGTTTTCGCCCGCTTTACCAACGAAGCTCGGCGCAACACTATCTAGCGGAGCTGCTGGCCACCAAGATGGGAGTCATCGAGCCTGCGGCCAGCTTTATCGGCTCAGCACTTGAGGCAGATTGGGCGCCGTCCCCCTGGCGCACGATCAATGAACAGACCGTCGAAGCAGTGGTCCGGGCAATTCGGCAGCAGGAAGCCATTTGGGTGAGCTACCAGTCCATGACGTCCATGGACGAATCGGTTCGTCTGCTGTCTCCCCACGCCCTTGGTAATGACGGTTTTCGCTGGCACATGCGCGCGTTTTGCCACAAACGCCAGCGCTTCAGTGATTTCGTCCTCGCCCGAATCCTGCGCATCGAGGGCTTCGAACCGAGCAAAGTGGACGCCAGCCAGGATACGCATTGGCATACTGTGCTGATGCTGGTGCTTGCTCCGCACCCCGATTTGCCCGCGGCCAAGAAACGAGTCTTGGAACTGGACTACGGCATGGAAGACGGGCAGGTCAAACTTCCATGCCGCCAAGCGTTTCTGTACTACACGCTAAGGCGTTTGGGCTTGCATACCAAGGAAACGCCGGACCCTCTCGCGCAACAGATCACGCTAAAAAATCGCGATGAAATCCAACCCTACATCGATGCTTTGACAGCACAGGCTTGATTTCCCATGACAACAATTTTCGAACTGGTAAAGGACCCGTACGAGCGCAAGGCACGTGTGGTTCCAGGGCTTCTCGTGGCTTTGCCATTGCTCGTCCCCTTGCTATGCGTCTACGGAGCAAAGCATCCTGTGCTTACAGGTGTAATTGGCTTGCTTGGCGGCTGCGGCGCCATTTATGCACTTGCAAGCGTGGCTCGTGGACGCGGGAAAAAACTAGAAGAGATTCTGGTTGCAAAGTGGGGCGGCATGCCTACAACCATCGCTCTACGCCATCGTGATAAGTTTCTCGATAGCGTCAGCAAGCAACGCTACCACACGGCGATCACGGCCAAGCTGGGTATTGTCATGCCGACGGCAGAGGAAGAGTCAGCAAGCCCCGACAAGGCAGACGACATATACATCGGTGCAACCAAACGGCTTCGCGAACTCACGCGTTCTAACAAGCAGCTCTTGCTGAAAGAGAACATTGCCTATGGATTTCATCGCAATATGCTGGCGATGAAGCCCGTCGGTATCGTGTCGTGCCTCCTGGGTATCCTTTACGGATTGCTGATTGCAAAGGTTCTCCAGGTAACGCCTCCCCACTTTGATCCTGTGCACTTTGCCGATCCGGGGCTCGCCGCAGGCTTGACGTTGCTCATTTCGCTGGCGCTGCTTGCCGCTTGGCTGCTGTATTTCGATCAGAGCGCGGTCAGGCGTATGGGTTTCGTCTATGCGGAACGTCTATTTGAGTGCTTACCGTCGTTATCTTCTTCAGCCTCACGGAAAAAGCCACAGGGGGCACAGGGCGCTTGAACGCACTACGCCGGATGCCGTTCTACTTCGCCAATCTGCCCGCGTTGCAGGAAGTGGCGTAGACACGAGCAATTGCTACCTTTGCCGCAAAGCGACGAACTGGTTGCTCGGGCCTTCCGACCGAAGGCTTAGATTCGGGCTGTTCGACACCACGTATGCCAAGGGCCGTGTCAGGGTGAACGGAAACAACACCGGCAGCGATTGCAGACTTGGCACAGAAACGGGCTTGCCCGCGTAGCGCACAGCCGCCTCGATCAGCCATGCCGTAAGTTCGTCGTTCTCGATCGCTGTTGGTGTAAGCCGGACAACGCGCTTGCCCTTCTCCACGCGCTCCACAGCGCTCCAACTCGCCTGGCTCTGGATGACCATGTTGGTCATGCGCCGTGTTCCTTCGCGCTCCCCGTAAGTCTCACTCATGCGCCGGTGCACTTCGGCGGATGCGCAGTCGCCCTGGATGGCGGACAGGCGGCCCACCAATTCGGCCACCTTGCCGAAGAACGGGTACGTCGCAACAGCCATGCCCCAGCACAGCGCGGCGACTGGAATGTCCGAATGCGTCTTATGGATGGCCACGCCGCGATCCGCGTAATCGACAAGTTCGGCGCGCGGCTCTAGCCACAGCCGGTTCAGTACGGTGCGTGTTTTCTTCTTGGCTTCGACGCCAAGTCCGGCTGCATCGAGCAGTGCATTCAGATCATCTAGTCCAGCCGCGCCAGCACGAACATTCAGTGCCGCAGCCGCCCAATCAAGCTGAATGAACCGATCAAAGCCTATTTTTGGGGCTGATGAATTCATTCGGTACCAATCACATAACTGACTTTCACAAAGGGCACGATCAGCTCTTCGATCGACACCCCGCCGTGGACCACCACCTGCTCGCCCTCCGGCACAAAGGCGGTTCGTCCGCCTGCGAATAGGGGCATGAAGTTCGCGGGTAGTCCAGCGATGTCCAACCTCACTGTGGTGGGATAGGCCGCAGCGGAATCGGCCAGCAACGGCTCACTTCGGTAGACCCGCACGCGCTCACCGCGGGTCTCGGCAATAACGCCCTGGTTGGGTCTGCCGACACCGGCGGACTCCACGTTGCCGTGGTCCGCCGTGAGATAGATGTGGTATCCCTTGTCCAGCAGCAGCGAGAACAGCCGGTCGACGAAACCAGTCGTCAACCAGTTCCCGATCCACATCGCCACGTCCTTCTTGGACCGCTCCTTGTGGAGCCGGTCATCCACCTCATCGATGACCAGGCCCACCACCTTCGGGCGCCGGTCGTTCAAGTCCGCCTCAAGCACATCCAGTTGATCAATCTGGCGCAGCGCGCGTCGGTACATCACCTCATTCGAGTTGACGCCTTCGTTCTGCCAGAACGTCTTCCACAAGGATTCCTCCTTGTCCGTCCGGTCGATGGAGTCGTCGAACTCTCGCGGTTTCAAGCCAGAAAACAGCGCCTGGCGCGACACCGATGTCACGGTCGGCAGCCATGCGAACGCGGTTCCCTCATCGAACGCGAAACGTTTGGTGGTGGCGATCAGGCGCTCGCGGATCTGCACCCACTGGTCGAAGGCCAGTCCGTCGAAGACCAGCAGAGCCACCTTCGTTTCCCCTGCGGATCGCCGATGGCGCAAGAAGCGCGGCACGTGGTGCACCATCACCGGGCCCTTGGTCACCGGCTGCAGGATCAGGTCGGCGTAGTGCTTGGCTGCGACCCAGGCTTGCAGACCCTCGTCTGATTGCGCTTGCAAGGTCTTGATCCGTTCCCGAATCACGGGCAAGTGTTCGCTGCCTTCCGTGCCGGGCAGGCCATGCGTGCGGGCCAGGATCTCACCGTAGCGCTTGGCGAACTCGCTCCAGTCCTTGTGCGAAGACGCTGCCGTTGGGATCGTCTCGATCAGGCCATCAATGCCTTTGAGCACCAAGGCATGCAACGCCGCCGGGTCTTGAACGATCCCGGCCTTGATCCAACTCGGCACTCCAGCCGGGACGCTGTGCACCGCCAGCGGATGCAAGCTGCCGTCGAGGAACATGGAGTCGACCAGCACCTGCACATCGGAGTGGTCGAAGGGAATCTCGATCTTGGCGACGTAATCTGGCGGCGGAGGTTCGCCTGTACGGGTGCCATCCAGCCCCAATTTCGACAAGTAGCGATACCACGCGTCCTGCACCACACGCAGCAGCGCACTCTTAGATGCCAGCCATGTGGCGACGGGTTGGTCCGGGAACAGCCCTTTGCCTTGGATGATGCTCGCCGCGTGCTGGGCAAACAGGGGCGGCAACGAACGGTTGGCGAAGTGAAGCCGCAACAGCTCGCGCCAGAAGTCCACCTGGGTGCGGATAGACCTTGGCGCCAGTTGGTAGACGTGCTCGAGAATGAAGTCCTTCGACTCGTTCTCGCCCCGAGCTGACTGCAACTCGGTCTGGTGGGCATGAAACAACCCGGCAAGATGCTCCGGCTCGACTTGCTGCACGGCGCTGTAAGCCAGCTTGGGGAACAGATCGGCAAGGCTGAGGCGCACCACACGACCGTGATGCACGATGTCCCAGGGCAACGCGTTCGCGTCGGCGCTACGCAGATGCAGAACCAGCGATGGCGCTGGCCCCGGCTCACCGCGATCCCATGCCGCGCGATAGCGTTCCTCATATTCCGCGCGGAAGGCAAACGGGTCTTCGTACAGCATCAGCTCGAAGCCGCGATCGCGCAGCTCGGTCAATAGCTTCTCGTCGAGCAACACATCATCAGGGTCGCACGCCACCCACAGCCGGGTGAGGTCGGCCGTGAAATGGCTCAGGATGCGTTCCGTCCAAAGGCTCATGCATCACCTCCGACGCGCACCATCATCACGGCATTCAAATCCGGCACGCTGGCCTCCATGTCGTCCAGAGCGGCCATGCGTGCGTCGTGTTCCTGCTGCAGTCGCTTGCGCCGATGCTCACGCACGGCGGGCAGGCCGATTCGTCCAATGGCCTGGCCTCGGGCCTCGAACGCATACACCGCACGTTCGCGCTCTTCCTTCAGCCGGGCGCGGTGTTCGGTCAGCAGTTCGGTGAAGATCCGTTCACCCTGGGTACTGGCAGCCGCATGCGATGCCTCGAACCACTTCGCCGACTCCTCGGCACCCGTCACGGCATGCACGTCTACGGTTTCGGTCAGCAGCAGATCCCAGACGCGCTTGGCGGTCGGCACGAAGGGGCGACCTTCCTCGTTGATGAACACCGGCAGGAAGCGCTTCCGGCTCAAGCCTTCAGCCGCCAGACTGATCTCCCATAGCGACCAGATGCCGCGTACCGAATCCGGCAAGCCGGTCACGCGGATCACCGGCAGCGGCTGCCCGGCGACAAAGCGCGGCAGCTCGCTGATCACCGCCCGAGCGCGTGGGTCTTCCATCGTGACCCATTCCAACTCCGGGTTCTCATCCGCCGTGCGGGCGTCAAAGCAGGCCTGTGCCGATTCGCTGCCATCCGCCCACTTCACTCGCCACGCCTTGCCAACCTTCGTTGCCGAGCCGCCGCGCGCAGCCAACCCGCTGGTGATGGCGCGCTCCAGCCAGAACTGCGCCGGGTGGTCGCGCCACTTGCGGGCATCGTCGGCATCCAGATCATGTTCGGTGGTCAGCAGATCACTGTTCTTCTTCGACTCCGCCAGGGTGGAACGCAATTGCGACACAACGGCGTCGCACTCCTGTTCGATGGCGTCCGGGTTCTGCAGGCCATGCACGAACAGCTCGTCGAAGATCGGGTCGGCCTCAACCGAATCCATCACATCAGCCGCCTTGTCGACGCCAAACTCCTGCGCAATGACTTCCAGCTTTTCTTCCAGAACCTGACGCACGCGATGCTCCACCGTGTCTTCAAGCACAAAGTTGATGGCGCGGACCACGTGCTTTTGCCCGATACGGTCCACCCGGCCAATGCGCTGCTCGATCCGCATCGGGTTCCACGGCATGTCGAAGTTGACGATGACGTGGCAGAACTGCAGGTTCAGACCTTCACCGCCGGCGTCGGTGGAGATCAGCACGCGCACATCCTTGGAGAACGCCTGCTGCGCACGGGTACGGGTTTCCAGATCCATGCTGCCGTTGAGCGTCGTCACCGAAAAGCCACGGCTCTCCAGGTAGTCGGCCAGCATCGCTTGGGTGGGCACGAACTCGGTAAAGATCAGCACCTTCAGCGCCGGGTCGCCTTCCTCCTGCTGCAGCTTGTAGATCAGCTCCAGCAGCGCCTCGGCCTTGGCATCGGTGCCAGCGGCCTCGGTTTCCCGCGCCAGCTCCAACAGCATCTCGACTTCGGATTTTTCCAGCTCCCAGCCGCTGGACTGCATGGCCAGATCCACCTGGGACTGGCCGTCCAGGTCCGCCCACTCGTCGGCGCTGGTGTTCTCGAACAGGTTAGCCTGCGGTTGCGGCGCATCAAGCAAGGCTTGGCGCTTTTCCAGCGTGGTGCGAATGGCCGCCGTGCTGGATGTCACCAGCCGCTGCATCAGGATCATCAAGAAGCCGATGTGGCGCTGCTTGGCCGCCATGGCCTGGTTGTAGCCGTGGCGTACATAGTCGGTCACTGCCTCGTAGAGCCGCTGCTGCGAGCCGTGGCGTGCCTGCCAGGCCACCGCCTGCAGCCGGGTGACACGCGGCTTGAACAGCGGCTGGCCCTCGGCATTGATGGACACGCGCTTCTCTGTGCGGATCACGAAGGGCCGCACCCGGTCACGGCTGACACTGCTCTCATCCGGAAAGGCTTCGCGGTCCAGCAACTGCATCAGCCTCATGAACTGGTCGGTCTTGCCCTGGTGCGGCGTGGCCGACAGCAGTAAGAGATAGGGCGATGCCTCGGCCAGCGCCGCGCCCAGCTTGTAGCGGGCCACCTGCTCGGTGCTGCCGCCCATGCGGTGGGCTTCGTCGATGATGACCAGATCCCACGACGCTGAGATCAGGTCCTCGAAACGCTCGCGGTTATAGGTGTTTAGTTGCTCCAGGCTCCAGCCGCGCCGGCCTTCCAGCGGTTTCACCGAATCAAGCGAGCAGATCACCTGGTCGTGCATACGCCACAGGTTTTCTTCCTCGCCCGCGCCGCCGCTGCGCCACTGGCGGAAGGCCGCCAGCTCGGACGGCTCGATGAACTGGAACTTCTCGCCGAAGTGCAGACGCATCTCCGCCTGCCACTGGCGTACCAGCCCCTTGGGCGCCACCACCAGGATGCGCTTCACCCGGCCGCGCAACTTCAACTCGCGCAGCACCAGGCCGGCCTCGATGGTCTTGCCGAGACCCACCTCATCGGCCAGCAGGTAACGGATGCGGTCGCGGCTGATGGCGCGGTTCAGCGCATAGAGCTGATGCGGCAGCGGCACCACGCTGGACTGGATCGGCGCCAGCAACAGGTTGTCCTCCAGCGCATCCAGCAACTTGGCCGCCATCTCGTTCCGTTCCCGGCGGTCGCCAAATTC
>OGLE01001576.1_pt1 | contig 17480 bp, 21 predicted proteins | sample 1572671 | NCBI WGS metagenome assembly OGLE01 (sample SAMEA2581923, study PRJEB24529) | metagenome | biome: Human gut stool | place: China | collected 2011 | reverse complement strand
AAGCGGGAGGTGGAAGAAGACCATACACGTGACAAGGATGATTTCGACGGCACTCCCCAATCCCTCGGCTCCTGCTTGCCACAATCTGGTGAGGCTCATGCGCAGGAAGAGGATTTTGAATCAAAATCAAAAGAAGCCCGTCTTTATCGTCAAGGACTTTCTTATCGCACTATGAGCGCTGACAATACGGTTTGTCATAATAGTGATATCCGCCAACTGCCGGCAGGTTCAAAAATCATCAAACGTTTCCGTAAATATGCCTATGAACAGGTAAGCAAGCTTGTCGAGCATGATTACGATGTTATCCGCTATAAGACTTCGGACGGGAAAATTCATGAAGGCTATTTCCCTTTCAGTGGGCAGCCTGAAATCATTGACGTGGTTCCTGGAACGCACGCTTCCGGTTCTTTTCTGGCTTATCTTGCTTTCAACAAATATGTTCTGGATACCCCTCTTTATCGTGAAATGTACAGATTATCAGGTGAATCAATGCGTTTGAGCCGTATGAGTCTGACCAATTGGTTGGAGAAAGGCTCTACCCATTTCTGCGGTTTGATTGCTTATCTTAAGAATACTTGTTTGGAAAAGGATTCCATCGTGAACTGTGATGAGACCTGGTGCCGGGTAAAGCGTAAAGGCTGCTATAAGAAGAAATACATCTGGTGTCTGGTCAACAAACTGTCAAAAGTGGTTATCTATTGCTACGAGGATGGTTCCAGAGGACGTGATGCCTTGAAGCATATCCTGGGTGACAGCCAGGTGAAAGCTCTTCAGTCAGATGGCTACAATGTCTATCTGTATTTGGATGATCATATGGTCGATATAGAACATCTTTGTTGCATGGCCCATGCCCGTGCGAAGTTCAAGTATGCGTTGGATCAGGGTAATGATAAGGATGCGGCATTCATATTGGAATTGATCGGTGAGCTTTACAAGCTGGAACGCGAGTATGAAGAAGGGCAGTTGTCCCCCGAGCAGATAAAGCTTTGCCGGAATAACTTAAAGACCAAAGAAGTAATCATAAAGTTACGCAGTAAGCTTGACGTCTTGCTCAGTGACGGTCATCCGCCCCGCGGAGAGTTGATGGAGAAGGCAATAAATTATATGAATACTTTTTGGACTCAGCTGTTCGCCTACTTGAATGACGGCTCTTATTCCATCGACAATTCCATTGCCGAACGTTTTATCCGTCCCTTGGCCGGTGAGCGAAAGAACTCGTTATTCTTCGGAAGTGACAGGATGGCACACGTTTCAGCGGTATATCATACCATCATCTCAACCTGTAAGATGCAGGGTGTGTCTGTGCTTGATTATTTCAAGAGATTTTTCAGCGAAATTGTTAAAGGACGTAGGGATTATGAACATTTGTTACCCTTGACAATCGGACTGGAGCAATAACAAATATTAAAAATCAGTATCTTTTTTGACGTTATGTATTGGAGAACCGCCGTGTGGCGGCTTTCCTTGGAGTACACGTCTAAATTAGACGCTAACAACCGGTTTCAGCTTCAGAATCATCATTTCCTGTTGTTGCTACTGTCCGTATGTGGGTTGAACTTTGTATGAGCAGCAGTCTTCATCTGTCCCGAAGGAATTTAAGTTACTCTGAGTTGGTTTGCATGGTGAGTAAATTGAAGACTCTTATGGAATATTACTTGATTAAACCATTTTTTATTTTCTTAGCGATTTTACCGATATACATTAAATTGGGATACTAACCATAATTTTTATGATTGATATATTATTAGCGACTTATAATGGAGAAAAGTATATTAAATCACAAATACTTTCTTTAATAAGTCAAAGTTATACTGATTGGAGGTTGATTATTCACGATGATGGGAGTACGGATGCTACAGTTGATATAATAAAAGAGTTATCTGTGATTGATAATCGTATAAGGCTGATAGAAGATGGTGTTAGTTGTAAAAGTGCAGCTTTAAATTTTATGCATTTGTTGAAATATTCTACATCGCGTTATATAATGTTTTGTGACCAAGATGATATTTGGTTTGATAATAAGGTGGAATATATGTATTGTGCAATAAGATGTACTGATGAGAATATGCCTAGTGTCTTATATACTAATGCTTATGTGTGGTGTCCCTTAATCGGAATTACGGGTACTGCTACATTGACATTTCCTAAAGATATAAATTCATTATTGTTTTTAAATTCAGGAATACAGGGATGTGCATCTATTTTTAATGCCTCAATGAGAGAACTGATGCTGAAATGGGATGGGGCTTTAGCCATGCATGATCATTTATTGCACTTGTTGGGTTGTACTGTAGGTAAAATATATTATGAAAACCTACCCTTAATGCTTTATCGCAATCATGAACATAATGTAACAGGCAATACAAGAACCAATAAAAATGATATTCGAACGATTTGTTCAGCTATGGGGCATCCTGTTGTCTGTAAGAAGCATTATGATGCAGTTGATAAATTTAGGAGAATATACGATGATTTTTTAGAGGATGATATGAAATACATTATTGATGAGTACCTTGATTTACCGAACAGGAGTCTTTTTCAAAAAATTGTTTGTATAGTGACAAATCGTTTTAGATGTTATGATTCTGTATCTCGTATATTAGTAAAATTATTTCTGAAACCTTATATAAAATAGGCATTTATGGTAACCGTGTTTACACCTTCTTATGATAGAGCATATATACTTCCAGAATTGTACAAAAGTTTAGTTTCACAGACATATCGTAATTTTGAATGGATAATTGTGGATGATGGCTCTTCTGACAATACTGAATCTCTTGTTTCGGAGTGGAAAAATAAAAGTGACTTAATATATTGTATATTAAATCATTAGCTCGTGGGGGGGGAAGCATAGGGCTATTAATATAGGTGTAAAAGGAGCTATAGGGGAATTGTTTTTCATAGTCGATAGTGATGATTATTTGGTTTCCGATGCTTTGGAAAGAATAGTAGAACAATATCGGCTTGTGTCAAATGAAGAGTCTTGCGCAGGAGTGTGTGGATTGAGGTGTTATCCGGATGGTCGTGTGATAGGTAAAAATAAAGTTGGTCATGACTATACAATATTGGATTGTACTTCGATAGAGTATAGATTTTGGTATAAATATGAAGGGGATCGCGCTGAGGTATTTAGAACAGAGATTTTGAAGCAATATCCATTTCCCGAATTTGAGGGTGAACGCTTCTGTCCGGAAGCTCTTGTCTGGAATCGGATAGCTTCAAATTATACGTTACATTATTTTTGGGGTAAGGTTTATTTTTGTGATTATCTAGAGGATGGTTTGACTGCAAAGATTACAAAAGTGAGAATGGAAAGTCCGCAAGCAAGTATTCTATACTATAGCGAATTGTTGGCTATGGATATACCATTTTGGGAAAAATGTAAAGCTGCTATAAATTATTGGAGATTCTTTTGTTGCCTTTTGCCTAAAAGTCGGAGAACGAATATTCCAATCAAGTATTTTTGTTTTTTTCCAATAGGCTTCTTTTTTCACGTGAAGGACAAAAGAAAAGTGTATGCTTCCACAAATTATAAATAGAATCAAAGCAAATAAAGAATTTAAGGATACAATTTACTTATATATATTACAGATAGTAGATAAAATAACCCCGCTTGCAATTGTTCCCTATTTAATGTTCATATTAGGTGCGGAAAAATATGGGTATATTGGATTTGCTACAGCTATTGTTCAATATGTATTATTGTTCGTTGAGTTTGGCTTTCATTTAAGTGCAACGAAAAGAGTAGCAATAGCAAAAGAACATGGAACGGAAGAATTGAGTAGGATATTTTATGCAACAGTGGTCTCTAAAGCAATATTGCTGTTAATATCTTCTGTTGTGATATTGACAAGTGTCTTGGTAATTCCATCTTTAAGAATTTATATGAGTACCATTTTATGTATGTACCCTTTGGTTATAGGAACAACATTTACTTTTGGCTGGTTTTATCAAGGGATGGGGAAGATAAGAATTGCTGCGATAGTTACGTCTGTCTGTAAATTGTTGGTTTTGCCTTTGATTTTTGTTTTTATACAAAAAACATCGGATTATAACACGGCTGCATTTATCCAATCTTCAGTTTACTTATTGGCTTCCATCGTTACAGGGATTATTCTTTATCGAATGCATGTAGTTAAAAAAGTCAAGATAACGTTTCGGGATGTGATAGTAGAAATGAGAGAAAGCTATCCGTTGTTCTTGTCGTCAGTAGCGACATCAGTATATACTCAATTGTTTACCTTGATTTTAGGAGTCATTTCCACTCCTATGGTAGTCGGAAAATATTCAGCGGCAGACAGGATTATGAGGTCTTTATGTTTTGCTATATATTCTCCGGTTACCCAAGTTTATTATCCTAAAATTTCTTCATTGTCATACACTAATAATAGAGAGGCTAAACGCTTGTTGAAAAAGCTCGTCAGATTCATGTTTGTTGTTATGTTGGCATTGTCTTTGATATTGTTCTGTTTTGCCGAACCTGTTTCAGCTTTGTTAGGTAGCGATTATGCGGGACTTCATACACTTTTGCGTATTATAGCCTTTGTGCCGATTGCTATTGCTTTAGGGGCGGTTTATGGACAAATGGGACTTATCGCATTGGGAAATAGAGAGAGTAAAAGAGCTTTTCAGAAAGTTTATTTTATGGCAGCACCCTTTTCTCTTATATCAGTGGCTATATTATCAATTTTATATACCGGCATAGGTGCTGCAATAGCATTGTCGCTGACAGAATATTTCGTTTTTTTCTTTATGCTTCGTTATTATAGGAAGTTTATTGCATGTTGTTGATAATAGGAGTGGCATTCTTAATCCTTCTTATGATAGGATATTTTAAGACAAAATCGATATTCTCTCCGGAGGTTTTAGTGACAGGAACTTGGAGCCTTATCATCATTCTGTATTACATCCTGCCACATAATTTGTATTCAATAAATGGAAGATTTATAGAATGTATTTTACTTTGGGTTGTGTTTTTTTATATCTCGTCTTCTGTTGCTTATGCAATTACAGGTAGTGGAAAACTGGTTTGTGAAAAAAGTCAGAGCATATATAGGTACGAAACCGTTTTTGCTGTATTGGCAACAGTTTTAATAGCAGTGGACTGTATTCGCTTAGCTTTTACTTCAGATTATTTTTTTCTATACCTAAGGTCGTTGAATACGGGTCTTGATGAAAATATTCAAAGTGATGTAAGTCCATTGTGGGGTTATTTCAGGTCAGCGATGATTGTTGTTTATCTGATAGAACTTATGGAATTGAGGGCAGGAAACAAGAGAAAAGTCATTTTGTTTTTTATATTAAATCTCCTTACTTGTTTTATAACAATGGCTAAGAGCCAGCTCTTTACTGTTATTTTTACGTCAGTAGTTATATTGCATAGGAAAAAGAAAATATCAGTGAAGCAATTATTGACTGTAACGGCAATCTGCTTTGCTCTTTTTGTTGTTATGCAATTACTGCGTTCTAACGATGTGACGGATTTTTCTGTATTGGAGTTCTTGGCTATTTATATTTTATCTGGAACTGTTGCTTTTGACCACTTTGAGCCATTAGATATGGGTACAGGTTCGAATGTGTTCAGATTTTTTATAGCATTGCTGAATAGATTGGGATTATCCAATATATCAGCTAACGCAACCATATTAGACTATACCACTGTTGGTCCGGATTCTATTACAAATGTATATACGTTGCTCTTTCCTTATTTTATGGATTATGGTTATGTAGGAATAATTGTATTTAGCATAGTCAATGGCTTGTTGTGTGGTTATTTCTTTAAGAAATCAAAAAATAGCGAGCCTGCATTAGTCTTGTATTCTATGCTTGCTTTCACAATCGTTTTTGGCTTTTTTGGGGAAATATTATTTGCAAATTTATCCACATTTCTCCAATATGCTATTTATGCGTATATACCTTATTACTTGAAGTTTAAAGGAGTTAAACGATGAAAGTACTTCATGTGATTACATCGCTATGCATAGGTGGGGCAGAAAAATTATTGGTTGATACCATCCCTATTTATAATAAGAAAGGTGTAGAAACAGATGTTTTGGTTTTTCAAGGTAGGCAAACACCTTTTAGAAAGCAGTTGGAAGAACAAGGATGCCGTGTTTTTCAGCTTTCGGAGGATAGGAATGTATATAATCCTATTAATATCATAAAAATCATTCCCTATCTTAAAAAATACGATGTTGTTCATACTCATAATACAGCATCTCAGTTGTTTGTCGCTATTGCCAGTGTGTTATGTTCTGTGGTGCTTTGCACCACAGAACATAACACTTCCAACCGCAGACGCAGTTGGAAGTGGTATGTACCCATTGATCGTTTTATGTATCAGCGTTATAAACATATAATCTGTATATCGGATAAAACTGAAGAAAATTTACGCAATTACATTGGTGATGTTGCTATTGGGATATCTACCATATATAATGGTGTGGATGTCACAAAATATTTCTCAGCGTTGGCAAATCCCGCATTTAAAAGAAACGGCTCTAAATATATACTCTGTATGGTGGCAGGCTTTAGATACCAAAAGGATCAAGATACGATTATACGAGCTTTTCGGTTTTTGGATAAGTCCTTGTTTGAATTGTGGCTTGTTGGCGATGGAGAGAGAAGGGCTGCACTGGAACAACTGGTAGAAGCTGAAGGCATAAAGGATAATGTTAGATTTTGGGGGATTCGGACTAATATACCGGAAATTATGAAGACAGCCGATGTGGTTGTAATGTCGTCACATTGGGAAGGTTTTGGGCTGGCTGCTGTTGAAGGTATGGCAGCCGGTAAACCAGTTATTGCTTCTGATATTGATGGCTTGTCCCAAGTTGTTGATGGGGCAGGTTTGCTGTTCCCAAAAGGTGATGAAAAGGCTTTGGCATCCTGTATATTGGAGATTTATGAAGATAAGGATTACTATCAAAGATTATCTGAGTTATCTGTAGAACGGGCAAAAGAATTTGATTTAAGCCACATGGTCAATCAATATATTAAAATTTACCATCGAATAACAGAATAGTACTTAAAGAAATTCTCATGGACACCCCCAAAATAATACGTGCTTGCACTGTTCCATCTTCATTGGGATTCGTGGAGGGTATGATAGAATACCTTCAACAGTCCTATGAAGTGATATTGCTTTCTTCGCCCGGATTGGCATGGGAACAAATTAGAATCGCCCATCCAAATGTGAAATGTGTGGAGGTATGCATGGAACGACGTATTTCTCTTATGAAAGATTTGAAAGCACTGTGGATATTATGGCATGTATTTCTTCGTGAAAAGCCCGCAATGGTGCATAGTATGACACCTAAGGCAGGATTGCTATGTATGTTGGCTGCTTGGTTGGCTAGGGTACCGGTACGTGTACATACGTTTACGGGGCTTGTATTTCCTACTTCTGTGGGATTGAAACGCCGTGTTTTGATGGCTACAGACTGGCTTACTTGTGCTTGTGCTACGCATGTCATTCCAGAAGGTGAAGGTGTAAAACGTGATTTGATGAGTCATGGCATTACCAAGAAAGATATACGAGTGTTGGGCTATGGCAATGTACGAGGCATTGATTTATGTCGTTTTGATCCATCTTTAAACTATTGTCTCAACTATGACTTTGGTTGCAGGTCTAATTGCGTAGGCAAGAGTACCGGCTCGTTGACTTTCATTGTGGTTGGCAGACTGGTTGGCGATAAGGGTATTAATGAGGTGGTGGCGGCATTTGTTCGTCTGTATCAAGAATATCCGATTGCACGGTTAGTGTTGGTTGGTGGTTACGAAGAATGTTTTGACCCACTGGAGCCGAAAACTTTGGAGGCGATTGAGCGACATCCTGCCATCCATGCAGTAGGAGTACAGCATGATGTGCGTCCATGGTTTGCTATTAGCGATGTGGCTATCTTGGCTTCTTATCGTGAAGGGTTCCCAAACGTGGTGATTGAGGCTGGTGCTATGGGGTTGCCTCAGATTGTGACTGATATTAATGGTGCCAATGAGATTATTGAAGATGGTAAGAATGGTATCATTGTTCCATCTAAAAATACAGATGCACTTTACAAAGCTATGATGCGTATGACAGATAAGGAATTAAGGGATTCTCTATCAAAAAATGCTCGTAAAATGGTTGCTTCACGATATGACCAGCATTTTGTTAGGAAATGCTTATATGATTTCTATAAAGAAATTTTGTGAGATTTTCGGTACAGGTGTGAAAGTCTTTCAATGTGTTTATTTATTTTTTATAACATGTATGTACATTGTTTTAAGAGATTGATAGATTTCATTCTCGTGTTTTGTGTATTGGCTGTTATTTGGCTATTCTTGCTTCTTATCGCTCTTTGGCTGCATTTTGCCAACAAAGGTGCAGGCGCATTCTTTACTCAGGAACGTCCGGGAAAAAATGGAAGAATCTTCCGGGTGATAAAATTCAAGACCATGACGGATGAACGGGATGCGGAAGGGAACCTGTTGCCGGATGCTGACCGACTGACTAAAGTAGGACATTTTGTCCGCTCTACTTCGATTGATGAGCTACCGCAACTGATAAATGTGCTGAAAGGGGACATGGCGTTGATAGGACCGAGGCCGCTTCTCCCCAAATATTTGCCGCTATACAGCAAAGAGCAGGCAAGAAGGCATGACGTTCGTCCGGGCATTACGGGATGGGCGCAGGTCAATGGTCGCAATGCCATTTCATGGACGAAGAAGTTTGAACTGGACGCGTGGTATGTGGATCATTGTTCTTTTGGGCTTGATTTGAAAATTGTTTTAATGACAATAAAGAAGGTTTTTGTTCGTGAAGGCATATCCAAAGAAGGACAGGCTACGACACTTCCTTTCAATGGATATAATTAATAACTTGGAGTGATGAAAGCTATCGCTATATATGGTGCCGGCGGTTTCGGTAAAGAGATTGCCTGCCTGATACATTGGATAAACGGGGAAAACGCCCGGTGGAATTTGATAGGCTTCTTTGACGATGGGGCGGAACCGGGGACTCCGGTTTCACATTATGGCAAGGTGTTGGGCGGAATGGATACTCTCAACTCGTGGTGTGAACCTCTCGATGTGGTTTTTGCCATCGGCAACAATCGGGTCATTCGCAAACTTTCGTCTTCGGTGACCAACCCCAACATTTGTTTTCCAAATCTGGTTGCTCCGAATTTCGTCATAAAAGACAAGGAGACGTTCCGGATGGGGCGTGGGAATATCATACAAGGCGGATGTACTGTTTCGTGTGATGTGGAAATCGGAGACTTTAACGTGTTCAACGGTTCTGTGGTTTTGGGTCATGACGTGAAGATGGGCGATTGCAATGTGCTGATGCCTGCCGTCAGGATATCGGGTGAGGTGGTGATGGGCGATTGCAATTTCTTTGGAGTGGGTTCCATCGTATTACAGCAATTGAAAATAAAGAATGACACGAAGCTTGCCGCTGGCAGCGTATTGATGACCAGACCCAAAGAAGAAAATTTATACATAGGCGTACCTGCCAAGATGCTGAAATTATAAGTGAATTATAAACGACTAATAAAATAACTGTAAAAAGAATCATTATGGAAATGAAAGAATTTTTAGGCAATTTTGCCGCTCAGTTTGATGATACCGAAGAAAGCGTATTCACTCCGGAAACCCGTTTTAGAGAGCTTGACGAGTGGTCTTCGTTGATTGCCTTGAGCGTGATTGCCATGGTGGACGAGGAATATGATGTGACTCTGAAGGGTGATGACATCAAGAACTCTGAAACGATAGCGGACATTTACAATGCCGTGGTTGCTAAACTCTGATGCCGTTTTGTGAATTAAAGAATTATGGCTACCATTCATATTGATAATATCCGTGTGGCAGGCATTGCGGCCGGAGTTCCCGGGAATGTCATAAAGACAGTATCTACTACTGACAAGTATGATGACGAGGCTTATATAGAATCTGTAGGGGTAAGGGAAAAACGCTTTTCCAATGACTTTACCTCTTCTGATTTGTGTGAAGCCGCGGCGGTAAAACTCATGAAAGACCTCTCTTGGGGGTGTGAAAGTATTGATTTATTGATACTTGTGACACAGACTCCAGACTATATATTGCCGGCAACCTCATGCGTGCTGCATGGCAAACTGGGACTAAAGAAAAGCTGCTTGTGTTTCGACATCAATTTGGGATGTTCGGGCTGGGTATATGCCATGGCCACTGCGCTTTCACTGATGACTTGCGGCAGGATAAAGCACGCCATGGTATTGGCGGGTGATGCCCGTAAGCAAGTGCCTGAAGAACACGACCAGCTTTTCGGCTACGCAGGTACCGCCACGGCTCTTGAATATGCCGAAAACGCAAAGCCGATAACCTTTGATTTGGGAAGCGACGGCACGGGCTATGACGCAATCATACGTCCGGGCGGCGGGGCGCGAAATCCCATAACGCCGGCATCGTTGGAGCTGTACGAGTGTGAAGACGGACGTGCCCGTCATGCTTGCCAGACAAGGATGAATGGCATGGATGTGTTTGCGTTCGGCATCACTGCGGCTCCCAAATCCATAAAAAAAACATTGGCGGAGTGCGACATGACGATGGAAGTGGTGGATTATGTGCTGTTTCATCAGGCAAACATCAAGATGCTGGAAACCATCAAGAAGAAACTGAAGTTGAGCGATGAAAAGGTTCCCTATAGCTTGAGGAGGTTTGGTAATACTTCGTCGGCTTCCATTCCGCTCACGGTTGTGACGGAACTGAAAGAACGGTTGAAGGGCAAGGCGGCCACTCTGGTGGGATGCGGCTTTGGAGTAGGACTGTCGTGGGGAACCATCCTTTTCCATACGGATGAGGAATTCATGATTTCAGAATTACAAGAACTTTAAAAAAGCATGCAGAATTATAATCCTTTCTCTTTGAGGGGAAAGACAATCCTTGTTACCGGCGCTTCGTCCGGCATAGGGAAAGCCACTGCCGTGGAATGTGCCAGAATGGGGGCGAACCTCATAGTGACGGCACGTAATGAAGAACGCCTGAATGCCACGCTTGCTGCTTTGGATGTGGAAAGCGGACAGAAGCACAAGGCGGTGATTGCCGACCTGCTGGTGGCGGAGCAGATGGAAAAGCTCATTGTGGAATCGGGAAAGATTGACGGATTGGTGCTTTGTTCAGGAAAAGGACTGACATTGCCGTTTCAGTTTTCAAGCCGGGATAAGTTTGACGATATCTTTGAAACGAACTTTTATGCTCCCGTTGAATTGATGCGCGTTCTCTATAAGAAGAAGCAAATCAATAAGGAGGGGTCTGTGGTGATATTGGCTTCATTGGGCGGTACGGAAGTGTTCAGTGGCGGAAACTGCATTTATGGCGCGTCCAAGGCGGCCTTGAATTCCGTCATGAAATTCTGCGCAAAGGAGTTTGCCCCCCGTAAGGTACGTGTAAACGGCATTTGTCCCGGAATGGTGGATACTCCATTGATTCACAGGGGTACGGTGAGTGAAGAACAATTACAGGAAGACATGAAACGCTATCCGTTGAAACGTTACGGAAGACCGGAAGATATAGCGTACAATGCGGTGTACCTGCTGTCGGATGCCTCGGCGTGGATGACCGGACATGCGATGGTTCTGGACGGCGGCATGTCGATTTAAAAAAACAGAAGAAAAATGGATGTAAGGCGAAAGGTTATTTCGATTATAGCGGAAACGCTCAACGTAGACGAGTCGGTAATTACTCCGGAAATGGCAGCCGGGGATATTGAGCAGTGGGACTCAATGGGAAACGTGGCTATCCTGACAACGGTGGAAAGCGAGTTGGGCGTGGACTTCCCGATGGAAGAACTGTTTGAACTGAACACGGTGGAGAGCATCGTGGACAAAGTCATTGAATTGAAGCATGTATAGTCTGGTGCATAGCCGCTTGTTGCAAGCCATCTACCGGCATTCTGTGCAGAGTGCCGACAAAGCGGCTGTTATTGTAAAAGATTCTTCCGTGAGTTATGCTTCGTTGTGGAAAAACATACTGGGTGCCTCCGCTTTCCTTCAGTCGCAGGGATTGAAAAAGGGGGATGTGATATTGCTTTCCGCATTGAAGGATGCGGAGTTCGTATATGTCTATTTTGCAGCTCACCTGCTGGGAGTGGTCAATGTGATAGTGGATCCAACATCGAATGAAGAGAGGAAGAACTATATCATCGGTGCGGTTCATCCTAAGAAGGTCTTTGGCTTGAAAGAGGGCATTGCCTATTCTGAGGTTTCTTTGGAAGGAGCGCCCATGGATATAGAGCCTGTTTCAGAGAGCAATGTGGCGGAAATCATGTTTACCACCGGCACTACCGGCAAACCTAAGGGGGTACTTTTGTCTCATGCCAACATCTCTGCCTCCGCCGACAATATCAACCGATATATAGGGAATACTTCCGATGACGTGGAGGTGTTGGGCTTGCCCATCTGCCACTCGTTCGGTTTAGGCAGATTGCGTTGCAATATGTTGCAGGGAGCTACTTTTATTTTATTGGGCAGTTTTGCCAACCTGAAAGTGTTGTTTTCCGTCATGGAACAGTATCGTGTTACAGGATTGGGCATGGTGCCTGCCGTATGGGAATACATCCGGAAGTTGAGCGGTAGGCTGATAGGAAAGTTCTCCCGGCAATTGAAATACATCGAAATAGGCAGCGCGGCAATGAGTGTGGATAACAAGCGGCTTTTGATGGAGTTGTTCCCCCATACACGCATTTGTATGCATTACGGACTGACGGAGGCTTCCCGTTCCCTTTTCATGGAGTTTCATGAATATGCAGACGATTTGACTTCCATCGGGACACCTGTTACTGGAGAGGTGGAGGTGAAGATTCTCAGTGACGAAGGAGTGGAGTTGCCTACAGGGGAATCCGGTGAATTGTGCGTGAAAGGCAATATGGTACTGAAGTCTTATCTTGCCGGCACTGATACGGAGGAGGCTTTTTGGGGCGATTACTTCCGCACGGGTGATTGTGCGTATAAGTCAGAAAGTGGTCATTACTATTTGGTGAGCCGTAAGAAAGAGATGATAAATGTGGGCGGTAAGAAGGTGAGTCCTGTTGAAATAGAAGATGCCGTAATCGCTTTGGGAGGGGTGGCGGACTGTATTTGTGTGGCCATGAAAGACCCCAAGGGATTGCTGGGTGAAGTTCCCCGGGTTTACGTGTTGAAGTCAGGGACTACCCGTACCTTGGAGGAAATCAGGGGAGAATTAAGAAACAGGATAGAGAGTTATAAAATGCCGGTGGAATTTGATTGGGTTGATAAGATACCCATGACTTCATCGGGGAAAAAGCAACGTTTGGCGTTATGTCACAATTAACAATAGGAAATATAAAGATAGCCGGAATGGCGGCTTGCGTTCCGGCACAGGTGGAGGAAAACTTGTCACTCGCCATTTTCAAGGATGAGGGTGAAGCGAAAAAGGTTATAGCCTCCACCGGTATTGAAAGGCGTCGTGTGGTGCGGCAGGGAACAACCGCTTCCGACCTTACGGTGGCAGCTGTCCGGCGGATGTTGGACGATTTGGGATGGAAGGCTTCGGAAGTGGATTGCATGTTCTATGTATGTACTTCGCGTGATTTCATTGCTCCGCAAACCGCTTGTATTCTTCAAGACCGCTTGGGATTGCGCAATGATTGTTTCGTAATGGATTTGCCTTTAGGGTGTTCCGGGTGGATTTATGGAATGAGCGTGATAAGCTCCCTCATGTCACACGGCACATTAAAGAAAGGTTTGTTGGTTGCGGCAGAGACAAACTCCCTCAACCGGAGTTCAAAAGACAGGACGGTGAAGCCTTTGTTTGGCGATGCCTCCACGGTAACGGCACTTGAATATGACACTTCTTGCCTCCGGCCTTTCAATTTTGTGTTTGGGGTAGATGGTTCAGGTTATCAAGCCGTGTGGACTAAATATGGCGGGATGCGCCATCCGGCAACCATTGATGCGGTTGAAGAGAAAGAGGTGGAGCCGGGCATTGTCCGCAAGGGAACCGATATGGTGGTGAACGGCATGGACGTGTTTGCGTTTGCTATCAAGACACCTCCCCGCTCGTTGAAAGAGCTTATAGAGCAATTCCGGATAGATGTGGATGAGGTAGATTGGCTCTATCTGCATCAGGCCAATAAGTTCATTGACGAAAAGATACGGAAGTCTGTAAAAATGCCTGCCGGGAAAGTTCCTTATTGTCTGGAAGAATTTGGAAACGTGACAAGCGCTTCCATCCCGTTGGCCATGGTTACACGTACGGCAGAGGCATTGCGTGTCAAGGAAAACCATTGCTTGGCTTGTGGATTCGGTGTGGGACTTGCTTGGGCCAGCATGGAATTTAGCGTAGGCAATATTGTGGTTTCTGAATTGGTGGAATATAAAGATTAGAATATGAATGCAATAGTAAAGAAGCTAAAGTTATATAGGATAATAACGGTTGCTAATATTTTCCCTCGTTTTTGGGGAAAATCAAAAAAGATAGCAAGGGAATATAACCTAAGCACTTTCCCGATTTTTTGGGACATGATGAGAAGTTTGATAAAATTTGGTGCCAGTGACGAGAATTACGAGCAACTTCATTTTTGGGAACATGATGATGAATACAAGAATTCTTTTATCACTTGGCGCAGAAACATGGCCATCATGTATAAATTCTGTACGCCGGCTTCAAAAGATTTGTTTTTGGACAAGGTGGTATGGAACAAGCGGTTTGCGAAATATGTAAAAAGAGGCTGGATATATTGCAAGGAATCGGATCTTGATTCGATAAGGTCGTTTTTGATGGCTCACTCCGATGTTGTCGTAAAGCGTATTGACGGTGCTTGTGGCGTAGGTGTCGATAAATACAAGGCTGCGGATTTCTTGTCTGACTCTGAAAAACTGCAATCCTTGGTGGGGGCTGATTCTATTTTGGAAGAGGCGGCGGTAAATATAGAAGCACTGCGGAAGTTCAGTCCGAGCTCTTTGAATACACTAAGAGTTGTGACTTGCATAGACTCGTACGGTGTTCCTAAAATCATAGCTGCGGCATTCAGAATGGGAAACGGTATAAGCCATACGGATAACATCGTGACCGGTGGAATTGCATGTTATGTGGACTTGGATAGCGGGAAGATTGTTACCGACGGATTGAATGTGGAAGGAAAGTTCTTTGAATATCATCCTTATAGCCATTTGAAATTTAAAGGCTTCACAATCCCTTGCTGGAAAGAGGCCAGAAGTTTGGCTTTGGAATTGGCCTTAGAGGTGCCGGAAGCCCGTTTTGTGGGTTGGGATATTGTGCTTTCTGAAAAAGGCATGGATGTGCTGGAAGGAAATATACCTCCTGGTGAAGAACTTACTGAGTTGGATATGAACGGGAAGTACCATAAGGTTATGGCAATGTATTAAAAGATAAACGAAATGTTACATTTGATTCAGTCTGTCTTTGATAAATGCCGGGAGCAGGCTCTTCGGTATGGAGTAGGTACTTTTCTTGTGTTATGCGATTATCTTTTTGCAAGGTGCCGTTATGGCTTTTGCGGTGAAGATTATTTTTTGAACTCTTCCGGATATGCGATGAAAAACTTCCGGAAAGCAGATTTCTTTTCACATAAACGTTGGCTGAAGGCACGGCTGGTGTTCAATGATTCGCATTATACGGACATTTTGCAAAACAAGGTGAAGACATTGGAGCATTTTGCTTCCTTTACGTATCATGGCTGGTGCTATCCTAAACAACACGGATTTGATGCTTTTAAGGCTTTTGTAGAAAGATATAATGCCGTTATTTGTAAACCCATTTCGGAAGAGGGAGGGGTAGGAATAACGCTTTATAATCAATCTGATGATTTAAGAAAAGATTATGAACGTTTTAAGAAAGATGATATTCTGCTGGAAGAGTGTATAGTACAGCATCCGAAAATGTCATTCAATAATCGTTCGGTCAATACGGTAAGGGTTTATTCTATATTGGATGGAGCAGGAAATGTTCATATTCTGAAAGCTATTCTTCGTGCCGGAGTAGGTGATACGGTAGTTGATAATTTCCACTCCGGAGGAGTGATTTATCCGTTGGACGTGGAACGTGGTTTTGTAGAGTCATACGGTGAAAGAAGAAACGGGAAGGAAAAGGTGTATGTGCATCCGGGCACGGAAATAAATATGTTGGGATTCCAAATTCCCCGGTGGGAAAGTTTGAAAAACAGGGTAGTGGATATGGCAAGGCATATACCGGAAGTAAGATATATAGGATGGGATATGGTTGTCACTCCGGATGGAATTGATTTTATAGAAGCCAATGATACGGCAGACCATGCTCTGTTTGGAAGGGTGGGTGTTGAAAGATTGTTTTGGAATAGAATAAAATCGTTGATGTAATTATGGAATATTTGACATTGAACAACGGGGTGGTGATGCCGCAAGCAGGATTGGGAACTTTTTTAATTCCTAATGAAAAGATAGATGGAGTGATTTCAACATCCTTTGCTTGTTTCTATTGCAAAAAAGTATAACAAAAGCGTGGTTCAGATTGTATTGCGTTGGCTGATACAGCAACGAGTGGCTGTTATTCTTAAAACTTGGAACTTTAATCACTTGAAAGAAAATATTGAATTGTTTGATTTTTCTTTGACCGGGGAAAAAATGGCTGTCATAGATTCCTTGGATAAGGGAGAATTCTTAAATTATAAACCGCATGTGGCTTTAAAGAACCTTCCTGAAAAATATAAAGGCTGGAAGGGGTATGATGATTGATAGAGCTGAAAGATGAGGGTACATAGGATTGAAAACTCACTTTTTAATTCCAATACTTATATAATATCCTGCAAGCAAGGAGATTTTTTAATTGATTGTGGTGATGTCTGTAAACTGGAGGATAATCTGAATATAAAAGCTGTATTTATTACGCATCCTCATTTTGACCATATTTATGGGTTGAATGAATTGGTGAAACGATTTCCGGATTGTGTAGTATATGTGCATGAAAATGGTTATGAGGCTTTGTATGATGAACGTTTGAATCTGTCGAAATACAATGAATCTTCTTTTATGTTTTGCTATAGAAATGTAGTGCAGGTATGTGGAGAAAAAGCGGATATGATTTTTGATGGATTTAAAGTGGAAGTAATCCATACACCGGGACACCATCCGGGGGCTGTGTGTTATCGGATAGGTGACTATTTGTTTTCTGGAGATTCTTATATACCCGGGATAAAAACTGTAGCAAATTTGCCTCTGTCTGATAAAAAGGAAGCTATGGATTCTGAAATTTTAATTAAAAAGCTGTGGACGGGAAATGTAGTCCTTTGTCCGGGGCATGGCAGGATGGAATGACATCAAAATCATCATTTGCACCCTACTTGGAAAGGATTTATAAACTTCTTTCCTTTCTTTTTATTCCCCACTACGTGAGGAAACCGCATCATTAGAACAATCACATATATTTTATGGATAAGAGAATCTATCTTTGCCTTGCTCACATGAGCGGCAAGGAAATGGGCTTCATACAGGAAGCCTTCGATACCAACT
>OGLE01001555.1_pt1 | contig 17645 bp, 14 predicted proteins | sample 1572671 | NCBI WGS metagenome assembly OGLE01 (sample SAMEA2581923, study PRJEB24529) | metagenome | biome: Human gut stool | place: China | collected 2011 | reverse complement strand
GCTAGGCTATACGCTTAAAAGAAAGCTTGCCAACCAGGGAAATCCGCTGACCCGTATAAACCGCAAAACGTTCCGTGATACTTCTACAAAACGTTTTGTGATGGTTTAGCAGCCATTAACACAAAACGAAATGCGATTTTTTATTTATTTTCCAGTGCCATTCAAACACTTCTCAAATGGCATTTAAAAGTTCCTCAAATCATAGAGAATAACTATCTTTGTAAGGCATTAATGGATGCTGTTAAAGAAATGGAAGAAGTGGCAATATACAATTTATATGAAATGCGTCCGGAAGATGCCTATAATATTGATTTATGGAGCAAGATTATATCGCAGGCATCTGCTCTTGTGTTTCAATTCCCGTTATATTGGATGTCGGCTCCTTCCTTGTTGAAGAAATGGCAGGATGAGGTATTTACTTATTTGGCTAAAACTCCGGCTGTGGCAGGAAAGGCATTATTGGTAGCGGTCACTACCGGTTCCGAATACAGTGCATATCGCAGTGGGGGAAGAAACAACTTTACAATGGATGAACTGTTAAGACCTTATCAGGCAAGTGCCCTACATGCCGGAATGGTATGGCAGACACCTGTTGTCGCATACGGAATGGGAACGGCAGATGCCGGGAAAAACATTGCAGAGGGAGTTAATGACTACAAACTGAAAATAGAGTCCCTAATAGGAAAGAGTCACGTAAGCGGTGATTGGTGATACTCCAGCGGCAATACCCGTAAAATAACAGAACCAAGCATCATTCGTCTGAAATTTCGAATGGTGCTTGGCTGTTTTAGTAATCAGCATATTGATTTTACCTGTATACTATCCCTTTCGTTTGCAGCATGGTAAAATCCTCTTCACGCATTCCTATATCGTTCAATGAACGGGCTTCATTATGGTCATTGAGGTATACTCTGTTTTTTTCGGTATATGAAGCATTTATTACGGACAATGAATCGTTTCGGCTAGGTGTGTCTATGCCACCTAATTCCAGCATCGTCTGGAAGAAAGACGCACTGGATGAAATATTTTTCTGTCGGTTTATCTCTGCATTTTTAAAAAGATCCGGATAATTCTTCCGATAATTGTCAGACATCCATATCAGAAAAGGCACGTGTATCTGATAATAGGACGGAACGGGTGAAGCATGCAGGAAAAGGTGACGGTCATCATCAAAGATATCCTCTCCATGATCTGAGGTATAAAGCATTGCCGCATCTATGTCCTGTTCCTGTAACATCCGGATGAGACGAGCCAGAAAATTATCTGTATACCGGATAGAATTATCATAAGCATTTATCAGATTATCCTTATATTTCAATTCTGCATCTACCGGAAAATCAGGCAAAAAGAAAGCGTGGTCCGCCGGATAGCGTTCCCGATAATTAAAATGGGAACCATAGGTATGGAGAACGATAAATTGCTTGGAAGCATTTTCTGCCAACTCGGCGGCTACCAGTTTCAAAAGTTCATCGTCCGAAGGGTTGTAACTGCCATCTCCTGCATCTTCTTTAATGAAATCGCATATATCGGCTTCTTTTCCAAAGAAATCGATGAAAGAATGGTTATAGCGTTGATTGGAAAAGAAAGCAGTCCGGTAGCCCGCTTCCTTAAATGCTGTGATAATTCCTTTTTGCCGATAGATGGAATTGAAGTCGTGCGCCGTAACCGAAGACATCAGCATAGGGACACTTTTGTGCGTAGTATTGGATTCTGTCAGTACATGAGAGAAGGCTGTCAATCCTTTTATTTTGGTAAGTTCCGGATTCGTATTGCGGTTATACCCGTAAATAGACCAGTTAGCGGCACGGGATGTCTCTCCGATTACCATAACATAAACTTCCCTATTCTTCTCCGGACGGGTGGTTTTTGCCTGAAAAGTAAAATCTTTAGAGGTTTCCGCATAGTGTTGCGTCTGTGCAGTACGTTGGAAGGCAAGTGCAATATTATAACATACGTTTGCCGGATACAAATCCGATTTCAATTCATAACGGGCATCAAACAGATAAGCAGCTACCAATGACAGAATTCCTGCAATGACCGTTATCCGGGCACGTTTACGTTCTCTGCGAACAAACGTTTCCGATAGTCTCCGTTTCTTGCTGACGGCCACCGCAGCCAAAATCAGCGCCGGTATATATAGCAGCACAACAATAATAATGGCTGGAATCAGGTTGTCCAGCAATTCCAAAGCCTCACCGGGATTTGTTGTCACCAGATTGAGAAACATATCTACTGCAATAACAGACTGTCCGAAAAGATATAACAATACAATCTGGAATGCTCCAAAAAACAGAAAAGGAAACAATATCCAAAAAGTCTTGCCACAATTTCCCGACCAACTCATTATCATGTGATATATGGAGAATGGAAGCAATACATTGCACACCTTCGCCACAAGTGGCATAGGCTCAGTAAAACATAGTACGATATTGGGTACTATCAGAATTATCAGGAACAAGTAATACAAGTTCTCTTGGTTTTCAAACCATTTTTGAATTTTTCTAAAAAGCTTCATTGATATTAAATATAAATCCGGTCTGATGTTTGCCAAACCCTAAATCCAAACGTACATTCACCCTCTTTTTAAATTCCCAGCGATAGCCGAAGCCATAATTAGGAAGAATATGCTTCACGTCAAACTCGGAAAACTTTGGGAAAACAGTCCCCGCTCCTACCCATACAGCCACTCCGTTTCGTTTCCATACATGCTGGCGAAGCTCAATCTGAGCATCCATGGCACATTTGTCACGATAACGCCCTTCATAATAGCCACGCATGGAATACGAACTGCCTAAAGTTGCCAACAGTCCCCAAGGTGGATTTCCGTAATTGAGCAGTGTATGAAACTGCCCCGCCAGAACGCCGCCTTTCCATATGGTATGATAATACCTCGTATCCAGTTCTGTACTGCTGAAAGCATATTTATTTCCCAAAAATGCCGGACTGAAACGTTGGTCTATCCTCAAATAGTATCCTTTATACGCATTTGTCAGGAAGTCGCGCGAATCATAAAGCAACGATAAACCTACACTTAGATTCGTAGTACGCGTGCTCATGCCTTCCCACAGTTCCGGTTTTTCAAAACCATGTCCGTATACATAATCGAATACAGCCATGGGACCTACGTAGAAATTACGTGCCAACCGGAACATAAAGTCCACTTTCATCTGTGCTTGAAAGCGGTCATAATCGCTCTCATTGTCACTGTTGGCACCATTGTCGTATCCTGCACCCCAATACAGACTGGGAAAAGAATAGAAATACAGATTGTAGTTCAAACGATACTTATCATGAGGAAACAAATGCGTTCCACGTACTCCCAACAGATAGAAGCCTACCGTAGAAACATCTCCGTACAATGAAACATTGGAAGGCGGCAGAATCGTATCGTTCCGGTCGGAACGATAAAGCCCCGCAGCCACCAGTCCCAACCCTAATTTGGTATCGCTGGAGTAGTGCGGTCCGCCGATAATGCTAAAATCGAATTTCTTATTTTTCTTTTCTTTATTGGCATCGTTAAAATAATTCAGAAATTTTCTGAAAAAGTTCCGCTTTACAGGAACAGAATCAAGAATGACGGCAGAATCCATGTCTGCCGAAGTATTTGCTTCTGCCAAACGTGTTTGTGCATGCACAGCAGTTACAGCCACCAACAAGATTAAAGATAACAGACATCCTTTTAATTTTGTGTTCATTCTCTATTATATAAGAAAACCTCGAAACAAAGTTAGTTGTAAATAATTCATGTTACAACAATGTTACGGGGCTTTTTGTTTCCGTTTCTTCCTATTTAATGTCTGTTATTTCCTTAAAGTATTGTGGGCGTAAAGAAGCGACGGAAATAAACATTTATTCATTCTTATTTGTTAAGAACATATATCAACTTAAAAAAACGAATGATTATGTTAAAACGATTTTTATTTCCTACCAATCCGAATGGCGTTTTTATATCTGTTATATTATTAGTAGTCAGAATTGTATTCGGTATTCTGATGATGAATCACGGTATTGATAAATGGGCAAACTATCAGGAACTTTCTACGGTGTTCCCCGATCCTCTCGGCATCGGCAGTCCCCTTTCTCTGGGATTGGCCATCTTTGGCGAACTGGCATGCTCAATGGCATTCATCATAGGCTTCTTATACAGATTGGCAATGATTCCTATGATATTTACGATGTGTGTGGCATTCTTCATTGTTCATGGCAATGATCCGTTTGCGGTAAAAGAACTTGCATTTGTTTATTTGGTGGTATTTGTATTGATGTATATTATAGGACCGGGAAAATTTGCCGTAGACCGCTGGATTTCCCAATCTCTTTCTCGCAAATAGAAATAAATAAGGCTCTTTTATTTTACAGAATACTGTTTTTTGCAGCTTTTTTAATGTCTATGTTATAAAAATGGTTATATTTGCACTAGTATATATAAATATTGAGATTTTATCTCAATAAAATACAGTAAAATAAAAGAAAGTTATTATGAAAAAGTTCAATTTGAAATTGGCTGCAACTGTAATGGTATGCGGTGCTTTTCTTTTCAGTTCATGTATCGGTTCTTTCGGATTGCATAGCAAGCTGTTGAGTTGGAACGAAGGTATTGGAAATAAATTTGTCAATGAGCTTGTTTACCTGGCATTCAATATCATTCCGGTATATGGTATATGCTATTTGGCAGATGCTTTGGTTATCAATTCTATTGAATTCTGGAGCGGAAGCAACCCTATGGCGAGCATTGGTGAGGTAAAGAAAGTAAAAGGCGAAAACGGAAACTATCTGGTAGAAACTCTTGAGAACGGTTATTCCATTACAAAAGAAGGCGAAACCGCATCTATGGAATTAATTTACGATAAAGATTTGAATACCTGGAATGTAGTTGCAGAAGGTGTCAGCACTGAACTTTTGCAGATTAACAATGACGGTACTGCACAGATGACTTTACCAAACGGTGAAGACCTGACCGTTACTTTGGATGCGCAGGGAGTATCTGCTGCACGTCAGGCAACTATGGTCAATACCTATTACGCTGCACGTTAAGAGTTGAAACAAGATAAAACAGAAAGGCTGCGCAATGTTCGTCAAAGAACCGCGCAGCCTTTAGTTTTTTCAGACGGATATCCGCTTGGCATCAGAATGGATATCCTACCGCAAAATGAAATGCAAAATCGCGGCTGAATTTAGGATGTATAATAGGGAAATGCTCCTTTTTAGTGTTATACACCGGATTGACAGCTTTCATACCACCGTCAAAGCGCAGGACAAAGAAGTCCAGATCCAACCGTAGGCCCAATCCGTAGGCTACGGCTATCTGCTTATAGAACTTATTGAATTCAAACTTCCCGCCCGGCTGGTCTTTGTAATCGCGCAAGGTCCAGATGTTGCCCGCATCCACAAAAACTGCTCCTCTGAACTTCCAGAAAAGGCGTGTGCGGTATTCGATACTTGCATCCAACTTAACATCTCCCGACTGATTCATGAAGTTTCCGTCACCGGGAAACACACCGGGTCCCAAATCACGTACCGACCAACCGCGTACACTGTTTGCACCACCTGAGAAATAACGCTTTTCAAAAGGCACAATCGTTGCATTGCCGTAAGGGACGGCTATGCCGGCTCCCACATGAAATGCAATGGAATTGCGGTTGTCTATAACGATATTCTTGGCAAAATCGAAATCCCCTTTGACATATTGTGCGAATGGGATACTCAGCAATGAATACTCCCCGTCTTCATTCTTCTTCATGTTTGTCATTCTGGCAAAAGCATACAGAAGATTACCGGCAGACTCAAAATTAAAGCGAATAGAATATGAGTTGCCGATGATTGCATTATTCATCAGGGCTTGTCCTGCGCTATTGTATGTATAGCTGTATCCTGTGCGGACAATCAGGCGGTCGTCGTAGTTGTATTTTAAAATATAGTTCTGTTCGTTATTCAAATATTTGTCGCGGAACTCCTGCGAAATGGAAGGCATATACAGGTAGTTGATATCCAGCAAATCAATGCGATGCTGAGCACGCTGACGTTGCAATCCCCATTTGTAACTCCAATTGGCAGAAGCAATGATGCGTGAAAACTCCGGACGTATCTGATAATTATACTGTACGCCAAATTCCGTAGTAGCACGTATCTTCCTCCGGAAGTCGTTGGAAAGAAACGGAAAGAGAAACCGCGGAAAGTTGATCGTTGCTTCCGCCCCTAATTCCGTATAGTCCTCGTGGTTATATCCGCCTTGCAAACCAGATACCGCTTCGTAGGCCCCCCGCAGCTTTATCATAAAAGTCTCGGAACCCTTGAACATATTCCGGTTCTGAAATGACACGGATGCGGCAGCTCCCAAATCTCCTGCGGAGTTGGTTCCTTCCAATTCAAATGATACGGACTGGTATTTGCTCTTTGTCAGCATTACGTAGGCATTCAATTTGGCTGTATCGCCTACCTGCGTTTCAAAGAAACGGATATTGGTATATTTCAATGCCTGCAAACGTCCGAAATTGGAATAGGTACGTTGCACATCCGGTTCGTTGTACAAACTGCCCGGCACAATACTCAGATTATTGGTCAGCACCTTCGGGCGCAAATAAAGTTTATCCTTATAATATATGGGAAAACCCTTGTAATGTACGGAGTCGTTGATTTCTATGCTGCTCAAAGCAGATGATTCCAACACATTATAATCCGTTATAAAATTTACCTTGTTGATGTAGTACTGCCGATGATTTTGCGGGCTATCGTCATTGTGCTGCCGAAAAGGCGCCAGATGCATGGTTACATCCACCTGGTAGGTATTCCTCACCGTATCTGCCGTGTAAGAAATATATTCCTTATTGAATTTATAATATCCGTTACGAAGAAGATTGTCCGTAATGCGCTGACGTTCTGCATCCAAACGGTTTACATCGAAATACATTCCTTCCGTCAGATAAGTACCTGCCGAATCCTGCCGCATATATTCCCTGATTTTCCCGTCTCTGATATCGTATTTAAGAGAACGAATCTTATAAGGTTTTCCACTGGACACCTTATAGGTCAGCTTCAGCTTCTTCTTCTTTATTTGTATAACCGGCTCTACGGTGGCGCTCATATAGCCCATATTTTGTACGGCTTTTTTCATTTCCTCACCGGAGCGCTTCGTTTCTTCTTCCTTATAGATGACCGGAGCGTCCCCTATGCGCCGCAAAGTACGGTTTATCCAACGTGCAGAGTCTCTGCCCGACCAGTTATAGACATACAACTGTGTTTTTATCAGGCTGAACCATTTGGCATTCGGATTCTGGCGGACATACATCGATAGGCCTGAAGGCTTGATTTCCCTGTTGTCCGTCTGTATGCGCACCTCGTCCAACAAATATGAACCTTCCGGCACATATTTCGTGGCAGAACATGAAGCGAATAAGAGTACGGCGGTAGCAAATAGTGCGTAGCGAAAGCCTTTCTTCATACTAAGTTATTAATTGCGCATAAAATACTGCAAATATAGAAATAATCATGTACTTTTGCCAAATAAAACCGAACAACTTATGGCACTGAGCAAGAATCGCATTAAATATATCCGTTCACTGGAATTGAAAAAGAATCGCAAAGCCGATAAAGTATTCCTGGCAGAAGGCCCGAAACTGGTAGGAGATTTGCTGGGGCACTTCCGTTGCCGCTTCCTGATTGCAACTTCCGAATGGCTTTCCGCCCACAGGCATTTGGCTGTGGAAGATGTGACCGAAGTTTCCGAAGAGGAACTTTCGCGCGCCAGCCTGCTGAAAACTCCCCAACAGGTACTCGCCGTGTTCGAACAGCCGGACGAATCTGTGGATGTTTCCGTCATAAGCCGCTCCCTTTGCCTGGCATTGGACGATGTGCAGGACCCCGGCAATTTGGGAACAATCATCCGCCTTGCCGACTGGTTTGGAATCGAACATATCTTCTGTTCGCCCAACACGGTGGATGTCTACAATCCTAAAACCGTACAGGCTACCATGGGCGGCATCGCACGGGTGAAACTGCATTATATTTCCCTGCCCGAACTTATTGCTTCACTGGAAGACATACCGGTATACGGCACTTTCCTGGACGGAGAAAACATGTATACACAACCGCTTTCGGCGTACGGACTGATAGTAATGGGGAATGAGGGCAACGGCATAGGAGATGAAGTGAAACGGCTCATCAACCGGAAACTGTACATTCCCAATTATCCGGCAGAACGCGAAACTTCCGAATCTTTGAATGTTGCCATTGCTACCGCAGTAGTTTGTGCCGAGTTCCGGCGGCAGGCAGCAATGTTGTAGTGTCAAAATTAGGGAAATAGACAGGCATTAGTCCGCAACTTCCGTCAATAAAGGATGGCGGAGTTATTAATAAATTCCGAGAAGCGTTTGTCAAGGAGAAAATTGTGTCAGGTTCTTTCAACTCGTTTTGCGTTAAAAGAACGATTGCTCCCGGCAGCCATTCCACATTTTCTATCTCTTCGGTCAATGGAAATAAACGTACAACCATCCCCTCTTCCGTCTCTATCGCATATTGTTTGAGATAACCGTATGCGGGCAGGAATAAAAAATGTGAAGCGAAACGTTTCATTGTTTTTCTGTGGTTTGGCGCAATCTTGGACGCGGACGCCTTTCAGAGCGTTGACGGACGGTATCTTTCTCTTCACTCTGCCGCTTCAGTTCTGCCGGTTTGCCCGGAACGGGTTCTTTCTTCAGTTCTTTGTCGCCTGCCTCAAGGCTATCTGCCGGGGCCTTGAACAAGGTATCCTTTGCGTGGTAGCGCATCAGGCTGATGCGGTCTGCCAACACATCCCGTGTGGATTGCTGTGCAGGATAATAGATAAAGCCTCGTATTTCTTTTATTTCTCCCAATGTGTCGGCAAATAAAGAAATAGTCTCCGTGCCCGATTGCTTTACCTTGAGCATATCGTTCAGCGTATCTTTGGCATAAAGAACCTGCATTGCCATTAAAGGTGCGTGCAGACTGTCGGGTGTTCCGTTCAGGAAACGGAAACGGACTGTCCAACGCAGCGTATCTCTGTCCTTGAAATTGGTGTCCGAAGGAAGTGTGAAAGTCAGTTTGTTATCCATCGGAGTTCCGGTAAGATAACAGATATGCCGGCCTCTCCATACGTCTATACTGTCGCCCGGAGAAGATTCTTTGGGCTTGTTGTCGCGCAAGGCTATTAAATGATTGATACCGTCCCTCTCGGCTTTCAACCGCTGGTTTACTTTTTCGTAGACTTTTGTAAGGGCATCCGGATGGCGGGCATACCACACCATGGAAGTATCGAAATCGGCCTGGGTAATGCCGTGTTTCCTGTAAACCGATTCAATGTACAGCACACGCTTATAACTTTCGCTGTAAGGAACCTCCTCTCCCATTGCCTTTGCTATGTGGAAGTCATAAAGTACGTTTTCCATTTTGGCGTCCGATATAACCGTATCAGGTCTTTTAACCTGACATGCCGTCAGACCGAACGCCAGAAGGATTACGCTATAATACCATTGAATCCGTCTTTTCCTTTTCATGATTTCTTTATAACATGATAGGAATCATTCAAATACTTACTGTAGAAGAGCAACAGCGCTATGATACCGCAACTGATTGCCGCATCGGCAAAGTTGAAAATCGGGCTGAAGAAGATGAAATGGTCTCCACCTATGAACGGCATCCACGCAGGCCAGTTTGTTTCGATAATAGGGAAATAGAACATATCGACCACTTTACCGTAGAGCAGCGGAGCGTATCCGCCGCCTTCGGGCATAAAGGTTGCCAGTTGCGAATAGGTGCTTTCATTAAACAGCACTCCGTAGAATACGCTGTCGATGATATTGCCCAGCGCACCCGTCAGGATGAGCGAGACACAGACAATAAACCCTGTTTTCATTCCATGCTTTATGAACTTGTACAGGAACCAACCTATCACTCCTACCGCAACGATTCGAAATGAAGTAAGGAACAATTTCCCGAATATCTCCAAACCGAAAGCCATACCGTTGTTTTCGGTAAAATAAATGTAAAACCAATCGGTGATGCGTATGCTCTCATGCCAATACATGTGCGTCTTTACAATCACCTTGATTACCTGATCGATAATCAATACCGAGAAAATAACGAGTAAGGCTATCCGCCCTTTCGTGAAAAAATTCTTCATCCTTATTTCTTGCCGTTGTTTTTAGCTTCGATGCTCAATGTAGCATGAGGCACTGCACGCAGACGTTCGGCAGGAATCAGCTTGCCTGTTTCGCGACAGATACCATACGTTTTGTTCTCGATGCGTACCAAAGCGGCCTGCAATCCTTGGATAAACTTCAACTGGCGTTGTGCCAGACGGGTCGTTTCTTCCTTGGACAAGGTGTTTGCCCCTTCTTCCAGCACTTTGTACGTTGGAGATGTGTCGTCGGTGTCATTACCGTCCGCACCTGTCAGGCTGGCTTTCAGCAACTCATAGTCGCGTTGCGCCAACTCCAACTTTTCCAGAATAATGGCGCGGAATTCTTCCAATTCCGCATCCGAGTATCTTGTCTTTTCTGCCATAACTTTACGTGTTTAATCGTTAGTATTAATAATTCATTCTTTCACAACGCTTACATACAGTCTGAAATCGTCGAATTCGAGTTCCGTTCCGCCTTCCACATTGTCCGTCAGCGTCAGTGATGTTCCTAAAACCTGGTTACAAATATAGTCTTTATATTCATTTACCGCATCATCCGTTTGCGGATTTTTTGATAATGTAATCTTTATTTTGTCCGTTATCTCAAAGCCGCTCGACTTGCGGATATTCTGGATACGGTTCACCAATTCGCGGGCAATGCCCTCGCGGCGAAGCTCTTCGGTGATGGTAACCTCCAAAGCTACAGTCAGCTTGCCTTCATTGGCCACCAGCCATCCCGGAATGTCTTCACTGAAGATTTCCACGTCGGATGTCTCGATTACGGCTTCCGCACCGTCCAGATTCAGCGTATAGGAACCGTTCTTTTCCAGCTCGGCAATGGCTTCCTGCGGCATTCCGGCAACGGCTGCGGCAACGGCTTTCATCTGCTTGCCGAATTTCGGGCCCAGCTTCTTGAAGTCGCACTTCACTTTCTTCACAAGCACACCGGCTGCACCGTCCACAAACTTGATTTCCTTTACATTCACCTCGTTCATGATAAGTGTTTTTACGGCTTCGATGTGGGCGCGTTGCTCTTCGTCCACTACCGGAACCATGATGCACTGTAGCGGTTGGCGGACTTTGATGTTCACCTTACGGCGCAGCGCCAATACCATAGAAGTAACGTCCTGTGCCATTTGCATGCGTGCTTCCAGCTCCTTGTCTATCATCTCTTCCTTGCATTCGGGGAATTTTGCCAGATGAACGGAGACAACGTTGTCGCGTCCGGTAGCTGCCGTCAGGTCCGAATAGAGCATATCGGCATAGAACGGAGCAATAGGCGCCATCAGTTTGGCTACGGTTTCCAGACACGTATAGAGCGTTTGGAACGCGGACAGCTTATCCTGCGTCATGCCGCCGCCCCAGAAACGTTTGCGGTTCAGGCGGACGTACCAGTTGGAGAGATTGTCGTTCACGAAGTCCGAAATCAGTCGTCCGGCTTTGGTAGGCTCGTATTCGTTGTAGCAGTTATCCACATCCTTCACCAATGTGTTCAGTACGGAGATAATCCAGCGGTCTATTTCCGGACGTTCCGCCATGGGCACATCGGCTTCCTTGTATTCAAATCCGTCCACGTTGGCATAGAGGGCGAAGAAAGAATACGTATTATACAGGGTTCCGAAGAATTTGCGGCGCACCTCTTCCACTCCGTCTACGTCGAACTTCAGGTTGTCCCACGGAGAAGAATTGGTAATCATGTACCAGCGCAAGGGGTCGGAACCGTATTTCTCGATGGTAGAGAACGGGTCTACGGCATTGCCCAAACGCTTGGACATCTTGTTGCCGTTCTTGTCGAGTACCAGACCGTTCGATATGACGGCTTTATAGGATATGCTGTCGAACACCATTGTGGCGATGGCATGCAGGGTAAAGAACCAGCCGCGTGTCTGGTCCACACCTTCTGCGATGAAATCGGCGGGATATACCTGGTGGCTGTCCAACAGTTCCTTGTTCTCGAACGGATAGTGTATCTGCGCATACGGCATGGAGCCGGAGTCGAACCATACGTCAATCAAATCCGATTCGCGCTTCATGGGTTTGCCGGCTTTGGAAACAAGGACAATATCATCTACATAAGGACGGTGAAGGTCTATCTTGTCGTAGTTTTCCTGCGTGTACACGCCCGGCTGGAAACCTTTGTCCTTATAAGGATTGGATGCCATCAGTCCGGCGGCAACGGATTTCTCTATCTCGTTGTAAAGTTCCTCTACGGATTCGATACATTTTTCCTCGTCACCGTCTTCCGTGCGCCAGATAGGCAACGGAGTACCCCAGTAGCGCGAACGGCTCAGGTTCCAGTCGTTCAAGTTCTCCAGCCACTTGCCGAAGCGTCCCGTACCGGTACTTTCCGGTTTCCAGTTGATGGTCTTGTTCAACTCTATCATACGCTCCTTGCAGGCGGTACTGCGGATAAACCAGCTATCCAACGGGTAGTACAGCACCGGTTTGTCCGTACGCCAGCAATGCGGATAGTTGTGCACGTGCTTCTCTATCTTGAATGCCTGGTTGGCAGCCTTCATCATCATACATATATATATGTCGAGAGTCTCGGCGGCCTGAGCGGCTTTTTCGTCATACTTACCGTTGACGGTGAATTGCGGGTCGTAGGCATTCTTCACCCAGCGTCCCTGGTATTCTTTGTAGGCGTCTACATCGACACACTCTTTTACGAATCTTTCGTCCAGCTCGTCCAGCAGATAGAACTTACCGGTGAGGTCCACCATAGGACGGGTCTCGCCGCGCTTGTTAATCATGAACAGAGAAGGAATGCCTGCCGCACGGGCTACGAAAGCATCGTCCGCACCGAATGTGGGAGCGATGTGTACGATACCCGTACCGTCTTCCGTGGTTACATAATCGCCGAGGATTACACGGAAGCCTTTGTCGCTGACGCTCCAATTGCCGTCGTTGTCCACCTCTACCGGTTTCACCCACGGAATGAGTTGTTCGTATTCCATTCCTGCCAGGTCCGGACCTTTGTACTCGCCTACAATCTTGAACGGGATAAGTTTGTCTCCCGGCTTATAATCCTCTAATGCAAGCCCTTCCGCTTTTTTATTGAAGTGAGTATAGAGCAATGCTTTGGCAAGTACCACGGTCATCTTCTCGCCCGTATAGCCGTTGTAGGTCTGTACGGCCACGTAGTCTATTTTCGGGCCTACGCAGAGAGCGGTGTTCGAGGGCAGTGTCCACGGAGTCGTAGTCCATGCCAGGAAATAAGGAGTACCCCACTCCGCCATTTCGGGTTTCGGGTTCTTCATCTTGAACTGTCCCACTACGGTTGTATCCTTTACATCGCGGTAGCAACCGGGCTGGTTCAGCTCGTGCGAGCTCAAGCCTGTTCCCGCAGCCGGTGAATACGGCTGTATGGTATATCCTTTATAAAGGAGTCCTTTCTTGTGAAGTTGCTTCAACAGCCACCACAGCGTTTCGATGTAACGGTTATCATAGGTGATGTAGGGATTCTGCATATCCACCCAATAACCCATTTTGTGGGTAAGGTCTTCCCACTCCTTGGTAAATTTCATTACATCCTTGCGACAGGCGGCATTGTATTCGGCAACGGAAATAGTCTTACCGATATCTTCTTTGGTGATGCCGAGCGCCTTTTCCACACCCAGTTCCACAGGAAGCCCGTGCGTGTCCCATCCGGCTTTGCGCTTCACCTGGAAGCCCTTCATGGTTTTGTAGCGGGGGATTAAGTCCTTTACCGCACGGGTGATGATGTGACCGATATGGGGCTTGCCGTTTGCTGTCGGGGGGCCGTCATAGAAGGTGAAAACGGGTGCGCCTTCTCTTGCCTTGATGCTCTTGCCGAAGATGTCGTTGTCCTTCCAATACTTTTCAACCTGTACTTCTCTTTCAACGAAGTTCATGTTATTGGGTACCTTGTCGTACATTTCAATTCCTCCTTAAAAATGATTTACCTTTCAAAGTGTGTTTCTCTCGTAGCTTGTTCTTTTTTCCTTTGTGTTTTTCTGATACCTCTGAAATTTTTGTCTTTTGTACTTTTTGTGTTTTGTCTTCCGCGCTGGTATTCAGTCCGTGGACCGCGGTCAGACTGAGGCCGGCCGCTCACTCGGTCTCACCTGGTTCCAGACCATGCGCGAGATCGTTATTCCGCAGGCTTTCAAGCGGATCATTCCCCCGCTCGGCAACGAATTCATTGCCATGCTGAAGGACAGCTCCCTTGTGTCCGTGATCGGTTTCGAAGAACTGACTCGTACCGGCCAGCTGATCATCTCCAGAACTTACGCCGCGTTTGAAATCTGGATTGTGGTCGCCCTCTTGTACCTCATCATGACTTTGGCCATTTCACGCTTTGTCGCTTTACTTGAAAAACGCTTCTCTAAAGGCACGAGAAAATAATCATGGAAGAAAAAGATTCAAAAACGATGATCTCCGTCAAACACCTCTCCAAAAAATTCGGTGACGTGACGGTCCTCAAAGATATCAATCTGGATATCAAAGAAAAAGAAGTGGTCGTGATTATCGGACCGTCCGGAAGCGGCAAAAGTACGATTCTGCGCTGTCTGAACCACTTGGAAACCCCGAGCGGCGGCGAAATCGTTATCGACGGCATCAAGCTCGAAGAAGGTGCAAACCTAAATGCCATTCGCCGTGAAGTCGGCATGGTCTTCCAAAGGTTTAATCTGTTCCCGAACATGACCGTTCTGCAGAACATCATGCTCGCTCCGATGCAGGTTCGCGGTAAATCTAAAGAAGAAGCTAAAGAAAAAAAGAAAGATAAAAAGCAAGAAAGTAATGAACAAGAAAAATCTAATAATGAAGTAAAGGCAGAGCAACAAGAAGAAACAAAAACAGCACAACAAGCAAAGCTTGCAAATACTGAAACAGAGAGTACTACAAAAAAAAGAAAAACAAGAAAGAAACTCGTTTTAGCTGTTTTAGCAATTGCCTTATTAAAAGAGATTGGCGAAAACTACATCTCTATGTTCTGGCAGAACATGAAGTATAGAGGAATAGCAGCTGTAGTTAATTTCTTGGCAATATTTACATTAACATATACAACAACCACTAAGGTAAAAAGAGGCCTAAAAGTATTTTTTGAAGACGAAAAGAAAGAAATGCCAAAGCTTCCACAAAAATCAATTTCGTTTATATTTGCAACATTAGTAACAATTGGAACTACTGGAATGATAGTAGAAAAGGCATTACCATGTTTCTTTAATACACAATTTGTTACAACTGACCCTGCACTAGGCTTAGATATAGGATTTTTCGTGTTTATATTACCATTTTTAAAATTTATAACTATATATGCATTAGTTGCAATGATTGCAGCAGTAGTATATGCAACCTTGTACTATTTAATAGTGTTTAATATTTGTTTTGATGGAATATCGAGAGAATCGGTAAAAAAGAGCGGACTATTAAATAATGCACTTGGTTATTTAAAAGTAATTATAGTTTTATTTGCAATATTGATGCTTATTGGAACTTTAGATATTGGGGTACAAAAATTTATAGTATTAAATAATGATGAATCAGAGAATTATTCAATATTTGGAGCCGGAATTACAGAAACAACAATCGGGTTCTGGGGATATATTGCATTATCTGTAATTATGATAGTTTCAGCATTTAAAGCAATAAAAGAATTCCAAAAAGGAAGAACTAAGAAAGTAATAGGTTCAATATTAGTTGTTCCAGGTTATTTATTTTCTTTACTTTTAGTAATGCTTGGATTTAATTTAATATTTGTAAATTCAAATGAACTTGATAAGGAAAAGAAATATATCGAAAATAATATAAATAATACAAAAATTGCATATGGAATAAATATAGATGAAGTTAATGTTCAAGACGGAGGAACAATTACTCAAAATGATATTACTGAAAATATTGAAACAATTCAAAATATTCCAATTGCAAATGCGTCAACAGTTTTAAAAGATTTAGAGGGTTCTCAAAAAAATAAAGGATATTATAATTTTAGGTCAACTCAAATTGGGCTATACAATATTTCTGGAAAAGAGCAATTAGTATATGTAACTCCAAGAGAAATTGCAAGTTCGAAGGGAACATATAATAATAAAACATATGAACTTACACATGGTATAGGACAAATAATAGTAGATGCAAATAAAACATCAGAAGAGGGAAATATTCAATATATTCAAAAAGAAATAGATGATAATCAAAGAATATATTATGGATTAGAAACAAATTCAATAGTAGTAACAAATACAAAAAATAAAGAAGAATATGATTATACAGATAGTGAAGGTGAAGAACATACTTATAGTTATGAAGGAAAATCAGGAATCCAAGTTGGATTTTTAGATAGATTAATATTAGCAGTAAGAAATAAAGATTTTAAACTTGCATTTTCAACATCTGTAACAAATCAAAGTAAGATATTAACAAATAGAAATGTAATTGAAAGAGCAAAAACAGCACTTCCATATTTATTATATGATGAAAATGCTTATACAGTAATTAAAGATAATCAAATTTATTGGGTTATAGATGCTTACACAATTTCAGATAAATATCCATATTCGTCATATACAACAATTGATGGAGAAAAAGAAAAACGAGATATTAATTATATTAGAAATTCTGTAAAAGTTATAATAAATGCTTATAATGGCGAAATGAAATTTTATATAGTAGATAAAACAGATCCAATAATATCAGCATATAAAAAGATATATCCAGCAATGTTTGAAGAAAATGATATTCCAGAAGAAATTCAAAAACAATTAAAATATCCACAATTATTATATAATGTACAAGCTGAAATGTTAAGAGTATATCACAATGTAAAAGAAGATGTTTTATATAGAAAAAGTGATATTTGGTCACTTGCTACATATGGAAAATCAACCTCAAAAACCAAAACAGCTACATTAGAACCATATTATACAATGTTAAAAACACCAGATGGTGAAACAAGATTTGGATTAGTTCAGATGTATACACAAAAAAATAAAACAAATATTATATCCTATGTATTAGGAACTTGTAATGGAACGAGTAATGAATTAAAAATTTATAAATTTTCAGCAGATAGTAACATATTAGGAGCAAATCAATTAGATAATCTAATTGAACAAGATGAAACAATATCAGCAGAACTTAATAGTTTGAATGTTACAGGAGTTAAAATTTCAAAAGAAATGAAAATTATTCCTATAAATAATACATTATTATATATAGAAACTATATATCAAACAAAAACAAATGAAATAATTTAGAAAATGCTTTAAGCAAATTATTATCACAATCAGCTGTTAATCTAGAAGTTAATAATACAGAAGATATAGAAGGACTTATTGATACAATTATAAAGGCAAACAATAATTTAACAGATTCAAATTCAAGAAATGATTGGGAAATGATGGGATCTGATATAAAGACATTGCAAGAATTAATAGAAAGACTTGATAAAATGAGACAAGAAAATAATAAAAGTGAAACAGAGATTTTGAGCTAAAGTAACTAAAAATATCTATGGAGTTCCCATCATGGCTCAGAGGAAACA
>OGLE01001540.1_pt1 | contig 17807 bp, 10 predicted proteins | sample 1572671 | NCBI WGS metagenome assembly OGLE01 (sample SAMEA2581923, study PRJEB24529) | metagenome | biome: Human gut stool | place: China | collected 2011 | reverse complement strand
GCATAGACGATTTTGGCCCCGTGGCGGATGATCCCGTTGTGCTCTTGGACGCAGCCCGGAAGGAACCCCGGAACATCTTCCAATGTAATAATCGGAATGTTGAAGCAGTCGCAGAATCGAATGAAACGGGCAGCCTTGTCCGAAGCGTCAATATCGAGCACTCCGGCCAGGTAAGCAGGTTGATTGGCAACGATACCCGCTGTTTTGCCACCCAACCGGACAAAGCCGATGACGACGTTTTTGGCAAAGTGGGGCATGATCTCGAAAAAGTAGTGGCCATCGGCCACCGATTCGATTAACTCTTTTACATCGTAGGGGAGATTCGGATCGGCCGGAATTAACGTTTCGAGCCGTTCATCTTCTCGATGGATATCGTCCAGGCAGGGGCGTGCCGGAGCATCCTCAAGGTTGTTGGCGGGCAAAAAACTCAACAGCTCCCGAATACCCATCAATACCTCCTCTTCGTTCGAACCCATGAAATGAGCCACCCCGCTTTTGCTGTTGTGGGTATATGCCCCTCCGAGCTCCTCTTTCGATACCTCTTCGTGTGTCACAGCTTTGACGACATCGGGCCCTGTAACAAACATGTGGCTCTTTTCATTGACCATAAAGATGAAATCCGTCAAAGCGGGCGAATAACACGCCCCTCCGGCACACGGGCCAAGAATGGCGGATATTTGTGGAATGACTCCGGAGGCGATGGTGTTTTGGAAAAAGATGTTGGCATATCCGGTCAGACTGTCCACACCCTCCTGGATGCGGGCTCCGCCCGAATCGTTCAGGGCGATGATGGGAGCTCCGTTTTTCAGGGCCATCGTTTGCACCTTGACGATCTTTCCTGCATTGGTGATACTCAATGAGCCTCCGAATACAGTAAAATCATAGGCATATACGTAAACCGGACGACCATTGATCTTCCCATAGCCTGATACGATCCCATCTCCAGGGATTTTGTTTTGTTGCATGTCGTAATGGGCACAGCGATGTGTGACAAATTTGTCGAATTCGACAAAGGTGCCTTGATCAAGTAACATTTCGATACGTTCCCGGGCTGTCATACGACCTGCCTTGTGTTGTTTTTCTACTTTGTCTGTTCCGCCTCCTGCTTCCGCAGCCTGATTCCGACGGGTAAATTCTTCATATGCTGGATTATTATTCATGATCTTTTGCGTTAGTTGTTGTTTCAAGTCTGATAAGCGGTTGTCCCGATGCAACTGAATCGCCTTCCGAAACCAATATGGTGCCGATGGTACAGTCTCCTACCACATTCAGATTGCTTTGCATCTTCATGGCTTCAAAGACAACGAGAGTGTCTCCTTCTTTGACCTGATCGCCTGGATTGACCAAAATTTTGACGATCTTTCCGGGCATCGGAGCAACAATAGTATCCTCCTGCCGTACATCTTCTTTCCGGCGTGAGCGTATGTATTTCTCTTGTGCATCAACAATTTCGACCTCGTATGAGTTGAATCCTTGACGAACTGTGTAACTACGACCGTTGTCAGAACTGGACAATTCCATGTTGAATGAGCGGCCATCATGGATCAAGGAGCATATTCCGTTGTCTGTGACGACAACATTAATTTCATAGATCCGATCATCTACACTGATGCATACGAAATCTTTCTCTTTGCTGAGTAGTTGGATTTGAGCGGTTCGTTTCCCAATAGTCATTTCCATAGTTCTCTCCTGTTTAAATCCCTAATACCCCTTTTCGTTTGCCAAATTCTCGCCAGCGGTTCGATGGATCAGCGGAAGTAGAGGATGTTGATGAACCTCCGCTCTTCTCTAAAAGATTCAGGTAATCGATATGTGCTGCAATTAGTGCCAGATTTTCCAACTCTTCTGCCTGCTCATCGCTGGGGTGATTGGTACAGCAGTAGTCGGCAATTGCCTCTCCGTTTTGTTCTAAAAATGCGGTGTTGTAGTCCCCGTTCACAAAATCCGGCATGTGTAGAATCGCATTCAGGTAGGCGATATTGGTTGTAACACCTGTAATTTTGTATTCGTCCAATGCTCTGCACATTCGTTCGATAGCATATTCACGTTTTACGGCATGGACAATCAATTTCGAAATCATCGGGTCGTACCAAATCGGAATTTCATAACCTTCGTAGATGTATCCGTCGATCCGAATCCCCAAACCATTGGGCTCGGTGAGCTGACAGACCACTCCAGGCGCCGGCATGAAGTTGTTTTCCGGATCTTCGGCACATACACGACATTCAATGGCATGACCACGCTGAACGATATCGGTCTGTTTGTACTGCAAAGGCTGTCCCGCAGCAATAAAAATTTGTTCCTTGACTAAATCGAGCCCAATGACCTCTTCGGTGACGGGGTGCTCCACTTGCAGTCGGGTGTTCATCTCCAGAAAATAGTAGTTCCCTTGTCGGTCCACCAAAAACTCGATCGTCCCTGCACCGACATAACCGACCGCTTTGGCTGCAGCGACAGCCGTTGCCCCCATGCGTTGCCGCAATTCGTCCGTCAAAAAGGGCGAAGGACTCTCTTCGATCACCTTTTGATGACGGCGTTGGATGGAGCACTCCCGATCGTACAGATGGATTATGTTACCCTGCTTATCTCCTAAGATCTGAAACTCGATGTGATGTGGCTCTTCGATGTATTTTTCGATATAGACCGTTGCATCGCCAAAAGAGGCTAATGCTTCGGAACGGGCCGTCTCGTAGGCACTGCGGACCTCTTCGAGTGTTCGGATCAGCCGCATGCCTTTGCCTCCACCGCCGGCAGCCGCTTTGAGAATCACCGGAAATCCGATCTGTTGGCACAAGCTTTCGGCATCGGCTGCAGAGTCCAGTTGTCGTTCAATGCCCGGAACAACCGGAACGCCAGCGGCAATCATCGCTTCACGAGCAGCAATCTTATCTCCCATCTGCTCGATGGTTTCGGCACGTGGGCCGATAAAGGCGATGCCTGCTGATTCACACATACGGGCCAAGTGTGAATTTTCGGAGAGAAAGCCGTATCCCGGATGAAGTGCATCTGCACCGCAAGCTCGTGCAACAGCTATGATTTTTTTTACATTTAAATAGCTCTCCTGAGATGGGGCGGGTCCGATAGGGTAGGCTTCGTCCGCCAGCAGCACATGTTTGGCCATGCGGTCTGCATCGGAATAGAGAGCTACAGTGCCGATCCCCATCTCACGACAGGAGCGTATGATTCTGATGGCGATTTCGCCACGGTTGGCAATCACTACTTTCTTGAACATATGTGTGGATTTGGTTGAACATGATGGCGGTAGATCGGATTGGTTCCATACAGGTAAAACGAATCCTTGATGGTGTGCAAACATTCGCTGCACAGACATCCATCGTAGTTTTCCGCAATAAAAGCACGTTGAGCAGCATCCAATGAGATGCGCGTGCAATGACAATCCATAATGGATTCGTGCAGGCACGTAAAACGTCTCCTGCAACGAGGACATACTTTCTCCATCGCAACAAATACAATGAGCCAAGCGATCTGTCTTGGGGACAGAACAATTCGACTTCTGAAAAAATGATTAAATGTTTCGTCACTTTTACGCCTAACCCTCGAGGCGAAAAAATGGTACATGAACTGGCAGGTCTTCTGACTGACTCCCGTCCTGATGCCTTCCCGACCGAAAGGTCAGTGGCCATGCAGATGGTTTCAGGACGTTGATTGGAGCTTCACAGCAGCGGGACTGTCCGGGATTTGCACCCGATTCCCTTTTATTGTCTTTTCGTGAATGCGAAATGACAAACCAATTCTGCGATAAAGATAGGAAATTACTTAATTTTTTTACAAACTTTTTTGTGGCTTTTTGCGTGGTTTGTTTTGCAATGTTTTGGTTTTTAGATTGTTGCTTGGAGGGTTGTTGTTTGATAGCCACAAAATTGTTCCGTGTGGTTAGTTGCTTGCTATCGAAAGGATTATAGCAGGACAGGAAGTAAAGTGGCGGAAATAGGCTGAATAAGGGAAAAATAGTAACATAAGCCAATAAGTGAGCAGGAGAGAGCAGGAGTGGTACGAGGTGGAAAAGAAAGACGGGGCGGTGTTGGCGAAGGCAGTGATAAAAGAAGAGAAGGGTAGGTGGGGACTTAGTTTGCGAAGATTTGAGAACAGAGTAACGTGTAAGGCGATTCTTTATCGTTTGCGGGATTATTGCACAGGGACCGGTATAGTGTCTAAAACTACTGACGTAGTATCTGCACGGCAAATGTGTGACTATGAGGAAGTAGGAGACAAGAAAACCCGGGGGGACAGGATGTCGGCTCGGATAGTTGTAGGGAGCGGAAGTGCAGCGGATAATTCGAAAGATTGCAGGCGCTTTTTCACTGCAGCGAAGTAACAGTCCATGACGGCCGGATTACCGATCGGGTATCCCTTCTGATCGTTAGGGGCGAGCCGGTTTGTTGTAGCATGTTGGATATTCTGATCGCGATTATTTATTATAAAGGATTGTGTCCGTCCTTGCCGCTCTATCCGATAATAAAAATAGCAGGACGCTTATGAATGTCGGGCTTGGGTTGTTTGCGCCATTCGTCGATCGTTCGGGTACGAATCAGTTGATCGGGTTGCAGCAGGTCAGCAGCCACGGTCAGGCGAGTCTGCGAACGACAAGTAGTCAGAAAATCATCGAACAACTTCAGGTTGCGATAAGGCGCTTCAATAAAAATTTGCGATTGATGTTCGCTTTGAGCCCGGCTTTCGAAATGGCGGATAGCTTTGTTGCGGTCGGGCTGTTTGATCGGCAGATATCCATTGAAGGCGAACGACTGCCCGTTGAGTCCTGAAGCCATCAGTGCCAGCAGAATGGAAGAGGGTCCTACCAGCGGAATAACCTCAATACCATGCCGATGTGCTAATGCTACTGCATCGGCTCCGGGATCGGCTACTCCCGGTAATCCCGCTTCGGAGAAAAGCCCTGCATTGACACCCTGCAATAACGGTGCGAAAAGCGCGGAAACCTCCTGCGGCGTTGTGTGCTCATTCAATTCGGCAAATTGTAGTGTATCGATCGGGCGTTGAATTCCGGCTTTGCTCAGGAACCGGCGTGCCGAACGAATATCTTCGACAATAAAGTAGTCGAGAGCATCAAGGACAGCCCGATTGCTGGCCGGAAGTACATCCCATACGGGACGATCGCCGATTGGAGTAGGTATCAGATATAGTTTGCCGTGTTTCATAAAGATTGGTGGCGGTATGAGGTAATTCAGTTAAAAAACAGGCAAATCGAAATGCCTTGCATTTTTTATACAGAAGTGTTGATCCTTGTTTCCCTATGCGCGATGGCTATTCGTGCGTAACAACAAAGTTGTCAATAATATTTATTCTTTGGTGTATATTCGTTTGACGCGGGTCGAGATGCTGGTCATGATCTCGTAAGGGATGGTGCCCAATACGTTTGCCATGTCAGTGACCGTATTGCCCGGCTCGGAGCCGAAAATCGTAACAGGGTCACCCTCTTGGGCCTCAATACCGGTAATGTCCAACATACAGGTATCCATGCAGATGTTGCCGATAATCGGTGCAGGCTTGCCGTTGACCAGCATGCTCCATGCACCACGGCTCAGATGACGATCCAATCCGTCGGCATATCCGATTGGTACGGTTGCAGTACGGGTCGGGTGGGTGATTTTGCCCCAACGTCCGTAGCCTACGGTTTCTCCTGGTTGCAGCTCTTTGATCTGTACAATGCGGCTGCGCAGTGTGCTGACCGGCAACAGCTGCTCTTGGTGCGTAAAACCAACCCCATACAAGCCGATGCCCAAACGAACCATATCGAATTGTGCATCCGGGAAACGTTCGATACCGGCTGTGTTGCAGAGATGGCGGATGATATGCTCGTTGGGGAAGGCTGTCACTAACCGATCACTCATGGCTGTGTAACGGGCGATTTGTGAGCGGGTAAACTCATCATGCTGTTGTTCGTCACTGCCGGCCAGATGGGTAAAGATGGTACGGATATAAAGGGTTTGTTGATTGCGAAGTGCGGCAATAACGCCGTCGATGTCTGGCTCCATAAAGCCCAAACGGTGCATGCCAGTATCCAACTTGATGTGGATCGGGTAGCGGGTCTCTCCGTGGCGTCGTGCCGCCTGGGCAAAAGCTTCCAAAGATGAGAAACTGTATATTTCCGGCTCCAGATGGTAGTCGATCATCACCTCGAAACTGTCTGCATCAGCATTCAGCACGACGATGGGCATGGTAATGCCTGCTTCGCGCAGCGTCACCCCTTCATCGGCAAAGGCAACGGCCAAAAAGCTAACCCCTTGATGTTGCAACATGCTGGCCACTTCGTAGGTACCGGTACCGTATCCGGAGGCTTTGTCCATAATCATGATGCGGACGTTGGGCCGTAACAGCGAACGGTAGTAGTTCAGGTTGTGGATCATGTTGTCGAGATTCACCTCCAGCACCGTGGTGTGGGTGCGCTGCTCGAGAGCATGGCTGATCTTTTCAAAACCGAATGCCCGACTACCCTTCAGCAGAATGCTTTTGTTGACAAAAAAGACCCGATTGTATCCATGGAGGAAGGCCTCCGTATTGCGAAAGAAGTGTTTGTCGCAGTCGAAGAGTCCTGCATGGCGCGAAATCTCCTCCCCGATACCGATGAGGGTGTCGATCCCTTTGGTATGCAGTAGAGCGGCCACCTGCCCGTACAGCTTTTCAGCCGGTAGGCCGCTTTGGCGAATGTCGGACAGAATCAGCACTTTGGGTTGTCCACCGGCCACTGAAGCCAAATAGTCCAGCGATACGGCCAGAGAATTGATGTCTGAATTGTAGCTGTCGTTGATCAATTTGCAGCCGTTGATACCCTCTTTGAGCTCCATACGCATTGCAACACTTTGCAGCGAGGGAAGGGTTGCCAAGATTGACTTCAGATTGTATCCCAAGATGTCATATAGGGCAATAGCCTTGGCTGCATTTTCCAGCGAAGCCTGATCCCGATAGGGCAGTGTGCTCAAATCGTAATGGTTGGGATCGACGGCGCAGAGTTTGTGATCTGCGTAAGTGCAGGCGATCTGGTCTGTGACCCATTGATCGCCAGCGTTGTAGAGAATGGTGCGGGCGTGGCGGAACAGGATCAGCTTTTCTGAGAGTTTCTGTTCCAGGCTGGTAAAGTGCTCCTGATGGGCATCACCCAGGTTGGTAAAGATACCGATATCGGGGCGAATCATGGCTTCGAGACGCTCCATTTCGCCCGGCTCTGAGATGCCGGCTTCGATAATGGCCAGCTGTTCGTCCCCCTCGATCATCAACAGCGAGAGGGCAACTCCGATTTGTGAATTGTAACTGCGAGGGCTGCGAAACAGTTTGATACCGGGAGGACAGAGTTGGGCAATCCACTCTTTGGTGACGGTTTTGCCGTTGCTGCCGGTGATGGCCACTAAGGTGCCTTTGAAACGGTCACGATGGCTGCTGGCCAGTTTTTGCAGTGCCTGGATGGAGTTGTCGCAGCGGACAAACCCGGCTTCAGGATAGCGGGAGGTATCGATCTCCGAATCGATCAGAAAGGCCCGAACTCCCTCCTGGTAAAGGGTGGGGATATAATCGTGCCCATTGTGGTTGTTGCCACGAATGGCGACAAAAAGGGTTGCTGTGGGGTCGAATGGATTTCGACTATCGGTTATGATACGTTCGATTCGAGAGTTGCGGCCTGTCAAAATGCCGCCGGTGATCGATGCGATCTCCTCTAAACTGTAAGTCATCTCTTTGTATGTCTCTTTGAACGCTACAAAGTAAATGATTTTTTGGTCGTGTCATTCTTCCTTAGGTCTCTTTTTTGTAGCATGCATGTTTACAAGAGAGTAGGGCTACATGAGAATGGTTATAATCTTCAGACTAAAGATCTGAAGAATAAAAATGATGTTCGGATTCTGGGACGGGAGACAAGTGTGGCCACTGGTTGGTCAGATCGCTGGTCGGATTGCCGGTCGGAGAATGCCTAACTTCTCAGGATTCGAGCTGGATATGCACTGTAATTCGGTGTATGGATAGTTGGTCGTTATGCACCTTATGCTCCTTGCAACAGATATTGACCATGCTCGAACAATTTATTAATTATGGTCTCAGTCTGTTTTTGTATGACGAAAATACGATCCCGGTTGCATCGGTACCGATCTCACTGACCTCTGTTTAGCCGATTCCGATTCAACCGGAAAATATGGTGTCAATACCGATCTAACGAGAATTGGTGCGTTAATGGCAATTTATCAATGTAATCACAACTACCCATTAAAGGTCGAGCTTGACCACTGTGATACCGGCTCCGCCGGACTCTTCGTGTTCATCTTTGACGCTCGAAACCAGATCAACCGTACGCAGATATTTGCGAATCTCCTCCTTGAGAGCTCCGGTGCCTTTGCCGTGAAGGATGCGTACCTCGTTAAATCCAAGCATGATGGCATCGTCAATGAACTCTTGGGTGGCATCCAAGGCTTCGGAAACACGCATTCCCCGCACATCGATCTGCTGGCTGAAGTTGATTCGCCGCTGGGCCGTGTCAAATGCCGCTGCCGGAACCCCAACCGGTTTCAAAGTGCGAGTAACCTTTTTGTACTCCGAATTGGAGATCGCCTCTAACCGTTTCAGATCGATCGTCGTGCGGATCTGCCCAAATCCGACAATGGCCTTTTTGCCGCTCAACTCCAAAACTTCACCGACAGCATCCTGTCCCTGAATTCGAACTTTGACGCCCGGTTCAATTGTCTTAGGTTTGACCTGATCCACTTTCGATTCGGTCTGTTGGGGTTGTGTGCCTTTGGCTTTACGCTCGGCACGGCGCTGCTCCCGGGCGCGAAGCTGCTCGATCTTGCGATCGATCGCTGCATCATCCACCGTGGTTTGTTCCAACGACTCCTTATACTCTTCAATCTTACGGCGGACAAAGCGGGTCTTCTCCTTATCCGCCTGCGATTCGCGAATCACCCGAATCGTGTTTTCAATCTGACGATTGGCCTCCGAAGTGATCTGTTGGGCCTGAGCTTTGGCCTCCTTCAATAGACGGTTGCGTTCCGCCTTGATCGTCTCCAGTTCTGATTTGTATTTCTCGGCCAGCTCATCGACACGCTTTTCGGTCTGATGGATCTTGTCGCGTTTCTGCTCCCAATACCGACGATCACGGGCAATCTCACGCAACTGACGCTCCAGATTGATGTGATCCGTACCCGCCTTCTCCGAAGCGGAGCGGATAATCTCTTCCGGCAGACCGATTTTGCGAGCAATTTCGATGGCAAACGAACTGCCCGGCTTGCCGGTCTCCAACCGAAAGAGCGGACGAATATTTTGTACGTCAAAGGTCATGGCACCGTTTAGAATCCCTTTGGCGTTGCTCGCATAGTATTTGATGTTGGAGTAGTGCGTCGTAATGATCCCGAAACAGCCTTTGGCCTCGAGCTGTTCCAAAACCGCTTCGGCAATGGCCCCTCCGATAATCGGTTCGGTACCGGTTCCGAATTCGTCGATCAGGATCAACGAACGGTCGTTGGCATGGCGCAGGATATTCTTCATGTTGAGCAGATGCGAGCTGTAGGTACTCAGATCGTTGTCGATCGACTGCTCATCCCCGATATCAATAAAGATGCTTTGGAAAATTCCCATCTCTGAGTTCTCCGAAGCCGAAATAAGCAAACCACACTGCAACATGTATTGCAGGAGTCCGACGGTTTTCAGGCAGACCGACTTTCCTCCGGCATTCGGACCGGAGATGACCAAAATGTGTTTTTCACGGGTTAAGGTCAGATCCAGTGGAACAACGCTTTTGTTCTCTTTGCGGAGAGTTTGGGCCAAAAGGGTATGGCGGGCATTTTTCAACAAGATGGAGCTCTGCTCTTCAATGATTGGCATCGTGCAGTCGTTGTCGAGTGCAAAGCGGGCCTTGGCCCGGATCAGATCCATGGTCGTCAGGTACTCTCCGGAGTGGGCAATGCCGGGCAGTTCGGGGCGCAACATGTCCGTAAAACGGACCAGTACCCGAATCACTTCACGCCGCTCCTCATACTCCAACTCTTTGAGTTCGTTATTGATCTCAACCACCTCGACCGGCTCAATATAGACCGTTTTGCCGGTGGCCGATTCGTCATGGACAAATCCTTTGATCTTGCGTTTGTTGGCAGCGTTGACCGGGATGACGGCCCTTCCTTCACGAATCGAGATCGAGGCGTCAGCATCGACCAATCCCGAGGCCTGAGCCTGCGACATGATCTGTTGCAGACGGCGGGAAATTTGGCCTTCACGTTCATGGATGGCCCGGCGGACTGCATATAATTCGGGGGAGGCGCTATCTTTGACTTTGCCGAAACGGTCGATGATCGAATCGATATGGTTAATGATGTCGGGAAAACCCTCCACGTCCCGACACAACTCCTTCAAACGGGGATATTTGGCTCCGCTTTCGCTGTCGAAAAAACGGACCAGTTCGTATGCAGCGGTCAAACCCTTGCGCAGAGTCAAAATTTCGGAGGTTTCGAGAAAGGTTCCGGTTACTTCGGCCTTTTTCAGAAACGGTGCAGTATCTACATAGTTGTTTTCCGGAAAGTCGCTTTCGAGCATCAGGATGGTCCGCATTTCGAATGTCTCTTCGAGCAGGCGGACAATTTCATCGCGTGAGGTGCTGAAATGAAGCTCGGCGAGTTTGGTGCGAGCCCCGTCCGTAATACACAGTGCTGAAATCTGATTGCGGATACGGTCGAAACCTATTTTGGATTCAAAATTTTCGGGGTAGATCATCTCCTTTTATATAAGTAAAGCGCGCTTCGGAGGTGCCGTGCGCGCCGGATCGGTGTGGAACAATCCGCACTATTCGCGGTTGCGTCCTCCTCCGAATACCGATATATTGATGTAACGTTTGGGGTTAGCCTTGATGTCGTGGAGCAGGGCTGAGAGGTTGGCCGAGGCATCCACCAATGAGTCGTACAGCGCTTGATCGTTAACAAACTTGCCGATCGTTCCCTCGCCGCTGTTGACCTTGTTCAGCGTTGCATTGAGCTGGTCGAGAGTCTGGGTCATCTCGGCAATGGCGGTCGGGAATTTCGATTGGCTTAACGAGTCGGAGAAGCGATCAACGTTGGTCAGAATATTGTCGATCTGTCCCTCTTTATCCTTCAGCATTTGAGACAGAGAATTGAGGTTGGCAATGATGTTGCGCAACGAGCCTTTCTCTTCGGTCATCACCTCATTGAGATTGCCGGTGATGGAGGCCATGTTGTTGACTGTGGCGTTAAGCCCAGCACGATTATCTGCCAAAATTGCATTGAGGTTATCGAGCGTAACGGTCAATCGTGAAATGACATCATTGGCCCGTTGTTTGATAAACTCGAATTCGCTGCCGGCTGTCTCCAAAAAATCTTTGTTGATCTCAGAGTAGAGTGTATCGCCCGGCTGCAACATCTCTGGTGAAGAGCCCAATACGATCTCAATGGCCTTTCCGCCCATGATGCCGTCGCTGTAAATCAATGCTTTTGAATCTTTCGGGATAGGGTATTTCGATTTTACCGCGAAGGTTACCACAACATTCTGTGATTTCGATGGATCATAGCTCATACTGCTGACCGTACCGACCTTGAATCCTTTGATAACAATGGACGCAGAGGGCTGCAAACCATTCACCTGATCATAGACGGCGTAATACTCGTTATCTGAGGCGAAAAGATCTTTGCTTTTCAGGAAGTTGATTCCCCAGTACAGGAGAGCGAGCATGGCTACTCCAAAAAAGCCTATTTTGAATTCGCGGCTGAATTTCAGTTTTTTCATCTGTTTAGTCTCTTGTCGTTAGTACGCTGTTGAAGTCAAATCGTGTTGCTTCAACAATTTGAGCGACTTTGTGTTGTCCGTTTTTGATGTGTCGCGCATCACCGGTTAGGATATCAATCTTTCGTGTTGTGTCGTTCAATCAGATTGACATCATCACCTTGGTTACTCCATTTTACGTGCTTCGGAAACCGTGATGCGTTTTCCGTTGCAGAAAGGCACCATAAAGGCATCTTTGAACTGAGCCCGGACCTTCCTCTGCAAAGATAACGCTTCTTGGTAAGTTGGCACGCATCCGACATAATATTTATATACTCCGCCAACAATCATTTCGGTAACTTCACCCCGGTAGGGCCCGAAACGTGATGAGTTTTTAGGTACTTTACGATCCGAAGTCATCACTTGAATCCGGTATTCAACTTTGCCTTTGGACGTATTGGCTGATGTATTCTTGCTGTCTTGGGAACGTGAGACCGATGAGTTATCGTTACCTGCAGGGTCATTGTTACGATCCATCTCCCGATCTTCGGCAGCAGAGAGATTGTTCAGCGTTTGCCAGGAGGTTTGCCCCTCTGATTTGGCTTTGTATTCACTGAAAGCGTTGAACAAAGAGCGCGCCAATTTTTCTTGTCCGCTGCGGGTAATGAGCATTTGGCGATCTGCCGTATTGGAAATGAACCCCAGTTCAGTCAAGATACTGGGCATAGCTGCGTTCCAAAGAACAAGAAATCCAGCCTGTTTAACGCCCCGATTCCCCATCGTCGTGTGTTTTACATACTGCTTCTGAATCATATTTGCCAAAGTCAGGCTTTGGCTTTGATACGAATATTGCATCAAAGAAAAGATGATGAATGATTCCGAAGAGCCCGGAACATAACCCTGGTATTTGGCTGAGTAATCATCCTCGAGGGTGATGACGTCGTTCTCCTTCATGGCGATGTCGAGGTTCTTGCCCGCTTTGTCCACACCCATTACAAAAGTTTCGGTTCCAGCAGCCGCTGAACTTTGGGCGGCATTGACATGAATGGAAAAAAACAGATCGGCACCGGCTTTGTTGGCAATGTTACCTCGATCGTACAATGGAATAAACACATCGGTCTTGCGGGTGTAGATCACCTCCACATCGGGGAAGTTCTCTTTGATCAGTTCTCCGAGTCGAAGGCCGACTTGCAACACAATATCTTTCTCTTTGTATTGTTTATATGAACATCCGGGGTCTTTGCCTCCATGTCCGGGATCGATGACGATTTTGCGAATGCCGACGCGGGTTGCCGTCTGTGCGAATGATAGATTGGAATACAACAAGGTGCCCAAAAAAAGAAGCGGAAGCACCCAAAGACGGCGTTTTGTTACTTTCATTGCGTCGAACGTTAGGGAACTCTGTTTTTTTTTACCTATTTTTGCCCTGGAAAAGTGATTACTCCCCGCGGGTCAGTGCAAAATTAAATATTTGTAGGGAATTGCGCATAAAAAAAACGAAATATATCATTTCCGCTTTTTTGGTCATGGCGATGGTTTCGCAGACCGTATTCAGTCGTTCCGGTGGGGTTGAACATCCGGAAATGAGTGCGTACCCGCAATCACCGGTGAGGGAGCAGCCTGCAGTCAAATCTGATACTGCATCGAAATCTCTCCCAAAACCCCTTATCCTCGATTCACTGACTCTCGATTCTTTGGTACGAGCCGACAGTATCCGGCGTCGTGATAGTTTGTTGCGGGCCGATACCCTGCGTCGTGTGGCAGAAGCTCTGCAGAGTGATACCCTGTTGCGTCCTGCTGCGGACTCAGTGCCGATTTACCGCAAACCCTTTTTGGATGATGTGATCAACGGTGAGAATGAGGATTCACTGGTGTATCAGGTGCAAAAAAAGGTGGTTTACATTTACGAAAAAGGAGATGTCAAGTACCAGAAAATGAACCTGAAGGCAGACTTCATGCGGATCGATATGGATCATAAGGAGATCTATGCTTATGGACGTCCCGATACGGTGGAGTTGGAGGAGCCTACCGAAGAGGGAGATACTGTGAAGATTGTCAATACTCGCCCGGAGTTTATCGATGAGGGGGCCTCTTATACGATGGATACGATTACTTACAATCTTGATTCCAAGAAGGCACGTATCAAGGGAGTGGCTACTCAAGAGGGGGAGGGTTATATTCAGGGTGTACGTGTCAAGAAGATGCCCGATAATACGATCAACATTGCCAACGGACGTTATACGACATGCGATGCGGAGAATCCCCACTTTTATATGGCGATGACCAAGTCGAAAACGATTCCAGGGAAGAAATCCGTTTTCGGACCCACCTATTTGGTGATGGAGGATGTGCCGATCTATTTCCTTGGTTTGCCGTTCGGTTTCTTCCCGATATCCAATACCCGCAAATCAGGCTTTTTGATCCCGTCGTACGGTGAGGAGACTGTCAAAGGTTTCTTCTTGCGCGATGGCGGTTACTATTTTACGATTAAGGATTATGCCGATGTGGCGGTTACGGGTGGTTTTTATACTATGGGTTCTTGGGAGGCCGATGTTGCGTCACGTTATGTGAAACGATACAAATATCGTGGTTCATTCGATATTAACTTCTCAAAAGACATTATCGGAGAGAAGGGAGATGCCGATTATATCAATCAGAATAACTTCCGGGTAACCTGGTCGCATCAGCAAGATCCGAAGTTCAAGCCCAATTCAACCTTTTCGGCCAGTGTGAACTTCTCCACCAGTGGATACAACAAGTATGCAGCTCAGAATATGAACGACTATTTGAGTAGTCAAACCAACTCAAGTATCTCTTATTCGCATACCTGGTCCAAGGTTTCGTTATCGATGAACCTTCAGCACTCGCAAAACTCTCAGGATTCATCGGTACAGCTCTCTTTCCCGAACATTGTGTTGAATGTATCACGTATTAACCCTTTCCAACGCAAGAATCCGGTCGGAAAGCAACGTTGGTACGAGAAAATTTCATTGCAATATACTGGTACCTTTGGCAACACAGTCAGTGCCAAGGAGAAAGATCTTTTTACGGAAAAGATGTTTAAAGGGATGCGTTCCGGTATCAACCATCAGATTCCGATTCAAACATCATTCAATCTGCTGAAATACATCAATATCAACCCATCGATTAATTATCAGGAACGATGGTATTTTCAGAAGATAGAGAAGGAGTGGGATCCGGTGGCCAAACAGGTGGTGGATAGCGATACGACCTGGGGCTTTTATCGATTGTACAATTACAGTATGTCTGTAGCTGCAACTACCAAAATATACGGTACCTATCTGTTTAAGAAAAAGGATGGTTTGATCCGGGCTATTCGTCACATGATTACACCGTCAATCAGTTTTAGTTACACGCCGGATTTCGGTAAGAACGGATATGGATATTACAAACAGGTTCAGAGTGATACGACAGGTCATATCATGACTTACTCACCGTTCCAGAATGGACTTTATGGTATCCCCAGCTCAGGTCCGAATATGTCCATGAGTTTTGGTATCTCACAAACTCTGGAGGCAAAAGTGCGTGATAGACGAGACACTTCAGGAGTCAGAAAAATCAAATTGATTGATAATTTCAGCATCAATTCCTCCTATAATTTCTTGGCCGACTCGTTGAATTTGGCTCCGTTCTCTTTGAGCTTGCGTACGACATTGACCAAAAATGTCGCTTTGAATGTGTCGGCCACACTTGACCCGTATCAAGTCGATCCGGTATCTGGAAACCGTATCAATCGTTTCATGATCAAAAAGGGATCTTTGGCTCGATTGACCAGTGTGCAAACCTCGTTTGGCTACTCGTTCAACTCAGGGAAATCGAGCAGCAGTGGTCAACCTGCCATGAACGATATTAATAGTGGAATGAACGTTCCCGTGGAAAATGCCGATATGTTCGCCCAACCCGGATTCACTGAGTTAGATCCCAATACACGACGTATGATGATGGCATCACGGTATTATGACTTCAGTATTCCGTGGAATTTGGGTCTTAATTATAGTTTCAGCTATACCAATACCGGTAACCGGAAAAGTGTGGTACAGACGCTCGGTTTCAACGGTAGTTTGAATTTGACGCCGAAGTGGGGTGTGACGTTCAACGGCGGTTATGACTTTGTGGCAAATAAGTTAACTCCGGGTACTGTGACGTTGACCCGAGATCTGCACTGTTGGCAGATGAGTTTCATGTGGGTGCCGATCGGCTTCCGCAAGAGCTGGAGTTTTACGATTGGAGTCAAGGCTGCAACGCTGCGTGACTTGAAGTATGACCGTCGTAACAGCTTCTACGACAATCTTTACGATCAGTATTAAAATTTTAATCATGTCTGATACTTCATTATATGCTGCACAACTTTCCAGTGCAGCTTCTGTTGATATGCAAACAACAACTGAGATTAATCCGTTACTTGAAGTGTGGCCAGGTCCGCATGCGACACCGGCTTTCGATCGTTTCCGTAACGAAGATTATATGCCGGCCTTTCAACAGGCTTTGAAAGAGGCGCGTACCGAGGTGGAGGCCATTGTGACCAACCCGGACGAACCGACCTTTACCAATACCATTGAAGCGTTGGAGTTCAGTGGCAGACGGCTCGATGATCTATGCAATCTGTTTTTTAATCTCAATGAGGCTTGTACGGACTATGAAATGCAGCGCATAGCCCTGGAGGTTTCGCCATTGTTGACAGCTTTCAGTAATGACGTAAGTCTCAACCCGGCGCTCTTTGAGCGGGTCCGCAAAGTGTACGAAAAACGGACCGATTTGACCTTGACCACAGAGCAGAATCGCCTTTTGGAGAAGAGTTACAAAGGTTTTGTACGGGGAGGAGCGGCTCTTGCCGATGCAGATAAGGAGCGTTTCCGGGAGCTGACGACCGAATTGGGCCAGTTGAGTCTGCAATTTAACCAGCATGTCTTGGCGGCAACCAATGCCTTTACGCTGCATCTGACCGATCCCGCGCAAGTGAGTGAATTGCCGGAGTCGGTTCGTGAGGGGGCCGCAACCGAAGCTCATGAACGAGGCTTAGAGGGATGGGTCATTACATTACAGGCTCCGAGCATGGTTCCGTTTATGACCTATTCGTCGAACCGAGAACTCAAAGAGCAGTTGTGGCGTCGTTATAACAGCCGTTGCTACGACGATGAACAGGATAATCGTGAAATTGTCAAACGGATTGTCGCTTTGAGGTTGGAGGTGGCCCGGCTGTTGGGTTATGAGACCTATGCCGCTTATGTGCTCGAGGAGCGTATGGCGGGCACACAACAACGTGTGCAGCAGTTTTTGAGCGAACTGCTCGATCGGGCCATTGAACCGGCCCGAAACGAGGTGAAGGAGGTGGCCGATTTTGCTCGCAGCGAAGGGGCTGATTACGAGTTGATGCCTTGGGATTATGCCTACTGGCAGGAAAAACTCAAACAGGCACGTTACACCTTCGATGAAGAGATGTTGAAGCCCTACTTCCGCCTGGAAAATGTGCAACGTGGAGTCTTTTTGTTGGCTGAAAAGTTGTACGGGTTGACTTTCCGTGAAAATAGTGATATTCCGGTTTATCATCCGGATGTGAAGGCTTTCGAGGTGTGTGATGGCGACGGGACCTTCCTGGCGGTGCTCTATATGGACTATTTCCCGCGTGCCTCGAAACGGGGGGGCGCCTGGATGACTGAATTCCGCCCACAATACATCGAAAAAGGACATGAGGTGCGTCCTCTGATTTCTGTTGTATGCAATTTTACGAAACCGACCCGGGAACAGCCCTCACTGCTTACCTTTGATGAGGTGACCACGTTGTTGCATGAGTTTGGTCATGCACTGCACGGAATGATGGCGAAGGGAACCTATCCGAGCCTGACCGGGACCAGCGTGTACCGCGATTTTGTTGAACTGCCTTCACAGATCATGGAGAATTGGGCGACCGAAAAAGAGTACCTCGATCTGTGGGCCATACATTACCAAACCGGTGAAAAGATCCCGGCCGAATTGGTGCAAAAGGTGATCGATGCAAAGAATTATCAGGCTGCATATCGTCACATTCGTCAGGTGTCGTTCGGGTTGATTGATATGGCTTGGCATACGGT
>OGLE01001529.1_pt1 | contig 17905 bp, 14 predicted proteins | sample 1572671 | NCBI WGS metagenome assembly OGLE01 (sample SAMEA2581923, study PRJEB24529) | metagenome | biome: Human gut stool | place: China | collected 2011 | reverse complement strand
ACCTGCTTTATCTTCTTCAGCTCTATGCTGCGGGCTATTTCAATGTCCGATTTCATACAGAGTCTTTTCTTTAAATAACAACTTTAATGTTTTGAAAGTTGCAAAAGTACATTTTTTGTAGCAAACCACATCAAGGTAGAAATACTTTTATTACATTTGCAAGAGACAAAAACATGGTTCATCTTATGAATAAACCTGAATTGGATGTTACTTATTTCATCTCATTCTGCATAGAGCAGTATAAAAAGAAGAACTCTATGCAGGGAAGGGAGGTAATGGAGTTGTTTGACAGATACGGAGTGTTACAATAGAGGCACTAACGTATCTCAATTATATTAAAGCAGAGGAGGTATACTATGAATAGAGAAATTACAGACAATAACCTATATTTATTGCTACCCTCCAAAGTCAGTCTGTTCAATTGCTTGAAAAGGAAAACACCAAATATTGGCATTACGGTCCTGTCGCATTGTATGAAAGTTTCATTAGAGAACGGGAATAATTTGATTATCATTCCATCAGTTTTCCCAGTTTCTCCAACAAACTGCCTTTCCCGTAACCGGACCACATCTCTACAACCTCTCCCTCCGGAGATAAAAACACATAGCGGGGAATGGAGCCTGCGCTATACTTGGCATACAATCCGTGATTGCCTTTCAAGTCATTCAAGTTCCACCAACTGATGGCATGATGGCGCGAAGCTATCTCCCAATTTGTTTTGTCATCAATGCTTATACTTACTACCTCCAAACGGTCTTTATACTTTTGGCTGATTTCCTTCATCTCCGGCAAAGCCTTGAGGCAAGGACCGCAACCACGGCTCCAGAAATCTATCAGCACCGCTTTTCCTTTGAAATCGGACAAGCGGTATACGTTTCCTTGCAAGTCAAACAAGTCACCATCCGCAGCTTGCTCTTGGGTAGCAACCGTCTGGGCAGGAAATAGATATGCCCGGATATCCAGAGCTTCCGGTGTCTTGCGCTGTTCATCGGTAAGTCTGGCATATAACTCCTCTACTTCTTTGCGATAGGGATATCCCTTGGTGTACCTCACCCCTATCGCCAGACTTTTCAGTTTATCCATCCATACCTCCTCTATCGGCAACTGCTTCATGCGGGCTATAACATTGGAATCTATGCGGATATCCAAATCATTTTCTACTTTCTCCAAGCTGTCACGTAGAGCAACGACCTTTGCCAACACCTCCTTATCATCCGGTTTCCGGGGATATTTGCGCATCAATCGCATGTGCTCCATTCTATTCTCCTGATTATGGTTCCATAAATCCCGTGAATCGTTTACAAAAAGCTGCCATATCTTCTGTTGCGGCATTTCACTTTCCACCTGCCAGGTGTAGATGTTCATATCCTCGCCCGTCAAGCGGATATGGGAACCTTCCTTAGCCCAAAGGGACAATCCCATACTATACAGATTACCGTCACGAATCATCAAACTCAAACGTTCTGTATCTGTTTTAGAGATAGGTATTTCAAAACGAAAACTGTCTCCCTGAAGGGTATCTGTTGCAATACTGTTTCCCACGTCTCCTTCCATCCGAAATAGATTCAGGCAGACTCCTTGCTTCACATTCTTTACTTTTCCTTCAATGACACAAGTACCTTGCGCCTGCATACAAACGCTTACTAATAACAGAAATACAGCGCTTACTACCTTCCTGCAGTTCATATCCTTTATCGATTTTGATTAACAATGAACAATGATACTAAGAATAAAAGGAATTACGAAAATATCGTAACCCCTTTTATTCATATTTAACATCGACCTTTTTTATTGTAACTATTCAGCGAATAATTACTTTTTATTTGAACCGCGACGTATCCACCGCCTCCCGTTGCTTCTCCTTATATCCTCCGAATTTATAGGTAAACGATACGCCGAATTCGCGGAAGCATGAGTAATGATTCGTCACATTCTGCGTCTTGAAACGGATGCGGGGAGAAATCTGTCCCGTCTCAAAAATATCGTTGCAATAGAGGTTGAGAATGGCTTTGTTCTTGGCGAAGCCGTAGCGCAGGGCAATATTCACATTGCCCGACGTAGGCAGGTCGTAGATGCCCTGAATGGCTTTACTATGCACAAATCCGGTCACCGTCAGCTTCAAGTCGGGTTTGGTGGAGAGAGTAAAAGTATTGTTCATCTGGGCAATGCCATAGCATTGCTTTCTATCGAAAGGAATATCCCAGAAATCACCATCCTTTTCGCGATGCCACAAGCCGATGAGGGTAAGACGAGAATTCAACCAATTCTTCACCTTAAACGGTATAGAGGCTTGTATACCTGCTTGTTGCTGATAATCAAAATTGAGTGTCTTGTAGATTTCAACCAGACGTTCGGAAGATTGGTAGAGCGTCTGTACGGAGTAGTCCTTGGTATGGTTGAACCAAGCGCTGAAGATGTATTTGCTCTTCAAAATATAGGTCATTTTAAGCTCATACTCTTGCGCCGGTTTCAGCAACGGATTACCATGCAGCTCAGAGTATCCGCCACCGATGTAAGAGACGGCATCCTGCACCGCCCAGTAGTCGGGATAGTCCTTGTCGCTGCTCAGAGAGAGCTGAAGGATATGTCCCGGTGACGGCATATAGTTCAAGTTGACGATGGGATACCAGTCCCACTGGTTCCAGACGGGAGTCTTGTAATGCTCCACAGCCAGGGAAGCGTCCAAAGCGAGTTTGTCGCCGAAACTCTTGCTGAAACCTGCATAGATATTCCAGGTCTGTTCGCGGCGGCGGGACTTCATATTGCTTAAGGCATCTGAGGAGGTCAGTTGTTCGCCGGTTTCGGGGTCGTAATAATATTGGTAGCTGTTGTCGATGCTGGTAGTATAGATGGCTCCGTAATTCAAATCCCAACCTTTTCCCAGACTGTGCTCCTGGGCCAGAAAGAATTTCCATCGGTTGATGCGTTGGCAATCTTCGGTGTAGAAGTCAAGTTCCTCATCCTGCATGCGGCTATGCAGCAACTGGTCGGACGGGGAACGGTAGTAGGTCAGTTCGGCACCGGCTTTGAGGCCGAAAGGGGTACGATAGTCCAGACGGCCGTTGTGCAGCCAGTCGGTGCTATTGCCATGAGTTGTGGACACCTGCGTGCCCGTCACGCCCGTCCAGTTGTGGGAGGTGGAATAGCCACCGTTATAGACGAAACTCAGCTGATGGTCCTTGGCGATGTTATAGTCCGCCCCTACCCTGAAATTATGGGTATGGCTGCGGCCACGGCCCACCTCATATGTTGTCATGGGGTGAACCGAGCCGTCTGCCAGGGTGTGCACAGCCTCTTTGTCGGTAGTAGAGTAGCCCCGGCCATGGCTGTGCGAGTAAAGAAAATCTGCTGAGAATTTATTTTTGCTGAAGAGCAGGCTGGCGCGTTCCTCAAAGCCTTCGTTATGCTTCTGGCGATACTTGGCATAGAGTTCGCCTTGCCAGGAGCCGGGGCCGCCTGCCGATTGTTTCAGGGTGATATTGATCAGTGCGCCACGCACCTGGTAGCGTGCAGGGGCGTTGTACATCACTTCCGCCTTCTCTATGCGGCTGGCAGGGATGCTGCGCAGCAAGGAATAGAGCTGCTCTGTGCTGAGGGTGGTTACTTTGCCGTCCAGGATAACGGTGACTCCCTGGCCTGCCAACTGCAGCCCGCCATTCATCTCGATGACGCCGGGAAGCTCTTTCACGGCATCGTAGGCATTGTCTACGGGGAGGTTCCGGATAAGGCGGGGCAGGTCGTACACCAGCTTGCCTTGCGCTGCCTTTACGATGGGGCGTTCGCCGGTAATCATCACTTCCGGCAAGGTCTGATAAAGACTGTCCAGACGGGCATCGGTCGTGATAAGGCTGTCGGCGCTGAGGATGCGGTTGTCGTCTGCACCGGAGGTGGTTGCAGTGCCGTTGTTCTCTTGTGCCGAAAGACTGATGCTCAAAGCACAGCATACAATAGGGAGTAAATAGAATCGTTTCATGTTCTTCTTTTTATTTATGTTTATATTCTTCTTCTGCAAATCTTCGTCTGCAAAGTACGGCAGAATCAGCAGAAACTTGTGTTATCAGCGGCTTACCAAGTGTTATCCAGTGTTATCGGGAGTGTTATTTAGTCTTATCGGATGATAGGGTTCACAATATTAATCTTACCTTTGTATGTATAAAAGTAACCGGAAACAAACATGAAACTGCCATTCAAATATATTGCCATACTTGTCATCGTCTCCCTGGCCGGCATCTTCGCCTACCAAGCCTACTGGCTGACGGGGCTCTACCATACCATGCACAGTGAAATGGAAAGGGACATCACCGAAGCCATGCGCATGAGCGACTATAACGAAATGATGATACGCGTGGATAAAATGAAGCAGGACGACATAAACCACGGTGAAGTCAGCGTATCAGCCGGATACAGCGATGACGGAAAATCATTTGTCCGTAGCAGTACCACCATCTCCCGTGAAGATTCTTTGGACAACACCACCCTGCACGAAACCTTCATGCCCAAAGGAGACAGTGTTTACGTGACCCACCCGAACGATTCAACCCGCGTGGAAGTCAGTGTCAGGAAGAACGTTCCTTTGCTCACCAAAGAGGACAGTGTGCTTTTCATCGACCAGCATAGAGAAACGGATAAAGTCCGTTGGATGTCTGCCGATTCTGCCCGAGAGCGTCTGGAAGAAGCAGTCAAGGACTCAGACAGCTCTCCCCAATCCGCATTGAGTGCCAAAGGGGGACTGGATGTGATTTTGCGCGACCAAAACAGTATGCTGGAACTCGCCACCTACTTCCAGCGCGGACTGCATTCGGGACTGGACATCATTTCCGACCCCGACGTACTGCTTTATGACAGCCTGCTGACTTCATTCCTGCATGACCGTAACATCAATCTTCCCCATAGGCTGCTACATCTTCACAAAGGCAGCAAATGGGACTCTACCATTCTCTATATAGATACATTGGTAAACATCGGTACCCCCGGCTATGTGCCTACCTCAAAAGCCGTGGAATATAATTATTCTTTCGACATCAATACAAGTCAAAGCTACCGTCTCATCATGGAACCGGCCGGCACGTTGGTCTTGCGACAGATGTCGGGCATTCTCACCACATCATTCGTTATTCTGATCGTACTCGCTTTCTCCTTCTGGTTCCTGATACGCACCATCCTGAAACAGAAGACACTGGAAGAGATGAAGAGCGATTTCACCAACAACATCACCCACGAACTGAAAACCCCCATCGCCGTAGCATATGCCGCCAACGACGCTCTGCTCAACTTCAACCAAGCGGAGGAAAAGGCCCAACGCGACAAATACCTGCGTATCTGCCAGGAACAGCTTCAGCGCCTCAGTGGACTGGTTGAACAGATACTTTCCATGAGTATGGAACGCCGCAGGACTTTCCGCCTGCACCCGGAGGAATTTGCAATACGTGATATTCTGGAAACGCTCATCGAACAACACAAGCTGAAAGCGGAAAGCTCCGTCCACATATCGGTGGACATCGAACCGGAAGATTTGAGCGTACTTGCCGACCGTACGCATTTCAGCAACATCATCAGCAACCTGATAGACAACGCCATCAAATATTCGCATGGAGAAGCCGAAGTGACCATCCATTGCCGCAAGGTAACCGTCGAAGGGCAGAATGAACAGACCGAAATCTCTGTCAGCGACCACGGTATCGGTATTGCTCCCGAGAAGCAGAAGCACATCTTCGACAAATTCTACCGCGTACCCACGGGTAATCTGCACGATGTGAAAGGCTATGGGCTGGGATTGTTCTATGTGAAGACCATGATAGAGAAGCATGGTGGCAGCGTATCGGTAAAGAGTGAGTTGGGAAAAGGAAGTACCTTTACGATAAGGATATGATAACATTATTTGTTAGGGTACTTTACATTACTTGTTAAGGAGCTTTACATTACTTGTAACAAAAGCGACAATTATGGAAAAGATAACCGTACTTCTGGTTGAGGACGAACAGACCCTCGCCATGATTATCAAGGACACATTGGAAGGGCAGAACTTCATCATCCACACCGCAGCAGACGGTGAAGAGGGATTGCGCAAGTTCTTCGACCTCCGTCCCGACGTGCTGGTGGCAGACGTGATGATGCCCCGCATGGACGGCTTTGAAATGGTGCGCCGCATCCGGCAGACCGACAAACAGACCCCGGTACTGTTCCTTACCGCCCGTTCCGCCATCAACAATGTGGTGGAAGGGTTTGAGCTGGGTGCCAACGACTACCTGAAAAAGCCTTTCGGAATGCAGGAACTCATTATCCGCATAAAGGCCCTGGTAGGCAAAGCTTTCTCCTTTACAGAGGAAAAGCCCAAAGAAACTACCGTTTTTGAAATCGGTGACTACCGTTTCAATTCCGTCACTCAACGACTTGCTTTTGCAGGCACCCCGACTTCACCTAACGCGGATACGGAAGTGGAACTCTCCCACCGCGAGTCCGAGATACTGAAACGTCTTTGCGAGAACCGTAACCAGGTGGTCAACACCCAGAACGTATTGCTCGACCTTTGGGGAGACGACAGCTTCTTCAACTCCCGCAGCCTGCATGTGTTCATCACCAAACTGCGGCATAAACTGGCCGGAGACGAGCGCATCCGTATCGTCAATGTGCGGGGAATAGGATATAAACTAATAGTGAACTAAACTAAAACTAAACTACTATTTATGAAAAAGTTATTATTCATTACTTTTATCTGTTCCTCACTCTGCGCCTATGCACAGAGCGAGATTCCGGAAGACACAATAAAGAACCGGCCTCCCGTAAAGAAAGAGCAGATTCCCTTTTCTCCAAAAGAGAACAAGCGTACGGGCCTTGATGAAAGCCAGCCCCAACAAAGTCTGCAAGACGAACAGCAGGAAGAGATAAATCTCCATCTCCCTCCCTCCGACTATGTGGAGCCCCTGCCCTGGACGGACATGAAGAAGATACACTTTCAGAAAAACATCTTTGAATGGGACTTCCAGCGTTTCGCCGATTTCCTGCTCTCGCCGGAAGTCGTACTGACGATGTACGGCAGCCATAACACCTATCCTGCAATGGGCTCTATCATGCAGGCTGGCGCAGGAGTTACTTATTACAGTCCCGACGGACATTGGGAATTGAGCGGAGGGGTATATGCCGCCCATTATTCCATCTCCCAACCTTCATCCATTACCGGTGCCCAGTATGCCAAAAGGGATGCCCCCCGAGGTACTCAATGGGACATAGGCTACAATGCCTCCGTATCCTACCGCATCAATCCCTACATGCGTCTACATGCCTTCGGCCAGTATTCGGGCTACGGGAGAAGTAACTCCTTTCATGGATATATGAACCCGATGTATCCGCAAAGCGGTTATGGCATGGTACTGGAACTGAAAGTGACGGACTGGCTCGACCTCAACGGAGGGATGGAACGAAGATACGACCCCACCAAAATGAAATGGGTAAATTCGCCCATCTTCGCCCCTACCATTCGTATAAAGAAATAGAAATAATACAAAGATATTTCCGGAAATAGAGGGAAACGAGTATCTTTGTTCAGTCCGCCCCTATGCGGCAGACAGCAACTGAAATTGTGAACAAAGAACTATGAAACGAATCTTCTTCTGCATCATCATTTTACTTGCAGGCATGTCATCCGTCAGCGCACAGAGCGAGATGCCTGCCGATACGGTACGTACTGCAGTACGTGGCGAAGCGTCTCCCGAAGGCATGTCTCCGTCTGAAAAGGAACTTCTGCCGGACGTGAAGAATTACGACGGCTTCCTGCTGGATATGGGGCTGATGAATCTGTCCGCCCCCACTCTTCCCAAATTCACTTTGGAGATACCGGATGCCAGCAAAGACTATAGCCGCATCTTCCTGTTGAACCCGAACGTGACTTATTCACAAGGTCTTTCGAACATATTCTCACTCAGCAACTCCCGGTATTTCAGTTCGAATCCCTTCGGACTGACGGGCTTCTGGGGCTCTACTGACAACCTGCAAATGGGAAGTTTCACTTTGAAGAACGGCATGCGCATCCATACGTACGGCGAATATGACAAGGACGGCTGGAAAGTGCCCAACCCTTCCGCACTGCCTTGGGAAAAGAACAATTTCAAAGGGGCGTTCGAGCTGAAATCAGCCAACGGAGCCTTTGGCATACGCATCGAGGTACAGCAGGGCAGACACGTGCCCTATTGATGCCCATCACTTAACAACAGAATCAATGACAAGAAAGAAAATACTGGTGATAGGCGCCAACGGTTTTACCGGCAGACGCATCCTGGATGATTTGTCCCACAACGTGTCTTATCAGACAACGGGCTGTTCCCTGCACGACGACATCTGTCCTCATTCGGGCGACTATCGCTTTATCCGTACGGATATATGCAACCGCCAGGCGGTGGAAAAGCTTTTCCAGGAAGTACAGCCGGATGTTGTAATCAATACCTCCGCCCTCTCCGTCCCCGATTACTGCGAAACGCACCATGCAGAAGCGGATGCCGTCAACATTACTGCCGTGGAGCATCTGGCAGAATGCTGTGAGGCGGGAGGCAGCCGTTTTATCCATCTTTCCACCGACTTCGTTTTCGGTGGTGATACGGACCGACCCTATACGGAGGAGGATATTCCCGCTCCCGTTAATTATTACGGCTACACCAAACTGGAAGGTGAGAAACGTATCGCTGCCGTTTGCAGGGATTATGCCATCGTGCGCGTAGTGGTGGTGTACGGTGCCGCCCTGCCCGGACAGCATGGAAATGTGCTCCAACTGGTGGCAAACAGATTAAGGAACAATGAGGAAGTGTTCGTCGTATCCGACCAATGGCGTACGCCCACCTTCGTGGGAGACGTGTCGCAAGGAGTGGAGAAGCTGATAAGTCATCCGCAAAACGGTATCTATCATCTCTGTGGCAGCGAGTGCCTGACCATTGCAGACATCGCTTATCGGGTAGCGGACGTATTGGGGCTGAATCGCTCGCTCATCCGTCCCGTCACTACGAAGGAGATGAATGAAAAGACGCCACGTCCCCGTTTCAGCGGGCTGAGTATAGAAAAGGCACACCGGGAACTGGGGTATCGACCGTATACGCTGGAGGAAGGAATAAAGCTGATGTTCGGATGGTAAATAATGCAGGTGCGGATGGCAGCAGATTCGACTACAGCAACTCCGGCTCTGCCAGTCCTTTCTCTTTGCGATACACACGTACCATCTCCAGAATCACATCTCCATATTTCTCCACCCCTTTTTTTCCGAAATACGGAATGCGTACAAGCATGGCCTTATCCGAAGGAAGCAGATTGCTGATGCCTAGAATTGCCTTCTGCTGAATGACGGTGTATACGGGCAGCCCTAATGCGGAAGCTTCTGCATTGCGCCATGCTACCAAGCGGTTGTAAAGTTCCGGATGCAGCACATCCGTGGGTACTTCAACAGCCGCAGCATCGCGTTTCCGCTCACGCGGACGTTTCTCTTTATCAGCTTGCTTACTGCTTCCCTGCCCTTCTTTGGCAGAAGCACTTCTCCCTTTGCCTTTACCCTTCTGCGAAGCCGAATCATCAATGGAAAGCAGTGCTTTCTGCTTCAAGTATCCTGCCATATGGAAACCATTCTCCAGCACATAATCCAGCAAATCAGTCTTCATGTCAAACACTTCCTCCAGCTCCTCCATGGCATCCCGGAGCTTCTTCTTCAACTCTTTATTGTCGGAAGTTACCGTACTCGCCATCACCGCATCCAGCGGTTGCAACTGCTCTTGAAAATAAGTGGCGGCAGAGTGTATGCGCCCCTGCAAAGTCGGGTCGGCTGCATAGTCCTGCGCAGTATCAATCAGGCGGGTATACTGGATACTGAACTTCTGGGCTACTTTCGTCACTTTGTCGTGAAAACGTTCCATTTCCTCCTTGCAGGCTGCGAGTTGCTTGGGAAAGAGCTTGTACAAGTGTTCGTCTATCAGCCGCACATACCGCCGCAAAGCCTGCTCCATAGGCTGGAAATCGAACAAGCCCGACAGCAGTTCCAGGAAATAGGTCTGCTGCAAGGAACGGAAGCGTTTCTCGTCCGGCTCGTTTCTCCGTGCCTCCATCGTGAAGGTTTCCACTGCATTGTCATTGATTATGGCTCTTGCAGAAAGCGGGGCACTGAGCACCACTCCCTCCAATGTCTTGCAGCGGCTCAGGGCCACATACGTCTGCCCATGCGCAAAGGAGGCGCTGGCATCAATCACGGCACGTTCAAACGTCAGTCCCTGGCTTTTGTGGATGGTAATTGCCCAAGCCAGTTTCAACGGATACTGCCGGAATGTTCCTTCAATATCTTCTGTAATCTCCTTGGTTTCCTCATCAAGCACATACTTGGCATTCGTCCACTCTTCCTCCTGAAGTAAGAAGGTAGCGTCGCTTCCCTTACTGCGCACTTCAATTCCATCTGCCGACACGGCTGTCACCTCTCCAATCATGCCATTGTAGTAACGGTGCTCACCGGAGGTGTCGTTCTTCACAAACATTACCTGGGCACCGCGTTTCAGTTCCAGTACTTCATCCGTGGGATAGGAATATTCGGGAAACTTTCCGTCAATCTTGGCACGAAAGGCATACGAGCGTCCCGGAAGTTGTTCCAGCTCATGGTCATTAATCCGTTGGGCCTGATAATTGTGGGTCACCAGGCGGATGTATCCTTCTTCTTTATCTGGTACGAAATTGGGAATATACCGGCGGTTCAAGGCTTCCAGCACTTGCCCGTCACAACGGTTTTCGCGAATGCGGTTCAGTAATTCAAGAAAAGTCCCATCGTTCTGCCGATAGACTTTCTTTAGTTCTATGGTGCAATATTCCGTCTGCTTCAAGGCCTGGCTGGAGAAGAAATAAGGCGTGTCATAGTATTTGCGCAGCATCTGCCACTCATCGTCTTTCACTACGGGAGACAGCTGCTGTAAGTCGCCAATCATCAGCAGTTGCACGCCGCCAAAGGGTTTGTTCCGGTCGCGGAACCGCCTCAAGACGGCATCCACCGAATCGAGCAAGTCGGCACGGACCATACTGATTTCATCGATGACCAATAAATCTATGCTGCGTATAATGTTGATTTTCTCTTTCCCGTAACGAAAACGGTAGGTTGCCTTGCCATCTGCGCTGAATGAGCTTTCGGGCACATAAGGAGCGAAAGGTACTTGGAAAAAGGAGTGGATGGTGACACCGCCTGCATTGATAGCGGCAATTCCCGTCGGTGCAAGTACAATCATCCGTTTCGGACTCTCCGCCCTCAGTTTTCGCAGGAAAGTTGTCTTACCGGTACCTGCCTTGCCGGTCAAAAAAAGATGAGTGCCTGTGTTTTCAATGAATTGCCATGCAAGCGCTATTTCGGGATTATTCTCCATTGATATGTTTATTATTCAACCAATCCGCTCTCTCTCAGAATGATACGGATTTCATCAGTAGCCATATATGATAATAGGACAAAGATAACGCTTATTTCGTTATCCTTGTCCTATTATTCCATTTATTTGTACCCATCCTGAGAAAGCCCTTTACGGGGCAATCCGGACTATTTCAAGCTACCGCCGATAATATCGAGCAGCTCATTCGTAATGGCCTGCTGACGGCTCTTGTTATACTGTTTCGTCAAATCTTGAATCAACTCGTTGGCATTATCTGTCGCCGTCTGCATGGCAAGCATACGGGCAGCATGTTCCGAAGTATTGGAATCGAGAAGCACGGTAAATATCTTCTGACTCAACACTTTTGGCAGAAGTTCCGCTATCAGTTCGCCGACGGAAGGTTCCACAATGTAATCATTATTAAAACTGCGGGCATCCTCCGGTACATCTTCTGCCGCCTCCTGCGCTACTTGCGTCAGGTCAATGGGCAGATAATTCTCGCGGAGCAGCACCTGCGAACCCATCGATTTGAAGTGATGGTAAATCAGCTCCACATGGTCAATCTGCTTTTCCACAAACTCATGCATCAACTTCTCTGCCAGCTCATACGCTTCAACGTACGAAGGCTTGTCTGCCATCACCTGGTAGCTGCCTTGCGGCACATATCCCATTTTCTTGACGGCTTCCTCCACCTTTCTCCCAACGGGATATATCAGAATATTCTCCTTGCCCAGCGACTGGTAATCTTCCAAAGCCCGTTCCAGCATCTTCGCCACATTCGAGTTGAATGCACCGCACAAGGAACTATTGGACGAAAACGCCACGACCGCTACCCTCGTCACGGGTCTTTTCTCGGTATAGGGCGACTCGAAGGAAGCATCCGTACGCAGAAAGTTCGTCAGAATCTCACTCAGCTTCCGTTGATAAGGCAGCATATTCTCAATCCGCCCCTGCGCCTTATGCAGTTTGGCAGATGCCACCATCTTCATAGCCGATGTTATCTGGCGTGTACTCTTGACGGAGCTTATTCTATTTTTTACCTCTTTCAGTGAAGACATGATAATTAAGGATTAAGGATTAAGGATTAGGGATTAGGGATTATATTGCATATACGGTGTAGTTGGATTGCCGGATATATCAACAAAATCACTTATCACTAAACGCTAATCACTATTTACATGAATTGCCTTGCAACCGCCTCTGCCGTCTCCTCAATCTTCTTGCAGACATCGTCATTGATGGCACCCGTCTTTAAAACGTCGAGTACCTCCATGCGATAGTTCATCTCAAGAGACTCAAGGAAGTTGCGTTCAAACTCGCTGACCTTGTCCAAAGGAACATTCCTCAACAAGCCGTGCGTGCCGCAATAAAGAATGGCAATCTGCTTTTCTACCGGCATCGGGCTGTATTGGGGCTGTACCAGCAGGCGTGTATTCTTCTGTCCCTTGTCGATGGTCAATGCCGTCACGGGGTCCATATCGCCACTGAACTTGGTAAACGCTTCCAGCTCCCGGTACTGTGCCTGGTCAATCTTTAATGTACCTGCCACCTTCTTCATAGCCTTGACTTGGGCATTACCACCCACACGGCTCACAGAGATACCCACGTCAATGGCCGGACGGTTACCCTGGTTGAAGAGGTTCGTATCAAGGAATATCTGCCCGTCAGTGATTGAAATCACATTCGTTGGGATATAGGCAGACACGTCTCCTGCCTGAGTTTCGATAATGGGCAATGCAGTCAGCGAACCGCCACCTTTCACCTTGCCTTTCAGACTGTCCGGCAGGTCGTTCATCTCGCGTGCCACTTCCTCCTGGCTGATAATCTTCGCCGCACGTTCCAACAAACGGGAGTGCAGATAGAAGATATCACCCGGATAGGCCTCACGTCCTGACGGACGGCGCAGAATCAGAGACACTTCACGATAGGCCACCGCCTGCTTGGACAAGTCGTCATAGACCACCAGCGCATGACGGCCGGTATCACGGAAATACTCTCCGATGGCAGCCCCTGCAAAGGGAGCGTAATACTGCAATGCAGCCGGGTCTCCCGCCGTAGCAGCCACCACAATGGTATAGTCCATCGCACCGTACTGGTGCAGGGTATTCACGATAGAGGCAACGGTAGAACCTTTCTGGCCAATGGCTACATAAATGCAGTATACCGGATCGCCAGCATCAAAATTGGCACGCTGGTTGATGATGGTATCGATGGCAATGGCCGTCTTACCGGTCTGGCGGTCACCGATAATCAGCTCACGCTGTCCACGGCCGATAGGTATCATGGCATCCACAGCCTTCAGACCGGTCTGTAGCGGCTGATTCACCGGCTGACGGAAGATAACTCCCGGCGCCTTACGTTCCAGCGGCATTTCATAAAGTTCTCCGCCTATCAGTCCTTTGCCATCGAGCGGCGCACCCAGAGGGTCTATTACACGGCCCAGCATACCCTCTCCCACCATGATGGAAGCAATACGCTTGGTACGCTTTACAATGAAGCCTTCCTTGATTTTATCCGTAGGGCCAAGCAACACAGCACCCACATTATCCTCTTCGAGGTTCATCACAATGGCCTTGATGCCGTTGTCGAACTCCAACAACTCGTTGGCTTCGGCATTGCGCAACCCATAGATACGGGCTACACCGTCACTGACTTGCAGTACCGTGCCAATCTCGTCCAACTGTACGCGGGTGTCAATCCCTTCCAGTTGCTTGCGGAGAATATCGGAGACTTCGCTTACTTTTATATTTTCAGACAACATCTTAGTATTTACTATTTTACAATTTACTATTTACTATTTGAAAGAACCCGAATCATATACTGTTTGACCTCTACAACTTACGCATCACAAGACTATTAAATAAGTAAATTGTAAATTGTCAAATCGTAAATCACACGATTCTTCTATTCTTATCAATGAACTGCTGTTTCACTTTCTTAAGCTGCGTAGCAATACTGGCATCCAGACGGAAGTCGTTGATGTCGAAGATAAAACCACCTTCAATGGAGGGATCCACTTCAGTCTGCAGCTCCATGCTGGCATGCAGCAGGGAGGAAGCACTGTCATGGATGCGCTCCCGCACTTCCTGGCTGACGGGAACGGCTGTTATCAGCTTTCCTACACCGATATGCTTGTCTTTCCGGTACAAATCCAGAAAACTCAGGCAGATGTACTGGAGAAAGTTTTCCCGCCGGTTCTTCAACACCAGGGTCATGAAACGCGCAAACTCACGGCCCGCAGGAGCATCCCCCACAGCAGCGGTACAGATAAGTGTTAACTTCTCACGTATCGTCAGGATGGGGTTTTCCAATGCCATGCGCAAATCCGGATGTTTCCTGAAGCTACGGTCGAGCATACAAAACTCCTTGTACAGAGTATCTTCTGCCCCCATGCTCTTGGCATATTCCATCAATGCTTTCGCATAACGCATCGAAACGATTCCTATATCCATTTCTTTGAGAATTAATTGTTTTTACTTGCGGCCAGCACTTCATCCAGCATCCGGTCTATCATCTCCATCTGCTCATGTTTCTCGTCCAGATTCTTGCGGATAATTTTCTCGGCTATATCTACGGACAAGACTGCCACCTGGCGGCGAATATCGCGGATGGCCTCTTCCTTCTCTTGCTGTATCTGCTTTTTAACTTCGTCCAGCTCCTTCTGCGCGGCGGCTTCCGCCTGCTTGCGTGCTTCGACGATAATCTTGTCACGCTCATGCATCGCCTCCCGCAGAATACGTCCTTGTTCTTTGTTGGCAGCAGCAATCAACGCTTCACTCTCCTCTTTCAGTTTGGAGAGCTGGGCATTTGCTTCGCGTGCCACTTCCAAAGACTGGTCGATGTAGGTCTTGCGACCTTCCACCATCTTGGTGATAACGGGAAAACCGTACTTGGCAAGCACCACAAACACCACACCGAATGAAAGGAGCATCCAGAACAGCAGACCACAGGTTGCAGATGGAGAACCTATGGAAGTAAGAAAGGTTGTAGTCAAGGTAAGCTTAGAGCTTTTAAAGTAATCAGGCAGATGCATAAGAGCAAAGCTGTCAGTTGTTTATCAGGGTTTATGACTGATGGTTGAAATGTATCAGATATGGAGGAATTTATGGGCAGGAAAATAATAGCATTAGTATTATGCATAACAGTGCTGGCCAGTCTTACACTTACAGGATGTTCAACTGACAGTGCAGACGGTCAGGAAGTAAAGATTATAAGAGTAGCATTTAACCAGAATGAGAATCATCCACAGTATAAAGCTATGAAGGAACTTGGTGAAAAGTTCGAAAAGGCGACTAATGGAAGATACAAGATGACTATATATGCCAATGGTGTACTTGGCGAGCAGGGTTCCATGGCAGAGTTTATAAGAACAGGAGCTCTTGATATGGCTATCGTACCCTGTTCAGTTCCAGAAGGATATGATTCTGATTTTGCTATCGTAGGTGCCCCTTATCTTTATAAGGATATGGATCACTTAAGAAGAGCAACAGAAGCTGGTGTGTTTACAGATCTTTTTAAGTCAACAAGAAAGTATAATTTTGAGGTTCTTACAATATATACAGCTGGTGAGAGAAATATATATGCAGCCAAGCCTATTAACTCAGCAGAGGATCTTAAGGGTATGATCGTCAGAGTTAATGATAGTACAACATATCTTAACATGGTTAAGTATATGGGTGGTACAGGTACAGCAATGTCTCAGTCAGAGGTATATACAGCACTTCAGCAGGGCGTTATAGATGCAGGTGAAAACAGTGAACTTGTATATTCAGATTTCAAGCATTATGAAGTAGCTAAGTATTATTCATATACAAGACATATTGTACATCCAGATGTAGTAGTAGCAAGTACTAACTTCCTTGACAGTTTATCAGCAGAGGATAGAAAGATATTCGACCAGCTTGTCATGGAATCAACAGATTATGAGTTTGATACATTTAAGGATGCTGTAGAAAAGGGCAAGGAAGAAGCAGAAGCCCATGGAGCAATCTTTGTATATCCTGATACTAACGAATTCAGGGAAAAATGTCAGCCATTACTTGATAGTATCGCTAACCAGTCAGATATGACAAAGGATATATATAATAATGTAGAAGCTCTACGTAATCAGGATTAATGAGGAGGTGTACTTATATGAAAATAGTTAAGAATATACTAGATAAGATAACTTCGTATGCAAGCGTATTCATATTTATTATGATGGTGCTTATGGTAACTTACCAGGTAGTTGCAAGATATATCTTCTCTTCACCAAGCAGTGTGACAGAGATTCTTACAAGATATTCATTCGTATGGTTGATAATCATATCTGCAACTTATATGTTTGGACAGAGAGAACATATCAATATAGCAGTTTTAAAGGATAAGCTTCCAGGAAAAGCAAAGACAGTGGTAAACATTATAATTGAGTGTGTAACTATAGTGTTTGCAGGACTTATAATGGTATTCGGCGGCTTCAAGATTACACAGATGAATTTTGTACAGTACGATTCAATATTACATATTCCAACAGGTATTATATATTCTATAATTCCAATATGTGGCGTGATTATTATATTCTACAGCATATATAATATCGGTCTTGAGCTTAAGAAGAAGGCAGAATAGGAGGTAAATATGAGTATAGCATTACAGGTAGCTTTAGTAATGGTTACAATACTGGTAGTACTGCTTGTTATCGGTGCTCCAATCGGTGTAGCCATAGGTATGTCATCAGCAGTTTCAATGATATGTATGATTCCAGCAGATGTTTCTTTCGCAACATCAGCACAGAGAATATTCGCGGGTTCTAACTCGTTTTCACTTATAGCTATTCCATTTTTTATTCTTGCAGGTAACATAATGAATAATGGTGGCATAGCACAGAGACTTGTAAACTGTGCAAAGGTAATTAGTGGACGTATGCCTGGTGCACTTGCACAGTCAAATGTAGTAGCTAATATGTTATTCGGAGCAATCTCAGGCTCAGGTGCAGCAGCAGCCGCTGCCATGGGTGGTACAATCGGACCACTTGAAGAAAAGGAAGGATATGATAAGAACTATAGTACAGCAGTTAACGTAGCATCTGCTCCTGTAGGTATGCTTATCCCACCAAGTAACACTATGATCGTTTATTCAAGCGTTGCAGGCAGTGTTTCTATAGCAGCACTTTTTATGGCAGGTTATATTCCAGGTATTCTCTGGGGTGGTGCAGTTATGGTGCTTGCAGGTATCATGGCTAAAAAGCGTGGATATCAGGCAGAATCAAGAGTTCCACTTAAGGTTGCCCTTAAGACTTTCTGGCAGGCAATACCAAGTCTTTTACTTATCGTAATCGTAATCGGAGGTATCCTTGGAGGTATCTTTACAGCAACAGAGGGTTCTGCTATTGCAGTAGTGTATGCAACGGTATTATCACTTATATACAGAGCATTTAAGATTAAGGATATTCCTAGAATTGTCCTTGAAGCAGCTAAGACAACAGGCATCATTACATTTATGATCGGACTTTCATCAATTATGTCATGGGCTATGGCATTTACAGGAATTCCAGATATGATAGC
>OGLE01001513.1_pt1 | contig 18054 bp, 19 predicted proteins | sample 1572671 | NCBI WGS metagenome assembly OGLE01 (sample SAMEA2581923, study PRJEB24529) | metagenome | biome: Human gut stool | place: China | collected 2011 | reverse complement strand
GTAAGCAATACTTTACGAGTATAAAAAATAATCCCCACTAAATTTCTACTGACCCAGATTGCCTCCTACGCTGATTTCCAAATTGATGTCTTTGTTTAAGTCATAGTCGTTATCGATACACGAGAAAAGACCTAATAGTAACCCGGAAATCAAGCTACTTGTAGTAAATTTTGTAAATTTCATAAAGTGTGTTAAATCGATAGTTTATTATATTTTAATATATTACCCCTTTCTTCCCGCTGCAAAAGTATTGCTTTTTTTAATATTCTATATTTTTTTACAGAAAATCTATCATTTAGGTCTAAGTAATTGGCTATGAACAGCCTTATGAGTTATGATTTTCAGCAGGTAATGATTTAGCGACCTATCTTCTGCAATGACACACAACGCTTTGCATAACTCGAATAACCTATTGCAAAGGTAATACTATCTACGGAGAAAGACAAAACTTTCTCCGTTTTTCTTTTCTAATAGTTGTCTGTTCAGACAATAGTTTTCATTCTTTTCGTCTTATTCCTCATGATTATGGCAGTCTTTCTTGTGCAGGCTGCCTTTCATTTTTCCGCTCTGTCCTCTGCGGTGTTCCTCTCCACGTTCCATTCTAGTATTCGCATCGGGATCGGTTGTTCGTTGTCAGCGGCAAAGGTAGTTCCGGGCTTTCACGGACAAAAAAGGTCGGGGCGGCAAGCCGTTTAGACGACAATCTCCACACTTCCATTTCATTGCAGGTAGTATTCTCGCCGTAAAACCTTGTTTGTCCTAAGCCCTACCTTTTTACGCCCCTGAAACGAAAACGACCGACCCGACGGAAAGACGCATAAAAAAAATGTCGGAAACACGAGGACAGAGAATATTAAAATGGAAACTCAACTTCCTCACCTCTGGAATCCGCATAAAATCAAAAAATCAGACAAGATGAAACTGAGATACAAAATATCAATTTGGGTGGTACTTGCACTCGCAGGCTCTCTCCTTTGTGGCGGAAGCGTCTGGCTTTGGCTGGTAGGGATATGTGCAGGGAAATTCCTCTTTCGGCTACTACTTACCATCACTTTGACAATCGCAGTGTACATCTTGACTTATGCCCTCATCATCGGGGCAATACTTTGGATACTCATTTCTTAAACAGACAGATATATGAAAAGAAGAAGCAAGACAATCGCACAGCAATGCAGATACTACGAGGTGGACAACATCTTCGAGTATATGGTATCGGTTTACCTCAACGGAAACATATCCGCCTTTGGGGAACTATACAAGGAACTCAATCGGAAAGACAGAAAGGAGTTTATCACCTATCTCTTTTCAGAGGTTGCCCCTACCCATATCCAAGAAATCATTTTAGCAACAATCTAAACATAGGAACAATGGAAGCATTCAGATTTTACCAAGACCGAAAGGTTACTTGTTGGGAACGCACCCACTTTGAAGTAACAGCCGAGAATTACGAGGAAGCCGTTGCCCTTGTCAAGTCGTGGCAAGGTGAGGACGTGCTTTGCTTTGAAGATGATGAGAAAGTCATCATCACGGACGGAGAGACCTTATTTGAAACATCGGAAAGCCTATCCGTAGAGGAAAACGGAGGGAAACCTACTATCGAGGTCTTTGCGGACAATGGAGAAGACATCATCAATAATACAACCCGATAACACCAAACGAATATGAGAACGGAAACAAGAACATACGAGGTATATAACCTCCACGAACTGACCAAAGAGGCACAAGCAAAGGCACACAGCCATTGGGCGGAACATTTCGACTATGGTTGGGCAGACGAAAATGAGAAGACATTGCAAGCCTTTGAACAGACATTCAATATCAAGGTGGACAGATGGTCATACGATGATTATTCCTATTGGTATCGTTTCACTTCTCATTACAGCGAGGAAGAAGATAATTTGAAAGGGGTTAGACTTCTGAAATACCTTGTCAATAACTATTGGAACGACTTGTATATACCCAAAACCATTTGGGGACACAATTACAAGACAAAGCGCAAGAGCCGTGTATTCGTCACCAATGATTGTGTTTTGACGGGCTATTATATGGACTATGAGATATTACAGCCTATATACGACTTTCTGAAAGCCCCCGACAACACCACCCTTTACGAACTTATGGTCAAGTGCTTAAACGGCTTTTTCAAGGCTTGCAGGGACGATATGGAATATCAACTCAGCGAAGAAGCCTTTGCCGAGAGTTGCGAAGCCAACAACTACGAATTTCTTTCTGACGGAACATTATTCAACTGATAAAAACAACAAAGACAATGAAAGGTACAGAACATTTCAAGGACGTTATCCAAAACTATTTGGAAACGAGAGCATCATACGATGAACTCTTTGCCGAGAATTTTCGCAAAGAGAACAAGAACATAGACGAGTGCATTACCTACATCTTGACGGAAGTCCAAAGAATGGGGTGTGCAGGTCTGTCCGATGAGGAGGTATATTCCCTCGCCGTCCACTATTATGATGAAGATAACATCGAGGTGGGCAAGTACATCAACTGCCAAGTCGTGGTAAACCATACTATCGAACTCACGGAGGAGGAAAAGGCAGAAGCACGGAAAAAGGCTATCGAGCAATACCAAGCGGAGGAATACCGCAAACTTACCGCCAAGAAACCAAAAGCGGAGAAGCAAGTGGAACAGCAGATAGCACAACCCTCACTATTCGAGTTTTAACCCTTAAACAACAAAAGAAAAATGGAAGCAACGGATTTGAACGAAGCACGCATCTATGTAGGCACTTATGCCAAGTACAACAACGGCTCATTGCGGGGCGAATGGGTGGAACTTTCGGACTTCTACGATTTGGACGGCTTTATGAAGCGTTGTGCGGAGATACACGGGGACGAGGAAGAACCCGAATATATGTTCCAAGCGTGGGAGGAAATCCCCGATGGTCTGATAGACGAGAGCCATTTGGAGGAAAACTTCTTTGAACTTCGGGACGAATTGGACAGACTGAACGACACGGAGAAAGAAGCCTTTTGGGTATGGGCGGTCGGCAACAACATCCAACTCACCCAAGACGCATACAGCCTTATGAAATCTTTCCAATCCGACTACATCGGAAATTATGCAAGCAAGGAAGATTTTGCGGAGGAACTTGCGAAAATGGAGAATGAATTATCCGATTTTGCATTGAGTTACTTCGACTTCTCCAAATATGCCGATGACCTTTTCGACACGGACTTTTGGTATAAGGGCGGCTATGTATTTCGTAACAACTGATTAAGGAGGACAGATTATGAAACCGAGAAACAAGTTTGAAAAGGCAGTACTTGCCGAGAGCAAGAACTTACGACCGATAACCAAGACACAGAGCAAATGGGCATTCCGTGAGTGTATAGACCATTTCGCCTACCGACTGCCCAAAGGTCGTACCACGTGCATGGATTGTGGACATACGTGGACTATAAATAATCCAACCGAACATTGTACTTGCCCCCATTGCAAGGCAAGGTTGCAGGTCAGGGAAACTTTTGAACGCAAGATAAGGCAGAAGCAGTATTTTACCATTCTAACTGCTTGTGAAGAATACCAAGTACTAAGAATGTTCCTTCTTTCTGTGGAAATGGAGAAAGGTTGCAAGGCATCATCATACACTATTGAAATCGGTCAGTATTGGTGGAACGCACAAGGTAGAAAGACGATTGTTGCCGTTCAGAGAGTATTGGGCAAATACATCGATACCTTTTCCTATTGCTCGCCAATGGCAGTGAGAAACGATAACGAAGCCTACCGCCATATATCATACTCTCCGATATATCCGAAGTTCAAGGTAACGGAAGCACTCCGCAGGAATGGATTTAAGAATGATTTTCACGACATCGCACCAACTGTTCTCATTCCAGCCCTATTGTCCGACAGCCGTGCGGAAACATTGATTAAAGCAGGTAGAACCGAGCATCTGAAATACTTTCTTGACAATTCGAGGGCATTTGACGCTTGTTGGCAATCCTATAAAGTCGCCACTCGCAACGGCTATGACATAGAGGACATTTCAATTTGGTGCGACTATGTGGATATGCTCCGCAGATTGGGCAAGGACATACACAGCCCCAAGTATGTTTGCCCCACCGACCTGCATAGGGAACACGACCTAAGACAAAACGAACTCCGCAGACAAAGGGAAAAGGAAGAAAAGGAGAAGAAACGCAAAAAGGCAATGGAGGACGAGAAGCGTTTCAAGGAACTCAAATCCAAGTTCTTCGGTATCTCATTCACGGACGGCACAATCCAAGTCCACGTTTTGGAGAGCGTGCAGGAACATTTGGATGAGGGTGTGGCAATGCACCATTGTGTGTTCGACAATGCCTACTATCTCAAAGAGAACTCGCTTATCCTTTCGGCGACCATTGAGGGTAGACGGATAGAAACGATTGAGGTTAATTTGGACACGCTCAAAGTGGTGCAAAGTCGTGGCGTGTGCAACAAGAATACGGAATATCACGACCAAATTGTGAGCCTTGTCAATGCCAACTGCAAATTGATAAGACAGAGAATGAGAGCGACAGCATAAGAAACAATTACCAAAACATCACAGATATGAAAGCAGAAATAGAAAGCATCGTATGTAATTGGGCGGACGAGATACCCCATATCTTTATAAGGGTAATCAATGCCATTACCCTATCCGCCAATGAAGAGGAACTGAGGACTGCCGTCAAGCGGATAGCCGAAGAAACGGAACTTGACAAGTTCTTTGCATACGGCTATGGCGCACACCATTTTTGGCTTACCCACCGCAGGTTATCCAATGGAGAGCCAAAGGAATACAGATTATTAAAGGTTGAATTTTGAGAATATGAAGAAGAGAGTTTACAGAGTGCGGACACAATACGTCTTCGAGGGAGTTTTTGAGGTGGTTGCCGAGAGCAGGGAGGAAGCACGGCAAAAGGTCATTCGGGATTGCGGAATGGTAATGGGCGGAAACGTTCACAGCATCCTTCCCGATGAGGAAATCAATTGGGCTTTCTCCACGCACCCCGATGTAAGGACTGGACGGATAACCGTTCAGGAAGAACAGACTGAGTAAAGCTGTCGGCAGATTTACCGACAGCTCCTTTCTTTCGTGAGCTTTGGGTGGACAAAGAAAGGAGCAAAGAAACCCCAATGAAAAACACCTCGTTACTTTTGACGGTGAGTTGAGACGGCTCAAAAGTAACAAAAAGCCATTATCCCAAAATTCTTTTATAGCTATTATATAAATCTATTTATCACTGCTCTATCTTCTTCTGGCACATTATTTATAGAGGGTTTGAAGGTAATCTGCGTTTCATCTATGTCTTCAATATGTTCTCCTAAGACTTCGATATCCTCATAACTCATCCCATAACGTAACATCCAAATATGTCGTTCATTAGCTGTTCCATATTTAATATACTTTGCTAATTTGAGAGCTCTCTCATCTTGATTTGACAAATAATATTTTTTCAAGGCTGCATAATATACATCACTCAGTTTAAACCCTATCAATTTATCCAAATAATCATATGTGTCATAAACGATAGAATCGTAATCGACATCTCGTGCAAGAGTCTTCGCATCAAATAAAGGATAACGTTTTAGCATCTTATTGGGAATATCATGGAAACCAACCAAGTAGTTAGCAAATATTCTATTTGTATCTTTTCCCTGTCGTTCTCTTTGTTCCCGTTCTTTTGTTTTGCTTGCATAAGAATATCTGTACCAACAGACATTCTTGAATGTTTTACCATAAACACGCCATAACATTATTTTGATAGCTGTCGATAATACATCTCTCTCTGCATCTACCAAACTTCTGCCAAGATACATTTCATACAATATTATGAAATATCCATACAAATCGAGCTTACATTTCAAATCACTGCTGATTTCATTTATACCAATAAGAATATTATCTGGAAATACTAAATCTAAAAGCATCTTTACTATATCATGCACTTCATTACTTTCCAATTTCTGTAGCTCACTATTTGTTAGGTTGTAGTCGTCAGAAAAAGTGCCATTTAGTATGGCATCCTTAAAAGTATTATAATCATCATCATGTATGGTTTCTGTTTCAAGTGCAGAGACATCATCAAGGGTTTCATTCTGAAGCATTATACTTCTAAATTTTGACATCTTATTAGATGAATTGATAATAACGTACCCAAAATCAAAATCCAAATTTGTTGTAGAACGCCCAGCTCTTCCTATAAGATTCTTAACCGACAATGGTTTGCTTCCTTCAAGTCTATCCAAAAATACAATATCAAAAGGCATATTAATGCCTTGTTCCAATGTTGATGTAGCAAAACATAAACGACATAAACCGGATTTTGTAAAATTCTCTATTATAATCCTTGTTTGCAAAGGAAGAGAACCATGATGAATAACAATACCTCTTCTTAACAAAGACAACATTTGAGAAAAATAATTTTTATTTGCAACAGTATCTCCTCCTGTATATCTCTTCAGATTGTCAAGGTAAATATCAACATCTTCTGTATTCAAATCTGCGCAAAGATTAATGTATTTTTCAAACTTGTTGAGAAATGACTTGTTAAGAATGGAAGATTTTGACACGTAAAACAAAATAGATTTGCCATTACGGATGGCTGTCTCTATAGGATCACCTTCATATAAAACTTTTGTTTTTCCCATTAAATCTTTTTCCACTCCGAAATGATAGAATCTCTCCTCATCCATACACATGAATAGCTGTCCAACATTTTTCTGTTCATATCGAAATGCTTTAGATGTTTCTTCATTAAAATGATTTTTCTTTATCTGAGAGTCTGGATTGGCTACAAATGGATGGGCAAAAACAAATTTTGCCTCTGGAAAAGATTTTTGGCATCGTCTCACTATACTATCAAAATACAATCCTCGCTTACTTTCCTCATCGCTTAATTGTGCCTCATCAAATAAGAAAAGTTCTACATTAAAGTCTTCGTATTTGAATAGTTCTCGGCACCTTTCTGGAGTTACAATAAAGATATTGCGATTTGCTTTTCTTGTGTTTATCTTATCAATGAATGTAAGGATATTTACACTTTTATCAGCGATAGAACGGTTAAGTTTAATATAAAACTCATTTATCAATGCCCTCGACGGAACGATAATCACAACATCGTGTTGAGATTCTTTTATTAGATTTAAAAAGACATACGATTTACCAGTACTTGTTGGCGCAGAGAAACTAAAACACTTATTATTCGATATATTATGTACTATATTTGCTTGAACAGGTGTGTACAAATGGGCAAATTCTTCCCAAATACAATCACGGTATAAAGAAAAAACCTTGGATTTAAGAGTATTAGATTCTGCCCCTTTGTAGAAAGCTCCTATATAGTTGAGTATTGATTTCTTGTATTTCTCAAAAACGTCTTTCTGGTAAAGGGATAGATATGAAAGGATCTCCATATCAGATATATTTGTTGGCCCGTTAGTATATATCCGATTTAGTACGAAAGAGACTATCTCTTCAATGTTCTCTCCGTTTATTATTTTACGTATTAAGTCTTCCATTATCATTATTCTATTGACAAATATCTACAGCAACTAATATGAGCTCTTTATGAGAGGAAAGTCTCTGGTAATTAACGTTATTTTCGATATTGCTAATAAGTCTTTCTGTAGGAGTACTCTTACTTGAAAATGCAGCAATAAACCCTTTATTGCCATTACATACTTCATCACATGAAGCTTTTGGACATAAGTTTTGTATATCGAGTAAATCTGCTACATCTCTTTGCTCTGTGTTAAATCTATATATCTGCTCCAAAGCTCTGCCATAAGCATTCTGCGCTGCAACATACTTGGCTTCTCCGAATAAAATTATATTAGACTTATTCATTGAATAGAAATCAAAACTGGGGTTCCCTGATTTTTGCTCCTTAATAAGTTCTCCTAAGGGAAGGTCTAAGTAATCTAATTGCTCAACTATTGTGCTTCGAGCAATCTCAGAAATGACATATTCTGCAGAATCTGATGTTAGGTAATCATCTTCTTCATGAATAATATTAGACGAAATATAATCTATTGTGCTTTGGAATCGGACAGAAAACGTATGCTTCAAAAAACCGTTGTCAAATTTCATTATCCAGCTATTATTTGACAATGATTCAAAAACCGCTCTCAATGTCAGTTTTATATCCGTTGGTCGTATTCTAAAGAATCTGATATGAGGTTCAACTTCAAGAGACTCTATGATTTCATAACCGCGTTCAACTTCAGCCATTTTAGAAATTATTTTTCGCAAAGTTACTCATTCATAACGAGAAAGGCGAATAAAACGGCAAGAAAACGCCTCTTGCGGAGCATAAAAATGTCGCAAGAGGCGTATTTGGTAATCAGGGTATATAAAACAGGGCAAACTCCACCTTTCGTCGTTTGACAAGTCCTCTGAGGATTTTGCCTTTGTATCGGCAGAAAGAGACAAATTCATGGTAGAAATTCCTGTCGCCCGACTCTATCTTCCGAAGCAATCGGCTCTTGGGATGTTTGCCGTTTCCGAGCAATCTACCCGTCCCGACATTGTAGGACAGAACGGCAAGCAGCAGGGCATCCTTGCCATAGTCCTTGAACATCATCAGGTGCTTCATCAGGTCTGCCCGAAGCAGGGAATCCGCCTGCCGTTCCCTCATCGCCGCCGTAAAGCGTTCTCCCTTTTGCAACTTATGACCATATCCTACATAGGGTGCGTCCTTGAACCCGTGTAAGCCCTCGAAGTGCTTGATGCAGACCACGCCACGCTCAAAAGGTGGTAACGAGAGCAGGACATTCCTTTCATTCTGAGCGGAAAGCCGCAAGCAGGAAAGGCAGACAAGGCACAAGACGACAAGTTTACTTCCTATCCTCATCCTTCTTCTCCTTTTCCTCGTCCTTCTGGCTGTTGAACTCAAACGAGAGTTTTGCCGTCTGTCCGAAATTATCCTCCACATACACGTCTATCGTCTGTTGGTCGGTGGAAGCGGAGGTGTAGTAAAGCCTGAACTCCTCTTTCGTAAGCGGATAACGGTCATTGGGCTTGAAGACCGTACCGTTATCCATCTTCAATCTCCCCCTGCCATCGGGTTGGAAATAACGGATGGTGTAGCGTGCCTCTTCAAACCGTCCTTGCCGTTTGAGCGTGCAGCGTATCTCTACCGTCTGCCCTTTTGTGATGTGCTTCTGCACCGGCATTGTCTCTACCGTGAACGGGTATGCCTGCTGAATATCCAACTCATTATCACAAGCAGATAGACAAAACACGGCAATGGAGAGTACCCCCATTACCCAAATCGTATTCAATATATTCTTCTTCATTGTTCGTTACATTTTAATATTATACACTCACACCTGCCTTTGAGACAGCAGATAGTCATTCAAATCCTTATGGTCGGCATACAGGGAGGAACGGTCGATGACTTTATCCCCGAAACTGTCGCGCAGCTTTTGAAAAGCCCTTTGCCCCGCCTCGTCGTTGTCGAGATAGCATTCTATCCTTTCATAACCCTGCAAGACTTTCACCGCCTTCTCCACATTGGAGACGGAGTTTAGCACAAGCCAATCCGAAGCGATGATACCTAATTGCATAGCCGAGAGGTAATCCATAAAGCCCTCGAATACGGCACATACCTCCGAGCCGTTACGCTTCAAGGAAATGTCCTTTGGCGGTATACTGCCCTTGAAAAAGCGGTTGCGCAATTCCAATCCTCCGGCATCGTTGCGAAAGCCGATGGCATAGTACCGTTTGCCATGCACCCGGTATCGAACCTCCTCGCAGTTTGGGATGGCAACGTGGGCATTGATGCCTCTTTCTTTCAAGTAGCCCAGCAGTCTGGCATCTTGCAACGGGCGTACCCATATATCCTCGAAGATGGGTTCTTTCTCTTCATTCCTTTGTGGACGTTCTATTATGGAAAGCGGATAAGCTCCGTTCCGTGCAATGAATGCCGCCCGCAGGAGAAAATCCTCGCTTCCGATGAACGCTCCTGCCAAGTCGAAGATGTCGCCACCTTTGCCCGTCCCGAAATCGAACCAAACATTCTTGGCGATATCAACCTTGAAAGAGGGTGTCCGCTCCGTGCGGTACGGAGCGGAATACCACAAGGCATTTCCTTTCTGTTTAGTCGGATGAATCCCCATTGCGCTGAGGAAGTCCGCAATGGGAATCTCTCTCATCTGTCGTGCATCCATCAGTCCAGCATGATTTTCAGTCCGACACCATATTGTGTATGAAAACGCTCCGTAGAGCCTCCCCACAGGCAACGTTCCCTGCCATAGAGCAGCAGTACAAGGTGGTCACTCAGATAGGTCTCCGCCTGTAGGGTGATTGCCCCACCGTAGATAAAACCGTCTTTATTGCGTAGTGTCGAGCCGTCAAAGAGCCGTTTCTCTCCGCCATTGACCGTCTCATAGCCCGCCAAGGCGGAAATACCTGCTGACAGGAAAAAGGTCTTGCTTCCGTCCGAAAGCACCCCAAAGAAGAAACCTCCCTCGCCCGTGAACTGCTCCACAGGTATACGCCTTTCCCGATAGGGATGGTACCTTCGGAGATACTCCGCCCCGAACACCCATTGGTGTCCGCCTTTGGTGTAGGTGGCGAGCGCAGCCCCAAACGTATAGCCCGTCTCATTCTTGGAAGAGGAAGAATAAAAACCGTCCGCCATGCCTGCGGTCAGGCGTATACCTTCCATCTTGGGCAGACAACGCTGGGCGTACGCCTGCCCTGCAAAGAGGGCAAGCGACACGACAAACAGGAAAAACAAAGACTTTCTCATATCACTTCACTTTGAGTTCGTTGATTTCCCTCGCACGCACAAGGTCTTCATTCTCCACGACAAAGGATTGGTGTCTTCCGCCGTTCTTCTCGTGCATCTCCACAATGAGATGCTTGTCATCGGGGATGGTGAACTTTTGCAGGGTGAATACCGTGCGTTCGCTCTTCTGCCCCGCCACGCAGGTGGTGTAGTTGTAGGCACGCAGCGGAAGCAGTACCTGCTCCTGCATAGCCGTCTGTTTGGCGACCTTCTTGTCCACAATCTTGAACGTAATGAAGTCGATGTCGAACGGCACGTTGGACTTGTTGCGCAGTTCCGTATGGAAGTACAGCAGTCCGTTGTGCGAGTACAACCCTCTGAGCAGGTACTGGATACCGAAAGACTTGCTGCCGATGTGCTTCACCGTCCGCTTGTCCTCCTTGTGAATGGATTTCATGATGAGCCTTACCAGCATCGGGCTTTCGCTTCCGAGTTCCTTGAGATAGACCTCCATGGCGTTGTTCGGACGGTTTACGCTCTCCCCATCGTGGATGAAGTCCGCCATTTCCACATTGAGTAACAGCGGCTCGTTGGCATACTTGACATTAAAGGTGTAAAATGCACCGTCTTCGGTGATGACGCTCATGTTCGTCTCTTCGTGGAAGTCCTTGACCGTCGCCTTCACACGGATGACGTTTTCCGCCCCGTCCGCCTTCCCCGCAATGAGGTTGGGCGAACCCAGATCCACATAGCGCACGGCAGAGGGGAAGATGATGTGCACCGTCTTATCGTAGGTAATTTCCAAACCGTGGGGTGGTATCATCCGCTCAAAGGCAATTTTGCGAGTCAGCCCCTGATAGAGGTCTCCGCTTGAAGTCGTTTCCTGTGCGTTGGCACAGACTGCGCCCAGCATCAGGGCGATGGCTAAAACTGTTCTTTTCATTTTTACTTTGGATTAAAGTGGTGAATAATAACTGTGAATTACTTGTTTTCGGGTTGATAGAGCAGAACCTTGTAACCTGCCTTCAGATGTACCTTGACGGTACGCATTTTCTTGGCAAAGTATTGGCTCGTTCCCTGTATCAGTCCCTTGCCGAGGTCGGCGGCAAGCTGTGCCCCCGCATCGGTGGAGATGTTCACGCTGCTGCCCACGGATGTCCCCATGTTAGCGGCAATCTCCTTGGCGGCATTACGCTCCATCGATCCGGGAATGAATATCCCCGCCTGTCCGTCCGTATCATAGACCGACAGCTCCACGGGAATGATGCTTCCCCGATACCCCAAAGAGGAAATGATAATGGAGAGTCGTTCGCCCTGCAACTTTGCCGTTCCCACGACAAGGGCATTTCGTGGAATCTCCCTGCCCGATACCGACATCGGCTCCAAGAGACGGAAACGTACTGTCTGCCCGTCCATGACCGTCTGATTGTTATGCACACAGGCTGATATGGTGTTTCTATCCGTCTGCGAGACAGTCCCGATAGCGGTTTGGAATAGATAGTTCCTCTCCTTGACATATTCGGAGCGGAAAGTCGAGTCGCTCATCGGCTGTGCCAGAGCCGACACCACTTGACCGCTCACCTGCCTGACAGGAAACGCTATCGCCTTTCCATTGCGACCGGAAGAGACCACTTTCCTTTCGGAAGCCGTCTCACTCCCCGAAGTCGAAGGAAGAGCAGCGGGAACGGACTGCCCCTTGCCTCCTGCGGGCATATACTTGGCTGCCAGCTGATAGGATTTTTCAAGCAGAGCCATCTGGTCGTTCACGGTTATAGCGGGCGACTGTTGTTCATTACTCATACGACTTTCCAACTCCTTCAAACGGGTACGCATTTCCTCCTTTTCCGGATCTTCTCTCGGCATCTCATAGAAACTGCCGAGCGTGCGGTTGATGTCCTGATAGGCTGATGCAGAGGCGTGGAATCCCTCTTGCGGAGCAGCGGTGCGAGAGCCGAAGCCGTTGTCTCTTTCCGACAAATCCGTCTTCAAGGCCAACTCTTCGGAACTCTGCACTGGTTGCCCTCCTGTCATCTCCCCGAACATGGAACAGAGGCTTTGCATGGCACGACTTCGTTCCTGCTCCTTCTGTTCCATCATCTCCTTTTCATAGGCTTTCTTCTTGTCGCCGATGAGTTCCGAGGCTTGCGGATCCGGTACTTCCGTGTTGAACCCCTTCGCCTGTTTCTCCCCTTCTTTCTCCGATGGAGCGAAGATGAGCCACATAGAGCCTGCAAAAAGCAGAAACATCAGGGGGTAAATGATAAACTTCTTTCGCCTTTGTCTCTCTTCCTCCGTCAGCTCAGGCGAGGTGCTCGTATCGGAGGCTGTCTTTCTTTTGAATGGGAACATAATCGTAATACTTTAATAGGTTGATACTGTCTTTGGGATAGAGCCGCCTTACTTCAGGGGCTTCTATATGCTCGATTGCCGGTAACGTTTCCTCTTCAGAGTCTCCGTCGGAGAAGAGGCGGAACAAACCGTTGAAGAAAACATAATTGGCAAGTATGGCGAAAAAGAGAAGCATCGTCAGGACGACATACAGCCTCAGATGAGCGGGGATGTGTCCGCACAGGCGGCGGAGTCTTGCCTCCGCTCCCTCCTGCATCATTCGGAACAGACTTTTCTTTTTCATCGCTTACGGGTACTGATGTCCTTGTTCTCCACAATCTCGAATCCTTCGATATTGAAGCCATTCGGATTGTCATCGCTACGGCTCGTATTGAGCAGGCGGCATACGGTCACGAGACTGCGCTCGGTCACGTTGGTCGCACGGATAATCATCTGCCGGGCATACGTCCGTACCGCATAGGGATAGCGGTCGAAGTCACAGAGCACGCTGTCCACCTGCACGACCTGATTGATATTTCCCGCCACGATACGGTTGTAGTACCCTTTCTCAGAGAAATCCCGATAGTAATTGTAGGCACTCTTGTCCGCCAAGAGTAGTGCACGGGAGATATTCCCTTCGATGGCACTCTTGTCGGGCGAAAGGGTGAAGAACAGCTCGTGGAAGCGGCGCACATGCTCTTTGGCTTCCGCGGGTCTGTTCTGCGACAGATCCTGCGACAGGGCGAGCATCAGCGACTTACCGCCATCCAACACATAGATTTTCTGCCTCTGGGCTTCGGCAAAGGAGTAGGCACTCCATATCGAATACCCCGCAAGAAGAGCGCACAGGCAGACGACGACCAAGGTAAAGAGGCGTATCTGCTTGAAACTCGTTTCGATATTCTTTAATGACTTAAATTCCATAGCTTTTCATTCTTGTTTATTATTCGTGAGAATTGCCGCCCTTGTGGAACAGTCGTCCTGCCACATCTTTGGCTTTTTGTCCGGCACTGTGCAATACTTGTTTTCCGTGTCCGCCTGCAAAACCTCCTGCGGCCCCGGCAACAGCACCCGTGATGCCTGCGCCCTTGGTGGTGGCATAATTCACATTCTTTCCGAAGTTTCCTGCTCCTCCGGCTTGTATCACCCAGCCCGCAACTGTCGGAATGGTGAAGTAGCCGATGATGCCGATAATCATGAAGACGAGGTACACACCGTTCGAAGCATCTATCGTATAGGTGGGATCATTCTGTAACTGCGTGATGTCGTGTTTGAGCATCAGTTCCTGAATCTTTGCCAGCATCGAACTGAACAAGTCCGCCACAGGCAACCACAGATAGATGGAGATATACCTCGTGATCCATTGCGTGAGGGTACTTTGGAAACCGTCCCATACTGAGATGGCAAAGGCTATCGGTCCCAAGATGGAGAGGACAATCAGGAAGAATGTCCGAAGCGTGTCGATGAGCAGGGCGGCTGCGGCGAAAAGCAGTTCCAAGAGCTCCCGCACCATATTACGGAACCATTTCTTGAGGTTGTACATACTGCGTTCCACGTACATTCCCGCCATCGTCGCCATATCCGAGGGAGAGATACCGAGTTCATCCAATTTCTTGTCAAACTCTTCGTTGCTGACCAGATAGGCTGTTTCGGGATTCTTCACCATCGCCTCGTATTCCAGCTTGTCCCGCAACTTTCGGTATTCGTCCATGCTGAAAGTCTGCTTTTCGAGCATCTTGTGCGTACCCTGCACGACGGGACTAAGCACGCCGTTGATGGTCTCCAGCACCATCGGAAAGAAGAGGATGCAGAGACCGAGAGCGAACGGACGGAGCAAAGGATAGACATCGATGGGTTCGGCACGGGCAAGCGTCTGCCATACCCTGAGTGCCACATAGAAGAGTGCGCCCAAGCCCGCAATGCCTTTGGCGACGCCAATCATGTCACCGCACATCGGCATCATCTCCGTGTAAAGCGAACGGAGCACCTGATGCAGGTTGTCAAATTCCGCTCCCATACCTACCAATACCTTTCGTTATCCGTTCCATAAAGCGAGAGTACTCGGTCAGTGTCCTGCTGCTTCTTGGCTCTGAGATAGCTCACGGAGATGTTCTTGTTCGTGTAGTAACGCACAAGGTTGCGGTAGTCCCTGATTTCCTTGTAGCAGCGATCTACCACGTCCATACGCTCCTTGTCGGTCATCTTCAGCGTGGTGATGTTCACCACCTGCTTCAGTTCCTTGAGCAGGTTGTTGCTTTCTCCAAGCAGTTTGGTGTAGCCGTTGGCAATGGCGACCAGCTCTTCCGGTCGGAAGTTCGGGTCGGAGAGCATCTTCTTGTAGTTCTTCACATAGATATCGGAGATTTCTCCGACCATCAAAATTGTCTCCTTTACCCGTTGGGCGTCCCGCACGAGGTTATTCACCTTTTTCAGGGCATCGTAGTACTTTTTACTCTCATTGTAGAGCTTCTCGACCTCCTTGAAGTTGTCAAGCGTGTTCTTCACCGTCTTGGAGGTCTGCACGATTTCCTTGGTCGTGTTGATGATACTCTGTGCAAGGTTGGTGGGGTCTGTGACCACCCACTGGGCGTGTGCGCTGCCTGCCAAGAGGCAACCGCACGCCATAAGCATTAAAATTTTCTTTCTCATTTTTCAAATTGATTTTAGCGTAGATACAATGTCGTTCGAGCCACTCGGAAAAATCAGTCGAGTAAATCTGAAAATCAGTCGACTGTTTTCTTGAAATATGACGTCATATTTTTCAGACTTGTTGTATTACGCGGTTAAACATTCATTGATTACTCTTCTTCGGCGAGTTGCCTGACGGCAAGCTCCATATTCCCGCCGAGTTGCTCGGCACGGGCAAGTACGCGCATCTTCTCGGTCTCCTCCGTCGTGTAGGTGAGGTATTCGGCTTTCGACACTTCGGTGGCATAGACAGCAGACTGCACACCTCCCAGTCCGATCCACACCTCCTTGTACGACCGTGTGGCATCGTTGCTCTGGTTGATGGAGAGTATCTGCCCCCGCTCCTTGTCCGTCAGTCCCAAGAGTGCCTGAATCTGGTCGAACTTGTTCATGTACTTGCGCTGGTCAAGCAGTATCTTGCAGTCGGAGTTGTTGATGATGGACTCCTTGACAATGTCTGAGGAGATGATGTCATCCACCTCCTGCGTCACCACGACCGCCTCACCGAAGAATTTTCTTACCGTCTTGTAGAGATACTTGATATATCCCGCCATATTCGCGGACGCAATCGCTTTCCAAGCCTCCTCAATAAGGATGACTTTCCGTATTCCCTTCAGACGTCGCATCTTGTTGATGAAGAGTTCCATAATGATGATGGTGGTAATGGGGAAAAGGATGGGATGATCTTTTATGGAATCGATTTCGAAGACGATAAAGCGGGCGTTCAACAGGTCGAGCTGCTTGTCCGAGTTCAGCAGGTAGTCGTATTCGCCACCTTTGTAGTACGGCTCCAGCACGTTGAGAAAATTGGCCAAGTCAAAATCCTTTTCCCTGACCTTTTTCTCACGGAGCAATGCCGAGTAGTCGGTGGTGAGATACTCGTAAAAGCTGTTGAACGAAGGAACGAGACCGTCGTCCGTCTTGATACGCTCGATAAAGAGTGAAACGGCATTGGAAAGGGCGACCTCCTCCGAACGGGTGGCTGGCTCGTTATCCTTCTTCCAAAGGGTCAGCAGCAGTGTCTTGATGCTCTCCCTTTTCTCCACATCATACACCTTGTCGGTGGTATAGAAGGGATTGAAACTGATGGGGCTCTCATCCGAGTAGGTGAAGTACACCCCATCCTCGCCCTGCGTCTTGTGGCGTATCATCTCGCACAAGCCCTGATAACTGTTTCCCGTGTCCACCAAGACGATATGGGTGTTCTGCTCCCAATACTGCCTCAAGAGGTGGTTGGTGAAGAAAGACTTGCCACTGCCCGAAGGACCCAAGATGAATTTGTTTCGGTTCGTGGTGATGCCTTTCTTCATCGGCAGGTCGGAGATGTCGAGATGAATGGGCTTGCCGCTGCGGTCAGCCATCTTGATGCCGAACGGCGAGAGCGAATCGCGGTAGTTGGTCTCTTCGTTGAAGAGGCAGACCGCCTGTTCGATGAACGTGTAAAAGCTTTCTTCTGCGGGGAAGTCTGCTTCATTACCGGGAATGCCCGCCCAGAAGAGCGTCGGCACATCCACCGTGTTGTGTCGTGGCTTACACTCCATCAGTGCGAGTTGGCTGCCCACGTCGTTGCGGATACGGCGGAGTTCCTCCTCGTCCTCGCTCCACGCCAAGACGTTGCAATGACAGCGGACGGAGGTAAGCCCGAAGCTGTGTGCCTCGTTCAGATACTCGTCAATCCATTGCTTGTTGATTTGATTGGAGCGACTATAACGGGAGAGCGAGTGCATGTTCCGTGCGCTCTTCTCGAAGCGTTGCAGGTTCTCCGCACTGTCGTCAATCAGCACATACTGGTTGTAGATATGGCTGCACGGCAGCAACAGTCCTACGGGAGCAGCGAAGGAGAGGCGGCAGTCGCTGCGGTCGGTGGACAGGCGTTCATAGCGCATATCCGTACCGACCAGTCCGGGCAGGCCTTCCGTATCGGAGAGGGTATGCAGGCAGAGCCGCTTGTCGCCGATACGCATCCGGTCGGCTTTGAGGTCGATGTCCTCCAAGACCGTCGTGTCAGAGAAGGAGAGCGAGAAATACTTCTCTATCAGTCCCGGTTTTTCCTCCGTGCCGATAATCTCTTCATCCCTCAGGCGAGAGAGATGAATAAAACCGCACTCGTTCATAATCCGCTCGAACTGCTCGGTCGCTTCGAGAAACTTGCGGGCGGTATCCTTGTCCCGTACCTCCTTGGGGATGATATGTCCCCGGCAGAGGGTGGAGAAGTTGCTTTGCTGCCGGTTGCGATTCTTGGTCGTCTTGGTCAGGAACAGGTAGATCGGAAGAGCGTCGTGTAGGGAAAGAGTGTAGATCTCGGTGGTCGCCGTA